>Ga0335075_10004615_pt1 | contig 21500 bp, 15 predicted proteins | sample Lox_Sample_24_FD_206723 | JGI IMG/M metagenome (GOLD analysis project Ga0335075, IMG submission 206723) | Soil microbial communities from Loxahatchee National Wildlife Refuge, Florida, United States - Lox_Sample_2.4 | ecosystem: Environmental > Terrestrial > Soil > Wetlands | place: USA...
TCGTCGGCGCATCGTACCGGCGCGGCGGCGATCTCGTCGGTCGCTGGGAAGGAGGCGCGCTCGCGGCGCTCACCCAAGGGGATGCGGCGCAGAAGGCGCCACAATATGCGCAAGTCGTCGCGCAGCGGGTACGCGACCTCCTGATTCATCATCCCCGTAACGGCTCGGGGCGCTATGTCACGATCAGCGCCGGCGTAGCGAGCCTCGTGCCGGAGCGCGATATGCCGCTCGAGGCGCTGCTCAAGGGCTGCCGCGCGGCGCTGAAGCGCGCCAAATCGACCGGCAAGAACAGTATCGTTACCGCCGAGGCGAGCGATTTCGCCTGAGCCCGCGGCCCGCTGTCGGCCGGGCACCCCTCGAAGTCAGGAGGGGGCGCCAGAATTCGCCATTTTCCTGCTGCGCACCCGCCAGAATCCTCTCGTGAAGTAGTGTCTCCGGCCTGGTAGGCGCGGAGGAAACATGCGATACCCGCTCGCTCGTGTGCGCAGCTTCGCGGCGCTGGCAACTCTCGGCATTCTGTATCTTTCGGCTCCGGGTCCGGTTGCGGCGGGCAACTCGCCCGCCCCGGATGCGGCGGCGCACGTTGAATCGTTCTCGCCGCAGGGCTACGTACGTCAGGTGCGGCAGGTCACGGCCCGCTTCAGCGACTCGATGGTCGCGCTCGGCGACCCTCGCCTCGCCGACCCTTTCACGGTGAGTTGTCCGGCGCGCGGCAAGGGTCGGTGGGCCGACACGCGCGATTGGGTCTTCGATTTCGATGCCGATCTCGATGCGGGCGTCCGCTGCCGCTTCACGCTGAAGCCCGGCCTGAAGTCTTCGAGCGGAGCGCCGGTGGCGGGCCCCAGGAGCTTTCGCTTCGAGACGGGCGGCCCGGCGATCGTGGGATCACTGCCGCACGATGGCTGGGCCGAGATCGACGAGGAGCAGGTGTTTCTTCTGCGCCTCGACGCGCAGGCCACTGGCGCCTCGATCGAGGCGCATGCCTATTGCGCCGTGGATGGGCTCGCGGAGCGTGTTCCCGTGCGTGTGCTGACCGGCGGGGAACGGCAGCGGATTCTCGCGGAGCGAAGCGCGCTCGGTTATGACTACCTCTGGCTGCTTTGGAAGAACGGCCTGGTGTCGCACATCCGCGCGCGGAATCGAGCGATGGAGCAACGGGAAGCACTGCTCGCCGTAGTGCAATGCAAGCGCCGATTGCCGCCGGGTACGCGGGTGCTGCTGCACTGGGGAACCGGCATCATGTCGCTGTCCGGCATTGCGACGCGCGAGGATCAGCAGCTTGCTTTCCGCGTGCGCCCCGCATTCATCGCGCAGGTGGAATGCACTCGCACCAACCCGCGGGCAGGTTGCGTTCCGGTACAACCCGTTGCAGTCACGTTCACCGCACCTGTGCCGCGCGCGTTGGCCATGGGCATCCGTATCAGAACTGCGGACGGGAAGCTGCTGGCGCCGACCGCCGCGGGTAACGCGCAAATCCCGACGTTGGAAGAAGTGACCTTCCCGTCTCCCCTCCCGGAGTTGACGGTCGTCACCGTGATCCTTCCGGCCGGGTTCGTCGATGATGTCGGACGGAAGCTCGAGAACGCCGCGCGCTTTCCTCTCTGGGTGCGCATCGATGCCTATCCGCCGCTGGCCAAATTCTCCGGCACTTTCGGCATTCTCGAGGCGCGCGAGGGGGGAGTCTTGCCGGTGACCTTGCGTGATGTCGAGCCTGTCCTCAACGCGCAGCGGATACGACTGCCCGGGAAGATCCTTCGGGTCGATGCAGATGCCGCTACGATCGTAACCTGGTTGCGGCGGGTCGAGGAGGCTGCCCGGCCCACCGGCGAATGGGTGCCGGCAGAGGCGGTGGACAATCCCAGGGGCCTCAAGCAGAAGCTCGCGGACCGGGAGCTCGCCGCGGCCGAGGGGATGAGCCGCCGCCGAGTCTGGCGCGACACCACCGGCATGGCCTCGGTGTTTGGAGCCGGCGACACGACCGCGGGCTTTACGATCACCAAGCCCGGCGGCCGGCGGCCCGAGGAGGTGATCGGCATTCCGCTCGGCCAGCCGGGCTTTTATGTCGTGGAGCTGGCGAGCCGGGAGCTCGGCGCCGCGACGCTCGGCGCCGGCCAGACACGTTACGTCGCCACTGCCGCACTGGTCACCGACCTTGCCGTGCACTTTCTCTGGGGGCGCGAGCGCTCGCTCGTCTGGGTCACACGGCTCAGCACGGGACGGCCGGTTGCCGGCGCCGCGGTTGCAATCAGCGATTTCTGCAGCGGCGAGGTGCGCTGGCAGGGCCGCACCGGCGGCGATGGCATCGTGACAGTGGCGGCGTCGTTGGGCGAGCCCCCCGGCTTTGGCTGCGGGTGGAAGCCCCCGCTCCTCGTGCTCGCCAAGTCGGGACAGGACTTCACCCTCACGGAATCGACCTGGAACCAGGGGATCGGCCCGTATGAGTTCGGCGTACCGGTGGGCAGCGGCTATACGGCCAACATCTATCACACCGTGCTCGACCGGACACTGTTTCGCGCCGGCGAGACCGTCTCGATGCAGCACTTCCTTCGCCGGCACGTATCGGGCGGCTTGGCCATTCAGCCCGGCGCGGCGGGACCGCACCGGATCACGATCCGGCATCTGGGCAGCGGTCAGCAATACACCTGGGACGTCGTGTTCGACCGGAGCGGGATCGCCACGTCGCAGTGGAAGATCCCGCCCGAGGCCAAGCTGGGAGACTACGCCGTCCTGATCGACGATCAGGAGAGCGCGGATTTCAAAGTCGAGCAGTTCCGTCTGCCATCGATGCGCGGCAGTGTCGTGGCTCCGGCGCAGCCGCTGGTCGCACCGCGTGAAGTTCCGCTGGATCTTCACGTTGCCTATCTCTCCGGCGGCGGTGCCGCGGGCTTGCCGGTCAAGGTGCGAACGCTCGTCGAGCCCGAGCCGATGCAGTTTCCGGGTTACTCGGATTACATATTCGGTGGCAAGCCGGTCGAGGAGGGAATCACGACCCTCGGGCAGGGACCAGCCGATTTCGACTTCGACCCCGGCCAGTCGGACCAGTCGGGCGCGCAGACGGCGCGCACCAGCACCTTTCCACTGACATTGGATGATTCCGGCTCCGAGCGTCTCCTGCTGTCGCATCTGCCGGCGATCCATGAGCCGTCGCGCCTGACGGCGGAGCTCGAATATGCCGACGCCGATGGTGAGCTCATGACCACGGCCGGATACGCGAGGCTGCTCCCCGCCTCGATCAGCCTCGGCATCCGTCCCGAGAGTTGGATCGGCAGCCCGGGTCAGCTGCGTTTCCGGGTAGTGGCACTCGGGCTCGACGGCAAGCCGCAGCCGGGGCAGCCCGTCGTCGTCTCGCTCTATCAGTCCAACGCTTACTCCTATCGGAAGCGTCTGATCGGCGGCTTCTACGCCTACGAGACGATCACCGATACGAAGCGGCTGCCGACTACGTGCAGCGGTAAGACCAATACACAGGGACTGCTTCTCTGCGATGTCGCGCCTGGTGGCTCAGGCGAGATCATCGTGCGTGCCGAGACGCGCGACCCTCAAGGCAATTCGACGGGAGCGACCACTTCAATGTGGGTTTTTGACGGCGACGGCTGGTGGTTCGGCGGCACCAGCGGCGACCGCATGGACGTGTTGCCGGAAAAAAAGGAATACCAGGCCGGTGACATCGCCCGCTTTCAAGTGCGCATGCCATTTCGCGAGGCAACGGCGCTCGTGACCGTGGAGCGGGAAGGGGTGATGCGGAGTTTCGTGAGACAGTTGCGGGGCAAGGCCCCCATCATCGAGGTACCGATCGAGCCCGCGGATGCACCCAATGTTTTCGTCTCCGTGTTGGCCGTGCGCGGCCGGGTGGCGCACGCCGAGCCCGCGATCGCGAGGTCGCAGACGGAGGAGGTCACCGCGCTGGTGGACCTGACGAAGCCTGCGTATCGGCTCGGCATTGCGCAGATCAGAGTCGGCTGGCGGCCGCACCGGCTCGATGTGCAGGTGCAGCCGGCCCGCAGCATCTACCAAGTCCGCGATAGGGTCGTAATACGCATACACGTTGCGCGCGCGGATGGTCAGCCGCTGCCGGCGGGCGCCGAGGTCGCCGTCGCGGCGGTCGACGAGGCGCTGCTCGATCTCTCGTCGAATGAGAGCTGGGAGCTGCTGCAGGCGATGATGGGTGAGCGGGGCCTCGAAGTGTGGACCTCGACGGCACAGATGCAGGTGGTGGGCAAGCGGCATTATGGCCGTAAGGCCGTGCCCGCCGGGGGCGGCGGCGGCCGCGCCCGCTCTTTGGGCCGCGCCCGCGAGCTTTTCGACAGCCTGCTCTCCTGGCAGCCCCGCATCCCGCTCGATGCGCAGGGCAATGCCAGCGTCACGATCCCGCTGAATGACTCGCTGTCGGCATTCCGCATCGTCGCGGTGGCCGACGACGGCGCGCAGCTCTATGGTACGGGCAGCGCGACGATTCACACGACTCAGGATCTGATTCTCACCTCGGGGTTGCCTCCCCTGGTTCGCGAGGGGGATCACTATGCCGCGACGTTCACGGTTCGCAACACGACCGATCATGCGATCGATGCGAGTGTCGAGGCTGTCAGCAACGCCGTCGGGAGCGGCCAGCCGCAGGCCGTTCGGCTTGCTGCAGGTCAGGCCCGCGATCTGACATGGCCCGCGACCGCGCCTATCGGTGCGGCCCGGATTGACTGGGACGTCACCGTGCGCGAGGCCCGGGGCTCGGGCCATGACCAGCTCAAGGTCAGCGAGACCGCGATTCCGGTCTATCCGGTGCGGACCTACCAGGCCACGATCGCACAGCTCACCGAGCCCCTGACCATCCCGGTGCAGCGTCCGGACGATGCGATCGCCGGCCGCGGCGGGCTCGAGATCACGCTGCAGCCGCGGCTCGCGGGGAGCCTCGAGGGGGTTCGCGAATACATGAGCCATTACCCCTACACTTGTCTCGAGCAGCGCATTTCGCGGGCCATCGCGCTCGAGTCCCGCGCCGAGTGGGACGCCATCATGGCGATATTGCCGGCCTACATGGACGAGGACGGGCTGCTCAAGTATTTCCCGAGCGATGAGCTCGAGGGCGACGATGGACTGACCGCCTACGTGCTCTCGATCGCGGCGGCGGCGGGCTGGCCGATCGAGTCCGATGACCGCAGCCGCATGCTGCAGGCGCTGACTCGCTTCGTGGAGGGTCGGATCGTCCGCGACTCGGCGCTGCCCACGGCAGACCTCTCGATCCGCAAGCTGCAGGCGATCGATGCGCTCGCGCGCTACGGGATCGCGCAGCCCGACATGCTCGACAGCCTCACGCTGGAGCCCAATCTCATGCCGACCTCGGCGCTCCTCGACTGGATCGGCATTCTCGAGCGCACGCCGGAGGTGCCGCAGGCGGATGAAAAGCTGACTCAGGCGTTCGGGATCCTGCGGGCACGGCTCAACTTCCAGGGGACCACCATGGGCTTCTCGACCGAGCGCAGCGATGCGCTCTGGTGGCTCATGATCTCCGCGGATTCCAACGCGAATCGAATGGTCCTGGCGGCGCTCGACCGGCCCGAGTGGCGTGCCGACATGCCGCGACTGGTGCGGGGCGCCCTCGGGCGGCAGCTGCACGGGCACTGGAACACGACGGTCGCCAACGCCTGGGGCGTGCTCGCCATGAAGAAATTCTCGGCGCAGTTCGAGTCGACCCCCGTCGCCGGTGCAACTCTCGTGCGCTACGGCCGCGAGCAGCAGGCCGTGAGTTGGCCGCGTCCGCAGCAGGCGGCCACGGCTGATCTCCCCTGGCAGGAGGGCAGGGGGATTCTCGATGTCCGGCATCAGGGCACCGGGGCGCCCTGGGCGATGGTGCGGGCGATGGCGGCGATCCCGCTGCGCCAACCTCTTTCGAGCGGCTTCAGGATCATCCGCACGGTCACCCCGATCGAGCAGAGCCGCCCAGGGGTGTGGACGCGCGGCGATGTCGCGCGAGTGCATCTCGAGCTCGAGGCGCAGTCGGATATGACCTGGGTCGTGGTCGATGATCCGGTTCCGGCCGGAGCTACGATTTTGGGCAGCGGCACCGGGGGTCAGTCGCAGCTGCTCATGCGCGGGGAGCAGCGCGGCGGCTGGGCCTGGCTGGCCTACGAGGAGCGGCGTTTCGACGGCTACCGCGCCTATTACGAGCTGGTACCCAAGGGTCATTGGAGCGTCGAATACACCGTGCGCTTCGATAACCCCGGCACGTTCCAACTGCCGACCACTCGCGTGGAAGCGATGTATGCGCCGGAGATGTTCGGGGAGCTGCCGAATACCCCCGTGACGGTGCAGCCGGGGGGCGCAGTCAGATGAGCCCCAACACTCCGTCGAGCCGCCGCATTGCGGCTCGAGTGGTGACCACGACTCTCTATGCGGTTGGTGCGGCAGTCCTCGGGACGCTCTCATTCACGCTGTGCTGGCCCGCGCGAGTGCCCGGTTTTGCAGCAGTGCGGGCGGCCTACGTGCCCTCGGATGCTTGGTTGCTGGATCGCCACGGTGAGGTGATCGCGTCGACGCGCATCCGCTACGATGTGCGCCGACTCGCATGGGTGCCGCTTGGTGACGTGTCGCCGGCACTCATCGATGCGATCATCGCGGGTGAGGATCGCCATTTTTGGCGCCACAGCGGGGTTGACTGGCTGAGTGTTGCCGGAGCGGCGCGCGATGAGCTCATTCACCACCAGCGGCGCGGGGCGAGCACGATCCCGATGCAACTGGCGACGCTGCTGCGCGGCCGCAGAGCGGACCGCGGCTTCGGGGAATGGCTCGAGAAGCTCGAGCAGGTGCGTGTGGCGCTTGCGCTCGAGCATTCGTGGACGAAGCCCGAGATTCTCGAGGCTTATCTGAACCTGCTCGGTTACAAGGGGGAGCTCCAGGGGATCGGTGCCGCGGCGGCCCAGCTCGCCGGCAAGACGCCGTCGGGCCTGTCGGTTCCGGAAAGCGTCGTGCTCGCAGCGCTGCTGCCCGATCCCGGCGCCGCTCCGCAAAGAGTAATCGCCCGCGCCTGTGCGCGGGGGCGCGAGCTGCGCCCGGCCCCTGACTGCGGCGCTATACGTGTGGCTGCTCAGGAGATCCTTGCGTCCAATGCGGGCGTGGCGAGTGATGCTCTCGCCCCGCAACTCGCTCGCGAGTTGCTGAAAGTTCCCGGGCAGCGGCTGCGTACCAGTCTCGACGCCGGAATCCAGCGCATGACCAGGGATATAGTGCGCAGTCACATCAGCGCCCTGTCTGATCACAATGTGCGCGACGGCGCGGCGCTGGTGGTCGACAATGCGACCGGTGAGGTGCTGGCCTATGTCAGCTCGGCCGCTACGGATTCTCGCGGCGCCGAGGTGGACGGCGTTCGGGCGCTGCGCCAGGCAGGCTCGACGCTGAAGCCGTTTCTCTACGAGCTCGCCCTGGAGCGCCGGTATCTCACCGCCGCGTCGCTCCTCGCCGACTCACCGCTCAGCCTCGACACTGCAAGCGGGGTGTATATCCCCCAGGACTACGATCACGACTTCAAGGGGCTGGTGACCGTGCGAACGGCGCTGGCAAGCTCGCTCAACGTGCCTGCGGTGCGCACATTGGTGCTCGTTGGCGTGGAGGTCTTTCGGGATCGGCTGAACGCGCTCGGCTACGGGGGGATCACGCGCGAAAGCAATTACTATGGCTACTCGCTGGCGCTCGGCTCGGCCGAGGTCACTGTATGGCAACAGGCGCAGGCTTACCGGGCGCTTGCTCGCGGTGGACAATGGTCGCCGCTCACCCTCATCCCAGACGGCGCCTCCGTGACCTCCCCAAGGCTGCTCGCAGCCGACGCGACCTTCGTGGTGAGCGACATCCTCAGTGATCCAGCGGCGCGTAGCGTCACTTTCGGCCTCGACAGTCACCTGGATACCAACTTCTGGACGGCCGTGAAGACCGGTACGAGCGAGGACATGCGGGACAATTGGTGCATCGGGTTCTCACGGCAGTTCACCGTCGCGGTGTGGGTCGGGAACTACGACGGTGACTCCATGCGAGATGTCAGCGGCGTCTCCGGCGCGGCTCCTATCTGGCATGACATCATGGCTGCGCTGCAGCGCGGGCTCGTATCGGAGGAGCCGGCGCCGCCGCCCGGCGTCACTCAGCACCTGACAAGCTTCGCGCCGCCGGTCGAACCGCCACGCCGCGAGTGGTACCTAAGCGGCACGACGCCCGCGAGCGAGCGTATGGCGGTCGTTCCTGCAACGGTACGACCCAGCATCCAGAGCCCCGCCAACGGCATGATCATCGCCATCGATCCCGATATTCCCGCGGGTCATCAGCGAGTGCTCATTGCCGTCCGCGGGGCGCGTCGGGGAATGAGGCTCATTCTGAACGATCAGCCGCTCGGCTCTGCCGTGAGCGATCGGCTGTGGCAGCCCCGGCCCGGGGCGTATTACCTGACCCTCGAGGACGAGAACGGACAGCGGCTGGATCGGGTTCTGTTCAGGGTGAGGGCTGGGGGCTGATGCCCCAACGGTCCCCGGTCTTGGTGACGTAATGCTTGAAGACGTACGGCCAAGGGACCAGCGGCAGAAAGATGACGACGAGCGAGACTGCAAACGTCGTCGAAGCGAGAGCCTGATTCCACTGCCCCCGGGTCCAATGCGGCAAGGCCACGGTGAGCAGCCACGCGGCCTTCCAGGTGATCTCGAACAGCAGCAGGGGCAGCATCTGCAGCGGGTATCGGAGGCCGAGAATCGACAGCACGGATAGGGCCCACAGCATGCAGGTCACGATGCCGGAATCGATTTTCATCCCGTAGACTTGGCCGAGCATCGCCGGCCACATCTCCATCCCCAACCCGATGACCAGCACCAGATAGCCCGCCCGCAAGAGGTACAGCCGGAATGTGGATATCGTGTTCATGTCTGCCGCCTGCTTCGATGAGGGGGTTTGCTCACTCGACCTGCTGCAGGATCTTTTCCACTGCAGCCAGAGTGGTTGCGATCCTGGAAAGATCCGCCTGGATGGCGGCCATGGCCGCTTGGGTTTCCGTCTGAACGGCGGTGACTTTCTCGGCGAGAATGCGGTATTGCCTGTCACCGGACTTCTGCGCCCAAGCCTGGAATATCGCCGAGAAGTACTTCGCTGCGAACACCAGGACGATGGCGAGGAGCACCGCGTAAAGCATGTCTGGATAATCGATGGCCGTCATACGGGACCTTTTCAGTCTGATTCCGCCGATGGCTCGGGGAGCGTGGCGGCGGCTTTGGTGATCGTGGCTGGCGTTATGTCGATCGCAAATCGCGTCACTTCGAAGTAATTCAGCGCCTTGCCGTCCGGGGACAGCTCGAGCTTGCTGCTCACCAGGCCCGCGCCCTCCAGTTTCTGCAAGTGCAGGTGCAGCAAGGGTCGGCTGATGCCGATCTCGCGCGCAAGCTGACTGACGTACTGGCGGCCCTTCGCGTGCAGCAGCGCGATGATGCGCAACCGATGCGGATTGGCCAGCGCTCCCAGCATGACAAGCAGACGTTCCCCGGTAGACGGCAGTGTTAAGCTCCTATGGACACCTGTAAGGAATATATTACTGGTGATCCCGCGAGTCAAGGGGAGGTTGGTGGCTTCTGAATCAGTCCGCGCGCGAGCTTGAGCGCCTCCGGCAGGGCGTCGGTAGCCGGCACCTTGATGTCGGGCTCGACCCCCGTGCCTTCCCAATCCGTGTGTGTGATCGGGCTGATGGAGCTCCCGATGGGCACACTGATCGAGAAGTGCTCATCGACACGGAGCATTTGCATCGGATGGGCTCCGCCTCCCGTGGTCTCGCCGATCAGAGTTGCCCGCTTGAGAGTCTTGAGGGCGTAGCAGAAGGCTTCTGCGGCTGAGAAAGTCTGCCTGGATGTGAGCAAAAAAACCGGCTTGCCGACAAACTTCTTCCCGGGCACGTGGGGTAGTGTCCAGCTCTGCTCAATAGCGTGGCTGCGACGCACGTATGTGTCCATAAGATGAGTCGGCCGGGCAAACAGGTAGCTGGCAATGAATTGCAGCAACCCACCGCCGCCATGGTTGTCGCGCAGGTCGATGATGAGCTCGTCACTGTTGGCCAGAAAATTCATCGCGGCCGCGGCAGTCGGTGCGCAGGTCTCCAGGTCATCAAACTCGTCGAACTTCAGGTAACCGATATTGGGGGGCAGATGTTCAACCGTCTCAAAGCCGCAATTGCTCGCAAGGCGCTGTTGACGAAGCGCGGGGTCGGTTTCGGGACTCTCAGCGCGGGCTTCGGCGGGCAGGATTTGTTGACTGAAATGCACCCCCAGATGCTCGTCATGAGCAATCCTCTGCAGATCATCTGTCACCGCCCAGGCGAAGATCTGGCCATCGGTAATCGCCCGGTACGTGCCACGCTCCTCGGCAACTCGGAGGGCGACGGACATCTTCCTCCCAACATGCGGAAAGACGTATAGCTTATTCAGGAGTTTGGCGACGCCTTTGAGCACGCGGTCACGCTCCGCTGCATTGAGCGTGATCGGCGTCGAGTGGGCGGCAGCGGGTACCAGAGATAACGCCCAGATGAGCTCAGGATAATGCGAGTCGACCAGGAGTTTGCCGGTTATCACGCGCGCGCCCGATCTTTCCCTGACGTGGAAGGTGATCCATGACTCACCGCTCGTGTCAATGCTCAGGAGAGCATAGCCGCCCGTATGGGCTTGCAGCGCAACCATCCCGTCGGAGCTCGTCCAAGGATAGTGGGCCTTGTCGAAAGTCCGGATGCGGGCGCCATTGCCGCTGTTGAATGCGTCGAGCCAGGAGGCGAGCGCATGCCCGGCGGGCGTACCCGGAATCGACGGCGCTACCGTGTTGCTGAGAGCGAGGGGCGGGGAGGCGGCAGTGAGCAGCTGACAAGCCGAGAGAAGCAATAGCGCGAGGCTTCGTGTGCTGAGTCGGCAGATTTGTCTGCACATGGCTCGCTGCTCAGCGGTCTGGTGTGGGCGGCGAGCGCTTACCCCGCTGTGGCGGGCGACGCTGCCCTGGTGAGACCGACTATGCCGGGCACGTTGAAGCTGTCGACCATGGAGGAGGGTATGAGTACGGTGGCGCCGCGCTCCTTCGTGGCTTCGTAGATGATGTTCATGGCGCGAAGCTGCAGCGCGACCGGATTGTGTCCGTAGGTGTCAGCCGCCTCCAGAAACTTGTGGGCCACTTCCGCCTCGGCGGAGCCGAGGATGACGCGCGCTTGCTTCTCGCGCTCGGCCTGCGCCTGGCGGCTCATGGCGTCCTGGAGTTGGGCCGGGATCGCGACGTCCCGGATCTCGACCGAGACGGCGGAGACGCCCCATTCGGAGGTCTTGCGGCCGATCTCCTCCTTGAGCTGCAGGTCCGCTGCCTTGCGCTCAGAGAGGAGGGCGCTCAAGGGAGACGAGCCGATCATCTCGCGCAGCGAGGTTTGCGCGACACGCAGGATCGCCTGGCGGTAATCGGCTATCTCGAGCGCCGCGCGCTCGGCGTCATGCACCTGCCAGAAGAGGATGGCGTCGATGTTCGTAGGCACGGTGTCGCGGGTCAGCGCCTGCTCGGCGTTGAATTCGATCGTCTGAATCCGCTGATCCACCCACGTGGTTACCGTGTCCATGAACGGAATGATCATGAAGAGGCCGGGTCCACGCAGAGAATGCAGTTTGCCGAAGCGGAGCACGACGGCCTTCTCCCATTGCCTCGCCATGAGCAACGACAGAGGCAGCAAGGCCGCGCATAAAAAGATGAAGGCGGGCATGGCGTACGAGAGGACCCACATGGCGCGTCGGGCGAGCAGGAATGTCAGCACCGCTGCGAGGAGCAGGAGCACTGAGATCACAGTCGCGGAAGGGTTCTGACCATAGGGAAGGATACGGGACTCGGTGTTCATGGCCTTTTCGCCTGTCGCTTGGTGAGTAGCAGCATCTGTTGGGCCACTTCGCTCGGATCGATTCCGGCGGAGGCAGCCAGGGCGATCGCCTGGTGAGCCAGGGCCTGAGCCTTCTTCGCCTGACGCGCTTCGTCTACCGGCGGCGGTCTTTCGGCCACATAGGTGCCGCGAGCTCGCAGGACGACGATCGCACCGGTCTCCTCGAGTTCATCGTAAGCGTGGCGGACCGTATTCAGGTCGACCTTCAATTCGACAGCCAGCTGACGCATCGTCGGGAGCTGTTCGCCCGGACGCAACAACGCACTGCCGATTGCGTGCAGGAACTGGTCGCGGATCTGCACGTAAATGGGCACGCCGTTGTTCTCGATGTGCAGCTTCAGCACTGAGCCGCGTCTGTATGCATACATGCATACAGTAATACTTGTTATAAGAACAGTCAAGCACCGAAGCTCCGGCCTGGCGGCGACGGCGCCTAGCGTGCCCGTGCCCGGCGCCGTGGGAGTCCCCGAGATTGCGCTCAATACCTGTCGGCCATCCCAACAGGGGGTGCGCACGTGTTGCACGCCACGACCTGCTCAACGGTGGGATGAGTGTGTAGTGCTACTGAGTGCGAGCCGGCGAGGGCCAGGGGCGCGGTTGCGAGCGTTGCGCCCGTGAGGGTGATCGTCAGTGCGATGACGAGGGCGGCTGCCTTGCGAATGCTGTTCATGATGAGTTCTCCTCGGTTGTGTGCCTGCGAGGAGGACAATACAAGCGGCATGCCAGCCGTCCCGTGTCGCTAACTCATTGTTTTCGCGTGGGACTCTCTACGTCCCTGTCGGTCCGGCAGTGTCCGCGGACGCGTCCGCAGACGTCCGGGGGACCATCCTCAATACATGAGGCTCAGGCGGTCAACTGGGGGGATCCTAGGCGTGGAGTCGATGATGATGGCCTCGGCCAGGGCCCCAGAGGGCACGCTCGAGGTCCACGATCTGCAGGCTGCCACCATCGAAGTTCGTCACCAACAGCGTGCGGCCGTCGGCTGTCGTGCGAATCTCCCTGGGGAACCCCGAGCTCGGAATGCTTCGCAGCGGCATCGCGTCGACCCCGACCCGGGCGCCGTCGACTACATACAGCGCCGAGCCGGCCGCGCCGGTGTGGAAGCGATCCGAGCCGGCTACCACGACCTTGCGACCGCTGTCCACGAGCGCGACCCCGACCGGGGACTGGCCTACTGCCATGGCCTTGCCCCGGGGATCCGCCACCCCCGTGCTCCCTGCCAGCTCCCGCTCGGTGAAAGTCAGCAGCTCATTGCTGCCGCGTACGGTGACATAGACCTTGCCGGTCTCACGCGAAGCTACGATGCGCGCGGGACTACAGCCGGCCGGCACGCGGCGCAGCACGGATGCTCCAGGGTTGGTCGTGGCAAGCTTCATGTCCACCACCACGACCGCGCCCTCCGGATGGTCCGCTACGGCGGTGGGATCATTTTCCGGGCTGCAGCGGTTGCTCCAGCCCCTGTCTTTCACGGACAAAACCGTGGCAAATAGGAAGCGTTGATCCGAGGAGAACGCGAGCCCGAGCGGTCCGACGCCGGCGGCGATCGAACCGACGACCTGCATCCGTGCAAAGCCCGAGCGTCGTGTCCGTGCCAGGTCGATCACGCTGATCGTGCCGAGGGCTTCGTTGCTGACGAACACGTAGCGATCGTCGGCCGTGACATTGACGTAAATGCTCCCGGGCCGGGAGGCGCCGCCGACACCCCAGTATCCGAGTATCGGGTTACTGTTTCCAGTCGTCAGTCGCCCAACGTCGAGGAAAACGACATTGGGGCCGTCGGCAACGATGAGCAGAGTGCCATCATGCGTCAGCTCCATCCCCATCGGCCATCCGGGCAGGCTCACCATGCGCTTCAGGGTGAGTCCGCCGTTTGCTCTGGCGATCACGGCCACTTCCGGACGCGGCTGCGTGAGCGATACGAATAGCCAGCACCCGTCAGCGCTCGGCAACGCCGTGAAGGGCGATCCCGGCAGCGTGACATGCACCAGCGGACTCGCCATGGCTCGGTTGCACTCGGTTGCGTGCACGGCGGTTGCTCCCGCCAACCAGAGTAATGTGACGAGCATCACGCCCGGCAGGAGCGCCCGACACCGATAACTGCCTGCGGCGGCCACGCTACGCTGCTTCGGGATGATTGTCTGGGTCGCCACGCTGTGCCTCCAAGTCTAGATACATTCAGATACAATCTAGGTGAGGTGGGTCGCGGCCGAATCGGTAGTCACCGCAACGACGGCGTGCCTGGATCACAAGGTGCGCACGGTGGCTGAATACTGTGACGCGGAGCACGGCTCCCATGCCGTTACCCGAATTTCATGCGAGGACTTACTTGCGCACCATGATGGCCCCATGACCCGCTCCAGCGGCCCACATCCCGAGCCTCCGGCACCCGCCATCCCAGAAGCCTTCCGGGATGGGGAATCCTCCGAAATGACCGGACGGATGCTGCAGGTTTCGCGCTTTGCCACTCTGGGCGAGACGGCGACCGGTGTCGCGCATGAGCTCAATCAGCCGCTGACCGCCATCGCGAACTATGCACAGGCTTGCGACCGCATCCTCAGTCGGCCTGAGCCCGACCTCGAGGACTTACGCACCGCCATGCGGGAGATCGCGGCGCAGGCCGTGCGCGCCGGCGAGATCCTGCGCCGCTTGCGCGGCCTCGCCCAATCGCAGCCCATCCGGCGCGAGCGTGCGGATCTCAACGCCACGATCGAAGCCATCCGCGAGATCATTGTGGCGGACGGACGCGTACATCGCGCCCGGGTGCGATTCGCTCTCGCCACAGGCCTGCCGGCGGTCTCGATCGACACGGCTCAGATCCAACACGTGATCCTGAATCTGGTGCGCAACGGCCTCGAGGCGCCCGCCGTGGCGGGCGTGGCGGTGCGCGAGCTGCTGCTGCGCACCAGGCTCACCTCGGGTGGTGATGTGGAGATCGCGGTGCTCGACAATGGCCCCGGCCTCGCGCCCCAGGCCGTCGAGCGAATGTTCGATCCGTTTTTCTCCACCAAAGCGGAAGGGACGGGGCTCGGTCTGGCGATCAGCCACACCGTCGTGCGCGCCCATGGTGGCGTCCTGGCCTACCATCCCAACATCCCGCGCGGCGCGTCGTTCTCGATTCGGCTGCCGGCCGAGGCCCTCACTGCGGACCTGCCTGAGGCGCTCGCGGCATCCGCCCGCATTTTGCTCGTGGATGACCACACCGGGGTGCGCGACGCTACCGCAATGCTGCTCAGGGGCGAAGGTTTCGAAGTGCAGTGCGCCGCATCGCTCGCGGAAGCCAGCGCGGCGTTGCGCGAGAATCCGCAGGTCGATCTCGTGATCTCCGACTATCACCTGCAGAAGGGTGAGACCGGGATCGAGGTGATCGCCGCGGCACGGCAGGTCGCGGGCGAGCATCTCCCGGCGGTGCTCGTGAGTGGGGACATCTCCTCGACTCTCGGCGGCGTGCAGGCCAGCGACCGGCTGCGCGTCGCCAGCAAGCCGATCCGGTCGAACAAGCTGCTGGCGCTCGTCAGGGAGCTGCTGTCAGCCAGGAAAGATACATAGCAAGATGGAAAGCCGCTGCGTGCTCGTGAACAAATCTCCGCCGGTCGTGTTCGTGGTCGACGATGATGAGTCGGTGCGCAGCTCGGTGCGCTTTCTCTTGCGCACCGCCGGCATCGACAGTCGCGCCTTCGGCTCGGCTCCGGAGTTCCTGAGGTCATACGATCCGGCGCAACCGGGCTGTCTCGTGCTCGATGTGCGCATGCCCGGCATGAGCGGCCTCGAGCTGCAGCGGGAGTTGAACCTTCGCGGTGTGACCATCCCGGTGATCTTCATCACCGGGCACGGCGACATCCCGATGGCGGTGGAGGCCATGCAGCACGGCGCCCACGATTTCCTGCAGAAGCCCTTCAGTGACGAAGACCTGATCGCGCGCATCCACAGAGCGCTCGCCAAGGACGCCAAGGCGCGCGCCGCGCTCGAGGGACACAACGCAATTCGTGCCTGCCTCGAGTCGCTGACGCCGCGCGAGCGGGAGGTGCTGGTGCTGATGGTACGCGGCAAGCCGAGCAAGGTGATAGCTCACGAGCTCGGGGTCAGCCAACGCACGGTCGAGATTCACCGCGCGCGGGTCATGGAGAAAAGCGGCGCCGCCTCGCTCGTCGAGCTGGTACGGATGGTAATGAACGTGGAGTCGGGGGTGGCCCTGTCTCCTCAGGGCTGACTGTCAGATCAGCTCGGCCAGGACTGCGGCCGTGCTCGCCCGGGTCGCGAGACTTCCCGCGATCGTGACCGCGAAGTTGATGCAGAGTGCGACGAACCCGGCGTTCAGTCCAACGATCGGGTCGAGATGGGTGGACATCAGCACCACCGCGATGAGCACACCCGCCATCATGCCGATTAAGACGCCGGTCCCCGTGACCCGCTTCCAGTAGAGCCCCAGCACCACGCCGGGAAAGCACTGCGTCACCATCGCATAGCCCGTCAGGAGCAACGAGACGAGAGTGCTGGCGCCGTGGATCGCCAGGCCGAGGCTCGTCGCTCCCAGCACGACCACCATGGCGCGCGCGAGCCGGGCAACCCGGTCGTCGCTCATCGCCGGCGCAAAGAGCGGCCGGTACAGGTTCTTCGCGAACAGGGTTGCGGCGGTGAGGAGGAGGATGGCCGCCGGCACCATTGCCGTGAGGGCGCCGGCCCCGCCGGTCACGCCGAGGAACCAAGGCGGAAATGTGCGGCTGGCGACTGTCAGCAGTCCAAGATCGCCGTTGCGGAGGTGGGGCAGGATGAGGACCACCGCGAAGCCCGCGAAGAACATCAGCGCCAGTGTGAGGCTGTAGATCGGCAGCAGCACTGCGTTGCGTCGCAGCGTATCGGCGCTCCTGGCCGTGAAGGTCGCGCCGAAAGCGTGCGGCCACATGTAGAAGCCGAGAGAGGTCAGGAGGACGGTGGAGATGTACCAGGAGTGCCCGAGATTCGTCGTAGCCCCAGGCATCACCAGATGCTCGGGCCGCGCACGCGCCAGTGCCGTGAACGCCGCGCCGATGCCGCCGAAATACGCGAGAGGTATGCCGACGCCGATGGCAATTGCCGCGATGAGCATCAGGAAGTCCTTCACGACGCTCACCCATGCAACGGCGCGCACGCCATTGGCGAATACGAAGGCAACGAGGAGTATGGTACCAACAGACATCGCCGCGACGCGCCCGATGTGCCCGAAACTCGCCACGGAAACGATGATGCCGATGCCGGCGAGCTGCAGCTGGATGTAGGGAACGAACGCCAGGATGCCCACCACGCAGACGAAGCCCGCGAGGTATGGATTGCGGTAGACAGTGTTGAAGAAGTCCGGTTGCGTCTGTATGCCATGCTTGCGGCCGAGTTCCCAAAGTTGCGGCAGGAAGAAAAATGATGCGACGTAGGCCAGCGAGAGATACGCCAACCCGTACAGAGCGGGTCCGCCGCGGCTGTAGGCCCACCCGCTCAACCCCAGAAACGCGAACGTCGTGTAGACCTCGCCCGCCATCAGCAGGAACACCAGCACGGTCCCGAAGCCCCGCCCGCCCACCGTCCACTGCTCGAGGTCCATCCGCCGCCGCGACCCCGCGAGGAAGCCGATCGCGGGGCCGATCGCCACGATGGCGACCATCACCGTGAGAGCAATCGCGGCCGCAGTCATGAGTCGTCAGCGGCGCGGGTGTGCGTGCTCTCGAGGCGGTATACGACCCACATGCAGCAAGGCGTCAGCACGACCCACAGGGTCAGCCAGAACAGATTGAAGGGCAGCCCGAGGATCATCGGCTGGACACGATCCCAGAGCGCGACCGAGAAGCACATGGCCACGAACGGAATGGTTGCCAGACCGAGAGCGCCGATGGATGGCCGCCTCATTGGAGGGTGCGGCGCAGCGGATCACCGGCCCGGCGGGCGGGGACCGCGCGCGGGCGTGACGAGGGCGATGACGCCGAACGCCGGGTGGTCGTAGTAATTGCGCTGATAGAAGCGCACCCGCCGGGTCTCGTTCATCACGAATGTCGTACCGGGAGGAGCGTTCAATCCGGCCGGCGGGTCCTGCATGGTGTAGTTGAGAGTCATCCCCAGGTGCAGGAACTCACCCCGCTCCAGGAACACGACGCCCGTGAGGCCGGGCACGTTGATTCCGAGGGACTCCAGAGGAAAGCCATCGCGAGTTCCCCAGGCGCTTGCGGTCTGCACCCAGGCGGCGTGCGCGACGGGCAGATACGTGCCGCTGGTGCGCAATCTCGATTCGATGGCGGTCAGGCGGTAGTCGGAAGCCGGCAGGACCGCCAACAGTCTGCCGGCCGGGCCGGAGCCGCTCGAGGCCTCGCCGCCAGCCACCGTCGCGCTGCTGGCAGTGGTCTCGGCCGCCCAGTTCTCGGGCTGGCCGAGCGCGACTCTGGCGCGGAAGACGACGATCTCGATGTCGTATGCCGGCCCGCTGTACACCGGGGCGGGAGCAGTCTGAGACGGCACGGCCTGGGCTGGGGCTGGCTGGGACGTCGCCGTTTGAGCGGCGGCTGCCTGCGGTGAGGCTGCCTGGGAAGAAGGGCTCGCCTGCGGTGGCGCTTGAGTGCCCGCGGTCTGCGCGAGTGCCGCCATGGATGCGGCCAGCGCAATGCCGACGCTGGCGAGCCGGCAGGCAATGCTTCGGGGTGTCATACGGGATCAGTCTACCCGACCTAACGGGAGCGCGCCGCCAGACGCTTCATCAGGCTCGCCCCGAACTCGAAGCGGGCTTCCTCCGCCGGCATGGCACGCGCGACGCGCAATCGCAGCGGCCCTTCCAGCCGATACTCGCGCGGCGCCTGCTGCATCAGGCGCACGACCGTCGCCGGCTCGACCGCATTGCGCTCCTCGAACGTGACCGACCCGCCCTGCGCTCCGAGATCGAGCCGGCGGATACCGAGCGCCCGTGCCGTGAGCTTCAATTTCGCGATGCGGATGAGACTCTGCGCCGGAGGGGGCAGGGCGCCGAAGCGGTCGTGAACCTCCGCGGTGAGGTCATCGAGCGCCTCGGCGCTCTCGGCGGCCGCGATGCGCTTGTAAAGGCCGAGCCGCACGTGCACGTCGCCAATGAACGTCTCCGGCAGGAACGCCGGCAGGCGCAATTCGACTTCCGTCGCCGCTGCGAGCGGCTTGTCGAGCGCCGGCTCGCGACCTTCCTTCAGCGCTTTCACCGCATGCTCGAGCAGATCGAGGTACATGGCGAGCCCGATCTCCGTCATCTGGCCGCTCTGTTGCTCGCCGAGGAGCTCACCGGCGCCGCGGATCTCGAGGTCGTGGGTCGCGAGCACGAAGCCGGCGCCGAGCTCCTCCATCGACTCGATGGCCTCGAGCCGCTTGGCCGCATCGCCCGCGAGCGCTTTGCGCGGCGGAGCGACGAGGTACGCGTAAGCGCGATGGTGCGAGCGTCCGACGCGGCCGCGGAGCTGATGGAGCTGCGCCAGGCCCATGTGGTCGGCCCGATTGATGACGATGGTGTTGGCGGTGGGAACGTCGATGCCGCTCTCGATGATGGTGGTGCACGCCAGCAGGTCGAAGCGGCGGTGATAGAAGTCCACCATGAGCTGCTCGAGATCGCGCTCGCGCATCTGCCCGTGGCCGATCCTGACGCTCGCCTCGGGCACCAGGCCCTGCACCTCGGCGGCGATCTTGTCGATGGTACGGATCTCGTTGTGCACGAAGTAGATCTGGCCGCCGCGGCGCAGCTCGCGCAGCACCGCCTCCCGCAGCGTGGGACCGTGCCACTCGATCACGAAGGTCTTGATCGCGAGCCGCTCCGCGGGCGGCGTCGTGATGAGCGAGAGGTCGCGTAGTCCGCCGAGCGCCATGTTGAGGGTGCGCGGGATGGGCGTGGCGGTGAGTGTCAGCACGTGCACGTTTGCCCGCAGCGCCTGCAGCCGCTCCTTGTCGCGCACCCCGAAGCGGTGCTCCTCATCGACGATGAGCAGGCCCAGATCCTTGAACCGGGCGTGGGTGTGCAGCAGCCGGTGCGTGGCCACCACGATGTCGACGGAGCCGCGCTCGATGCCCTCGATCGTGGCCTGGGTCTCCTTGGCGTTCCCGAAGCGCGACAGCCCCTCGATGCGCACCGGCCAGTCGGCGAAACGGTCGCGGAAGTTGGTGAGGTGCTGCTGCACCAACAGGGTGGTCGGCGCCAGCACCGCAACCTGCTTGCCGGCCTGGCTCGCGACGAAGGCTGCGCGCATGGCGACCTCCGTCTTGCCGAAGCCGACATCGCCGCAGACGATGCGGTCCATCGGGCGGTCGCTCTGCAGATCGGCGAGCACCTTGGCGATGGCCTCGCTCTGATCCGCCGTTTCTTCGAAGGGGAAGGCGTCGGCGAAGGTCTGGTAGTCGCTCTCGCTCAGCGTCAGCTTGAGGCCTTTCTGCGCCTTGCGCCGCGCATAGAGATCGAGCAGCTCCGCCGCAACGTCGCGGATCTGGTCGGCGGCGCGCTTGCGCGCCTTCGCCCACTGGTCCGTCCCCAGCTTGTGCAGCGGGGCGCTCTCGGGCGCGGCGCCGGTGTAGCGGGTGACGAGGTGCAGGGCATGCACCGGCACATACACGCGATCGCCGTCGAGATACTCGAGGATCAGAAATTCGCCCGGTTGTCCTGCGACCTCCATCGACTGCAGGCCGACGTAGCGCCCGACGCCGTATTCTTCGTGTACCACTGGCGCACCGGGGTTGAGGTCCTGAAGGTCGCGCAGGATGGCTTCCGGATCGACGGCGGCGCGCTTGCGCCGGCGCTCCTGCCGAGCGCGGGCGCCGAAGAGCTGCGCCTCGGAGATGATCGCGATCCGCGGTTGCGTGAGTGTCAGGCCGCCGATATCCGCCGCGACCGTCAACGCCAGAGGCGCGGTGCCGGCCGCGAATCCTTCCCAGCCGGGCACCGCATCGACTGCGAGTCCATGCCCGCGCAGCATGTCCTGGAGCACCTCCCGCCTGCCGGGCGAGTCAGCGGCGATCAGTACTCGTCCATCGAATTCGGCAAGAAAACCGTCCAGAGCGGCGAGCGGTCGCTCCGCCCGCGCGTCGACTCGCAGGTCGCGCGGCTCGAGCGTGGGGAAGTTGCGCACCTCCGGGACAGCCGTGCCGAGGGTGGTATCGGCCCTGAACGCCTCGAGGGTGATGGAGGAGAAGCCGTCGAGCTTCGCCTCGAGCTCGCGCGGCTCGACGAAGACCTCCACGGGAGCGAGCACCGGCCGCTCGATGTCGTGCCGGCGATCCTCGTAGCGAGTAATGATCCCGCTCCAGGCCTTGTCCAGCGCAGCGGGCAGGGCGGCGTCGTGCACGATGACCGCGTTGGCGGGCAGGTAGTCGAGCAGCGTTGCCGTCTCCTCGAAGAAGAGCGGCAGGTAGAACTCGATACCCGCCGGCGCCAGGCCCTCGCTGACACCACGGTAGATCGTGGTTCGGTTTGGATCTCCATCGAAGCGCGTACGGAAGCGCCGTCTGAACTCCTTTACCGCTTCCGCATCCAGCGGCATCTCGCGCGCGGGCAGGAGGCGGACGCTGTCGAGAGCATCGAGCGAGCGCTGCGTTTCCGGATCGAAGCGGCGGATGGCCTCGATCTCCTCGTCGAACAGATCGATGC
>Ga0335075_10004616_pt1 | contig 21496 bp, 23 predicted proteins | sample Lox_Sample_24_FD_206723 | JGI IMG/M metagenome (GOLD analysis project Ga0335075, IMG submission 206723) | Soil microbial communities from Loxahatchee National Wildlife Refuge, Florida, United States - Lox_Sample_2.4 | ecosystem: Environmental > Terrestrial > Soil > Wetlands | place: USA...
CGCAGCGCAGCGGGTCGTCGGAGAAGGCGCCGGCGGCGTGACCCGGATGCATACGCTGCGCAGCGCGTGCGTCGCGGTCTCGGCCGTCCAGCTCCAGGCGGGGCCCCGGAGCTGGCGCCAGGGTGCGGCAGCGGTCGAGGTGGTCTTCCCGGTGGAGCAGCCTGTGCTCCTCAACCGCGGTCTTTCCCGTGATCGTCCTGCCCGGTTGCGGGATGAGTGGCTGACACGTGCGGCGGCACTGTGCCCGGGCCTGGCGGCGGGTGCGGGAGGGCCGCCGGCTGTGGTTGGGCGGCACGGGAACCGCGCCCGGTCAAGAAGGTGGCCGCCGCGGCGGCGGCGAGCCCGGTGACCACCGCCGAAAAGACCAGCGCGGTGGCGTGCAGGCCGTAGTGCGTGGTGGTGATGCCGGCGATCAGGCCCCCGACGCCGGTGGCCAGGTAGCTGAGGGTGAACATGGCCGCGATCAGCCCGGCCCGGTCGCCGGCGGGGGCCAGGGCGACCACGGTGCGGTAGGCGCCGGTGAACGCCGGCCCGTACCCGACGCCCGCTATCGCGGTGCCCAGCAGCAGCACCGTGGAGTTGCCGGTCTCGATCGCGGCGATGGTGATTCCCGCGCCGGCCGCCAGCGTCAGGCAGCCGCCGAGCATCTGGGCTGGCGGGCGGATGCCGCGGGCCGCCAGGGATGCCACCGTGCCCACGCCGGTGAGCAGGAAGACGACGACGCCGCCCCACACCAGGTTGCGGGAGCCGGTCAGCTGCGCGGTCAGTGAGGGTCCCAGGGACAGGTAGAAGCCGGCCAGCGCCCACACGGCCACGATGGCGGGCGCGGCCCGGACGAACGCGCCGCGGGCCGGGCGCGGCACGCTGAGGTGCGGCCGCAGCGAGGCCAGCGCGCCGGGCCGCCTGGTTCCCGTCTCGGGCATGACGGCCGCCAGGATGAGCCCGACCGCGGTCACGCCGAGCAGCAGCCACCACGTCAACCGGGTGGGCGCCGGGGCGTACTGCACCAGCACGCTGGTCACCACCGCGCCGGCGGCCAGCCCCGCGGCGGGCGCGTTGCTGGACATCAGCGGCGCGAGGGTCCCGCGGGGCCGCAGGTCCAGCAGCACGGCGCCGAGCGTGGTGGACGTCAGGCCGACGGCCACCCCCTCCAGGGCCCGCGCGGCGAACAGCCACCCGGAACCGTCCGCGACCAGGAACAGCACGAACGCGACCGCCTCCACGGCTATCGCCGCGATGATCAGCGGCCGGCGCCCTATGTGATCGGACAGGGGGCCGAAGACCAGCAGCGTCGCCAGCAGGAACAGCACGTAGATGGCGAAGATCGCGGTCAGCGTGGTCGCGGAGAATCCCCACTTGGCCTCGTAGACGCGGTACAACGGGGTCGGCGCGGTAGAGGCGTAGACGAACAGCACCATCATCGCCACCGTCACCCAGAACGTCACCGGCCTGGGCAGCGTCCGCCGCCTCAGGAGCCGTGCCCGGGCGCCCGCGGGCCGGAAAGAGACCGGTGCCGATCCAGGTGCCGTCTGCCTGGCGTCCGTCCCGGTCACGGCACTGGGCTGGGAAGATCTGCCGCCAGGGGTCTCCGCCCCGCCCCGTCCATAGTGTGCACTACCTGTCGCCATGCCCTTCTCCTTCATCTTCCTGGCCCGCGCCGGCCCCGTCACCAGGCGCCAGCCCGGACCCCGGCTCGATCACCGGGTCCACGCGATGAGCATCGGCGGACGACGGGTGACCGCGCCTCACCCGATCTCTGTGAGTCATCACCGGTCCGCTGACCCGGCCGGCACGCACACCGACGGGTCGATGACGCGGCATGCAGGAACGATCTCGTCGGTCAGGTCGCGGTAAACGCAGGCGTCGGCGGCGCTAGGTACGCTGTGCGCATGCCTGCTCAAGAGGGAACCCGAGGCGGCTGAGCCGCCCTGGTTGACCGCTGGCCAGCTTGCGGCCTGGCGCGGGTTCAACCGCATCGGAACGGGGCTCTCCAAGCTGGTCTAGACCAACCTGCCGCCGCGGAGGCTCCTGCTGCGGCCCTGGTGTGGACGGTGGCCGTGATAGTGCCGGGCGTACGCGTCGTTCGGGTGATCCGCGACGCCGGGAACTCCCCCGGACCGCGGCTGCCCCGGCGGCGAAGGGCTGAGGGTGCCGAGCCACCGCGGGTCCGTTCGGGATAGCTTCTTCGATTTTCCCGAACGGGCCGCGGTGACTCCTGCTGAGCAAGCCGGCGCCCGCCCGCGGGGGGCCGATCACATCAATCCAGCGCCCGCACTTGCCTGGCGGTCTCGGGCCGCCCGCGAGCACGGCGCGGATGGGTCCAGTGCCGGCAAACGAGATGGGCGTGCCAGCGAAGGAGGGTCGTCGTCCTCCTTTATCGTGACTGTGAAGGGACCGGCTGCTGTATGGCGGCGATGGCTTCCTGATCGGGGAGGTCAGAGTCGGCTGCGCCGCGTAGCACGGCTGAGGAGAGGCGTTCGTCGACGTCGGGGGGCGGGGACGTCCGTCCCAGGGCCTTGAGCAGTGGCGGCATGGGCGCGGATGCTGCCGCCGCCAGCAGCGCGTCACGACCTTGCGTGTCGAGCAGCTTCGCCATCTGGCGCTAGCCATCCGCCTGCGCCGGCCGGGTCGCCCAGGCGGCAGGAGGGATGACGAGTGCGAGGCGGCGGAATCTTTCCGGCCGGCGCGTCACGGCATGAAGCAGAGTGCCCGCGCCCATGGAGACTCCGATCGCGTCAACGGGCTCGCCAGGTGCGAGATGATCGAGGAGGGCGAGGAGGTCGCCGGCGAGCCGGGACCAGGTGTAGTCCTCTGGGCGCGCCTGGCCCGTGGAGCGGCCATGGCCGCGCGCGTCGTATCGCACGGTCCGGCGTCCGGCGTCGTAGATGGGCGGCCAGTCCAGATACCCGGCGATGTCCTCGCTGACTCGCGATTGGCCGAGCCCGTGAAGGCCGACCACGGTGGGGCTGTCACCGCTGCGGACGTCGTAGGACAGCGTCGCGCCGGTGAGGTTAAGTGTGCCGTCCTGCGCCTCAGCCGTTGGTGCCGGCCTCTCCGGGGAGCAGGACAAGCTTGCCGCGGGCGTGCCCGGACTGGCTGATTTCGAGCGCGGTCTTCCACTCATCCAGGGGAAACGTCGCTGCGATCGGGACCGTGAACACCCCGTCGGCGGCGAGCTGCCCGAACTCTGGCAGCGCCTCCACGGGGTGGCTGCGGTCCTCGTGGAACGAGTCGCGGACACCGAGCTCAGCAGCAGCGGCGAAATCGGAGATGGTGAGCACCCGCTTCGGGTCGCCCCCCGCGATCTGGACGAGATCGGGCAGGGACCCGCCGACTGGAGCGGTGTTCAGGACAAGGTCAGCCGGGCCGCCGTTGATCTCCGTCACACGTTCGGCCATGCCGTCTCCGTACGCGGTGACCTGGGCGCCCAGGGCACGCAACCGCTGCGAGTAAGTCTGCCCGGCAGTGGCGATCACCCGCATTCCGCGCAGCAGCGCGATCTGCACCGCCGCGAAGCCGATGGTGGTTCCCGCGCCGTGGATCAGGATCGTCTTGTCCGGGTCGAAGCCCAGGGCATTGAGGTGAAAGAAAGCGGTGTCGACCGTCATCGGCAGCGCAGCCGCCTGCACGAGGTCCAGGCCATCCGGGACCCTGAACCACCGGTTCATGACCGCTCGGCCGGACGCACCCGCGGATGAGGAGTGCGCCCAGTCCGCAGTCCCGAACACGACGTCACCGATCTTGACGTCGGTGACGTCCTCGCCGACCGCGTCGACGGTGCCGGAGACATCGCACCCGATACCCCGGGGCAGGGTGCCGGGGAACAGGCCGCGGCACAGCGCCCAGTCGGCCGGGGCCAGCCCGCACGCGTGCACCGCGACGCGGATGCGGCCCGGCCCCGGGGCCGGCACGGGGACGGTCTCCAGGTGCAGCACGTCGCCGGGGGCGCCGTACTCGTGGAAGCGCACGGTGCGCATGGTGCTGGTCGCAGAGTCGTGCTCAGTCATTCTGTGCCTCCTTGAGCCGCTTTTTTGTCAGTTGCTGACGCTAATTTGTCAGTAACTGACGATACAACACGTCAGTTACTGTCGCAAATTTGTGTCAGTCACTGCCGCTCGTGGTAGAGTCAAAACCATGCCACGGAACAGGGACGAGGTACAGCAGCGGCTGCAGGAGGCCGCGCTCGAGCTGTATCTGGAGCGTGGCTACGACAAGACCACGGCCGGGGACATCGCCGCCCGCGCCGGCTTCACCGAGCGGACCTTCTTCCGCCACTTCGCCGACAAGCGCGAGGTCTTCTTCGGAGGCGAGGCGCAGCTGCGGGACCTGCTGACCGGCGCGGTCGCGGCGGTGCCGGCCGGCACCAGGCCGCTGCCCACCCTGCGGGCCGCGTTCCACCAGGCCGTGCCGTTGATCGAGCACAACCTCCCGGTCACCGAGCGGCGGGCGCCGGTCATCGTCGCCACGCCGGCCCTGCAGGAACGGGCGATGGCCAAGAGCGCGGCCCTGGTCGCCGCGCTTACCGACGCCCTGCGGGCCCGCGGCGTCGCCGAGCCGCTCGCGGCCCTGTGCGCCCAGGTGGGCATGGACACCTATTCGATCGCCATCCGCCGGTGGCGGGCCGATCGCACCGATGACCTGCACGCCCACCTCGACCGGGCCTTCACCGATCTGCGGCTCGAAGCGAACACCCTGAAGTGAGCGGCTGACGGGTCGCGCGGACCGGTATCGATTTGTGAAACCGCCGGCCGCCGGGCCGGTCACGCTGCTGCAGGTCATCCACGAGCAGGCCGCCCACACCAGGCGACCGCCGTCTGTACCTTTGTTGACGGTGCCCACGCCGTCTTCCGGCCGCGTCTCTGACGACCTCGGCCCCAGTGGTCTAGACCTATGTCCGCCCATGGTAGCTCCATGATTGCTCGGATGCCCCGGAACGCGCCGGCAGCACCCGGTACCCGCAGCGCGCAGTGGATTCCGGCAACAGGACAGAATGGCAGCTCCCGGCACGTGCTAACATTCTTTGGCACCAGTCCAAAGAATATAATCGAATTCAGGAGCGGACTCTTAATCCGCTGGTTCGGGACTCAAATCCCTCAGCCGACTCAGCGCGCGCATCAGACCTGAACGCGCCGCCAGCGCGGCCCGTCCGTGGCCGTCCGTGAAACCGCCGACGGTGCGCACCGACCGTCCCAACGGTGCATACCGACCGTCCTAAGAGCACGGGCGCCCGTCCGCCATGCGTCCGTGGACACCGCAACATGACGGTCTGCAGCGCTACCAGGTGACACACGACGAGACAGAGAAGAAACGCCCCGCGAGCGCGAGGATCCGCAGCTAGCGGGGCGTTTTCGCAGGTGGTGGCAGGTGATGGGTTCGAACCATCGTAGGCTAAGCCGACGGTTTTACAGCCCGCTCGCTCCGCCCGAGTCACCCCCCGCTGACCAGCGCAGACGCCGTTCGAGGCACGATTGTGGGCTGCCGCCGTGCGCTATGCGTCCGTGCGCGCCGGGTTTCGGGGTCCGTGCGGTCCACGGACGGGACGGACCAGCCCACGGATGGGGCGGAAAAGGCCACGGACGGGGCCGGCGAGGGCGGTTACGTCGACCGTCCACCCGGCTTTCTGGCTCTGACCTGGTACTTCAGGGATTCCACTCGTTAGGTGATCTCCTTCGTCGCCGGGCTCCAGACACGGGCCGGTTGGGCCAACTTCATATAGACCGCGCCAGCTGTGCCTCGGTCAAGGACGTCGTCGAATAGGGAGGCGAGATGATGGCATGAGAGCTGAGCTGCGCCTGACGGCCTGGCCGTCGATGCTGCAGGCGTAGATCTCTGAGCAGGACGGCTACGCCGCGCCCGGGACGGCGGGTGACTTTGGTGGCAGGTACCGGGAGTTCAGCCATAGGGAGACGGCGGCATGCCGCAGGTCGTGGCGATCCGGGCCGCGCGGCAAGTCCAGTTCCGGGCACCTCGCGGTCACGGGGCCGCCTCGTGAAGCAGGGTTTCGAGCAGGGTGGTGAGCTGGCGGGCCTGGGCGGTGGTGAGCTTGCCGGTCATCGGGGCCAGGGAGCTGGCGATCTGGGCGGCGCCGGCCTGGGCGAGGCGCGCTCCCTCGGCGGTGAGGAATACGTCGACGGCGCGGCCGTCGGCCGGGTTTTGCGCCCGCTGCAGGAGGCCCTTCTTCTCCGCCCGGCCAACCAGGCCGGAGACCGTGGTCTTGTCGAGCCCGAGGTAGCCGGCCAGCTCCCCGATGGTGCCCCGCCGGTCGCGCAGGATCGCCAGCACTCGCAGCTGGGTCAGGGACAGGTCGTGCTCGGCGGCGGCCCGGCTGAGCACGGCGATCGTGGCGAATGAGGTCAGCACCAGCGCGTCGATCAGCTCCTGGCGGCCCGCGCCTGCCGCGCTCTCTGAGGACGTCGTCATGGCTGAACCTTATTTGACTTAGGTGGTACTCGCAACTAAATTGGATGGCATTACCACCTATCTGAGGAGGCGGCGATGGACGCCAGCAAGCTTCGCCCGACATCACGTCCCTGGTGGGAGCACCTCGGGATCCGCGCGCGGGCCTGGGGCCGCCGGATCGGCGCCGAGCGTCAGATCGGCGCGATGACGAGCAGCATGCGACGGGATCGGCACGCCGCGCGCCGGGACGCCAAGACCGCCGTGGCCGTCGCGCGGACCAGGCTCACCGTGGCCGTCGCCCGCTCCCTGGAAGACGCGCTGGCCCGCCTGGCGGGCCGCCCGGGCTCCGACGGCTGATTCCCTCAGCCCGATCCTCTGTCGTCGTAACCATCAGCACAGCCCTCTGGAGGTTCCTCATGAAAGCCGCCGTGGTCACCGCATTCGACGCTCCGCCCCGGTACCTGAAGTTCCCCGACCCTGTCGCCCGCGGGAAAGATGAGATCGTCGTGGACGTCCTGGCCGCCGGGCTGCACCCGCGGGTGCGGTCTCAGGCGAACGGGTCGCACTACACCAGCACCGGCGCCCTGCCCCTCGTCCCCGGCATCGACGCCGTGGTCCGCGACGCCAAGGGCCGCATCCGCTACACCGTCATGGACGACACCACCCTCGGCACCATGGCCGAGCGCACGGTGATCGAGACCGGCCGCAGCGTCGTGCTGCCCGGCGGGACCGACCCGGTCCTGATGGCGGCGGCGATGAACCCGGCGATGTCGTCCTGGGTCGCGCTGCGCCGGCGCATCGACTTCCGCCGCCGGCAGCGCGTCCTCGTTCTCGGCGCCACCGGGAACGCCGGCCAGATGGCGATCCAGGTGGCCAGGCGATTCGGCGCCGCCCAGGTGATCGCGGCCGGGCGTGACCAGGCCCGGCTCGCCGCGCTGGGCGCGCTCGGCGCCGACGAGACCATTACCTTCGACCAGCTCGCGGCCGCCGCCGAGGCCGACGTGGTGCTCGACTACGTCTGGGGCCAGCCCGCCGCCCGGGCCATGGCCGGCATGCTGACCGCCCGCGGCGACCGCAGCCGCCCGCTGACCTGGATCCAGATCGGCTCGGTGGCAGGCCCGGACGCCCCCGTCCCATCCGCCGCCCTGCGCTCCGCGCGGCTGAGCATCGTCGGCAGCGGCATCGGCTCGGTGCCCGGCCGCGACTGGGTCAAGGAAATTCCCAAGCTGGCCGCCGCCGTCACCAAAGGCACCTTCGACGTCCGCGCCAGGGCCGTCCCCCTCGCCGACGTCGAACACGCCTGGACCGACGCCGCCAACACCACAGACCGCATCGTCCTCGTCCCCTGACCGAACGGACCTCCCCGAGGGCCCATCGACGCTTAGGACCGGAATAGCACATGAGAACTAACTCGCTGGTGCATCGCCCGGCGGCGGTGGGTCGTGGTCGGCTGGGCGGCGCTGGCCATCGTCATCAGCGTGATCGCGCACAGCGCCGGCAGCGTCGACAGCCCCGCCGTCGAGCGCGCCATCCGACGCAGGCGTGCTCATGGGCGCCCGGTTCCTGGTTCGCGGGCCGGGAGTCCGCGCAGGAGGGCGCCGAGGAAGAGGTCGAACCTCGGGGCGGCCGGGCCGAGGTTGAGCGGGTTCTCCTGGAACGCGAGCCAGCTGACGACCGAGGTCGTGAAGATGTAATAGCTCTGCTCGGCGAGGTCGGCGCCGACCCCGGCGTCGAGGAAGGCCGTGACGATCGCGCTATGAAGCCGCCCGGCGGAGTGGGCGTTGTGCGGGTGCGGACGGGACAGGTGCGTGGCGTAGCCGGGCAGGGCCAGGTACTGGTCGTGCAGGCGCCAGGCGATGCGCGCCAGCCGGGGCCGCCATTCCGGGCTGGGGGCCTGCTCGGGGAGCAGTATCCGGTCGATGAGGACCTCGCTGATGAGATCGAAAAGCTCGTCGCGGTTCTTGACCCATCGGTAGAGCGCGCCGTGGTTGACGCCGAGCCTTGCGGCCAGCTCTCGCATCGTCAGGGTGTCGACGTTCCCGGCCGAGGACACGGCCTCGATGATCCGGTCCCGGCTGATCTGCGCCGGCCGGCCGCGCGGCCGGCTTTTCCCGGCTGGAGGAGCCATGCCCCGGATCGTATGACGCAGCAGGTCATCACGCGACCCGCACCGGGCCCGGAGCAGGTCGTCTGTGCCGCGCGAGGCTTCTCACAGCTTATTTAGTGTCCAATGGCCACTAAATAGATTAGGGTGGTGTCGTGCCAGACGGTTCGGCATCTACGTGGAGGAGTACCGATGACAGGGCACGACGTGCGGGGCACGGTGGTGGCGGGGTTCGAGCCGGTGCGAGAGGAGTTCGCGGCCATCCTGGCCGCCGAGGGGGCGGGCCTGGACGCGCAGGTGGCGGCCTGCCACCGCGGCGAGCTGGTAGTGGACTTGTGGGCCGGGGCGCAGGCCACGAGGGACTCGCTGCTCGGCATCTACTCCGCGAGCAAGGGGGTGGCCCACCTGGTCGTCGCGCTCCTGGTCCAGGACGGCGCACTGGACCTGGACCGGCGGGTCAGCCATTACTGGCCGGAGTTCGGGGCCGAGGGCAAGCGCGACCTCCTGCTCCGCGAGCTGTTGTCCCACCAGGCCGGGCTGGTCGGGACGGACGCCGGGTTCAGCATGCAGGAGCTGGCCGATGACCAGCTGGTCGCCGAGCGGCTCGGCGACCAGCGGCCGTTCTGGCAGCCCGGGACCGCGTCCGGTTACCACGCCCTGGTCATGGCGGCGCTGAGCGGGGAGGTGGTGCGTCGCGCCACCGGGCAAACCGTGCAGAGCCTGTTCGGCACGCTGCTGCGCGACCGGTACCAGCTGGACCTGCACTTCGGGCTGCCCGCCAGCGAAGAGCACCGGTTCCTGCCGGCCCAGCCCATGACTGCCACCCCCGAACGGCTGCGCGAGCTCGCCGCAGCGGCCACCGCCCCGGACAGCCTCAGCGGCATCGCCTTCAACCGCCACCACCCGGGCAACCGCGAGGTGTGGGAGCTGCCGAACCTCCCGGTGATCCGGTCCGCCGGCCCGGCCTCGTTCGGCGGCATCGGCTCGGCACGCGCCCTGGCCAGGCTCTATTCGGCCGCCATCAGCCCCGCCGATGGCGGCGCCCCGCTGCTGTCACCGGCCACCGCCGCCGCGTTCGGCCAGGTCCAGAGGGCCGGCTGGGACCTCGTGCTGCGGCAGCACAAGGCCTGGGCGGCCGGCTTCCACTCCTCCTCCGAGCTGTACCCCAGCCTCGGGGCAGGCGCCTTCGGGCACAGCGGAGCGGGCGGACAGCAAGCGCTGGCCGACCCCCGCCACGAACTGTCCTACGCATTCCTGCGCCGCCGCTTTCTCTACCCCCCGCAGGCCGACGCCGACCACGACCGCATCCTGAGAGCCCTGCACACCGCGCTCAAGGCGACCCGCTAGCCAGCCACCGGACGCGTACCCAGCGCCAGCCAGCCGGCATAACCGCAGTCTGGCGAGGCCGTGCATCCGCGAGGGCGGGACCACCGTGACGGCCGGCCAGTTCCCGGCCCGGCACGAATTGAGCATCCGGACAGGCGACGCAGCCACGTGGAGGAAAGGGCTACGGACAACGACATCGCCGACAGCACGATGCACGGGACCCGGATACCGGCCCACCATGGCCCCGATGGGCAAGCGGCGCCCGGCATCCGCCCAGATCTCGATGGGATGCCGCCCTTCTCCTGCCAGCAGGTCGCCCGGCGCGTCCACGAAGACGGCGACGAACTCCGGATCCAGCGCACGCCCGGACCAGCGAGCCACGGTCCGCGTCGCGACCTCGCCGCCGCCCACGGCATCGAACATCACAGCCGCGTACCCGACGGCCGCGAACCACGACGCCCCGGCGACCTCTGCGCCAGCCCGCCCGGCCGGAACGCCGTGGCCGTCGAACCGCTCGAAGCTGTCTAGGACAGCAAGGCAGACCGCGTCCGGCAGCCCCAGGCGGGCCGTCAGCTCTGCGCCGACCTCGCAGTCCGCGCGCCCCCTCCGCTTTCAGCCGTCCGACGCCTTGCGGGCCGCCCAGGGCTTGCAGCCGCGCGGCGTCCACGCCCAGCCCGGCCAGGAACTCCAGCGCCTCGCCCGGCTCGGCCGGGTCGATCAGGTCGCCCCGGGCGCGGACCACGATGTCATCGCCGAACACGGCGGCTATCTCGCGCAAGGTCGCGGCGCAGCCGGCGAACCGCATCAGCGTGCCGTGATAGACCTCCCCCGGCGGCGTTCACCCAGCCCTGCTCGCCTGGCCAGCTCCGCAGTCAGCAGGTATGCGCGCATCGCCTCGGCGGGCGGGTGGCCGCGAGCCAGATCGCTCACCACCGACAGGGCCGCGACCACGCCAGCTATGCGACCAGCTCCCCCATACCGCAAGTCTAAAGACCAGCAGACGACCAGCCCGCGCGGCCGAGAACAAAATCGATCCGCCGTCGCGGAGCGCGCACAGGACGACGGCATGGGCAGCGGCCGCCGGGCGGCAACTGCCGGCTAGCCCGGCTAGCCGGAGCCCGCGCAGCACGGCAGACCCCGGTAGCTACCCCGGGGTCTGTCGCTTGTCCCCCTCGCGCCGCTAGGCGCGGTAGCGATGCACGGCTTACTCGTCACGCGCGAGGAAGTCTCCTAGATCGCCAGCCGGCCCCACGCCACTTTGCGGCCCGAGGACGGCCAGCGGAACCATCCCCACCGCCCAGGGGTCAGCGCGTCCACCACGTGCAGGCCACGGCCGTGGTCCGCGAGCGGGCTTGCCGGCCCGCTCAGCACGGGAACGGCCGGGGAACTGTCGATCACCTCGGCGATCAGGTGATCGCGGAACAGCCGCAAGCTCAGCCCGACCGCAGAACGGTGATCCAGGCACCTAGCGGCCTGCACGGCGTTGGCCGTCAGCTCCGACACCACCTGTACCGCCGTCCCGGCCGCCTCAGGCGGAACCGGGGCCAGGAACCGGGCGGTGAACTCGCGCGACCATCGCGGCGCGGAATCGGTCACCGCGAACTGGATGTAGTCCTTCGCGGCGGGCCGTGGCGCGTCCGGCAGGGCCGAGAAGAAAACAGACCCGGGCGGGCCGCTCATCATCGCTGCCGTCATCGTGGCTTCCTGCGGCGGCCGGGGGGCGCGGCGGGGGAGGCCAGGGCAGGCGAACCGGGATCGCTCACCCCTGCCCTATGCCCGCAGCGGCATTCCGCGTCGTGCGCAACCGCCTGGTCCCTTAGTTCCGCCAGCGCTTTCATCAGGCGCGCGCAAGCCTGTTCCACCTGAATTACCGCCTCCAGAACATCAGCGTCACGGTGGCCGCGCGGAACCTCATACAGCAGGAAAAGCTCCGTGAGGTAGACATTCAGGTCTCCGATTATTGCTGCAGAAGCGTTTCGTAGTTCGCGGCGACGCCTGGGGCCGGCCTGCGCTCCGAGGTTATATGAGGCAGCCTGGCGGCTGACCCGGGGAAACCCGCCTGCGGAACCGGCAGGGCAGCCGTATTTTGAGATGAGTGCCGGTGGGTGTCACGGGTCAGGACGCTAGGTAGCGGAGGACGGCCAGCACCCGGCGGTGGTCCGCGTCTGAGGGGGCCAGGCCGAGTCTGCTGAAGATGTTCGCGACGTGCTTCTCGACGGACCGCTCGGAGATCACGAGGGTAGCGGCGATCGCGCCGTTGGACCGGCCCTCGGCCATGAGGGCCAGCACATCGCGCTCTCTGGCGGTGAGTGCACCGAGCCCGTCGGTATGGCGACTGGCGCCGAACAATTGGGTAACGACTTCTGGGTCCAGGGCGGTGCCGCCGGCTGCCACCCGGCTGAGCGCTTCGACGAACTCCTCGACGTCGGCGACCCGGTCCTTGAGCAGGTATCCGACACCCGCTGCTCCGTTACCGGAGGCTGCGCCGAGCAGGTCGGCTGTGTAGCGGGTCTCGATGTACTGGGAGAACACCAGCACCCCGGTCGCGGGGTGGTCGCGGCGGATGGCGATCGCGGCGCGCAGGCCCTCGTCGGTGTAGCCGGGCGGCATCCGCACGTCCACCACGGCGGCGTCTGGGTGGTGCTCTTCCACCGCAGCCAGCAGGTCGTCGGCGTTGCCGACGGCGGCGACCACCTGGTGGTCACTGTCGGCCAGGATTTCGGCCAGGCCCGCTCGCATTACGGCCGAGTCTTCGGCGATCACAATCCGCATCGGGAACTCCGGTTCGGTCAGGCGCGGGACGGCAGCTCAACGGTGACCACGGAGGGCCCGCCCGGCGGGCTGGTGACCTGGAGCTTGCCGTCCACGGTCCTGATCCGCTCGGCGAGCCCGGCCAGGCCGCCGCGGGCCTCGACGCGGGCGCCGCCGCAGCCGTCGTCGCGGACCCGCACCTGCAGCAGCCCGGCCACGCGCACCACCTCGAGCGTGGCATGGCGGGCGCCGCTGTGCTTGGTCACATTGGTGAGCAGCTCTGCGGCGCAGAAGTAGGCGATGGTCTCGATCGCGGCCGACGGGCGCTCGGCCAGGTCGACGACCAGATCGACAGGCGGGTTGCTGCGCGCGGCGAGGGTGGCCAGCGCGGTGCCCAGGCCCTGGTCGAGCACATGCGGGTGGATGCCGCGGGCCAGGTCACGCAGCTCGGTGATGGCCTCCTTGGCGCCGCCGTGGGCGGCGACGACCAGCTCCAGGACCCGCTCCAGGTCGGTCTGCCCGGTCTCGCCGGTCATCCCTGCGAGCTTCTTTATGGCCAGTCCCAGCTTCATGGTGACGGCGACCATCTGCGCCTGCGCGCCGTCGTGCAAGTCCCGCTCGATCCGGCGCAGCCTCGCGGCCGAGTCGTCGACCAAGTGGGCCCGGGACCGCTCCAGCTCACGAACCCGCTGCGGCAACGGGCGGTAGGCGATAGCGATGAACCAGTAGCCGAACGCCAAGTTCGCCGCCCCTGCCGCCAGGAACGCCATCGTCCACCCGTACGTCGCCCAATCGTTCCCACCCAAAGAGAGCGTAACCACGCCAAGGCCGACCAAGACGATACCAACGCCAATGCGCCCGCCCGCCCAGACGGGCAGGCGGCGGTACTCCCACGACCTGATCAGAATTCTTTCGAGAACAGACCGCTGGGGAGGGACATAGCCATCCAATACACGCATCCGCATGCCTCCTGTGACCTGTGGTGCAGCCATCTTCTCGCTCCCGATCGGCGACCGAGGAACATCAGCAACCGGAACCTCTGCCGAACAGGTTCCGGTTGCTTCTGCGCCGGCAGGGAGCCTGCCAGCTCGTCTAGCACCCGCTGGACCAGTGCGAGCAGACCAGGCTCAGGTCCGGGAAGGTGCGGAGCGGATGATAGCCAGGTACCAGTAGCCGACCGAGAACTGCAGCGCCGCCAGCACCAGGAAGAACGCTGCCCACGCGATCGCCACCGCTTCAAACGAACCTCCCACGAGCGTAATGACGCCAAGGCCGGCCAGCACGGCACCAACGGCAATGCGCACGCGCGCCATGACATGGAGGCGACGGAACTCAAAACGCGGGATTAGGCGTCGCATCCCGGTGCGCGACGCAGCGGTGTTGTCATCTTGTGCATTCATCGGAATGCCTCCTGTAATCTGCGGTGCCGGTCACTCCGGCCGCCTGCATTTCAATGCTCGCCGCGCGCGGGCAGGAGATCCACCGTGCGAACACCCGAATCTGAGGTACGTGCTGGCACGGTTGTCCGTAGACATTCCGGCCTCTGCACTTGATGCTGCGGCGAGTGATCGATGGTTACGCCTTGGCTGCGTGTGCGGTATTGCCGTGGCGGCTGTTGGCAGGCTCCGGGATGATTGCGGGCTGTGACCGATGTGCCGCCGGAGGGGCCGCCCGGGGATCCTCGTGATGCGCTGATCCGGGAGCAGGCGAAGCGGATCGCAGCGCTGGAGGCGATGGTCGCTGAGCTGCGGGAGCAGTTGGCTGCGGCGCAGCGGGCGGGGTCGCGGAACAGCGGGAATTCCTCGATGCCGCCGTCGTCAGATGACCTGCCGGGACAGAAGCCGCCCAGGAAGCAGCGGCGCGCTGCGGAGCGGGCGGACAAGAAGAGGCGGGGGAAGCAGCCGGGCAGCCCAGGTGCGGCGATGCGGTGGGAGGTTCCGGACCGGACCGAGGACCATTTCCCGGAGGGCGCCTGTTCGTGCGGCCGCGACTTGGCGGACGCGGAGGACCTCGGCGTCACGCGGTCGTTTCAGCAGCAGGAGATCCCGTCCGTGCCGGCGGAGCGGGTGCAGCACGACCTGCACGAGGCGAAGTGCGCCTGCAGCCGGGTGCATGCCGCGCCGCGCCCGGCAGGCGTGCCGGACTCCGCCTTGTCCATCGGGCCGCGGCTGCGCGCACTGGCGGTTTACCTGGCGGTTTTCCAGCACGTCCCGGTGGAGCGGTGCCGGCAGCTGATCGCCGACGTGACCGGCGCCGTCGTGTCGGAGGGGTTCATCCATTCGTGCCTGGCGCGGGCTGCGTCGCCGGCCGCGGACGTGGTGGCGCTGATCCGCGCCTTGATCACCGCATCTCCCGTGGCCGGGTTCGACGAGACCACGCTGCGGTCCGGGCCGGCCGGGGAGAAGAAGTACGTGCACGGCGCGTTCACCAAGCTGTACTCGGCGTTCTGGCTGGGGCCCCGCAGCCTGGACTCGATGGCCGGCGCCGGGATCCTGCCCGGGTTCGCCGGGATCATCGTCTCGGACCGCTACCAGAACTACTTCAATCCCCGGTGGAAGCACGTGACCGGGAACCAGGCGTGCCTGGCTCACATATTGCGGGACTATGAGGACTGCGCCGAGAGCTACCCCAATGCTGTCTGGCCGGTGCAGGCGCAGCGGGCCCTGCGCGGCATGATCCATGCCTGGCACGCCGCCTGTGAGCAGGGACTTCCCGCTATCCCCGCGGACGCGCTCAAGCCGCTGGAACACGAGTTCCGGCACGCCGTTCTCGCCGGGCTCGCGAGCGTGCCCCGCGTGCCGGGCCCGAAGAACAGCACGAAACAGGAACCCGGCCGCGAGCTGCTCGAATTCTGCACACAGCGCCGCGACGACGTGCTCCGCTTCACCAGGAACACCAGCGTCTGGCCGACGAACAACATCAGCGAGCGCGGCGTCCGCCCGCTGAAAACCCAGCAGAAGATATCCGGGCGCCTGGCCAGCGACGATGTCACCCAGGACCGGCTCGACATCAGAAGCTACATCGACACCGCCCGCAAGCACGGCAGGAATGCCATAGACGTCCTGCACGACCTCATGCTCGGCAGGCCCTGGCGACCACCCGTACAAGCATTCACCCGTAAACCCCCGCTACCTATCACCACGCGTGACTGGGCTGAATGTTTACTCCGTGAGGTCCCTGGAATGGATGCCGCGCACGGCGTTTTCTATAGGGCTGATTTTCGAGCTGTCACATTCCAGGTGCCGCGCGGCATCCCCGAGCTTCCACCCGATCGCGACGTGGTACCCGCGCAGCGCCGCCCCCAATTCCCGGCTGGGATAAAACCTGGCTATCAGGGCTTTATCCCGACGCCCCCGTAGAAAACGACGGGTTTCCCCGACCCGGTCGTGGCGGCCGGCCAGTCGTTGATGTCGGTCAGCCCCGGCCCGATCATCTCCAGCCCGGCGAACAAGCCCGCGACCTGCCTGCGGGTCCGGGGTATCACCGCAGCGGACGCTTCCTTGTACACCCGCTGCGCCGCCTCCGACGTCTCGGGCCGGACCGCGTCGCCGGTCACGTGCGACAGCGCCAGGCACGACAGCGGGGCGACCGCGTCGGTGAACTCACCGATGATCTGCTGCGGCTTGTCGTCATCGGGGATGAAGTGCAAGATCGCGAACATCAGCACCCCGACCGGCTCCGTAAAGTTAATGAGCCTCGTCCCGGCCGCCTTGGCGATGATGCCGGCCGGGTCCCGGATATCCCCCTCGACAGCGGCGACCCATCCCCCGTCATTCAAGATCGCCTGAGCGTGCAGCACCGCGACACGGTCATAATCGACGTACACAACCCGCGCGTCCCGGTTGGCACGCCTCGCGACCTGATGCACGTTAAGGCGCGTCGGCAACCCCGACCCGAGATCAAGAAGCTGCCGGACACCATGGCTGGCCAGGTGCGTGACGACCCGGACCAGGAACTCACGGTTCAGGCGGCACGCCTCCGCGCTGCCCGGGATCAGCTCCATCAGTCTCGCCGCAGCCGCCCGGTCCGCCTCAAAATTATCCTTCCCGTCCAGAAGGTAATCGTAGATCCTCGCGACATTCGCCACCGTCGTATCAATGCCCGGAATATCACTCATCACCATCCGCCTTTAACCCGCGCGTGCGCCATGAACGGCCAGAACCGGGGCCAGGAACGGTACCCCACGTGATCAGCCCCTCCTGGCAGGTGCCAGACCAGCCGTCACCAGCGCGAAGGTAATTTGAGGTCAGCGACTCAATCCCGGGCACCAGAAATGCCCGTTCAACCACCGCTGTCACCGTGGCCGGGCCGACAGCGCGCATCGCTCCCTCAGCGGCCAGGATCGCCCTGGACTCGTCATCGCTCACACCGTGAGTGCTGCCCGCGTCCCACAGCGAGACGATCACGGGCATTCACCGCGTCCCGTACCCTCGCCGATGGCACTGCCTGCTTCCTTCCTGTGGTCCGCAGCCGCGTTCATGAGCAATGACGCTATTCAGTTCACGGGCCTGCCGGATAGTGCTATTCCCGCGGCCGCATAAGGAGGGTGAGTTGAACTGCCAGCCGACGTTCGCATCAGGCGGGCGGCGGATTTATGCAGAACCGCGCATGCCCCTTGACTGGTGACTCTCAGCCGTCTTAGCGTCTGTCCCGTCTGTGCCCGCAAAGGAAAGGCAGGTCCCGGCATATGAGGAAATCCCCGCATCTCACCCGCATCGCTGGCGGCGACTGCGGTCGTGACGACTGTCCGACTGTCTTTACCACTGATCGCGGGACGGTCGCCGTTCAGGGCTATAACATCGAAAGGAATACCCCGGCCGGCGAATCTGTCGTGGAGATTCCGCTGGACGTGCTCAAGGAGGCTGTGAGTGCGCTTGGATGGTGAGCGGTGGCGCACCTTCTTCGACGCCTTCCAGCGGACCGCCTTCCGTCTGGAGACTCGCCCTTCATATGACGTCACCAGCGAGCGGGAGGAGTACGAGGCCTTCCTGTCTTCAGGCAGGCTCAGCATTCCCGATGATGACTCCTGGCTCACCCGGGTCCGGCACTTCCGGGCTACCGGCCGGTGGATCGGCCGGGTCCACGTCCTGCGCAGGCCGCTGACTGACTATTTGCGCTACGAGTTCGCCGTCTACCGTCACACCGTGGCGGCTGGTGAGGACATCCGCATCCTCGATCTCACCAGCCAGCCTGATCCCGGCCTGCCGGGCCAGGATTTCTGGCTGTTCGATGAGATGTCCGTCGTGCGGATGGACTACGACGAGCATGGGGTGCAGCTGGGCCGGGAGCTTCTAGAGGACATCGATCCGGCCGCCTATGCCGGGTGGCAGCGCCTGGCCCTGGCACGCGCTCAGCCCTACGCGCAGTACGTGAAACTGCTGGCGTGAAACTCGACCCGGAGCAGGCAGGGCATGACCGCCAGAGTCTCGCCAGCGCGCTCCGCGACCTGCGGCGCGCCGCCGGTCTGTCCGGTGAGCGGCTGGCCCGCCGCTGCCACATGTCGCAGTCCAAGGTGAGCCGGATCGAGAACGGCCGCCTGCTGCCCAGCGTCGTTGACGTGAACTGCATGCTGCGCGCCCTGGGCGTCGACCAAGCCACCAGCAGCGAGCTGCTGGCCCTGGCGCGCGTCGCCAACACCGAGTACCAGGACATCCGGGCCTCGGTCCAGCGCGGTCTTCATCACAGGCAGCACGAGCTGGCCGCCCTTGAAGCCGACGCCAGGGAGATGCGTCATTTCCTGCCGACTCTCATCACCGGGCTGCTGCAGACACCGGAATACATGCGGGCCGCTATGGACACGCCGGTTGAGCCTGCGGCCGGGGACACCGCGACCGCTGTCGCCCTCAAGCTCGAGCGCCAGGCCATCTTGCACGACAGGTCCAAGCACTTCGAGTTCCTGCTGACCGAATCGGCGCTGCGCTGGCAGCTGTGCGAGCCATCGGTCATGGCCGTGCAGCTGGGCCGGCTCGTGTCACTATCCTGGCTGCCGAACATCGGCATCGGGGTCCTGCCATTCGGCATTCAGGTCGGTGACGGGCCGTACCACACGTTCGTGATCTACGACGACCACATCGTCACCATCGAACTGTTCACCGGCCAGCTCGTGCTCCGCGACCCCAAGGACATCGACCACTACCACGCCCTGGCCAGCTTCTTCGGCGGTCACGCACTGTGGAAAGACGCGGCCAGGGACTTCATCTCCGCGATCGCCGCACGCTACCGGGCAACCGGGTAACGCCGCGCGAACCCGGTCACCCGCCTTGGGTGCCCAGGCGGAAGTCAGCTGTGGCGCAGTACTGGCGGAGAGCACTTATTCGATCGCGCGGTATTCCCTAGGCGTGGCACTGGGCGGACCGACCGGCGCTCCAGCGTGAGCAGGCGCTCGCTTGTGCGAGGATGGGCCGGGTGAGCAGGATTGCCTACGTCTCAGGGAGGCTGGGAGCGGGGAAGAGCAGCCTGGCCGCGCCGCTGGCGGCGGAGCTCGGGTACTCGCTGGTGACGAAAGACCTGATCAAGGAAACACTGCACGACGCCCTGTACGTGCCGGGCGACGGCGTGATCGACCAGGCATGGTCGCAGCGGCTCGGCGCTGCGTCGTTTGAGCTGCTGTAGAAGCTCGCGGCCCGCGCGGGCGACATGGTGATCGAGGCCAACTTCCACCCGCACAGCGAGCACGAGATGGACAAGCTGCGCGGCCTCGGCGACCGCGTCGCCGAGGTGCACTGCGCCTGCCTGCCGAGGTCGCGGTCGCCCGCCACAGCGCCAGGCGCCGGGCGGTCACATGGTCAATGGCACTGCCGCGTGCGTCTGCCTCGCTGATGCCCTGGCTGATGAGGCGCTGGTACTGTCAGGCCATGTCTCGCACTGGCCTGGGCTCGGAGACCGGACCGGATGAAACCCCTCGGCCGGCTGGCTTCAGCTTGTGCGCGAGTCTCCTGCGTGCTCGGGTCAGACTGGACAGTCCCCAGGATCTTCTTCGACGCTTATCAATTCCAAGCCGAAGTCGCGAAGTCGGTCAAGGACGCCGTAAAGGTGGGCCTGATCATGGACCTCGCCGACGAGGGCGCTTTGCTCGTTGCCCGGTTCCAGGGCAAACCCCTCGAATGCGGACGCAAGGTGTCCGGTGAGGCGCCCCCGGACTGCGATCCTGTACCTGGTCGGCTCCACGTGAACCCCCGGTGTCTTATGGGTTGGTGCCCGTCTTGAGCTCAAGCCGGATGAGCGGTGATCACCCGTGCGACCGAGTTCACTCGGGGTGGGCAGTTAGCAGGTGACGGTGCTCCTGGACCGCTGATTGTTCTGTCCACGGGCCACAGCGGAGGTCGCGGAGCTACGATCGCCCGGTCCTCTGGCGTCGCCTCGGACGGCGCTGTTGCTGCGCGCTATGCCGCCGGGGAGCCTCCGAGGTTGGTGACGAGGAAATTGCGCGTCAGATCTGCGATCTGGTCGGCCTGCTCGTCGAGGGCGAAGTGGCCGCCGTCGAGCAGGTGCACCTGTGCGCCGGGCACGTCGCGCTTGTAGGCTGCGGCCTCCGCGGCCTCGAAGGACGGGTCGTAGCGACCCCAGGTCACCAGCAGCGACGGCTGGTGAGCCCGCAGCCACTCCTGCCATGCGGGGTAGCTCGCGACGTTCGTCTGGTAGTCGAAGAACAGGTCTGTCTGGATGTCGGCCTGGCCGGGGCGATGCAGGAACGCGAGTTCATCGGTCCAGAGATCCGGGTCGTAATTCTCTGGCGTGGGGCTCGTTCCGACGTGACGCAGGCGGGTCGCGGCGGGCGAGAAGAAGTTCTCGCGTAGCGCCGCCTCGTGTTCGGAGCGGTGAGCCCAGAATTGGCGGCGGGTCTCCCACAGCGGCCCCAGCCCGTCTTCGTGGGCGACGGCATTCTGCACGATCAGCGCCTGGATCCGGTCGGGGTGCGCCAGCGCCAGCCTGAACCCGATCGGTCCGCCGTAGTCCTGCAGAAACAGCGTGTAGCGCGTGAGACCGAGCTTTCCGCTGAAGCCGTCGATGACCTCGGCGAGGTGATCGAACGTGTAGGCGAAGGCAGCGGGGTCTGGGGTGTCGCTGTGCCCGAACCCGGGATAGTCCGGCGCTACCAGGCGGAAGGCATCCCCCAGCCGGGTTAGCAGCGGCTCCCACATGCGTGAGGAGGACGGGAAGCCGTGCAGCAGCAGGATGGCCGGCGCATCGGCGGGGCCTGCCTCGCGGTAGAAGATCTCGATCCCGTCAACCTCAACCGTGCGGTACGTCGTCATCTGATTTCACTTTCTGTCGGGCTGTTCCTCGAACAGCCGTTTTGCCATGACCGCCGGAGGAAGCCCCGGGTTCAGCGGGACTTCGGTGACGGTCGTCGGTGGGTAGGACGATGCCGGTGTTCCCGAGCACGAAGGTAGGACTGCGGGCCAGATGGTCTCGCGGATGAATCCGTAGTCTCCCGGCGGGCCGAGACCCGGGTCGGTGACGAGCCGGGTGCCGGCGATGTCGATGACGACGGCTGGGCCGCCGGCGACCGCGATGCCGAACGGTTGCCGGGCCGGCGCGACCGGGGCATTGTCATCAGGGCAGTGGCGGTTCCCCATGTGTCTCCTCTTTCTTTTCTCTGCGACTCGCCGGGCGGGCGGGCCGCAGGGTCAGGCGGCGGCGTGGCCGAGCGCGGCGACGGCGGCAACGAGCCCGGCGCCGATCGCGAAGGTGGCTTCCAGGCCGGTGGACGGGCGGAGGCCGGCCAGCAGGGTGCCGAACAGGGCGACGCCCAGGACGCTGCCGGTCTGCCGGAAGGCGGTGAAGGTGCCGGACGCGATCCCGGACTGGGCCGGGGCCACGCTGCCGAGCAGGGCGGCGGTGACGGCGGTGACGACCAGGCCGATGCCGAACCCGGTCAGTGACAGGCCCGCGATCAGCGCCGGGACCAGCGGG
>Ga0335075_10004617_pt1 | contig 21494 bp, 26 predicted proteins | sample Lox_Sample_24_FD_206723 | JGI IMG/M metagenome (GOLD analysis project Ga0335075, IMG submission 206723) | Soil microbial communities from Loxahatchee National Wildlife Refuge, Florida, United States - Lox_Sample_2.4 | ecosystem: Environmental > Terrestrial > Soil > Wetlands | place: USA...
CCGAGCACGCCGATACGCGCGCGCCGCACGTTGACGCCGCTGGTGAGGCTATGCGGTCCCGTCGATTGCTGCGGATGGACGTTGAGGTAATCAGCGGAATCGATATGCAGCCGGCTGGTCAGCTCGATGCAGTTCTGCCCGTCAGCCGTGCAGATGCCAGGGCGGTTGCCCGACGACATCGTCACGATCGCGCCATTCGCCGTCGGTTGGGCCTGCGCTGCTGCGGCCTGGGCTTGCGCCGCGTCTTGCTGCGCCTTCCGCGCCGCGGCCTGGCTGTCGTTCACCTGGCCTTGCAGACTCTGCAATTGCTGCTGCAGCTGTTGGATCTGCGACTGCAAGGATTGCATCTGGCTGTTGATCGAACTCGTCTGCGCCGCGGCGGGATAGGCCGCGAGCAGCGCGGCGCCCGTCAGCGCCATCCCGACGAGATGTTGCTTCAGCGTCATCGATCGCCCCCTCATTTTCCAGACGGGCTCCAAGCGCGGCACCGCCCGGCTGTAGCTTCCCTCCCTGCCCCGTCGAGCAAAGCGAGCGATCCGCCACGGCCGTCCAAAGCAGAGAGAGAACGCCTATTCGGCACATGCCAAAGCAGGACTGCCGCGAACCGTTCACTCCGCACCCATTAACGAACTTATTTTAGCGCCCAATCCTCGAGCGGCCGAGTAAAGCATTACAAAAAATCCCAAATCCATCTGAGCGGCGGCCTCGCAACCAGACTCTTCGACAGTCTGTTCACGCGCGAGTCGAATTTTATTCTGAGCGCCGGCGGGAATTTCCGCCGCGAGGCGGCCGGTCCGTCCAGTGTTTCGAGGTGAAAGGGACACAGCGATCTTCACGAGCGCCTTTGCGATGGAGACCGCGTGTACCACGGCATCGGGCGAAGAGGAACGTTGCTTGCCGATAATCGCGTGAATCGCACGCGGAGCCCAATCGGCCAAGGCGACGAAGAGCTTGCGCGAGCTGGCGGGCCGCTAATTTCTCTTCGGTGCGGTTAATACATATTTACCTCGCTTTACTCGGTCCGGTCCGGCGGCGCGAACTATAGTTGACGAGCTTGATGGTCACCATCGCACCGAGCTTCGGGTTCATGGGCGGCGGAGGCCCTGAGACACAGTCCTATAGGGACCTTGGGCGGCGTCATGTTCCTCAGTTCGAACCAAGTCTTTCCACGGTTCTGTGCGCGTAACAGAAGGTTTGCGGTCGGGCCCGAGCGGATCCGGACCAAACCGCATTCTCTTGGCGCCTGAGTTACCGGCTCGAGCGGGCTTGGTAGAAAGGGATCGTGCGCCAATGGACGGAGAAGCTCAGGGGCGTGACATATCGCCCGTCGGAATCCCAGCGGTGCTTTCCACGCGGGAGATAGCGATGGGATACGCCGCTCCTATACAGTGTCCGATATGTTTCGGCCCGTTCCGGCTGTTTCCGGGACAGCGTCTCCTATTGGAAGGCGAAAAGCAGATTCGGCTCGGAAGCCGCGCGTTGGAGATACTCGTCGCATTGGTCGAACGAGCTGGCGAGCTGGTCACGAAAGACGAACTCATCGCCCGTGTCTGGCCCAACACTGTCGTCGTCGAAGACAATCTTACGGTCCACGTCGCCGCATTGCGTCGAGCGCTAGGAGACGGGACGGGCGGCAAGCGATATCTGGTCACCGTTCCCGGGCGAGGCTATTGCTTCGTGGCTCGTGTGACGCGGCAGCATGCCGCCGCGGCGCGTCACCAGGCGAGCCCGATTAAGCAATCGCACAACCTGCCGATGTCGCTGACGAGGTTGATCGGGCGTGCCGACGTAGTCAGCCACCTTGGACAGCAATTGCGCTATCGGCGTTTGCTCACCATCGTCGGGACGGGTGGAATCGGCAAGACCTCCGTAGCGCTCGCTGTGGCAGCACAGCAGATCGCCAATTTTGAAAGCGGGGTTTGGCTGGTTGACCTCGTGGCAATCGGCGGCGGAGACCTCGTACCAACCGCGCTTGCGGCCGTGCTCGGCCTCGAAATTTGCTTGAACAACCCGCTGCCCGGTTTGATCGCCGCGCTGCGCGACAGGCGCATGCTCATCGTGCTTGACAATTGCGAGCACGTCATCGACAGCGCCGCGCATTTCGCGGTCGCCATGCTGCGCGGTGCGCCCGGCGTGCACATCCTCGCAACAAGCCGCGAGCCCTTGCGCGTCGAAGGGGAGCATCTCCATCGCCTCTTGCCGCTTGAGAGCCCGTCCGTTCCCGCTTCGGAATGCCCTGCGGGATTAAGTGCTTTTCCGGCCGTCCAATTGTTTGTCGAGCGTGCGACGGCGAGCTTCGACGGATTCGAGTTCGATGACTCAGACATGCTCGCCGCCACCAACATCTGCCAAAAGCTGGACGGAGTTCCGCTTGCGATCGAGTTCGCTGCGGCGCGGGTCGGCGCGCTCGGGGTGGGCGGGCTGGCGTCCCGGCTCGAAGATCGCTTGCGATTTCTCACCAATGGCCGCCGAACTGCGGTGGCGCGTCACCAGACCATGCGCGCGACCCTCGACTGGAGCTATGGCTTGCTCAGCGAGATCGAGCAAAAGGTCTTGCGTCGCCTCGCCGTGTTCCCCGGGGGATTCACGCTTCGAGCGGCCGGCGCGGTCGTTGCCGATCCGGACGACGTCGAATCCGATATCCCCGTTCAGGTGCTGGAGCTGGCCGCGAAATCGTTGGTCACCGCCGACGTTCGCGCGGCCGAGCCACGCTTCCGGCTGTTCGAGACCACGCGGGCCTATGCCTTGTCTAAGCTGGCCGAGAGCGGCGAAAGAGACAAGGTCACGCGACGCCACGCGGAATACTATAGAACCCTGCTCGAGGCGCCGGGTCGGGCTCTGTCCCCCGGAAACGACTGGCCCAACGCGTTCGCCGCCGAGACGGACAACTGCCGCGCGGCGCTCGCTTGGGCCTTCTGTCCCGAAGGCGACGCATCGGTTGCTCAGACGAATCCCAATGGCTAATCGAGCCACCGTCTCTCTCCCCCGCGCGCGCTCTCCTTCGGCCCCTTTCGCTTGCTCGCCGCGGCAGCTTCTGGAGGGCGATAGACCCGTGCGCCTCGAAGGCCGGGCTCTCGATATCCTGATCGCGCTATTGGAACGCCAGGGCGAATTGGTGACCCGGCGCGAGCTCATGGACATCGTGTGGCCCGATACCCTCGTGCTAAAGACGACTCTGACGGTCCATATCAGCGTGCTCCGCCGAGCACTGGTGACGGTCAGTCGGGCAATCGATACATCGTCAATGTCCCCGGACAGGGTTATCGCAGACCCTGGCAGCGGTCGCCTTTGCGCGTCTTGGCTCCGCAGCGCGGAGCCTTCAGAAGTCGCCGGGTGGGTTGCCGTTCTTCAGCCGATCAACGATTCAGTTGCAGAACGCATCGAGCGTTTGGTGTCCCGATAAGCCCCCGCGCCCAATTTCCGGCAGTGACGATCGCCATCTCGCCGCTCCGGCCGAACCTGGAAAACTGACATTCAGATCTAGCGCTACGCTCAAATGATTGACCTGCAGAAGGCTCGGCGGGGCACCAACTCAGTTCAAATGGAAGAGGATCTTGATGCGCATCGCCAGCCAATCGGCCAGATCTCCTTGATGTTCGTCGTGATCCGCGTGCTGTTCGAGCCGCTCATGCAACGTCACCTCGCGGCGCGCCATAATCTGGCCGAGTTCCGTTGCAATGATAGGTCTTTCTTTGAGGATTGGAGCAAGATCGTCTTTTGATATCTCATAAAGAACCGCTTTCGTAAGAGCGACAATCTTTGCCCTTGCGACTGCGCCCGTCAGCACACTCGCCTCGCCAAACCAGTCGCCCGGACTCATCCGGAGCAGTTCAACTTCCCACTCTCCTTCTTTACGTGATGCCACGAGAACGCCAGAGCGGACGATAAACAGCGCATGCAGCGGCGAACCGGCTTCGACAATTGTTTCGCCCGCGTGCCAGGACCGTGGCCGCAGTTTCGCGGCTACCGATCCGCGCTCATCCTCGGTTAGAGGCGCAAAGATGGACAGACGATCCAGCAAATTTTGAGGCGATACTTGCGAATCGTGTTCGATCGCTTTTGGGGCCAACATGACCGGAGTGCCGGGCGGTGGCGCCATACGAATGCGGGAGGCGGCACAATGACGTTGAACGAGGTCAAAAAGTTCGTTCTGGGCATCGGTAGCTGCACCGATGTTCGACACAAAAAAATAGAGCTCGCAATCTGTTGACACCGCGTTGAGCGCTACGATCGTGACTGTTGGACGAGGCGTATGAAGGATCAGATTGCAACCCAGAAGAGCCGCGTCAAGCACCGTACATATTGTCGATGCGGGCACCGTCGGCTCAATGCTAAGGCGTATGCTCATTCCATGCGCGTTGGTGGGACGGCTAAGGTTGATGAGCTTGGACTTGGCAATCGTGCTGTTTGGCACAATTGCAAGATCGTTGCTGGCCGTGATGATTTGCGTCACTCGCCAGGTCATCTCGACAACCGTTCCTTGCGTCTCGCTGTCGAAGATCACCTTATCTCCGGGACGATACGGCTTCACGGAGTTGAGAATGATACCAGAAAATACATCCCCCAATGTGCTTTGAAGAGCGAGGCCGAGAATGATTGCAATAGCTCCCGATGTCGCGAGCAAGCCGCCTATCGGCACCTCGAAAACGTATGCGACAATAGCAAAGAAGGCACTGAGATAAATGAGGCCAGCCAAAAGGTCTTGTAGTAAGCGGGTCTGCTTCGGTTCGGTTCCAAGAATCAAGAACGCGCGGACGAAACCGACCAGTAGTCGGGATACCGCAATCCACCAGACGATTTTGTACAGGCCGGCGACTAGATATTTCGTCGGTCCAAGTGCGGTTGGTGTAGCAACGTAGGGAATGACGCCGGCAAGGAAGAGCGCACCCGTCAAGAAAATGGCGAACGCCAGGTGGCAAACGAACCGCCTAATCGGGCGGGTTTTGAACGCGAACCGCGTAATGATCAAGCCCACAATGATGACCACCCCGGCGGGGATCAGGGGATCGGCAAGTACCGAAGCCAGATCAATGACGCTATCTTTCACGGATGCCACGTAGAACCCCGGCTTTCCATCTGCCGCTACCGGCTGCTGGCCCGATTTCAACAACGGGTGTCTACCAACATCGGCAGCGCGCTCCCCTGCTAGCTAGTTTTGCTCCAATTGCCCGCTTCGACAAGCTCATCGAGGCAGCTCATTGAGGCATTTGGGCGCACTTCGGGGCGCAGGCTTGTCGTGATTGAGCCGAAAAGCGATCCTCAGCCGTTTCGTCGCGAGCGCCGATTGGACCAAAGTATAATTTCCTCTATCTAGCCCGGAATCCGACCCCTCCCTAAGGTTCTGCTCCGCCTTACTCGCGTCTAATGGCTTCGGTCGGCACGCGCTCTTAGTCTATTCTAGTGCGGTGCGAAGCCGAGTAGTGCAGCAAAGGATCGGGCCATGTGGGATATCGGATGGAGGAGCATCGCGGTCGGGCTCGTCTCTTTGCTCGACCTCGGCGTGTTCGCCAGTCTCGTGTGGGCCGAATTTACCGATCTCCGCGCGAGGCCGGTGCGATTGATTGCGGCCAGGAGCCGATCGCTGGGTATCATCCGTCGCCCGCCCGGGTCATAGATCGCGGCTCAACCGCCGCTTCACGGGAGGGACTCCGCAGATGACCATAACTCACCCTGCCGGCGTCGACCCGAACGGCAAGTTCACCATCTCGCCGCTCGGACAGCGGCGAGGCGGCGGCACAATCGCGCGAAGGAGGGATCGGATGAGGTATGCGATTCCACTGTGCCTGGCCGCATCGATCACTCGGCGGCTGCTCCAACTTGAACTCGACAGAGCAACGCACGCTGACGGGCGGCGCCGGCGGCGCGGCGGCGGGTGCCATCCTCGGTGCCATCGGCGGCAACGCCGGTCTCGGCGCAGTCGCGGGCGCGGGCGCGGGCTTGATCGGCGGATATCTCTACGACCGATACAAAAAATCGCAGGAATCTGCCTACCGGCAGGGCTACAGCGCCGGACAGCACGGTTCGACGCCCTGAAGCGGATAGCCCAACATGCCTCTCCGGAAGGGCGGGAATTGACGCCGCGTCGCCCGAGGTTGCTCCGGGCCCGCGCTCGCGCATGTGATCGTCATAGCCCGCCTGCGTCTCAGCGCGCACATCCAGACTGGGAAACGGAGGTGTGTCATGAATGACTGGATCGGCGTAACGATGGCGATGATCGCTGTTGGTATCGTGGTGATTGTTTACGCGACGGGCATGTAGGCCAGCGCGTCATGTCTCTCGACACGAAAGGCATCGCCATCCGCGCAGAGTTGTGGCAGCGGTCGGGGCTTTGGTTTTTGCCGTCATGCTCAGCGCCTGCGCCGACAACAGCGCCTGTCGGTCGGGCTCGACAGTGCCGATGGCAAGCGGCAAGGGGAGTATTGTCGGCTGCGGAGGCCCGTACGACGAAATCTATCGCGAGATCTACACGCCCGGCCGCGGCACCGATTTGGGCGCTTAGGTCAGGCTCACCCGCTCCTGATGACGCGACCCCCGTCTCCTGGGCCGCCTGGAACTCGATCGTGGGCTGCGTCCGGATCCGCGCTGGCGTGCACGGATGTGGTGTTTTGGCATCCAAAGACGCCGATCGGGGCGCCGCTCCACATCGGCCGCTTCATCCGCCCATGCCGAGGCTGTGAGGGTCGTCACAGGCGATCCTCTGCGCTGGCTCTTACCGCATGTGCCCAGTCAGGCGGCAACAGCGGCAGCACAGCGCCGGGCGGATATGTCACTCCAGATCCCTATATCGTCAGCCCTTCCAGGCGGGCGCGTAGGCGATCGCCAAAACTAAGAGCCGATCCACAAAGTTAGGATTCAGGAGCAATGAACTGGCTTGGTCAAGCGTCGGAGCATGATGCGGATCATGGCGAGACGGACGAAGGCCGCGGCGGTTCGCGCGTAACGCTCGAAGGCGCGTGCGAGCCGTCGATGGCGGCTGACCCATGCCAGAGTTCGCTCGACGATCCAACGCTTGGGCAGGACGACGAAGCGATGCAGCTCGTTGCGCTTGACGATCTCCAGCGTCCAGGTGCCCGTCTTGGCGATGGCGGCGGCTGTCTTCGGTCCCTGGTAGCCGGCGTCGGCGAAGATGCGCTCGATGAAAGGAAAGAGGGGGCGCGTGCGACGGTCGAGGACCAGCCGCGCGCGCATCGCGATCCTGCACGTCGGCGGAATGGACGACGACGTTCAGCAGGAGGCCGAGCGTGTCGACGAGAATATGCCGCTTGCGGCCCGTGACCTTCTTGCCCGCATCAAAGCCCTGCGGATCGAGCGTGGAGGCGGCAGGTCCTTCGGCAAGGCCTGCCATTGGCAGCCGGTCGAGAGCACGTAGAAGATGGCGTTCAGAACCTCGCGGACCTTCGCCTCGCGCCGCCGGCCGCCGCGCTTGGCCGGCGGGATAGCTGGCTCGATCAGCCCCCACTCGGCGTCTGTCAGATCGCTCGGGTAGGCGGCATCGTTCAGCGTCCCGAGATACTCCTTCACCGCCCGGCTGGCAGCTCGAGGATCGATCTGCTTCTTCCACTCGACGCCGGGGATGGACCGTTGCCGGTTGGCATCGGCTTCGATCAGGCTCGCGTCGACGGCGAAGCCCTCACCGCCAACCAGACCGGCCTCGATGCAGGTTTCCACGACCCGCTCGAACCACGTGCCGGAAGATATCGCTCTGGCGGAAGCGCTCGTTGCGGGCTCGGGAGAACGCCGAGTGGGCCGGGATCGCGTCTTCCAGGCCCAGATCGGCGTCGGGCACTTGACGGCGCTCGCCTTTGTCGCGGCCATAGACGACCCAGACCGCTTCCGCAGATCGCGTGACGTCGGCCCGTATCTGGGGCTTGTGCCCAGGCGCTGGAATTCCGGTGAGATCGACTACACCGACAGCATCTCAAAGGTCGGCGATCAACGGGTCCGCACACTGCTCTACGAGGCCGCCAACGTGATGCTCACGCGCTATCGTGGCGATCTGGCGCTCAAGGATTGGGCGCTTCGCATCGGCAGGCGCTCAACCATGCGCAAGGCGCGCGTCGCCCTCGCGCGACGGCTCGCCATAATCATGCACGCCATGCTTCGGGATGGCACCGACTTCCAGGCCGCCTAAGGCTATCGCTTAGAAACAAAGGAGGCCGAGACAAGCGCCCGAGCGGAGCGCTGCCAAGGGAGGGAATGGGCGATGGCGCCGATATTGTCGCATGCAGCCGATCTGATCGGCCGACTGCGGTTTGCAACCAAGCCACCCCAGACCCAGCTCACCTCATGGAGTGCCATCGCGACTCGTCTTCCAGGACATCAACGAGGGCCACGCGATGGTGGTGCAACAGGCGCAGGCCAAGGCCCGCATCTTCAAAGAGCCGAAGCAAATATCCGCCGATCTCTGTTCGGCGATTGCCGATGGCGCTCAGCCGGTCGGCGACAGCGTGATCCTTGTCCATCACGGGAAGCTCTATATCCTTCCCGACAAAAAGGTCGGCAGCCACATGGCGACGGAAATGGTGATGAGTTCGGCCGGCGCTCCGGCGCACAACTGAGCGAGAGCCCGCAATCGCCACGCGGAACGTTGGCTGGGCCGCGAGGCCGAGATCGAAGCACAGGCGGAGGAAGTAGCGCGCGAGCATGCCGAAGCGCGCGCGCTGACTTCGATGTGGCCGGGGCCATTGCTGGCTTCGACCGCCTTGTCCACCATGCCACCGTGCTCGAGCTCAACACCGAGAGCTATTGCCGCCGCGCCGCGCTCGGCAAGAGCGCCAAGGCCGAAGCGGGCTGATCCTTGCCCGATCAAGGCTTCCTCTATCTCTACGACTTCGGTGACCACTGGCAGCATCGCATCCCCTTCGAGCGGCTGACCACGTCGATGTCGAGCTTGTAGACGGCGTTGATCAGTCCCCAATACGGCAGCCCCGCGCCGCCGAGCGGATCCACCGCCAGCCTGAGGCCGGCTCCGCGGATGACGTCCATATGCTCGTCGACATAAGGTAATACGAGATCTTCCTGGGTGGTTGCCGCCGTGACGGTCTTCTCGAATGGGACGCGCTTCACCCCGGCATTGCCGTTGCGCAGCAGATCGTTGGCTCGCTCCTGGACCTGCTCCGTCACGTTGATGTCGGCCGGGCCGCCGTTGGGCGGGTTGTACTTGAGGCCCCCGTCCTCCGGCGGGTTGTGCGAGGGAGTCACGACGATCGCGTCCGCCAGCCTCTCCCGACGACCGCGATTGTGGGCCAGGATGGCCCGCGAGACGATCGGAGTCGGGGTCACGCCGTCGTCGCGTTGCATGACGGTTTCCACGGCATTCGCCGCGAGCACCTCAAGGGCTGATGGATGCCTTGTCGGATCGCGAGCGGCAGCAGGCGATGATCGGCCACGACCTGCCGGGCGAACTCCTGACCGCCGCGCTCCAGGACAACCGCCGCATCGAGCCGGCCGGCATCCGCTATCCCGACCTACCGGGCGAAGGCCGCGAGCGCCTCGAAGCATTGCTCGGCGTCTATACCGGACGCATTCGGCCGGGCCAAGCCGAGGTTCGCTGGGCCGAGGTGAAGCGCCATCTCGACGCCCGGATCGGCCCGGTCGACGACCATAGCCCCTTCTATTACCGCATCCTCTCGCCGGTAATCCTCGCCGAGTTCGACCACCAGTCGGGCATCATCTACGACAACGACGAGGCCGTCGCGCGACCACACCCATACCGTCGTGCGCACGCCCAACGGCAACGATTATGGCCGCGATCTGCTGCGCCAGCATTACGCCCAGCACGACCACACCGCGTTGGCGCACGCGACCGGCACGCCGCATCATCACCACCACCGCGGTTGACCGCGCGCTTCTCGTAAAACAGGGAAGCCGAATGCTTGACCTCGCCCAGCCGATTCGCTGAATCCGGCCATGATCGGATTTCAGATCGAGATGGACGCCCGCTCCCGGATGGCACGCGGGAGCGCCGCGCCAGTCCAACGCGCCGGCGAAAAAGTCCAACGCCGCGACTTAGGACACTGACAACTCAGGGCTCTTTGCGCGAGAAGAGTACCAGATGTACTACAGCGTGTGATCGTAAGTAGCTGAAATTACAGAGAAAACCGCGTCGCGGAGCCCAACGCGCCCGGGCGAAAGACCCAAGGAAAACCAAGGAGGCCGAGCCGCGAGTCCAACGCGGTTCGGCTTTTTTTTCGCCAAGGAGTCCAACGTCAGTCCAACGCGTTGGACTCAAGCCGCGGTCTTTGGGAGTACGCCCGGGCACTGCCCCTCGCCGGTGGGGAGCCGGCCGCGGCAACTGGACTGGGCATCGCCAGTCGGCGATCGCTGCCGGACCTAACCTCGCGCGAGCGATGTCATCCCCGACCTGATGGCCTGCCCCCCCACGGGCTGGCGACCACAGGTTCCATACTAGCCCTGTGATGGCCGCAATAAACATTGACTATGATTCAATTGTCATAGACTGTGCAATTGTCCTAATCACGCGGGAGGGTATCGATGAGCGAGTCCAAGATCGACGAGCTGGTGAGGCTCCTCAACAGCGAGGAGGACGTCCCCATCCAAATTCTACCGAACGGAGAAATCCGGCAGATCGGCCAGGCCACGCCGGCGGAGATGGGCGGCAAGAAGCCGCTCACGATGCGCGAAAACCTCGGCGGCGAATATTGAGGCTGCGGAATGGACATCGCGCGCATCTATCGCGAGTTCGCCGAGGCGCAGAAGACCTTCGCGCTGGTCGAGTTGCGGCCGACGACCGACGGCAAGGTCTGCGCGCGCGCGGCGCTGCAGACCACAAACGGCCGGCAGTTCGTGGTCTCGATCAAGTTCCCTGACACCTACCCGAACGAGATGCCGCGCGTCTTCATTGAGGCGCCCGCCATCAACTATGCGCCGCACCGCTACCAGGCCGGCAACATCTGCTACCTGCATCCGGCAATGTGGAACCCTGGCACGCATCACCTGACCTTCGTGATCGCGCGCGCCGCCAAATGGCTCAACAAGTTTGAGGCCTGGCGCAACGACGGTGGCATCTGGCCCGGCGCCGAGATCACGCACTGAGGGGGCAGCGTGAAGGTCGACTTCAAGACGCTCAAGATGATGGAGCTCAGGAGCTCACCTGGCGAGGTCCTGGACCGCGTCGCGCGCGACGGCGAGGTGTTTATCGTCGAGCGCAACGGCCAGCCGAAGGCCTGCCTTGTGCCCATCTCGTTCCTGCTGCCCGACATCGCGCCCGACCGCATCGTCAAGGAGATCAACAAGCTCGACGCCAAGTCCGAGACCTACACGCTCACGATCAACGAACATAAGGAAATCGAGATCAGCTGCCGCGAGACGGTCGCGGGCGACAATGTCGTGATCAGTATCGTGCTGCCGCACGGCTATCCGAACATGGCGCCGCGCATCTACGCCTCGCAGGTCGCCACCGACGCGCCGCACCGCTGGCCGGACGGCTCGCTCTCGATCTTCGGGGCGACAGCGGCCTGGAACACCAAGACGCATGACGCCACGCACGCGCTGACGCTGGCTCGGGGCTGGCTCAAGAACTACGCCAAATGGCGCAAGACCGGCGCCTGGCCGGAAAGGACGGATGCAGAATGAACGACCTCACCTTCCAGCGTATCGAGTCGCTGTTCGACATCGCGTTTTTTAAGGACGTCAACGTCCTCTTTGCGGGATGCGGCTCTGGCGGCGGCAGCGTGGCGCTTCACCTCGTGATGTCGGGCATCCGCAACTTCACGCTGATCGACAACGACATCATTGGCCCGGAGAACGTCATTCGCCATATCTGCGGCCGGCGCCATATTGGCGAGAAGAAGGTCGATGCCGTCGCCGACGTCTTGCTCGACCGCAACCCCCAGGCCACCATCACGAAGATCGACGCCGACATCATGAGCTATCCGAACCTCGGGGCGGAGATCGAGAAGGCGGATGTTGTCGTGCTCGCGACCGACAATGAGCCTACGCGCTACAGCGTGAACGAGCTGTGTGTCCGGCACGGCACCCCCTTCGTCGTCGGTCGCGTCTTCACGCGGGGCATCGGAGGCGAGGTTTTCGCTTATCGGCCGCCTGACGGCGCCTGCCTCGCCTGCCTCGAAGCGGGACTGGAGCGCACGCCGTTCCGCGAGGGTATCCGCGAGATAGACCTCGTCTCCGAAGAGGAGCGCGAGAGGGTCTACGGCATGGAGATCGCCGAGATCAAGGAATCGCCCGGCTTGGCGGTCGACATCGCCTTCATCACCTCGTTCCATGCGCGGTACGTGCTCGATGCAATCGCGCGCCACCTGCCTCAGCGCCCCCAATACCTCGACCCGATCGACGAGAACTATCTGATCTGGGGCAACCGGCGCGCCCATCCGTTCACGCGGCCTTTCCACCTTCAGCGCATCGCGGTGAGCGCGCGGGACGGGTGCGCGGTTTGCGCCACGAGGAGCGCCGCCCATGCTGTTTAGGTCAAAGCAACCCGGCTTTTCGATTGCGATCGCGCGCGGCGCGCTCGAATCGATCTTCGACGAATGCGACAGGTACGACGCCGACGAGACCGGCGGGCGTCTGCTCGGCACCTATCACGAGAAGGACGGGCGCACCGAGATCGAGGTCACAGCGGTCCTGGAGCCGGGTCCGAACGCCGAGCGATCATCAACCCATTTTCTCCAGGACGGCGAGTACCAGGAGCGCCTGTTCCGCGCGATCGAGGCGAGCCATCCCGAGATCGAGCATCTCGGCAACTGGCACACGCATCACGTCAACGGTCTCAACACGCTGAGCGGCGGCGATAAGGCGACCTACTTCAGGATCGTCAACCACCAGAAGCACAACACCGATTTTTTCTACGCGCTACTCGTCGTCAAAAAAAATCGCGCCGGAAACCCGCGCTACTCCGTCAAGCACTTCATCTTCCGCCGCAACGACCAGACGATCTACGAGATTCCGCCCGACGCGGTGCGAGTCGTCGATGTGCCAGTCCTACGGCCACGAGCGACCGAGAAGGCCCAGACGCGCGATGCGCCGCCCGTTCGGCCAGGCACGCCGAACCCGCAACGCGCCAAGGATCAGGAGTTCTTCGCCGACTTCTATCCCGGACTAAAGCCGCTCGTCTCGAAGAGCACGGGCGTGCCCTACTGGAAGGGACCGCTCGCGCTCGTCGACGGGTCGCGCGCCGACATCGTCACCATGGAGAGCGTCGACGGCCCCACGCCGTCCTACTCGATCGCGACCTCCTCGAAGAACCCGCTCTTCGCGGACGTCCTGGCGCGATGCCAGGAGCGCCAATTCCCTTCGGCGCGGCATGCTGTGCTGCATCTCGAACGCGAGCTCAATGGGGCGCTCTACCGTGGCAATAAGGAGCAACGGGAATGAAGATCATTACGGTCAATGTAGGGCAAGGCGCGCTCGCGATCGTGCGGCACCAGAACGAGGCGGTCATCGTCGATTGCCGCATTCCGCCGTCGGGCGACAGCACGGTCGCCTATGTCAAGGCCATCATGGCGCTGGCCTTGAAGGGCCATAACGTTAGAGGCCTGATCCTGACCGGATTCGACGACGACCACAGCGAGATCGTCGGCGCGTCGATCGTCCTCAAGAAGTACCGCCCCGACTGGATCATGTACCCAACGTACTACAAGGACACCGACGAAGCGCGGCGCGTGTTCGCGCTCATCAACGACGAGGTCAAGACGCGGCGCTTCTCGGCCAACCCGCTCGAAAAGATATCGGTCCGGGTCGACCAGCTCGCGAACCGCAAGCTCGCCGGTCTGTCGGACAAGTTCGATTTCGAGCTGTTCTCGCCGCATATCGAGGACATGGACTCCTCCAACAACTGCAGCATCGTGCTCAAGCTGACCGGCCGCAGCAATGGCGGCTTCTCGTACCTGATCACCGGCGACACCGAGAACCCGCGTTGGGAGACGATCAACCGCCTGTTCGGCAGCGCGCTACAGTCCCATGTGCTCGCCGCGCCGCATCACGGCTCGAAGAACGCGACGCACCCGGCCTCGCTGCTCAACATCGCGCCACACACTGTCCTGATCAGCGCGGGTGTCGACAACCAGTATGGCCATCCGCATCCGCAGGCGGTACGCGTCTACAGCCGGGTAGCAAGGCACGTCTTCTCGACGAACATGCAGGGTGGCGTGTCGCTTCTGACCCAGCCCGGTCCGACCGAGCTGACCACGACCTTGATCACCTCCGTCAACGCCGAGCCCGACGCGGCGTGAGGGCAGCCAGCGGCTTCAAATGAACGAGAAGGCCGCCTTGAAGATCGGTCTCGCCCTCTCGGGTGGCGGCTCGCGCGCGATCGCGTTTCATCTTGGGTGCCTACGCGCGCTTAACCAGCTCGGCCTTCTCGACCGCGTCGCTGTGCTATCGACCATCTCTGGCGGCAGCGTGATCGGCGCCTGCTTCCATGCGCATCGCGGCAATTTCGCGTCATTCGAGGCGAAGATTCGCGCCCTCCTCGCTGAGGGACTCGTCGCGCGCATGCGCCGGAAGCTGTTCACCTGGCTCGGCCTCAAAGTTATCGGCGCATTCATCGTCGTCGGCATCGTCGGCGTCGCCACGACCTTGATCAAATGGTTCCTCAAGGTTCTCACTCTCGTGACGCGGTCGCTTGCACTACAATTCGAGCGGGTCGACATCCGGTCACCGCTACACCGCTTCGCGAGCCGCACGAGCTTGCTCGAGGCGGCGCTCGACGATCTTCTCTTCAAGGGGGCAGCGCTCAACGATCTGCCGCCAGAGCCGCATCTTGTCATCAACGCGACCGAGCTCAGGACCGGCTCCGCGTTCCGCTTCGGCACGATCGAGTCGGGCTCCTGGCGATGGGGTAGGCTGCACAAGAACGACGTGAAAGCCGCGCACGCCGTCGCCGCGTCGGCGGCCTACCCCCTGTTCCTGCCGGCCTTCGACGAGACCCTTACCTTCGAGAAAGATGGCGAGCTCAGGGCGAGCCGCGTCATCTTGAGCGACGGCGGCATCTACGACAACCTCGGCCTCGCCTGCCTATGGCCTGACCGATCGCCCGAAGTCAGCCTCAACGTCGTTCCTGTCGATGTGATCATCTGCTGCTCAGCTGGCTACGGCTTGCGGCAGGACCCGCCCAGCCAGTTCATCGTCGCGCGTATGCTGAGCGTCTTCAGCACGATCTTCGATCGCGCGCAGAACGCCTCGATTCATCGGCTGCACGAGGCGCAGCGCTCCGGCAAGATCAAAGGCTTCGTTTTCCCCTATCTCGGGCAGCTCGATCGCCACCTGCCGAACCCGCCGCCGCACTTCGTGCGCCGCGAAGAGGCGCATGCGTATCCGACCGATTTCAACGCCATGCCGGACGAGTGGATCGAGCGCCTGAGCTTGCGAGGCGAGCAACTTACTCTGTCGCTTGCCCGCGCCTACATACCCCATCTGATCACCGAAGCTTCATTGGCTCCGGCTTCTGCTTAGGACGCATCGGGCGATGTGCCGGAGCGAGTGCTATTCGCCCCGCTTGCTGAACTGCACTCGCCTACGGGCTACCCCCGCGCGGGAAGGTGCGCGGCACGAGCCGCCGAGGCGTATCCCCGTCTTCCGCGTTTTTCAGCAGCTTGTGCAGCCCGGGCGATCGCCTGGCCGGCCGGCGACGGCCTCCGGGCCACTCGGTCTGTCGCGAGAGATCTGTTAGCGCAGTGTTAGGAAACTCCGGAAACCCGCGGAAATGCGCGCACAACGCCGAACCGCTTGAATTCGGCGTCACCTGAACCACGCCGGCGTTGCCGATGGTGTTCATGCGATCGGTTCAGCGAAAACTTCCCGTTCCCGCGCAATTTGCATTCGCCTATGTCCGCTGGGCCACCGTACCGTACCCGAGAACGAGATGTGTGTAGTCCCGGTCCAAAGCGAGATCCGCTTGCGGAAATTCGACCACCAAGGAGGTACGCTGTGCAACGTCCAATGCCGACCGCTCCAAATCTTCATGCCCCGCACACCGATCCTCACGAACACTTTAGCTCCGTCATCGGGCGGCTCGGTGCCCTCCGTCACGTCGCTAAGTAGGCGCGCATTCAACTCACGCATCAGCCCGCTTGGATCGGGGCACATCCCTGGGTGCCGAGCGAGAATTGATCGTCGCCAATAGCGTACGCGGAAAGAAAAAGTCTCGAAATCTGGAAAGCACGACGAAAATTCGTTCGTTTCTACGCGAACGCATGTAGGCCAATGAAGATCAAGATCGTAGATGCACGGACCGTTCCTGGGACATCCTTGGCGCGCCCAAAGCTCGGAATGGTCGTGGCGCAAAATGATCTGGTCAATTTCAAGTTCGGCTGCATCGCGGCGGCCCGCGATCCAGCCGGCGGCAACTGCGAGCAGCGTCTTACAGAGCCCGGAAGCTGCGCTCGGGGCCCCATGCGGTCGCAACCAGGAGCGTGGCGCCTGCATTGGTACCGGTGTCGACAACGCGCGGTAGTACGACATTAGCTGAAATCCTCCTCTGCCTCGTTTGATCCTGTGTCCACGCCCGCGCGCCCCGGTTCCCGCCGTGGCTGTGTCACTTCGCGTGCTTCGTCGCACCGTGTCGGCGCGTATTTGAGCGTACCGCTCGTCTTCGACATGTCTCCGGCTGCGTTCACCCCGTCCGCTCACCTGGGCGGGCGCACGGCGCACTTCTTGTATTCGGCAACTCACCTTCGGACGCCCACGCATCGGAGTTCAGAAACACCCTGCGTCCTCGCGAGGCGCAGCGGCCAGTGATTGGCACTTCCCAAGCTTTTCGAACGCTCGCCGCGTTGCGCTTTGAGCTTTCCGCCTGTCGATTTGCAACAATTCCCTTATCTGATGCTGCACTTCCAGGCTTGTCGGACGACGCTGTCCACCTTGGCCGTCGGGGACGAGTTTTTGCGCAAGCTCCTCTGCAAGTTGCCGTTGTTTCGAGTGTCGGTCTGACCGTGCCCCGAGGGCCGGGAGAATGTTTATGTCCCGGTCGAGGTCAACGTTGGCTGCCCGCCGGTCGGAGACGCTTTTCTCGCCCGCCCGCGCGAGGGTCCCCGCCTCGAGCGGAAACGCTGGCGCAGAGCGCGGATTTAGAGGCAATGCGGAAGGGCCCTTGCCAGCGCCACGGACAGCGCGAGCAGGCGGGTCAACAAGGGCGTCGCTGAGCGCGGCAGCGGAAAGTCGCGCCTCCTCAAGGACGTCCACACGATGCAGCAGCGAGCGGCACTGGCGCTCCAGACTCACGAGCCTATCGGCGGTGCCGCTAGAAAGCGCAGCTCCGTCGCCGAGAAGTTTCGTAAGTTCCTGCCCGAAACTGACGTCGTGCTTCAGCATTCGCGCGACTTGACGGACGACAGCATGGTACTCCCTAGGCAGGCGTACGGTGATTGGCGGCGTCTCCATCTTCAGCTCCTTAAGGACGGACCGCCCCAACACACCCCGGCTGCAAGTGCGCATGTGTACGCACGTACTCGGCCGGCTTCGCGGATGGAGGAGGCCATGCATGCAGCGTGTACGGGTTGTGCACGGGTGCACGAAGTATGGCTGTACGCATATGCACCGGGCGGGGTGTACGCAGCGCCGTCCGTGTACGCGCCGTACACGCCAGCCAAGGCGGGCGGGCGCTGGTACGCAGAGTACGCGTGTGTACGTGTGGTACACGCAACCCCGAGGTTTGCCAGTTGTTTGCAAGCTGCATTTCGCAAGCCCTCCAAGCTCTTGATATAATTGGCGTCAACCGTCGCAAGTGGAAATTCCCTGTCCGACCGCGGGGACGGGGCAAAATTGCTGGTTTTCCCAGATTTACGGCCATGGCAACGGATGCTGCGAGTTTTTCATCAGCGTCCATTGACGGAATGAGGAAGAAAACCATAACCTCCTGTCCTTCAATCATTTTTTTTGACTCATTTGCATCCCGTTGACCGACGCCTATTCCGCTGCCAGGACGCAGTCGCCGAACAGCCGCGCCTCGCTCCGCCCGATCAGCTCGCGATCGAGCTCATCCTCGACCCACAGATGGCCATAGACATCTTCCGTGAAGGCCACGGACGTGTGGCCGATCCACTTGCTCACCTGCTTTCGGCTGGCTCCATCCGCGATCCAGCACGTCACGGCATAGTGTCGCAGCCGGTGCGCAACCCAGAGCGGGGACATCGTGCCAGGCTTCAGCCGTCCGGTCCGAAGACAGAACTGTCGCCAGTGGAATAGAAAGCAGGGGTAGGTCCAGTGCGGCCGAGCGTCGGGACAGCGCCCATCTGGAACTTTTGCGAAGACGAGGCCCGTCTTGGGCTCGCCCGCTTCTATGTGAAGACGCTTGAGAATTCTTTCCAGCCAAGGGCCGAGCGGCACGTCGCGCACGGCGGCCGGGGTCTTGACCCGACCGACCTCGTGGAGCTCAGGGTCGATCGCTTGCCGAATCTTGAGGTGGCTGCCCCATACGATATTTTCCCATGGGAGCGCCCGCGCCTCGCCCCCTCGGAGTCCTGCCAGGGCCTGGGTTTGAATCAGTTCCAGAAAATGTTGCGGTATCCTTGTCGTTACCCCGACCCTCAACTCGCCACTGTAAATCCCGCGCTCGCTGGCGACCGTCGCGACGATCTGACGAGCCCACGGGCTAGCGATGCCCCAGCCGTCGGTGACGCGCGGCTGAACATGCAACAACTCAAAGTGGCCGCCGCGCCCCCCGCCCCTGCCGACCCAAAGAAAGCGGCGGCAGTCTGAAAGGTCCTGAAAGATCTGCTTGACCTCCGTCGATGTAGGACACTCGGCCCGCCGCCGAGCGTCCTCGCCCTCGTCGATCTTCTGGCGGACCGTACGGCGCGGCGCCTTAACGCGATCCATGGGATTGGCGGCGATTTTGTGAGTCCTGACTGCCTCATCGAACACGACTGTAAGGGTAGACCTGATCCTCTTGATCACTGAGTCGGTTGTCACCTTGGGCAGCTTCTCGTAGAGCAGTTCCGTCAGCACTCGTGGAGTGAGTTGACCGGAATGCAGCGTCCCTATGCGCTCCACCAGGAAAGACTTGTGCAGCTGCTCGCGTTGTGTTTTCGTCCTCGGTGCGAGTCTGCTCTCCTTACCGGGCTTGCCGAAGACCGACATGTAACTCTCGTAGAGATTTGTCCAGGTGTACGGCCCGCGAGAGTTGTGGCCATGCGCTTCGAGCTCCTTCTGGATCTCGAACCAACGCGCCAGGGCACCCTTCTTCGTCCACGGCTTTTTGTTCTCGTCGACCGAGATCTGCTTACGCTTACCCTCCGCGTCACGGTATGCGATGACCCATTGCATCTCGCCATGGATCTTCCGCTCAACTACTCCGGGTCCCATTTGCTTGTCCCTTCGATTAGAGTTGGCCAATGTAAGCGGGGCGACCTCCTGTGTGTCAGCGATCTGTCACCAGATCGACACGCGAGACGAGTTCGGCATAAAAAGCTTGGAGGGCCTCATCGGTAGTGACGAGGCGCGACGTTCGACCGGTGCCGTGCTTTGCGAAGGGGAGACGCCGACGCCCGTAAGCATCAGGTTCGGCCTGCTTTCGCACCCAGGCGAGAGTGACATGCCGCATCCCGAGCTCTTCGCGCAGATACTCAGCGGCTTGCCGCACGTTAAGCACTCGCATCGCTCGATCCTTTGATTCAGACCCTCAAGCGATGGGACCCCATGCGGCAGCGGCCCGGCACACCGCAGATATGAGTCCAAGAATGCCAATGCGGCATCGTCGGCATGCGATTTTTTAACTGAACAAGGCAGCGAGTCGGGCGCCTGACGCATCGGAGGCTGCCAAGCCGGTGGCTCGCTCATTGGACTTAACGCGGGAGAGACCTGCGGGGGCGGCCCAAAAAGGATTTTGCTGTGTACGAGGATCAGAACTTCGGGCTCACACGAAGCCGTCCCGGCGTCCTTGTTGTCTATGAGGACCGGCACTTTGGGCTCACACGGACACGCTCCACTCGACTGGACGCACCGGCAGGGCTTGGACCCGGGCGTTGCCGCGGTGACTTGGCTGATCGATTTCGCTCGCACGTGTTTTTGTCCCTTTGGTGGGCTCGCGGCGAGCGTCGCGCGACCTCGATCCAGAAGACAGGAGGGAAATTCGACGGAATTTACCCCCTTGACTTTTCCGAAGGCTTCTTTCCAGCCAGTTCCCGATAGTACCTTGCGTGCGCGGACTGAGGGGTATCAGTCCGGAGCTTATCTCGAAGCTCCAGGGTGTCGGCCTGAATGAACTCACCGGGTCGCGCGCCAATCTCTGGATCCAGCTCCAGCTGAAGATCGAGGGCGCCTGCCACGCGCGCATGCTCCAGCCGGTCGAACACCTGATCTTCGCCGTAGGCTCTTACCAGCTGCACATCGCGCCAATCGACCAGGGTCTCTCTTGTCGTGTTGAAAGCTCCGCCTACCTGGTCAATCGCGACCTCCAACGAGACGCCGCGGCCATTTAGGAAATATATGTGCTCCCAGGCGCGCAGTTTCTCTTTGACAATGCTGTATCTGTCACGCGGCGTCGTTTCCCGCGGCTCAAGGAGGGGCAGCGCCTCGCCGTGATCAAGGGCCTCGAGACCCTCCTTAAGCTGCCGAAACAACGACCGCGGCAGCAGAACAGGAACGTAGGGATCGCGGTCGCGTTGCGGGGGCACCAGAACCCCCGCCCGCCCAAGCCAGCGGCGAAGCGGCCTTCGTCGTGCCACCGGATCCCGCGCTGGCGCCTCCCGCGAGTCCGGACGTGAATTCTCGAGCACGTCCAGCGCAAACTCTATGAGCGCAGGTGCAGCAAGGCGCCATTTCAGCAGAGCCAACTCACAATCATGTTGCAGCTCAGCAAGCGCCTCATCTTGCTTTGAGTTCGGATCGATCGCGCGCGCATGCCTTCTGAGTTTCAGGATGTCATTGAGCTGACTTCGGATCCAGTCATCATCTGATCGGCGCCGACACCTCTTGGGACGCTTGGATTCCTTTCGGGCCATTGGGAGCGCTCCGTTCATATTGACGCTTGGCCCCCTCTATCGCGGGCCGAAGACGGAACCGCGAGAGTGGCACTGCTACCGCTTCCCAATGGTTAATTCCCCCTCCTCTCGCCCGGTTGGGCGTTCCGCCTTCTTTTCGGCTCGGAACGAGCGCGGCGCAACGCTGACCGTCGCACGGTTGGCTACGATAGCGGTGCGATACGCTAGGACCGCCCTGTTGACTGGTTTATAGACCGCCTCATATGGTCGTGTCCCGCCGAGTGGTGTAGGAGCTGTGGGTAAGTAGCCCGACGCAGCGACCGCGAGAGTCAGGCGGCGGCGGGCTACTTATCCACAGCGGGGGTCATCGCGGGTCTTCGGTAGGGTTTGGTCAACCACGACTGAACCACAGACGAGGACCACGCGATGACCGACGACATGATGAACCTGCGATCGCTGCTGGAGAAGAACTCGGACGCCGAGCTGCTGCGCGAGATGGTGGGATTTGCGGCGCAGCGCCTGATGGAGCTGGAGGTCGAGGGCCTGACCGGTGCCGGGCACGGCGAGCGCGACCCGAACCGGATCAACCACCGCAAC
>Ga0335075_10004618_pt1 | contig 21493 bp, 16 predicted proteins | sample Lox_Sample_24_FD_206723 | JGI IMG/M metagenome (GOLD analysis project Ga0335075, IMG submission 206723) | Soil microbial communities from Loxahatchee National Wildlife Refuge, Florida, United States - Lox_Sample_2.4 | ecosystem: Environmental > Terrestrial > Soil > Wetlands | place: USA...
GACGACGTTTTTGCCGTAGGCGACGAGGGTGTGAAGGAGGCGGAGGACCCTGCCGGCGCCGGCGGAGTCGAGGCGCGCGGAGACGGCCCGATCGGGATCGGGTTCGACGGCGTCGGCTGGGGCTGTGACGGGAGTGGACATGGGCTCATTAGAGCACGAAAGGCGAACATGGGCAAGAACTTTTTCCTGACCGGCACGAGCTTGTGGGGGCCTGTTGCCGTGGGGCAACTCGCGGCGGCGCGAGGTGGGCCGCGATGGGCCACGGCTGTCGGCCCGTCGACTCCGGATGCGGCGGCCGTTTCGCAAGCCACCTGGTCGGCACCGCATGCGGTTGTCGCCGCTTCAGCCGATGCTACGGGAGGCTCGCGGCAGCCTCACCCGCCGCGCTGCCGCGCGGCGACCTCTCCCGCAGAGCGGGCATTTTCCACTCGGCCTGAAGATGCTCCAACCATCGTCGGCGGTTGTTATCTTTGCGATCAATCGAGATCAGACATTGGCTGGAATCCGGTTTCCGAAAGTAAGGATATTGAAATCAACAGAATCTCTGCCGGAAAGCATACCCCTGTCATATCCGGTCCTGGTGGCAAGGCAGGCCCCCTGACCACAGGCGAGCCCGGCTCTATCGAGGAATTGCGGTACCGGCAGGCAGCGTAACCTTCCGAAGCGCACGCGATGTTTACGAGATTGTTCCATCACAGCTATCCACCGAAGTTTGACACCGAGCGGCCGAGAGGATGACACTCTGCCCACAGCGCTGGCATGCTCAAAACGAGCAGGAGATGGCCGGCACAAGGCCGGCCACGACGGATGGGGCCGCCAGTGCCGGAGAGTCGATTGTTCGGGCGTCGGGTATCAAACGCTGAAGGCAGGCTGGTTCATATAGTGCTGCAACCTTAAAATTCGCTGGGCAAGAACTCAGATCCCTGTACGGGCATTACGTATGGCAACGGGCCAGGTCCAACGACAGCCGCAGTAAGACAGTTAAAGTTCGGCGAGCGAGCAGCGCCCTTGATTAAGGGCTAATCAGCCTCTCAAGCTCAATGCCGTACTCCTTTTCATTATCAATGACCCATGTCAGGGCTGGCACGGCGATGCCGGAATGACAGATCTTGGAGAGAGCGGTGCGTTCACCGAGAAATTCCGGCGCTGTGCGCTGGAATGCTGGCATCGGCTGTCCCAAAACATGGAACAACAATAAACCTTCTTTGTGACCTCGGTATCCTCGGCGCCCTCTGTGTCCGAATTGGACAACGATACATCGGCGCCGCGGCTGAATCCTGAGGGGAGTCCGAGCGGCTGCGATTCCTGCTCGCGCGGGAATGACCACGGCAGCGGGTTGCTTGACAACCGGCAGTCGCGCTTCATCATCCTGTCATCGGGAGGGACGTGGATGTCCGCACTGGATCGCTGCTACAATATCAACGACCTGCGCCTGGCCGCCCGGCGGCGCCTGCCGCGCGGCGTATTCGAATTTGTCGATCGCGGCAGCGAGGACGAGGTGGCGCTGCGCAACAACCGCGCCGGGTTCGAGCGCATCAAGCTGCGCCACCGGGCGCTGGTCGATGTCTCCGGCCGCAACCTGGCCACCACCCTGTTCGGCAAGCCGGCCAGCATGCCGATGGCGATTGCGCCGACCGGGGCGGCCGGGCTTTGCTGGCACGAAGGCGAGCTGGAGCTGGCCCGCGCGGCCGCGTCGGCGAAAATCCCGTTCACCCTGGCGACCAGCGCGATGACCTCGATGGAGAAGATCGCCAAGGAGGCCGGCGGGCGGCTGTGGTTCCAGCTTTACGTGTGGAAGCAGCGGGAGCTGTCGTATCAGCTTATCGAGCGGGCGCACCGCAACGGGTTCGAGGCGCTGATCATTACGGTCGATACCATCGTGCCGCCGAACCGGGAGTATAATCCGCGCAACGGGTTCATGCTGCCGTTCCACGCCACACCGCGCTTCATCACCGACGTGGCCATGCACCCGCAATGGTCGGCGCGCGTGCTGATGAAGTATCTGACGACGATCGGCATGCCGCGCTACGAAAATTACCCCGAGCCATTCCGACGTCCGGTGACCAGCGACGCGTCGGTCCGCGACGTGATGCGCCAGGAAACGCTGTGCTGGGACGACATCCGCATCTTCCGTGACAAATGGCCGGGGGTGCTGATGCTGAAGGGCATCAACCGGCCGGACGATGCAGTGAAGGCAATCGAGTACGGGGTGGACGGGCTGATTGTCTCCAACCACGGCGGACGCAACATGGATAGCGCGGTCGCCTCGATCGACGCGCTGCCGGAGGTTGCCGAGGCGGTCGGCGAACGGGCGACTGTCATCCTGGACAGTGGGGTGCGGCGCGGTTCCGACATCGTCAAAGCGCTGGCGCTCGGGGCCAAGGCGGTGTTGACGGGGCGCGCGACGCTGTACGGCACGGCGGTGGGCGGCCAGGCAGGGGCCGAGAAGGCAATCGGCGTTATCCGCAACGAAATGGACAAGACGATGGCCTATACCGGCTGCCGCGGGGTGGAGGAGGTGACGACCGATATTTTCTTCGGCGACCGCGAAGCGAACCGTTTGCGGGGCCGGGTCATGGAGCCGGTGTGAAGTAATACCGGCTTGCAAAAAGATTGGCTCGCCGGCGAACGCAATCCCGCATCGTCATGGCCGGCCTCGTGCCACAGCCGTCCGGTTTAATTTCAGGCAGCGCCGGGGTGGTCGTGGCCCCCACCCGCGGCAAAGGAAAAAGGTTCAACCGCAGATGCACGCAGATGTTCCGGTGCTGATTGCAGGCCGTTGGCCACGCGTTCAGCCGTGGTTTGCCGGACAGCCGTGGCCTTGTGCCGGCCATCTCGTGCCCGCTGTGGCACCTCAGCGCGAACCAGCACAGCGCCGGCCATGACATCGACGCCAGCGCCACCAGCCGTGGGGTCACTCTCCCGCGGCCACGAACAATTTCAAGAGCCCCGCTCGGGGTACGCCAAGATCGGCCCGTCGGCGCCGATCGCCGCGGCCCCCTCGCCCGCCGATGCGGCGTGCGGCTGCTCGGCGGCACCGATCGGCCATGCGCGCCCCTCGGCGCGTGACCACCAGCTCACCAGGAGGTGCGGCGCAAGCGCGGCGATCCGGATCGCCTGCTCGGGGTCGGTTTCAACGAAGATCGTGCAGCCCCAGCGGGTGGCCGCCTCGGCCTTGTAGCCTGCCTGAGAGCGCGGGTCGGGCGGCAGGCCGGAGGGCGGAAACTGCAGCGGCAGCCCGCCAGGCACACGGTGCGCCACGTGGGCGGAGATGCGTGCACGTTCGCTCTCCGGCCGGGTCGTCATCAGCACGGCGCGGTCCGTTGCAAAGGCGGGCAGAGGGACAGGCGTGGGGGTCAGAAACAGACCATCAAGATCGAGACCGATGAAAGGTTCCTCGGTGGCGCGATCTGCGCTTGCGCCGGTCGCCCGCCGTGCGCGGGCGGCCGGCGTCGCCTCGCCGCGTTCCCAGGGAAAGCGGAACAACTCGCGCATCGGGTGCGACAGGTCCGGGACATAGGTCGTGGTCTCGGGGTCGTGCACGATGGTCAGCGTCAGCACATCGCGACCTTGCCGGAGCAGCGCCGCCCGCGCGGCCCGCATCGTTTGGCCGGTGGCGCAGCAATCGTCGACCAAGAGAATTCGCCGACCGGGCGGCGGTGGCCCTAGCCAGCCTGCTTCCCCCGTGCCGCGGTCGGCGGCGAGCATCGCCAGCGGCAGAGCTAGGATGCAGGCGGCCATCGTCGCCGGTACCAGGCCGCCGCGGGCGATGCCCGCCACGGCGTCTGGGCGCCAGCGCGTTGCCTGCTCCAACAGGGCAGCAATTATGCGCTCGGCCTGCTCATAGCCGATGAACGTCGGCATGCGGGCGGTGTCGAGGCCCTTCCAGGGACGGGCTGCGGGTTCGCTCATGGCTGGCGGAGGCAATGAGCCGTTCGGGCGCTGGGAGGCAAGCCTCTTGCGCGCCTTTCTACCCGCGGGAGAAGCGGACGGAGGTCACGGTCAAGGTCACACGGAGTTACACCGAGGCCCGACGGAGTTTCACGGAAAGGCTTGTTGGAGAGGGGTCTTCCAGCCGCCGGCGGGAGGCGCACCAATGTTACCCTCCGTGGAACTCCGTCGGGCCTCGGTGTAACTCCGTGTGACCTTGACCGTGACCTCGCCTTGTGGTAATGGGATACCGCAGCCATCAACCCTTGACCTGCCGCCGCTTTCCCCGCATAAGCCGCCGCCGATTTCAGGGAACGCCAGATGAAGACCACCCCCTCGCTGAAGCCGCGGGAGGTTACCAAGGACTGGGTGCTGATCGACGCCGACGGCCTGGTACTCGGTCGGCTCGCCTCGATCATCGCCACCCGGCTGCGCGGCAAGCACAAGCCGCAGTTCACCCCGCATGTCGATTGCGGCGACAACGTCGTGGTGGTGAACGCCGCCAAGGTGCGGATCACCGGCAACAAGGCGGAGCAGTCGATCTTCTATTACCACACTGGCTATCCCGGCGGCATCAAAGGCCGCTCCGTCCGCCAGACGCTGGAGAGCAAGCACCCCGAGCGTGTGCTGGAGAAAGCAGTGGAACGAATGATCACGCGCGGGCCGCTGCAACGAAAGCAGATGAAGCACCTGCACATCTACGCCGGGCCCGAGCACCCGCATGACGGCCAGCAGCCGAAGCCGCTCGACATCGCGGCGATGAATCCGAAGAACAAGAGGGACTGACCGCATGTCCGGAACGCAGCCGACCCGCACCGGCACGCTTGCCGACCTGAAGGACCTTGCGGTCGCGACCGGCGCGGTGCAGCCGGAACGCCCGAAGGTCGAGCCGAAACGCGACGCACTCGGCCGCTCGTATGCCACCGGCCGGCGCAAGGACGCGGTGGCGCGGGTGTGGGTGAAGCCGGGCAAGGGTGGGATCACGGTCAACGGCAAGCCGGCGGCGCAGTATTTCGCTCGGCCGGTGCTGCGCATGCTGATTACGCAGCCGTTCCTGGTGGCGGACCGTTACAACCAGTTCGACGTGGTCTGCACCGTGAGCGGCGGTGGCCTGTCCGGGCAGGCGGGGGCGGTGCGGCATGGCATCAGCCGCGCACTGACCAATTACGAGCCGGACCTGCGAGCGATCCTGAAGGTGGCCGGGTTCCTCACCCGCGATTCCCGCGTCGTCGAACGCAAGAAATACGGGCGCGTCAAAGCCCGGCGCAGCTTCCAGTTCAGCAAGCGATAGTTTTGCGCCGCGCCGGCATCAACCGGGCGGGTGACCAAGAAGTGCCTTCGCGGCGTTTGCGTCCTTGAAATCCGTTGAGATGGCGAGTGCTTTTGCCGCAGTGGCTCGCGCCAATGCTGGATCGCCGGTCGCGTCTTGTGCAACCGCGAGCCGGTACAGTGTCTCCGGATTCGTGGGGGCGAGTTCGGCAGCGCGCCTCAACTCGCCTAGGGCTTCCGAGTTCTTGCCAGCCTTCAGCAACGCCCAACCGAGCGTGTCGGCCACCATCGGACTGTCCGGCATCAGGGTGGCGGCACGACGGGCCATGGGAAGGGCCTCGGCGGCATTGCCGCTATCCGTGAGCACCGCAGCAAGGTTGTTGAGCGCGTAGGCATAGTCAGGATTGTCAGCCAATATGGCGCGATAGAGTTCCATGGCACGCGTGGTATCCCCGCTGTCCTGATAAAGGCCGGCAAGATAGAATCTTGAGTCGGTACTCTTCGGGTCAAGCGCGACGAGACGTTGCGCTTCCTTCAGGGACTCGGGTATCTTTCCTTCGCGGAACAACACCAGGCTGATATCGCGTAGCACCCTTGGGTCATTGGGTGTCATCTGCTGAGCCTTGTTCAGTGCTTTCAAGGCGTCGTCATAACGGCGTTCGAGCGCAAGCATTGCGCCAAGCCGCCAGTATGCGGCTGCTTCCTTCGGGAACCGGCTCACAGCGTCGTGGTAAGTGGCTTCGGCAGCAGCCAAATTGCCGGTGAGCTGGTAAGCAGTCGCGAGCGACACGAAATCGTTCAATCGCCCGGTATTCCTATAGGCAAGCCCATGGAGGACAGAGATCGCCTCGGTTGGTTTGCCGCCAAGCAGGAGACTCTCCCCCAAACCCTGGATGATCGCGGACGCGTCGGGATCAAGGTCCTTGGCGTGTTCCAAAGCCTGCCGGGCATCGTCATATTTCGAAAGAGCGAGATAACTGAGGCCGAGCTGGTAATAAGCGTCAGCACGAGAAGGTTGAGTGGCGACCGCCTGCTGAAGCGTCGCAACCGAGTCTGTCAGCCTGCCGGTCTCACGCTGAGCGATCCCAAGTGCAAGGGCAGCAATCGGGTCGGACGGGTCGAGCTGCCGAGCGCGCGTCAATAACCGCAACCCGGCGTCCGCCGCTCCGGTTTCGACATCAGCAATACCCAGGGCAATCAGCGCCGCACGATTGCTCGAGTTTGCATCGACCGCCGGTGCCAGAAGCCCCACGGTGTCGGTATAGCGATGCTGCCGGTTGTAGAGGTTGGCCAGGTCAATCTTTGCGCCGACCTGATTCGGCGGTACGTCGGCGATTGCCTCCTGATAGGCTGTAATGGCCCCGGTTATGTCACCCTGGTGCTCGAGCACTGCTGCCAGCCGCTCCCGAGCGACCCGATCCTTGGGATCCACCTGCAGGGCTCGGTCGAACCAACTCTTCGCGGCGGTCAGATCGTTGTCTGCGAGGGCAATGCTGCCCAGCCGGGTGAGCGCCGAGCTCTGCTTCGGGTTCAACTCCACTGCGCGCTTCAGTGCCTCGATTGCGGCCTGGGTGTCGCCCTTCAGGTATTGAGCTATGCCCAATAGTTCATACGCCGGCGCTGCCTGCGGGCTATCTCCGGCGGCTGTCGCTGCGTCGTGCGCCTGCGTTATACCGTCATCGTAATGTCCGGCGGTGATTGCCTTCAGTGCCTGCTGCGCCGCTGGTGACAGCGGACCGGTCACGACGATCTCCGGCGGCGGCGCGGGCGGCAGGATCGATGGGGCTGGCGTGGTCGAGGACTTGCCCTGGTCGATCGGTCCCGCCAGACATGGGCTGGCGGCAGCCACGCCCAGCACGATCAGCAATGCAACGAGATAGCGATCCGACATCGTGCGAGCGTCCTCCGCGAGGTGCGAGCCAGCAGCACAACAGCCTTGACCCGCGCCAGAAACTTGTCGTGTATATAGACGATCCGCAGGCGTCAGCACGAAGTTTTCGGGGACGATGGCAAGCCAACCAACTGCCGACCTGCAGGCCCGGAGGGCGCAGGCGAACCAGGCATTGCAGCAAGGCGTAGCGCTGCATCGGGCTGGCCGGATTCCTGAAGCGGAAGCGCTCTATGAGCAGGCGCTCCAATGCGTGCCCGACGATCCGTCGGCAATCCACCTGCTGGGCGTCGCGGCGTTGAGTTGCGGTAATCTGCCGCGTGCCTCCTCGCTGATCCGGCGGGCGCTGCAGATCCGTCCCGATTTCGCGGACGCTCATCTCAATTTGGGGAACGTGCTGCAGGCGGAAGGCCAGCCGGAAGCAGCCGCGGCATCATATCGCCGGACGATCGCTTTGCAACCGGGCAGCGCCATGGCGCACAGCAATCTGACGCGTGCGCTGAATCAGCTTGGGGAAACCGAGGCAGCGATTGAAGCGGGCCGGACCGCCGTCCTGCTCGATCCAGCTATGGCCGCCGCGCACATCAACCTGGGCGCCGCCTTGGCCAAAGCCGGGCGTCCGGCCGAGGCCGAGACCGCTTATCTCCGCGCAGTCATGCTGGAACCCAACCGGCCCGAGACGCACCGCGATCTTGGGATGGTGCTGATGGAACTTGACCGGCTGGATGAGGCGCTCGTCTGCCACGGCCGGGCACTGGCCCTCAAACCGAACGACGCATCTTTCCACTGTGCGCGCGGCATGACGCTGGTCCGCAAGAGCGACCTCGCCGATGCCGAGGCTAGTTTTCGCCGTGCCACCGAGCTCGATGCCGGCTCTGCCGATGCGTGGATCGGACTGGCCTGGTCGCTGCGTCTGCTCGGCCGGTTCGCCGAGGCCGAAGCGGGTTTCGAGCGCGTGCGGGCGATCGATCCGGGACGGATGGAGGCATGGCGCCAGCTTGCGACGCCCGGCCCCGCCGCAAGCGATACGGCACAGATCGAGCGGCTGGCACAAGAGCTCGATGCCGGCGAAAAAAACACGCGCGACCGGATCGTGGCAGGTTTCGCGCTCGGCCGGCTGCTGGATGATGCGAACCGCTATGACGAAGCCTTTGGCCGATATCGGGTCGCCAACTCGGTGGCCCACCAAAGCAACTCGGCGGCAGGGATACGATACGATCACGATGCCTTCAGAAGGCGCGTCGATCTTCTGATCGACCACTACCGGCGGGAGACATTCGAGACAAAGGTCGGAAGCGCATCGCAGCTTCCGGTCTTCATTGTCGGAATGCCCAGGTCGGGGACGACACTCACGGAACAGATCGCGTCCAGTCATTCGCAAGTGTTCGGCGCCGGGGAACTGCAGGATATCGGGCGTATCGCGGACACGCTGGCCGGCGAAGGCAAGCGGCGGGTCGCGGCACATCAGGTGGAAGCCGAGTTGGCGGCGCGATTGGCACACGGTCATTTACTGCGCCTGCAACGGCAGGCTGGCAGCGGGTTGCGGGCGATCGACAAAATGCCTGACAACGTGCTGCACCTTGGACTGATAGCCCAATTGTATCCGGGGGCACGGATCATTTTCTGCACGCGCGATCCGCGCGATATCGGCCTGTCGTGCTACTTCCAATTGTTCGCGGAAGGACTGCACCCGTTTTCATATGATCTTGCCGATTGCGGACGCCGCTGCCGCGAAGTGAACCGGTTGATCGCGCATTGGCGCGAGGTGCTGCCCTTGCGCATACACGAAGTGCGGTACGAGACTCTGGTCGCCGATCTGGGAGGCGAGAGCCGGCGATTGATCGATTTCCTCGGCTTATCGTGGGAACCGGCCTGCCTTGAATTCCATCGCACAGAGCGGACCGTCACCACGCTCAGCCACTGGCAGGTACGCCAGCCATTGTACAGCCGATCGGTCGGGCGTTGGCGCCATTACGAGCAACATCTCGGCGCGCTGTTCGAGGCACTCGGGCCGCAAGAGTGAGCGCGGGCGCCGAGACACGCTGGTCCCGGTTCAAAGCGGAGATGGAGACGGCGCTCGCGCACCATCGTGCGGGGCGCATTGACCGGGCTGCGGCAATCTACCGTCGGATCGTGGACAAATCGCCGGACCATGCGGACGCATTGCACATGCTCGGGGTGATCGCGACATCCCGCGGGCGGCCGGAGCATGCCATCCAGTTGATCGAGCGCGCGATGGGCGTTCTTGCCAACTATCCCGATGCGCATCTCAACCTCGGCAACGCACATCATGTCGCCGGTCGTCCGCAGAAGGCGATCGAGTGCTACCGCAGGGCTGTCGCTTTGAAACCTGATTTTGCGATCGCACATTCGAGCCTCGGGCGCGAACTCAACGGTGTCAGCGCCTTTACCGAGGCGTTGCCGCACTGCGAACGCGCCATCGCGCTGGAACCCCGCATGGCGGAGGCATGGCTGCATGCCGGGATAGCGATGCAAGGTCTGGGTCGCCTCGGCGATGCTCAGGCAGCCTTGCACCAGGCACTGTCGTTGCGTCAGAATTTCGCCAAGGCTTTGGAAAGGCTCGGACTGATTGCGATTGAGGAGGCGCGGTTCGAACAAGCGTCCGAATGGTACGACCGAGTCGTTGCCCTGCGTCCGAATGACGCACGGGCGTACCGCCTCCTTGCCGTCGCTTTGTTTCGCAGCGGACGCACCGAGGCCGCGCTGGCGCAGTTCCGCCGTGTTGTGGAATTGGAGCCCGCCTTTGCCGGGGGCTGGACAAGCTTTGGTTGGGCGTACCGCGCGTTGGGCCGCTTCGGGGAAGCAACGTCATGCTTCAGGCGTGCACTGTCGATCGACCCCGATGATGCGGAAGCGCATCGCAGCCTAGCTGCAACCGGCGAACAGTGTGCCGAAGAAAGCGAACTTGAGCGCCTTCGCGCCCAGCTTGCCGATGAAGCCAAACCGCCCGGCGACCGGGTCGCGGCCGGTTTCGCTGCTGGCGACTTTCTCGACAGGGCGGATCGGTTCGACGAGGCGTTCACCTGCTATGCTCAGGCAAACTCGCTCGCCCGACAAGCGTTGTTGAAGTCCGGGCGCGCCTATGATCCCGACGCGATGGTGCGCCGGGTGGATCATCTGATAGCGGCGTACTCGCCGGATGCACTCGCGACGGCTACGGCGGCGGCCAGCGAGTCGGAGCGCCCGGTCTTTATCGTCGGGATGCCGCGCTCCGGCACGACGCTGGTGGAGCAGATACTGGCGAGCCACTCACAGGTGTTCGGAGCCGGGGAGCTGACCGAGATCGCCGAGATCTCCCGGCAATTGCCTTTCCCCCAAGGTGAGCCGGAAGCGATCAGGCAATGGGCAGTAGCCGCCAAGCCTCTTGGCCGAGCGTATCTCGACCACCTGGATACGATAGATTGGACATCTGCCCGCATGACCGACAAGCAGCCGGACAATTTGTTGCACTTGGGGCTGATCGCAACTCTGTTCCCGGCAGCGCGGGTCATTCTCTGCGAGCGTGATCCGCGAGACATCTGCCTGTCCAACTACTTCCAGCTCTTTGCCGGCGGCAATCCATGGTCGTACGACCTTGCTGAATGCGGTCATCGCTATCGACAGATCGCGCGACTGACCGAGCATTGGCGAGCCGTGCTGCCGAATGCACTCTACAGCGTCAACTACGAGTCACTGGTTGCCGACCTCGAAGGCGAGGCACGGCGGCTGGTGGCTTTCCTGGGGCTGGAATGGGAGCCGGCGTGCCTCGAATTTCACCGCACGGAACGTGTCGTCATCACGCAGAGCACGTGGCAGGTTCGACAGAGGCTGTTCACGCGCTCAGTGGGGCGCTGGCGGCGTTACGCCCGACATCTGGGACCGCTGATCGAAGCTTTGGGTACATAGCGAGGGGCAGCCGCTTGTCGCGGCTGCCCCTCAGGTTCAGACGCGGCGAGAGCGCCGAGCCGCGCCAAGCGCAATGAGCCCCGCACCGAGAACGGCCAAACCTGCCGGCTCGGGAACTGGGGAGCCCACAGTGACCGTATCGGTTTCGGTCGCCAGCAGAGCGCCGTCCGCCTCTAGCCCGATCGTGAATGAGCACACGCCGGCATGAAGCCCTGTGATTCCCACGGAGCCGAAGCCGAAAGTTCGGGTTACGCTGCGGTCGAACGAGCCGCTGATCGAGGTGGGCAGGCTGACACTGCAATCGGTCGGGGCAGGACCGATCAGGGCCAGCGACACCACGCTATAGGTGTCGAACGAACTGCCGATGGCGGCGATGATGTCGTTGGCGAGCGTAGTGGCGTCCGGAATCTTATCGTCGTACGTTCCTGACACGCCGCTGGCTAACAGGCTGCCGGCCCCGGAGAACTGGCCGTACGCGTTCAGGCCATTGCTCGTGTCCCCGCCAAGCCCGGGTGTTCCGTCCGCCGCAGTGCCGACATTCAGCGCGATCATCGTCACGCCATCGCTGGTGAGGGTTGTGGCGGTGTTGGAGACGTTAGCTCCGTTGGCAGCGGGGGGATGCCCAGGCGAGCTGTGAGAAGGTGCATCGCCGGTGATGACCTCGATCCGCTTCGATCCGGCACGCCAGCTTGTCGTGGTCGCCCCTTGCTGCAACGCGTTCAGGCCTTGCTCCGGGTTGTCGCCGCCGCCGCCGGCACTGTAGCCATTGATAGCCGTTTGCGTCAGCGAAGCATTGGTCGTGATGTCCTGATCCAGATTGTAGTCGAACGGATCGGAACCGTCACTCGTCCGGTCCTTATACTGAGCAGCACCCGTCGCGATATTGCCCAGGCTGCTGAGCGAGCTGATGACACTGGTCAGCTCGGTCTGCAGGGCCCCGATGGCTGGCCCCATACTGCCGGTCGTGTCAGTCACGAACAGCACATCGGCTTGCGCGGTGGTCGGCAGGCCTTTGGTGATCGTGCCGAGCTTGTCGGTGATGCTGGTTGAAGCGCCGACGGCGATTGATGCGGAATAACTCGTGGGCGTCAGCGAATCGGCGAAAGCCGGACCGGCCGCCAACAACGCCGCACCAGCAACCGAAGCCAGCAGACGAGCTCGCATGGGTTCCTCCTTACCTTGCTTGAATATGGGTATCCTGTAATTCTGATCCTGCAAATAGGTACGAGTACCTACACCCGAATAATCGCCTCGCCACCGGAAGTTGTCGTTCCGGCTGAAGTGCGGCGGCTGCTGGCTTTTGGGGGCCGGAATGGGGCGGGCTCGCCTGGCATCCTACCGGACAGAACGCGTCGTGATTATGCAGAGAAGTGGGGCGCCGAGCCTGAGAATCGCCGGGCCCGTGAGTTTGGGAATCGCGCTTGCCTGTCGGTGTGTGACTTGTTAACGAGCTTCGGTACCGGCACAAATGGTACCAGTACCTGCAAGCATTGCCAGCCCAACCCTGCTGCGCCAGATGAGCTGACGGTTCCTGTTCTTGATGGTTACCCTTTCTCCACCTCGCGCCTTGGCAGATATCGTCGGGACAGACACAATCTGCCGGCAGATATCTGCTATCAGAAACGAGTTGCGCCGGGCATTGCGGCCTCAATTGTCACAGCGACCCTTATCGGCGACACTGAAGCGGCGAATACTGGAGCTGCAATGGCAGACAGGCCAATCGTGTTCATCGACGGCGAGGCCGGCACCACCGGCCTTGGCATTCGTGACCGGCTGCTGGCGCTGCGCAGCATCGAGCTGCGCAGCCTGCCGGCCGATCGCCGAAAGGACCCGGCGGCGCGGCGCGACGTGATGGCCGAGGCCGAGCTTGTCGTGCTGTGCCTGCCGGACGAGGCGGCCCGGGAATCCGTCGCACTCGCCGAAGGGCTCGGCAATGCGGCGCCCAAGCTGCTCGACGCCAGCACGGCGCATCGCGTGCATTCCGCCTGGACCTACGGGTTCCCGGAAATGGAGCCGCGCCAGGCGGAACGCATCGCCGCCGCGCGCAAGGTGGCCAATCCCGGCTGCTACCCCACGGGCGCGATCGCTCTGATCCGGCCGCTGGTCGATGCCGGCCTGATGCCGCCCGAGTATCCGGTGACCATCAACGCGGTCAGCGGCTATTCCGGCGGTGGGCGCGCCCTGATCGAGGCACATGAACGCGACGGCGGCCCGGCTTTCGAGCTCTACGCCCTCGGCCTGGAACACAAGCACGTGCCGGAGACCGAGCGTTATGCCGGGCTGAGCCGGCGGCCGATCTTCGTGCCCTCGGTCGGGCATTTCCGGCAGGGCATGCTGGTCTCGGTGCCGCTGCATCTCGACACGCTGCCCGGGCGGCCGAGCGGGACCGATCTGCACACAACGCTGGAGGCGCGATATGCGGGGAGCAAGCTGGTGCGGGTGGTCTCGCCCGATCCGTCCGGCAAGCTGGAGCCGCAGGCGCTGAACGGCAGCAACCTGCTGGAACTGGCGGTGTATGCCAACGAGAAGCGGGGGCAGGCGGTGCTGGTGGCGCGGCTCGACAATCTGGGCAAGGGCGCGTCCGGCGCCGCGGTGCAGAATCTCTGCCTGATGCTGAGCCTGCCGGATGCCTGACATCCAGATCGGGCGCGCCGAGCCGCTGTCCCCCGGCCGCGGGCCGCTCTACGCGCTCGACGGCGTCCTGCCGCGCGTCGATCCCACCGCCTTCATCGCCCCGACCGCTGCGGTGATCGGCGATGTGGAGATCGGCCCCGAATCCGGCATCTGGTTCGCCTGCGTGGTGCGCGGCGACACCAATTTCATCCGCATCGGCGCCCGAACCAACATCCAGGACGGCACGATCGTGCATGTCGATGCGGTTACGTTTCCCACCATCATTGGCGACGACGTTACCGTGGGCCATGGCGCCATCATCCATGCCTGCACGTTGCGGGACCGGGCCTTCGTCGGCATGGGCTCGACGGTGCTGGACGGCGCGGTGATCGAGGAAGGCGGCATGCTCGGCGCCGGCGGGCTGTTGACGCCAGGCAAGGTGATCGGCCGCTATGAGCTTTGGACCGGCGCCCCGGCCAAGCTGAGGCGCGTCATGGACGAGGAAGAGCGGCGGAAGTTCGACCGCAACGCCGCCGAGTACCGGATGCTGGCGGCGCGCTACCGCGCCGGGTTCGGAGCCGCCGGCTGACGCCTTACAATCAGCCTCGCCTATGAGACCGCCCTGCCCGAGACGTCGAGCGACTTCATGCGCAGGCGAAGTACAAAGCATTTCCAGGAGACCAGGCGCAAACGACGGAAACTGGACAAGCTGGGTCTGGTGCGCCCCACGGTGCACGACAACGCGATGACATCATCAACACTGTCAAGCTGGTGCTGGCGCCGCAGGCTTTGCCTCGCCCCTGAAGCGTGAGTACAGCACCGCCGATGAAGCTCGACATCCCACCCGCCATCCCCCGCGCCGCCCTGGTCACCGGCGGTGCCCACCGGCTCGGCCGAGCCATCACGCTGGCCTTGACCGAGGCCGGCTTTCACGTCGCCATCCACTGTCATCGAAGCCAAACCGCCGCCCACGACCTGGCATCTGAGATCCGCGCAAAGGGTCGCAACGCAACTGTGCTGCCAGCCGACCTCGCCACCGAATCCGAGGCCGAGCGCCTGCTGCCGGCCGCCGCCGACGCGGTCGGCCCGATCGGCGTGCTGGTCAACAACGCCAGCCTCTTCCAGCGCGACGAATGGCACGATGCCAGCCGCGCCTCCTGGGACGCTCATCTGGAACCAAACCTCCGCGCCCCCTTCGTGCTGATGCAGCACTTCGCCCGCGCCCTGCCCCCCCTGGCCGAGGGCGTTATCATCAACATGCTCGACCAGCGGGTATGGTCGGTCACGCCGCATTTCGTCTCCTACACCGTCTCCAAGTTCGCTTTGTGGGGCCTGACGCAGGCGATGGCACTGGCGCTGGCGCCGCGCATCCGGGTCAACGGCATCGGTCCCGGTCCGGCGTTGCCCAACGCGAACCAGACCCCGGCGCAATTCGCGGCGCAAAGCGCATCGGTCCCGCTCGGTCACGGCCCCTCGCCCCACGAGGTGGGCCGCGCCGTCCTGGCGATCCTGACCCTCCCGGCAATGACCGGACAGATGCTCGCCCTGGACGGCGGGCAGCACCTGCAATGGAGGTCCGGCCGGCTGCCGGCCCGCGACGAGGACTAGTGCCGGTGCACGGAAGTCTTGGCCGCTTGCACGGTGGCTTCCTCGGACCGCCTGTCAGCGAGGGTAAGGCACCGCGCGGAGGAGTCGTTTCCGACACTCTCCGGACCTTCAGGCTGGTCGGCGCGAAGTCCGGTACTGGCCGAAAGCTGACTGACTGCGAGGGGACGGAGGCGAAAAGCAGAGATCCACCTACGGATATCACGGAGGGCGCCGGCCTATCGGCATCCGCGAACAGCAGGCCCGCCAAGCCGCAGGTGTATCCCCTGCAAGCTTTATCGCGCTATTGAAGCATTTGAACCCGCGGCGACAGGATGATGGAAGCCATGAGCGAGATCAGCCTACCGGGCGTGGGGGGCACAACCCTCTCGTTCAGGTTCTCCGGGTCCGCCAATGCCGGGCTGGCAAGCGCCATCGCCGACGCCCTGTACGCTGCCAGCGTTAGCGGCACCCTGAGCATTACCAGCTATACTGGCGGCATCAGCCTGCCGGTCGTGCCGTCGGGTACCACGCAGGAATTGGTGCTGGCACCCAGCGTGGGCGGGTCGGTCACGGTTCCGGCGCCGGCTCCTGGGGTGTCGCAAGTACTGGTGATCAGCAACACCCAGCCGGTGACCATTCGTGGCTCGCCCGGCCTGCAGATCATTGGCGGCGGTCCGGACGATGTGTACATTTTGGATCCGGCCTCGATCATCCTGGCCGATCAGGGTGGCGACACCACATTAGCCGACCTGGTGTCGGTGACGGCAGCGGATTCGAACTATACTGTTGCGATGCGCGCCGGGAATGAGACGGTTTACGGCTCAGGGTCGGGAACCATCAGCGGCGGCTCGGTCAAAAACTTAATCGATGTCCAAGGCTCCACCGGCTCGAATCTTATCATTTCGGAGGGTTCCGGCGGCGATACCGTCTTTACAGGGTCGGGCGCTACCACCATCCAAGCCACCGCCAACGCCAAGGGCGGGCTGTACATCGACGGCACGGGCAGTTTTACCGACATTGATACCGGCCTCAACGATACGATCGAGGCGCTCGATGCGGCCTCCGCCAATATCACCACCGGTGGCAGCAAGGCGATGGTGATTGGCGGGACTGGCACTCTGTCGGTCCAGGATTCCGGTGGGGCCGATACGATCGCCGCCCGTGCTGGCAATCTTTCCGCGACGACGGGCGGCACCAATGCGTTCGTGTTTGGTTCAAGCTCGACCCTGAGCATCGATGCGGGTGGCGGGACTGGCGACACGGTGGCATTCGGTGCCGGCGGTGGGGCTTTCATGTCTTCCGCATCGAGTAGCGATGCCCTGGCATTCGCCGGTGTTGGCAGGGTCAGCGTCAACGGAAGCAACACCACGAACGATACGATTGTCGGCGACTCAGGCCCTTTGACGGTAAATGCGGGCTCAGCGAACGGCTTGCTGGTGTTCGGCCCGCTGAGTGGCACAGGCATGGACTTCGTCGGCGGATCCAGCAGCGCCATTGTTGTCGGTCAAGCAGGCAATGACACGATTTTTGGCGGATCGGGGCCGCTGGGGATCGTCGCCGGGCCAAACGAGAGATTGTTGGCATCTGGCGGCGTCTCGGGAACGACCATGTTCGGGGGCACCAACAGCGATATCACCTACGGCACGTCCTCCGGCAGCCTGCTGTTCGTCGCCGGCCTCGGTAATGAGACGCTGAACGCCAGCGCGGCGACCTCCAACGCGACGATGTGGGCGGGCTTGGATCCCACAGCCGGCAACTCATTGGTCGGTGGCTCGGGTACCAATGTGATGATTGCGGGCACAGGCTCGGATACCATGGTTGGTAATGTCAGCAGCCAGGACATGTTTGCCTTCTTCAGCGTCAACGGTGGCGCGGCGGCGAAGGATTACATCAGCAATTTTGGCACACTTGATAGCGTGCTGCTATATGGATACGGGACCGCGGCCGCAGCCGTGGCAATCAGCGGTGCGGCGTCCAGCGGCGGCAATACGACGATAACACTGTCCGACAGTACCAGGATCACCTTCATTGGAGTATCCAGCGCGAGCGCGCTGAGCGGCCACATTTTCTCCTCCTAGGTTGGCTGTTTGGCTGAAATCACCGCTGGCCGATGCGCGATCGCGGCAGCATAAACGCCTGTCAAATCGTTCCTCGCAGCCGATTGCTCTGCCGGTCTAACCCGAACTTTACCTACCATTAGGCGCAAGTCGTTGATACAGCCAGTTTTCGGGGATGGCTACCTGTCCACGCGTTGATCGCCCGAGCAAGCAACCCACGGGCGATGATCGGGGCCACGGCCGACGTGAGCCGCGCCGAACCGACCCTCGTTATTGCGTGCTGCCCAACTTCATCTGCGTGCATCTGTGGTTCCAAACTTCTATTTCCCCTGGGCCGTACCGGCGCTGATCGACATGGCAGCAAGGGAATGGAACCACAGATGCACGCAGATGGACGCAGATGCTGGGTCTGGCACATAGCCCGCACGACTGGTCGATCCGCTCGGTCGCTCGGGCAGCGAGGTTCGCCAGCGTACGTTTGCGGGTCTTGCCACCTTTGCGGAGCTCCCGCACGGCAGGACGCGGGGGAGAGTCTCGGTTGCAAGTCGAGATACATGGATCCGCCGAATCAGGCCGAGCCGCGTCGGGTCAAGTGAAATCTGCTGTCCTGCATGGCCGCGGATTTGGCCAGTTTTGAGGCTTCTCAGGTACTTAGCGTAAAAAGGCGGCAAAGTGTCGGTTCAGGCGCAAGTCGCTGATACAGCCAGTTTTCGGGGATGGCTACCTGTCCACGCGTTGATCGCCCGAGCAAGCAACCCACGGGCGATGATCGGGGCCACGGCCGGCGTGAGCCGCGCCGAACCGACCCTCGTTATTCCGTGCTACCCAACTTCATCTGCGTGCATCTGCGTTCATCTGTGGTTCCAAACTTCTATTTCCCCTAGGCCGTACCGGCGCTGATCGACATGGCAGCAAGGGAATGGAACCACAGATGCACGCAGATGGACGCAGATGCTAGGGTCTGGCACATAGCCCGCACGACTGGTCGAGCCGCTCGGTCGCTCGGGCAGCGAGGTTCGCCAGCGTACGTTTGCGAATCTTGCCACCTTTGCGGAGCTCCCGCACGGCAGGACGCGGGCATAACCCCACCGCGCCCCATCACCCGCCAAGCGGCGACCACGCCGGGTCCGAAGCACCCGTCGGCGTCACGACGTCCCGTTGGTTGAAGCCGGTAATATCAATCGAAGCGAGATGCGAGGAAAACCCCTCGCCGCGGCTACCGGTGGCGCGCGAGGTGCTGAAATACATCAGCACCCGCCCATTCGGGCAGAAGGTCGGACCCTCGACGTCCCAGCCCTCGGCGAGCAGGCGCTCGCCACTACCGTCCGGGTGCATCACACCGATCGAGAAATTCGACTCCTCCCCGCCATAGCGAGTGAACGCGATCAGGTCCCCGCGCGGCGACCACACCGGCGTGCCATAGCGTCCGCTGCCGAAGCTGATCCGCCTCGCGCCGCCGCCGCCCGCCGACATGACGTAAAGCTGCGGATCGCCGTCCCGATCCGAGTTGAACACGATCTGCGACCCGTCGGGGCTGTAGCACGGGCTGACATCGATCGAACTGGCGCTGGTGAGCTGCCGGCTCGCGCGGCTCCCCAGATCCACCACCACGATCGCGGATCCCTGGCCCCGCGCCAGCGCCATGATCACCGAGCTGCCGTCCGGCGAGAAACGCGGCGCAAAAGTCATGCCCGGAAAGTCGCCAAGCACGCTCTGCGCTCCCGAGCCGAGATCGAACAGATAAACCCGAGGCCGGTCATTGGCATAGCTCATGAACGCGATCTGGTCGCGCTTGGGCGAGAAACGCGGCGTGAGCACCGGCCAGGCGCCGTTCGTCAGCGTGCGGTCATTGGCGCCGTCCTGATCCATGATCGCCAACCGCCGCGTCTGCCGCCCGCGCGGTCCGGTCAATGCGACATAGACGATCCGTGTATCGAAATACCCACTCTCGCCCAGCAGCCGCTGATAGATCGCATCCGCCATGATATGGGCGATCCGCCGCCAGTTGCTTTGCGTGGTCGTGTACGCGGTACCCTGAAGCTGGGTCTGCGGCAGCACGTCCCACAGCCGGAACTCCACCCGAACGCCGCTGCCCTGCGACGCGGTCCGTCCGGTCACCAGCGCCTGTGCCCCGATCGCCGCCCAGTTGTGAAAGTCCGGCACATCCGAGTTCGGCACCGCCGCTGCCTGGATATACGCCTGCGGGTTGATCACCCGGAACAGCCCGCAACCGGCGAGATCGTTGGAAACTACTTGGATGATGTCGGAGCCGAGCTGCTGTGATGCCGGGTCGGCCCCGACAAGCGCCGGCAGCGCGATCGGAATCGGCGCGGCGCGCGCGCGGTTGACGTCGATCACCGCGCTCTGCCCCGACGATGCGGCCGGAGCCGCATGGGGCGGTGGCGCCGCGGGCGGCGTCTGGGCCCGCGCCAGGGCCGGCAGCGCCAGCGATCCGGCCGCGCCGGCGGCACGCGCCAACAGCACCCGCCGCGCCATCCAACTCCGGCGAGGCAGCAACAGAGATGTAGTTTCGTCGGTCATCGGCGCATCTTTCATGTTGGCCGGGCAGAACGGGATCAGGGCGTGAAGCGGAATGTCAGCACGTTGACCTTCCCCAGCATGTTCGGCGGCAGCGGCAGGTTGGCGCAGGATGGGTCCATCACGGCGCGCACTGCGCGCTCGGCAAAGGCGCGGAACCGCGGATCGGCAAGCCGGCCCTGGTCCGCCGGCGCCACGGCGGCGATCCGTACCTCGCCGGTCGAATCCGTGGTGACGGTGAGCAGCGCCTGCATCTTGTCGAGGTCGAGTGCGCCGGGATCAGTTGTCCAGCACGGGCGCACGTGATCGCCGATGGCGGCGCGCTCGGCCGCCGTCAGCGCGGCGGTGTCGTTGCCGGTCGGGCTGCCGCCGCCGTTCGGCGCGCCGCCCAGCGCCGGATTATAGCGCGCGGTCGGCGGCTTCTGCTGGCGGATCATCGCCCGCAGCTTCTCCAATGTGTTGTCCAGCGCATCGCTCTCCGGCGCTGGGTTCTTGGTGGGGTTGGGCTGTGACGTGTGGCTCGGCATCGGCGGTGGCGGCACCGGCACTGGCGGCACCGGCAGAGCCGGGGACGGCTGCGTGGGCGTCTGTGCAAGCTGCTGCGCCGGCTGGGCCGGAGGCGGCGGTGCCACCGGCGCGGGTGCCGGCGTAGGCAGCGGCGGAATCGGCAAAGGCGGCGTTGGCACCGTGGGTGCGGCGGCGGTCGCCGGCGGGGGCGGCGGCGGAGGTGGCGGAGGCGGCGGCGCGGATTCGTTGGGCTGCGGCTGCGGCGGCTGGAAGGCAGGGGGCACCGGCAGCGGCGTCGGTGCGGGAGCCGGGGCCGGCACCGCGGCCGGCTTCTCGGCCTTCATCGTGGAAGCCGCCGTGCCCTGGAACACCATGTCCACGGCTTCTTCGGGCGGCGCCTCGGGCGGGTGGAAGAACGGCAGCCCGAGCAACAGCGCCACAATGATCAGCACGTGCAGAGACGCCGAGACCGCCGCGCCACGCCGCAGCTCCGGAGTCATTCCCGCTGGTGCCAGTCCGCCCCACACGGCTAATCGGGTCCACGCACCGCTACAGCCGCACCTCTCCCGCTTGCGGGAGAGGTCGGTTCGCGAAGCGAACCGGGTGAGGGGTCTGCGCGCATGGCCAAGCCCTCAACCCGCTTTGGCCTGCGCCGGCGGCTTCGATTGCGACGCCGGCGCCGGCGTTTGTGGCGTGGCAGGTGCCGCCGGAGGCGTGGCCGATGTTGGCGCAGCGGCAGGCGTCGGCGACGGCGGTGTCGTCGGCGGCTGCGCGAGCAGGGCCACCTTGGTGAACCCGCCCTCGGTGATCGTGCCCATCACCTGCATCACCAGCCCGTAGGCAATGTCCTTGTCGCCGCGGACAAAGATGCGCCGGTCGTTATCGTTCTGCGACAGTGCTTGCAGCTTCGCCACCAGCTCGGGGATCTGCACCTCTTCGTTCTGCAGGTAGATCTTGCCCTCGGCATTGATCGACACGGTCAGCGGCTCGCTGTCCGTGTTCAGCGGCTTGGCATCGGTCTTCGGCAGATCGACCGACACGCCGGAGGTCATCAGCGGCGCGGTCACCATAAAGATGATCAGCAGCACCAGCATTACATCGACCAATGGCGTGACATTGATCTCCGACAGCGGCCGATAGCGGCCGCGCATCCCCTTGCCGGTGAGCGGGGAGAACGCCATGGCTCAGGTCCTCTCCT
>Ga0335075_10004619_pt1 | contig 21487 bp, 24 predicted proteins | sample Lox_Sample_24_FD_206723 | JGI IMG/M metagenome (GOLD analysis project Ga0335075, IMG submission 206723) | Soil microbial communities from Loxahatchee National Wildlife Refuge, Florida, United States - Lox_Sample_2.4 | ecosystem: Environmental > Terrestrial > Soil > Wetlands | place: USA...
ATCCTCGATCTGCTGCTCGACCTGCGCGATGAGTTCGGCATGGCGGTCATCGTCATCACCCACAACATGGGCGTGGTCGCCGAGACCGCGGACCGCGTCCTGGTGATGTACGCCGGCCGCATCGTTGAGGAGGCGCCGGTTGCCGCATTATTCGACTCCCCGCTGCACCCCTACACGCGCGGACTGCTCGCCTGCGTTCCCTCGCTCGACGACGATCGGGAACACCTGCTGGCCATTGCCGGCAGCTTGCCCGATCCGGCCCGCCGACCGCCGGGCTGCCGCTTCGCTCCGCGCTGCCCGCACGCGCTGCCGGCGTGCAATTTGGCGATCCCCGCACAAGTCGCCGGTGGTGCGGGCCACACTGCCGCCTGCATCCGCGTGACGGCGGAACAGGGATGGGAACCCCCTCGCCTTACAGGAGGATCGAGCGGCGAAGCGGATCGATGGGGGAGGGGGCCGTGACAGCCACGCACAGTGCCGCCAAATGCAGAAAAGCTTGCGGAAGGCGGCGAGGGGAGGGGCCCTCGTCAAGACCGCCATGCAACCACACCAACTGCGTGACTTGTCCGCGGTTCTCCGTGTGAAACTTTTCAACCGATAGGGCCGCCGGCCGCGATGGACGCCACTCACCCCGAACCGGCCCTGATCGAGGCCGACAATCTCTGCAAGCACTATCCCGTCCGCGGCGGCCCACTTTTGCGTCGCCAGACCCTGTCGCTGCGCGCAGTCGATGACGTGACGCTCGACATCGCCCCCGGCGAGACGCTGGGCCTGGTCGGCGAGTCCGGCTGCGGCAAATCGACCCTGGGCCGTCTGCTTATCCGGCTGATCGAACCAACCGCTGGTGGGATTCGCTTCGACGGCCACGAAATCACTGCCCTCACCGGCGCCGCGCTGCGCGAGCGGCGGCGATCCATGCAGATTATCTTTCAGGACCCGTACGGCGCGCTCAATCCGCGCATGTCCGTCGAGGACATCATCATCGAGCCGCTGCAGATCCACGGCCTGGCCCGCAGTGGCGCCGACAGCCGGCAGCAGGTCAGCCGCATGCTCGACCTCGTCGGCCTGCCGGAGCGGGTGCGTGACCGCTACCCGCACGAGTTCTCCGGCGGCCAACGCCAGCGGATCGGCATTGCTCGCGCGCTCGTGCTGCATCCGAAATTCGTCGTCTGCGACGAGCCGGTATCGGCGCTGGATGTTTCGGTGCAGGCGCAGATCGTGAACCTGCTGGCCGATCTCCAGCGCGAGCTCGGACTGACCTATCTGTTCATCGCCCACGACCTGGGCGTGGTAAAGCATATCTCTACCCGCGTCGCGGTGATGTATCTCGGGAAGATCGTCGAGACGGCCGAGAAGCGTGCACTCTACGCGGCGCCGCTGCATCCCTATACGCAGGCCCTGATCGCCGCCGTACCGGCGATGCACCCGGCGGACCGAGGCCGCCGCCGCGCGCTACGCGAGCGCCTGGCCGGCGATGTGCCGAGCGCGCTACATCCGCCATCCGGCTGCCGGTTCCATACTCGCTGCCCGCACGCCATGCCCGTCTGCCGGGAGCAGGAGCCGCGGGTGGTTGAACCGAAGCCTGGGCACCGGGTGGCATGTCATTTGGTGGGATGAGGCCGATCGAACAACTCGCTGATCACCCGATGCGCGGATAGAAGTTGGTTTTGGTCGACCGTGCCAACAAGCGAGAACGCTGAAGGCCCTGGGTCTCCTCACCGAATGTCGGTCGGTGCTGCACGTCGCGCTTGACTGCGGTTGTCAGAGCCCGAGTGCCTTTCTGTATTCCGGCGCATGCTCGGGAAAGCGCCACGCGAGTACTTTCGCTGAGGTTCGGCCTGCCTCAGGCGAACACAAGCGCCCCGGAATGTTTGAATTCGATTTCCACGAAGGCCATCGGCGCGTTGGCACCGTTCATCACGTCGTGCTGCACGCCGGCGGGGCGGTGATAGGCCTGGCCGGCGGACAGGCGAGTCTCCGTCACACGCGCGCCGTCATCCACGCACATGATTGCATCGGTGAGCAACACGACCACGTAGGGCCAGCCATGCGTGTGCTGTCCCGTTACGGCTCCGGGCTCGAAGTCCCAGCGGGTGATCCGCACGTCGGCATCGTCACGCTGCACAGTGGGCATGGCGGGAATGGTGCATTTGAAGGCCACGGCTACACTCCGTTATTGGTCGGACCGGTCCACCAGCGCACGCGCCGCGGCGAAGTCGAGGCGCGCGAGCTGAGCGCCGTCATGATAGACGAACCGCAGTTGCCGGCGTCGTGACACAAGCCGGCCCGGCAACGGCGCATAGCGCACCCCCTGCCCGCCCAGCAACGGAACAACCGCTCCGACATCGGTGAGGTTCTCGAGCTCTATCCGCAGCAGATGCAGCCGGCGTCCCGCCGCATCGACGCCCACGAACGCCACGCCGGCCAGGCGAAGGAAGCTCGTCGGGTCGGAGCAGGTGGCAAATCCCTCGGCGAAGCTCGCTTCGATAAGGTCGAGATCCTGTACAGGCGGCACTTCGCTGCCCTCCTGCTCTCCGGCACGACGATGCGGCGTCTGCCATTGCGCCGGCCGTTCGCCCCGGTTGTGGCCTGCCGGCGCGTGGGCGTGAGCGCCGTCGTGATCGTGCTCGAGATGCATGGTCCGCCCTTCACATGCTGACCGGCTTGTCGATGATCGCCTTGTGCTTGCCGAGCGTGCCATGCGCAACCATCGAGCCGAGTGTCTCCACCACCACCCGCACGCCGAGCAGCGCCGTGATGTCGGATGTGTCGTAGGGCGGACTCACTTCCACGACCTCCATCCCGCAGGCGCCTTGGGCCGCGACCAGCCCCAGCAGCTTCAGCGCTTCCCGCGGCAGGAAGCCTCCCGGCTCCGGCCATCCGGTGCCGGGGACGAACCCGCAATCGACCGAATCGACGTCGAAGGAAATATAGACCGCATCCGCATCCTTCCAGGCAAGCTCCAGCGCGATCTCCGCCGCTTTGTCGATGCCCATGGTCTCGATATCGTCGATCGTCAGCACGTTGGTCTGGCGTTTGCGAGCCTCCTGCACACCCGCCCGCGGCACCTGCCACCCGCCGATGCCGAGCTGAACGAGGTTGGAGGCCGGAACATTGGGGAGGTTCGTCGCCCAGTACCACGGCGTCGTATGCATCCGCTCGTCGAGGTCCTTTTCCTGAATGTCGATGTGGCGGTCGAAATGCACGATACCGATGCGCTTCGACGTGCACTGGGCGATGCCGCGCACGCAGGGAAAGCCAATCGAGTGGTCGCCGCCGAGCATGATGGGCAAGGCGCCCGACGAGGCGACATGGGCGACGCCGCGGCTGATCTGGTCGAAGCTTTTTTCGAGATTGGCCGGGATGGTGAAGACGTCGCCGGCGTCGCAGAGCGTCATCTGCTCGCGGAGATCGATGCCGAGCTCGTAGTTGTAGGGCGTATACAGCGCTGAGATCCGACGAATGCCCTGCGGCCCGAAGCGGGTGCCGGGCCGATAGGTGGTGCCGGAATCGAAGGGAATACCGATGACCGCCGCATCGTAGCGGCCGACATCGCGGACATTCTCGACATACGGTGCCTTGAGGAACGTGTTGATTCCGGCAAAATGTGGCAGCTCGCCGCGGGCGAAGGTGGGGATCGTTTTGTCTGTCAGGCTCTCCGCGCCCGGCAGACCCATCTCGCGTGCCCATTGCTGCTCCCGCCGCCAGCCCTGTTCGGGAAGGCGAGCTTCCGCTTCCACTGCCCGCCAACCGCGCGTCTCGCGGGCATTGAAGTTGGGATGATGGTAGCGGCGGCGCTCGACCGGCCGGCAAAGCCCGGTCCACGTGGCGTGGTGTCGCATGGATAAATAAGTCCCCCGATCAACGGCCGTTGCGGCCACTATTCGGGGAGATTAGGATGGATTTCTAAATGAAGGTAGGGCGTATCGGCGCCGCCGCTAAACTACCTGTACGGGTTCGCCCAACGAAGGCCGGTAAATCGGGCGAAATCGGTATCGGTCGAATACAGGACATACCCACGCTCCATGGCGAGAACGGCCAGATGCGCGTCTGTCGTAAGGTTGCCGGCGCTGCCAAGGCGCTCGAGTTCCGCGCGAAGCCTCGCAGAATGACTGTCCGACGGCTGCGCAATGTGAACATGCGGCAGCGCCAGCCACGCCTGCAGCCGCTTCATTACGTCCTGCACTGGAAGTGGACGGGCCACCACCTTGCGGTTTGTGGTGATACGCACGAAACCGAGCATTGTCGTCCAGGCCAGCCCAATGCCTTCGGCACCTGCCAGACACGCGTCCCACCAGAGCCGAGCCTTTTCGTGGACTGAAGAATCAGCGTTATGCGCGTGAACGCGGACGTTTACGCCGGGTAGAATCATACAGATGTTCCACGAAAGCTTCCGCCTTCAGCTCGTCGGCAAGCTGCCCGAGCTTGTCGAGGTCGACACCCGGCCTGAATCCAAAAGAATGAGGAATGGTCTTCGGCGCCGGATGACGCCGGGCCCCTGCGCTCTCACCCAAGCCGGCGCGGATCGTTCGATTGACGGCTTCCTTGAAGGGGATGCCGAGCTCCCGCGCCCGCCGCTTCAACAATCCCGCCAAGTCGTCATCAAGCGTAAGGGTAGTCCGCATATTTGATGTCATAGATGCCGTCTCCCTCTGATGTCAAGACATCAAAACCGTACAAACATCTTACTATGCTGACCGGTCGACGCTGCGGCGATGCGCTCGCTCGTCGTTTCACCAGGAAGAAGGTATGCGCTTCGCTCAGGCAGCGTGGTTCGGTCGCGAATACCAGGCGCCCAAGAAGACGACGCTTTCCCTTGTCATCTGCTTTAGTAGAGAAATGTTTCGTAGTCATGACAGCCAGGAGTCGTGCTGTGCTGTCTTGGAAATTCGGTATCAAACCTACCTCCGTGAATCTCCGTGGGGACTCAGTGCACTCGGTGTCCACTTGATCTGCCCCGCAGCCCGCAAGGGGAGGGTGCCTTCACGTCTTCAGATCGTGCACTCCATGTGATCATCTCGCAGTTGTGGCCTGCTGGAAAACGATCGCGCACGGCGAAATGAGACGCCATCGAGAGCGCCTCCAGCAGCCCGTATCACTCTCCCACAACTTCCGCCGCGGGATGCAGCCGGCGCTGCGCCACGCCCAGCCCCGTCATCGCAGCGGTGGCTCCCAGCGCCGGCGCCGTCGCGAACAGGATGATATCCCGCCCCGACCAGCCCAGCGACAAGAACAGACCCCCTAGCAACGGTCCGGCAATGGTCCCGATCCGCCCCGCCCCGGTCGCCCATCCTGCCCCGGTGGAGCGAATCGCCGGCGGATAGACGCGTCCGTTCAGCGCATTGATCCCATGCTGGCAACCGCCGATACCAACCCCGGACACGCCGATGATGAGTGCCAACGCCCCGAACGGCGGATTGAATGCACCGATCGTAAAGACGCACAACGCGCCCACGAAAAGCAGGCACGTCAGCACCCGCTCGACCCCCATCCGATCGACAACAGGCGCAGTCAAATAAGCACCCACGATTGTTCCCAGTGCATACATCGTCGCGGCGAAGATCGCCCACGACGGCACCACGCCGTCCGCCCGCAGGATGGCCGGCAGCCAGAGCAGAATCAGATAGTTATTAAGCAAATTCAGCAGGTTCATCGCCCATAGCAGGAACGTCGATGGCGCACGCCCCGCCTGGAACAACGCCGCGACGCGGTTGCCGGGGTCGCGGTCGCGACGTAGCGCCTCCGACTCCGGCAACCACCCCACAAGCACACAGACCAGAATCAGGGGCAACACGCCGCCCACGACGAAAATCCACGGCCAGCCCAGAAACCGTACGATCTGGGTGGCGAGCAGCCCGCCCACCGTGTTGCCGATCGACACCCCCGAGCTCATGAGGATCACCAGCCGCCCCTGCGCCCCCGGCGGCGCATAATCGGATGCCAGTGCGATCGCCAGCGGCACGCCGCCGCCAAGGCCGAGCCCGGTGCCGGCCCGTAGCCACGCCAAATCGACCGGTGATCCCGAGAACGCACTCAGCAGCGAGAATGCGCCGAACACCGCGACGCACCCGGTCAGCACCGGCCGTCGCCCAACCCGATCACCGATCGGCCCGGCAATCAGCGCGCCCAACAGCAGCCCCACGTTCCCCGCGGTCAGCACCGCGGTGAAAGCGACCGGCTTGATGTGCCACGCATCCATCAGCGACGGCACCGCATACCCGACCGAGGCAAAGTCGTAGCCTTCCAGGGTAAGTACCAGCCCGCACAGCCAGGTCACCAGAACGTGGTGCCGCGCGCCGATGCCCTTCGTCATCGTCCCCTCTCCGTTACAAGGGCACGCTCAAGGCATCGTACTCGAACGCCCAGTCGTAGCGCTGCCGCACCTTCTCGGGTTGCCATTCGCGATCGAGATACGCCGCGGCGCCCGCCGCATCAGCAAGCGCCGGATTATGAAACCGCGTGGTATTGTCCAGCGATCCGAGCACCGCGCGTGTGGTGCGGGCAAGCCGGGCGGCGTCGTAGCGGCGCAATGCTTCGGCCGGATCGGCAAAGCTCTGCAGACACCGCGCCAGCACCATCGCATCCTCGATCGCCATGTTGGCGCCTTGCGCGAGGAACGGCAGCATCGGATGGGCCGCGTCACCCAGCAGCGCCACGCGCCCTTCGCTCAGGCGCGCCAGAGGCTCGCGTCCCAGCAGCGCCCACTTGTACGGCATGTCGATGTTGCGAATGATCCGCTGCACGTCCTCGTGCCAGCCGGCAAAATCGCCCAGACATTCCTCGGTGGTGCCGCGTTCGGTCCAGGACTCCACCTGCCAATCGTTACGCGCGACAGCAGCGACGAAATTCAGTATCTCGCCGCGCCGCAGCGGATAGGTCACGACGTGCCGGCCGACCCCAACCCAGTTGGCGCCGACCAGGCTCCGCTGGCGCGTTGGCAGCCGTTCCATCGGCACCAGCCCGCGCCACACCATCAGCCCGGTGAACCGTGCCCGGCCGGCCCCGAACGTCTGCTGGCGGATGTAGGAGTGCACGCCATCGGCGCCGATCAGTACGTCGCCGCGATGTCGCTCGCCGGAAGCCAGTTGCAGTGTGACGCCGTGGCTGTCCTGCTCGAAGCCGACGGCGGCAGCGCCAAGTTGGACCGCCTCGGGACATACGGCGCGCACCGCTTCCAACAGCAAGGCATGGAAGTCGCCGCGATGGACCATCCAATACGGCGCGCCGTACCGCTCGATGGCACTCTCGCCGAGATCGAACAACCGCCAGCTCTGGCCGGTGCTCCACAGACGGATCTCCTTGCCGGCGGCGGGACAGACGATGCGCCGCATCGCCGCCTCGAGCCCCAGCGCGATCACCACCCTCGTGCCGTTCGGGCCTAGCTGCAGCCCGGCACCCAGCTCGCGCAGCTCGGGCGCCTGCTCGAACACGCTCACCCGCAACCCGCGCCGAAGCAGCGCGAGCGTGGCAGTCAGGCCGCCGATCCCGGCGCCCACGATCAGCACATCGTGTCTGTTGTTCACCATGCGTCGAGCGACCCTACAGGCAGACTAGACCGATTGTGGGAGGAAGCGTAACGGCACTGGCGTTCCGCCGCTGCACCCCGGTTCCGGGACCTCTCGTACTCTGCGTCCCGGTGTTCGGCAGCGGTGTTGGCGCCGCTTGTAAGATGGAGGGCCTCTCAGTATGCGATGCATCGGATATCTGACCTTTGCGCTCCTTGTCGCCGCCGCACTCCCTGGCGGTTCCGCTTTCGCGGCAAACGTCTGCCAGGCTGGGCCGTTGACCTGCATCACCACCATGCCCATCGACGGGTATTGTGAGTGCTCAGCCCACGGCTCCACCGAGGGCGGCACTGTGGTCACAAGGCCGGCACCACATACGCGGGTGAACTCGACCGCCGGCGGCTGCGGTGACCAACCCAGCGCGCCGGGCTGCCGGCCGCAGACACGACCGGGCGGCTGATCGGAACGCTACCAATAAGATCAGTGGCCTTCAGGGTCGATTTGGCGAAGCGAGCGGCAAGACAGGTTTGAAACGGGGTCAGCCGCTGTCGATCGTCGCGGCGATAATCCGGCGAGCATCGACAGTCAGCGCAGGATCATCGCTTCGCCGGCCCAACAGGTCGGCCCAGGCGAACAGATCAGCGATCTGCGCAATGCGGAACCAGTCGTCCGGCAGGAAGCCGCCGGCCGCGCGATAGCCATCCGCCAGTGCTTCGACGAAGCAGGCCTGCTCGCCGAACGGAGGCCGCAACAAGTTGCCGAAATCCAGTGCCGGCGTTGCGCTCAGCGCGAACTCCCAATCCAGCACCGCGGCGATCCGCCACGCGTCTGCCTCGCGGTGCATCAGGATGTTGCTTGGGTTGAAATCGGCATGGGTCAGGCACGGCGCGCCCAGCCAGGCGTTCAGCCGATCTCCCTCACGTTCGGCGAAGGCGAACAGTCGCGTCGTCAACTCCACACCGAGCCGTTCGCCGCCTGGCCCGTCGCAAAGGCATTGCCGCATGAAGCCGAGCAGCCCGGCGCGATCCAGATCAATGGCGGTCGGTATGCTGAGATCTGCCGCGAAGAAGCCGCGCCGATCGAACTGGAACGAATGGATCAGCGCCAGCACCTCGCCGGTCCGGGCGCCGAGCTCGGCCAGTGCCGCCTCGTCCGCGCCGCTCGCCACGGCACCAAGCTGGGTGCCCTCGATCCATTGCAGGATCGCATAGGGGTGCCCCGTCACCGGATTGGTTTCGTCGAAGTGGAGGAATCGCGCGCGTGGCACGCGTTCGCGGAGCAGCACATCCAACGCTGCCTCGATCCGCGCCTTCAGCGGCTCGCGCTGGAACAGGCGCAGCAGGACGACGTGGGGCGAGTCACCGAGCGTTACCTTCAGGTTCGTGTTGACAAGGCCGCCAGTCACCGGCTGCACCGACCGGATCGTTGCATCTCCAACTACAGGCCGAAGCAGGGCAGCGATCTCGGCGATGTGCAGATCCACCCATGCAGCCTTGCGCTGCCACCCGGTTCGCGGAGGCGCCGACGATTCCATCTCTCCCGCTCTGCGGATGAGGTTAAGCGTGTCCTCCTTCTCTTCCGAGCTACGCGCCCCGCTCCTTGCGCCAGAGCCCGAGCTTCTCCTGCACCGGACGGTCGGAGAAGCTGAACAACACAGACTCGTCCGCAGCGCTGTGGTGATGCCAATGCCAGCTTGGCACCACGAACACATCGCGCGGCTTCCACCGGAACGTGGTATCGCCCACCACCGTCTCCCCCTTGCCTTCCACCGCCACATACACGGTGCCATCGGTCGAGCGGTACGGCGCGGTCGCGAAACCACCCGGCAGAAGCTGCATAAAAGCGCCGATCGTTGGCATCGCATGCTCGCCGCTTGCCGGATTGATATAGCGCAGCTTGTGGCCGTGGCACGCATCTGGCGCATCGTTGCGCGCGAGTGCCGCCAGCGCATCGCGCGAACGCGCATAAGGATACGCGAACACCGGCGAGCTCTTCGCCGTCGGCGTCCAATCGACCGGCAGCATGTTCTGACCGAAACGAGTCTGGCTGTCGCCCACCGGCCGCGTCACCACCTGAGTCTCGGCGTTCGCCGGCTCGGCGAAACCGGCATCGAGCAGGCGCACGATCGGAATGTCGAGCCCGTCCAGCCAGACCATCGGCTGGTCGGTATCGTTGCCATGATCGTGCCACGTCCAGGATGGCGTGATGACGAAATCGCCGGGCTGCATCACGGTCCGCTCGCCTTCGACCGCCGTGTACGCGCCGCTTCCTTCGATGATGAAGCGCAGCGCCGACTGACTATGCCGGTGCGCCGGCGCCACCTCTCCGGGCAGAATGAGCTGCAGGCCGGCGAACAGCGAGTGCGTGATAGCCGTCTGGCCGGCCAATCCCGGGTTCTCCAGGATCAGCACGCGGCGCTCGGCCTCTTTGGCGGTGATCAGCCGGCCCGCCTGCAACAGGTATGGCCGCACCACGTTGTCGTAGTCCCAGTAGGCCGGCAGCGCCGGGGTGGAGGGCGCGCGCGTGACCAACGAATGCAGCCGCTCCCACAGCGGAGCGAGGCTGTGGGCGCCGATCCGGTCATAGAATTCCTGACGCTCGGCGCCGCGGGCGACGGCCGGGGTGTCGTTCATGGCATGTCCTCCCAGATGGGATACCGGGAGGAGTCTCCTGCCGGCGCCCCCGGCCGGCAAGCCGAGAGTTGGTCAGGTGTGCGCGGGTGCGACACCCTGCAACGGATGCATCGCCTCCTGCGCCACCCGGCCGGCGATTTGCAGCAAGGTCGAGCCGGCCTCCAGCGCGTAGTTGACCGAATCGAGACAGAGCTCGCGCTGGATTTCCGCCATCTCGGTCATCGACTTGCAACGCAACAGATCCTGCGGCCTGCGCGCGTTGCGCTCGGCGGCGTGGTCGAACTGTCGCAGCGCGACGAGTTGCATTTCCTGCATGCCGCGGTTCAGCGACAGACCGCTGGCAAACAGCGCCTGGAGGTGCGACGCGGTCGCCTCGCCGGCTTGCCAGTATATCTCCAACGTGCGCGAGTATTGCTCCAGCACGCGGTGGCTGCGGCCATACCCCAGATGCGCCAGGCCGCCGTTAACCCCGGCGGCCGCGCACATGCCCCGCCACATGACCTCGCGGCCCTGTTCGGCGGCCCTTTGCGTAATCTCAAGTGCGGCGTCCGCAGTACGTGCCACCGTGTCTGCCACGCTTACACCGATCTGGCGGGCGTTGTCGCGCGCCTGCGCGGCAGTCTGATTGGATACCTCCTCGGTGCGATCAACCGTCTCCCGCGCCATGCGCGTGGCGAAGTCAGTGGTCGCCTGCGCCGCCTCGCCCGGGCGCTGCACGCTCTCACGGGTTGCCTGCTGCGTTTTCCTGGTCTCGGACACAACGGTTCTCCCTTATCCAGCCAACACGGAAGGTGAAGGCTCCGACACTGAGAGGGTTGCGATGATCGAAATTTAATGCGGGTAGCGCAGTTCGCGCTTGACTCCATAATCGGATGGTCACCGCACGCCCACCTCTCCCGCTCTGCGGGAGAGGTGGGTTTGCGAAGCGGACCGGGTGAGGGTGCCAGACGTAAGCCGAGTTATCAGGCCTCGTCTTCATCCTCATCGATGCGGCGCGGATCGAGCGCGCGCCAGTCACGCTCCTCCGTACTCGCCGGATGATCGACGAAATCACCGAGCTCGTTGGCGCTGCGCCAGCCCACCTCGCCAGCCGCTGGAACGTCGGCATCCTCGCCGTAGGCGAACCAGGCTTCCAGTACTTCCTTCGCACTTGCCCCAGGAACGCGGCAGCGCTCCACCGAATCGCGCACATAGCGGCGCGCGAAGGCGTTCGCCTGCATCAACGTCTCGAAACCGTCGATCTCCTCGACAATGCTCTCAGGCACGCCGGCCGACAGATCGACGATGCGGACCCGCCAGCCACCAGGCGGAGCAAACAGATCGCTCATGTCAGCGGCTTTCGGACCCCGAGGAACATCCCGAATATAGCCGCAACCTATGATGACAAATGAATGAAATCAACGACGACGACAATGGATCAAAACTCCGTGCGGCAACCTTGCCCCTACGATCAGGCCCTATGCTGGCCCACCATGCAGACCGAAAGAACCGCAATCCTGCACGCACCGCCACGCCGCTTGGCCTCACCGCCGGGTCCATGCGCGATGGTCATCTTCGGCGCCCACGGCGATCTCACGAAACGGCTGCTTGTTCCGGCGCTGTATAATCTCGCACGGACGGGGCTGATTCCTGACGCCTTCGCTATCGTCGGCGTCGATCTGGCCGCCGGCACCGCGCAAACCTGGGCCGACAGCCTGCATGCGATGCTGCAAAGCTTCGTCGGCAATCCTTCCAGCGAGAGTCGCCTCGAGCAGATCGACGACGCCGTGTGGCGACGGCTTGCCGATGCGATGTCCTATATCCAAGGTGATCTGAACGATCCCGGCCTCTACGCACGGCTAGGCTCCCATCTGGAGGAGCTGGCGCGGCAGTGCGGGACCCAGGGGAACTGCCTGTTCTACCTGGCGGTTGCCGATCGGTTCTTCGGCCCGGCCATCGAACAGCTCGGCCGCGCCGGCTTGGCCCACGACGCGACGCACGCGGGTGACGCGGAACATTGGCGGCGCGTGGTGATCGAGAAGCCGTTCGGCCACGATCTTGATTCCGCGTGCGCGCTCAATCGTCAGATCCGTCGCGTCCTGTTGGAGGACCAGATCTATCGAATCGATCATTTCCTTGGCAAGGAGACGGTCCAGAACATCATGGCCTTCCGCTTCGCCAACGGCATCTTCGAGCCGATCTGGAACCGCGATCGCATCGATCACGTGCAGATCACCGTGGCGGAAACCGTGGGCGTGGAGGGCCGCGGCAGGTTCTACGAGCACACCGGCGCGCTGCGCGACATGGTGCCGAACCACGTATTCCAGCTTCTCGCCATGGTGGCGATGGAGCCGCCGGCCGGGTTCGACGCACGCGCGGTCCGCAGCCGCAAGGCCGATCTGTTCGCAACCCTCCGCACACTCCGCCCCGAGGACGCGGTGCGCGGCCAGTATGGGCCGGGCGCGGTGCTGGGCAAGCAGGTGCGCGGCTACCGGCAAGAGCCCGACGTAGCTCCGGACTCGGGCACCGAGACGTTCGTTGCGATGCGACTGGCGATCGACAATTGGCGTTGGGCCGGCGTGCCGTTCTACCTGCGCACCGGCAAGCACATGTCGGCTCGCTACACGGAGATCGCGATCCGCTTCAAACCCGCCCCGTACGCCCCGTTCGAAGACAGTGAAGTGGAGACGCTGGCGCCCAACTGGCTGGTGATCCACATCCAACCCGACGAGGGCATTTCGCTGCAGTTCGACGTGAAGCGCCCCGGCCCGGTCATGGACCTTGCGGCGGTGGGCATGGTGTTCCGCTACAGCGACTGGTTCGAGGCCGAGCCGAACGTCGGCTACGAGACGCTGATCTACGATTGTATGCGTGGCGACCAGACGCTGTTCAACCGCGCGGACATGGTGGAAGAAACCTGGCGGGTGGTTCAGCCGGTGCTGGACGCGTGGTCCGCAAAGCCGACGGAGGGGCTCCAGAGCTATGCGTCCGGGCAGAACGGCCCTGACGCGGCCTTCGCGTTGTTGCAGAACGACGGCCGCTCCTGGCGTCCGGTTCGCGACGGGTAATTTCACCTCTCCCGCTCTGCGGGGGCCCCGTGCGACGCGGCGGGTGATGGTGCCGGGCCGGGCGAAACTCTCACCCGGTTCGCTGCCCGAGCCGCTCTCCGATCAGGCCCGGGGCGGGCTCTCTCCCGCGGAGCGGAAGAGGTGGACTTATATTAGGCAGCCGCCGCCTCCCGCATCTGCTCGACGCTACCGTCGAACCACCGCAATGTCGCGGCGAGCGGTTTCGGCCGGTCGAAGTAGAACCCCTGCACCTCATCGCAGCCTGCCGCCTGCAACTCGGTAAGCTGCTCGGCGGTCTCCACTCCCTCGGCCGTCGTGCTCATCCCAAGCCGCCGGGCCAGCGATGCGACCGAGGTCACGATCGCCAGGCAATCCGGGCGGCTGCCGATCTCGCGGACGAACGACTGATCGATCTTGATCTTGTCGAACGGAAAACTGCGCAGATAGCTGAGGCTTGAGTATCCGGTGCCAAAATCGTCGAGGGCGATCCGCACGCCGAGGGCATGAAGCTGATGCAGCGTGGACAGCACCTTGTCATTGTTCTGCAGCAGTGCTGATTCGGTGATCTCGACCTCCAGCCGTTGCGCTGGCAGACCGGAATGTGCCAGCGCGCGCTCGACCGCGGGCACAAGGTCCTCGGTGCGGAACTGCATGGGTGACAGGTTCACGGAAATCTTCACATGCTCCGGCCAGGATGCGGCATCGTCACAGGCCCGCCGCAGCACCCATTCGCCGATCGGGTTGATCAGCCGAAGATCCTCGGCAATCGGGATGAACTGTGCCGGCGAGATCATGCCTCGTACCGGATGGCGCCAGCGCAGCAATGCCTCGAACCCGCTAACCTGCCGGCGGTGCAGATCGAACAGCGGCTGATAGAACACTTCGAGCTCGGAACGCTCCAGCGCTTCGCGCAGATCGAGCTCGATCGCGCGCCGGGCTTGGATCTCGGCATCCATTCTGGCCTCGAAGAACCGATAGGTGCCGCGGCCGTCAGCCTTGGCGCGATACAGCGCAAGGTCGGCGCATTTCAGCAGCATGTCGGCACTTACGCCGCTCTCGCTGGCGATCGCGATGCCGATGCTGACGCTGACGATGGCCGGCTGACCTTCGATGTCGTAGGGCTGGCGCAGCGCTTCGAGGATACGTTGCGCCAGCAACTCGGCATCCGCCGGCTGCTGCTCGGAGAACTGCAGGACGGCGAATTCGTCCCCGCCGAGCCGCGCCGCAAGGTCGCCGCTGCGGATGCAGTTGCGCAGCCGCCGGGCCACTGCCTCCAGAAGCAAATCGCCGGCCGGATGGCCGAGTGTATCGTTGATGTCCTTGAAATAATCGAGGTCGAGACAGAGGACCGCCACCGCATCGCTGGGCCGGCGGATGCGTTCCAGCACTGCCTCCATCCGTTCGCGGAACAGCAGGCGGTTCGGCAGCCCGGTCAGCGCGTCGTGATGCGCCATGAAGCGGATGCGCGCCTCCGCCTGCCGCCGGTCGCTGATATCCTCATAGGTCGCGACCCACCCCCCGCCCGCCATCGGTTGGTGCGAAACCGACAGCGCCCGCCCGCGGGAGTCCTCCTGGACGAATCGCCAGGGCCGGCCGGTGGCAGCCAGGGAGAGCTGCTCAAGCTGGATTGTCTCGATGATCCGCCGGTCATAGCCGCCATTCGCGCCGATGGCGCTGAAGACCTCGGCGATCGCGGCGCCCGGCCGGACGGCATCGGCGGCGAGTCCGAACAGTTCGAGGAACCGGACATTGCAAACGATCACTCGCTGCTCGGCATCGACCATGCAGAGCGCCTGCGACATATTGTTGAGCGCCGCGTCGAACCGCGCGTTCTGGGTCTGCAACTCGACATCGCGGGCGCGCAGGTCTTCGCCAGTACGCCGCAGGTCCACATGCGTGCGCTTGAGGATCCGGTTGTGCCATGACAACAGCCCGATCAGGCCGAAGCCGCACAGGATCAGCCCGCCCAGCAGGAACGAGAAGAGCCACTGCAGCCGCAGCAGATCGTTCAGGTCGCGGGTGGCGATGTTGCTGCTGAGCGTATAGCCGACCGATGACAGCCGGGCCAGCTTGGAGTTGAGCGGCATCAGCAGCGCCAGCACCTGGCCGGCCGCTTCCGGCCGATCGAAACCGCCAGGCAGCGCCCGGACCTTGGCCATCCTGGCACGGAGTTCGGTTGCGATGGCGTGCAGCTCCGGCCGATGCGCGATGAACGCGCCAACCTCCCCGTTGGTAACGACCTGCACCCGGTTTTCGACAATGTCGAACCAGGTCCGCACATCGTCCTGATCGATGCCTGTGCCAGGGATCCGCGCGGCGCCGATCATTGCCTCCAGCCGCGCCAGCTCCAGCCCCGCCTGGCTGGTCAGCCAGGTAATGTTGTAGCGGGCTTCGGAGTCCAGCACTGCCTGGCGCTGGGCGATAAGCACCGATGCATAGAGTGCCGCCGCCGCCAGGAAGGCGATGACCCCGGTGAAGATCAGCTTGAGCCGCAGGCCTGGAACGACGTCCGATCTCGCCAGGATTCTCGCGCCCATTGTCAGACGACCCGCATCTCCGAGACCTGCCAGGCCGAGCGGCTGTAATAGGTCTGCCGCCGCAACTCGGGATCGCTGTCATAAGGATAGACGATGAACAGCGGCCCCTTGTCGCTGATCGGCATATACTTCCCGTTCCGCTTCAAAGCCAGCAGCACATCGTATCGTGTAAAGTCGGCCAACGGAATCTGGGTCGTGTAGTCGTTGAGCGCGGTGACCACCAACGTCGTCCCCGAGGCGCCGACCTTCTGCAGCAGCGTTCGCATCGGCACGCCGGAAAACCGGCAGGGGCCATTATACCAGGGAGTCCGCGTTTGGAACGAGCTCGCTCCCAAGGCCTCCAGCATCGGCCGGTCGAACACCGCGTCCGAACCGCGGTTGTGCCGGGTGATCGCGCCGGAGATGGTGAGAATGACCTTGCCGGTGGGCGCCGGCAGGTCATCGGCTAGGGACGGCGACGGTACCCCGCCAGCGGCGAGCACGATCATACTGCACGCAAGCGTACGTCGGGTCAGTGGCATCTCAACTCCTTTTCGGCGTGCCTCCGACAGGATCGGCGCCCTTGGTTAACGCAGCGTGACTCGCCGCGCCACACTATCGGACCGTCCGAAGTCGTGGTCTGCCCAGCCCACCGCCTCGTCTCTCTGCGACGATCAACATGAGACCGGCGCCCAATATCAGGAACGCACCGAGGAACAGGGCGGGCCTGGGGATGTCGCCCCACACAGCGAAACCGAGCGCGAAGGCCCAGATCAAGGCGGTATATTCCAGCGGAGCGGTCACCGAGGCCGGGGCGCGGCGCGCCGCCTCGAACAGGCAGAACTGGCCCAGCCCGCCGAGCAGGCCGACCTGCAGCAGCAACCACAGCTCCGCCTCGCTCGGCCGGTGCCAGGCCATGGCCGAAGCGAGCCCCGTTGCGATCAGGAAGAACCCGTTATTGTACAGCATCTGCACCAGCGAGGGCTCATGGCGGGCAATCATTCGCGTCAGGATCACGCCGACCGCCCATAGCGCAGCAGCGAGCAGTACCAGAATCGTCGCCGGCGAAAGCGCGAGTCCGGCCGGGTTGGCTGCCGCGACGGTACCGGCGAAGCCGACGAGGACCGCCGCCCAGCGCGCCCGTCCCACCACCTCCCCTAGCAGCGGGGCCGCCAGCACGGCGACGATGACAGGCGCCGTGAAATAGAGAGTGATGAGCTGCGCCAGCGGCAGGAACCGGGCGGCGGTGAAATAGCAGAACCAAGCCGCCAGAGTGATGACGCCGCGGCAGAGCAACAGGCCGATGGTCGGGCTGTTTGCCGCCTGACGCACCAGCCCACGGCCGCCGGCCGCCAAGCAGCCGGCCATCACGATGCCGCTGCGCAGGAACAGCACTTGCCACACCGGCACTGTGGTGACCAGCCATTTCACCGTGGCGTCCTGCATCGCCAGCAGCGAATAGGCGAGCAGGGCCAGCATCATCCCGAGCGTTAGCCGCTCGAGCGCCGCAGGGGTGGACTGGACGGCGCCCGGCACCCCGATCAGCCGCCCTGCTGTAGCCCCAGACACTCCTGCAGGAACTCCTGCTTGCGTACCTCATCCTTGGTGATCGCGCCGAAATACGCGTTGGTCACCGTGCGGCTGCGATGGCTGGCACGGACGCCACGATGCGTTTTGCACATGTGCACCGCACTGATCCGTACCGCCACCCCGCGCGGTGCCGTTCGGTCCATGATGAACTGGCCGATCTGCTTGACCAACTCCTCCTGGATTTGCAGCCGGGCGGCAAAATGATGCACGACGCGATCGTATTTGGAGAGGCCGATGATGCGCCCGTCCACCGACGGCAGCACGCCGACATAGGCATCCCCGTAAATCGGCATGAGGTGGTGGGCGCACATCGAACGGATCTCGATCGGGCCGGTGACGATCAGCTGGTCGAATGCCTCGACGTTATCGAAATCGGTCAGTTCGGGCGGATCGGTGTAACGGCCCTGCATGATCTCCTCGACGAACATCCGCGCAACTCGGCGCGGCGTGTCGCGGGTCAGATGGTCGTTGCGGTGGTCGATCTGCAACACATCGAACAGCTCGGCGAGCTTGGCCTCGGCCGAGTTCACCATCACCATCCGTTCCGCCAGGGTCAGCGCGCCACCGACCGACTGGTTGGCCTTACCCGGCGGGCGCAGCCGGTGGATATTGACGCTCATGACTGGATTGCCGCGGCGTGCGTCCCAACCAGCCGATCGGCCTGGGATCGCACCGGAGGTCGCCGAGAGCACGTGCAGCCTTCGGCGCTGCCGTCGAACCCGCGGCTGACCACCACCCGATCCACGCCAGCCAGCCTGCTGTCGAGCTCCTGCCAGAGCCAGTGGGCCACGTTCTCGAGCGAAGGCACCTCAAGCCCGACAATGGCATTGAGGTATTTGTGGTCGACCTGACTTTTGACCTGCTCGATGGCCGATTCGACCTCGTACAGATTGTGTGACCAGCCGAACACCGGATCGGGCTCGCCCTGCAGGAACACCACAACCTTGAACGAATGGCCGTGCAATTCCGAATGCGGCGGGATCTGATGCGCCGCCTCAAACGTGAACTCCTTGAACGTCTCGGTCATCATATCCGGAGCGACTCCCCATGCCGGATGTACGGTTGCAATAAGCCGGAATTATTGTCATTGAGTCAAGAAGGGATCGTAAGGCCGCAACAATTGCAGCCCGAGTAAAAAATGCCGCACCCAACCCCCGCGGTATCATTTCGTGCACGAGAGTCCAGTTTTGCACGCCAAACAACCCGGCCGTGGACCGAGCTGGCCGGCCACTCACGCATCGGGCACCTCCCCTTCGACCCTCCATGCTCCTACATATTGGAAGGACATGAGCGGAACCCACACTATCTTGCGCCGACGCCCGTAGCAGGCTACCCCAGAGCCGGGCTGGGCTGGATTCGCCCCACCCTATGGACCCTCCGAACGGATGATTTGCGATGGATGCACCCGCGCCACAGACCCGACCGCAAACGCCGGTCGCAGACCTGCTGACGGAGAATCCGGTCTACAAGCCGTTCCGTTACCCCTGGGCCTACGAAGCCTGGCTGACGCAACAGCGCGTTCACTGGCTGCCCGAGGAGGTGCCGCTCGCCGATGACGTCAAGGATTGGCACCGCAACCTGACTGCTGCCGAGCGCAACCTGTTGACGCAGATCTTCAGATTCTTCACGCAAGCCGATGTCGAGGTCAACAATTGCTATATGAAGCACTATAGTCGCGTGTTCAAGCCGACTGAAGTGCTCATGATGCTATCAGCGTTTTCCAATACCGAGACCGTGCACATTGCCGCCTACAGCCATCTCCTGGATACAATCGGCATGCCCGAACTCGAGTATCAGGCTTTTCTCAAATACAAGGAAATGAAAGATAAGTACGATTACATGCAAAGCTTCTCGGTCGACAGCCGGCCCGAGATCGCCAAGACCCTGGCCGCGTTCGGCGCCTTCACCGAAGGTCTGCAGCTCTTCGCCTCCTTTGCGATTCTGCTGAACTTCCCTCGCTTCGGGAAGATGAAGGGCATGGGACAGATCATCTCCTGGTCGGTGCGCGACGAGACTTTGCACTGCCTGTCGGTGATCCGGCTGTTCCGCACCTTCATCGCCGAAAACCCCGAGATTTGGACCGAGGAGCTGAAGCGGGACATTTATATCACTTGCGCCACTATCACCGAGCATGAGGACGCCTTTATCGACCTCGCTTTCGAGCAAGGTCCGATCGAGGGGCTGACCGCACGGGAGGTGAAGGAATATATCCGCTACATCGCCGACCGGCGCCTGGTGCAGCTCGGCCTCAACCCACTGTATCACGTGGCGCGCAACCCGCTACCCTGGCTCGACGAAATGCTGAATGCCGTCGAGCACACCAACTTCTTCGAGAACCGGGCCACCGAATATAGCCGGGCCTCCACCACCGGCACCTGGGAGGAGGCGTTCGATGACCGGCCCGCCGCAGCCGAGAGCGGAGTGGCTGCCGCCGAGCCGATTGCATCCGTGTGTCCCGGCAGGTTCAACACGCGGATAATCTGACCGGCAGGTGTAAAAATTGGCGTGTGCGGTCCGAAATAACGCCCAAATTGCGTGGCAATGACGCACTAGTGATCCCGACCGTCACAAACTAGGATGCGGGATAGCCAAACGAGACGCTACGGTCAGCCAAACGAGACGCCACACAAAAGGGCGCCGGGGGGTGTTGTGAGCCAGACGGAAGCAGAAATCGTTCGCGACGGCGCGGGTTCTAGCGCGGTACCGCGTTACAGTCGGCGGCTATCGGACAAAATTCTGATTGCCTTTCATCACGCCTGCGACCAGGGCGATCTGGAAGTGGCGGAACAGCTTCTGCATGTGCTGGAGATGATGCTGACACGTCGGCCTTTGACGCCGGACGGAACCCGCCGGCGCAACATGGAAAGCCTCGTCGCCGCCCACGAGCGACTTTGGCATCTGCGGCATCCAAACAGCGAGGAAGGCTGAACCGAGAGCGTTGCGATCCCGCCGGACAGGGTTCACGCGGAGCTCACGCAGGAAGCACGAAGCGCCACTGAGTCCGCCATACCTTCTGGCGCGCTGATATCCAGCGCCGCTGATCTTCGCGCGCACGTTCCGCAGCGTCATTGCGTCGTAGGGCGGCGGACGCAGTCCCGCCGGTGCGCCGATGGCGAACTTCGTCCGCCCTACGGGTTCTCCGTGCCAACACGTCTTCGCAGCCGCCATCATCCCAGATCGAGGCCGGCACCTTCCCGCAGCACGGCGTCGGCCGCTGGCGTGAAGCTGCCGTCTGCGCCATGCAGTGCCAGACCGGCGAGCAGCCGGAAAGGCCCGCGGCCCCCCTTCACGCCCCGCAGCACGGCAAGTTTGGCTGGATCGCCGGTACGCCGCCAAAGCGGAAACAGCGCCGAGGCCGGACAGTCGGCCGCCGCCAGGGCTGCGAGTACGCTCGGCAGCACGGCATCCCGCACGATCAGCGTCAACGTGGCCCGGTTGTGCAGACAGGCTGCCATGGCCCCGGTCCATTCGCGCAGCAGTTCGGGCGAGCCCTGCTTCGCCAACCGGCGCATCGAATCGGGCGATGCCGTTCCGGTTGGCGGATGATAAGGCGGGTTCGCAAGCGCATGGTCGAAGCCGCCGAGAGGTCCGGCCTCGGCAATCGCCGCCGACACGAACTCCAGTCCCGGGAAGCCGTTCGCCGCCGCGTTGCGGCGTGCTAACGCCACCAGCTCGCCGTCCCGCTCCACGCCCACGGCGCTGATCCCCGGCACTCGCGCCGCCAGGCAAAGCAGCGCGGCGCCGGCGCCGCTGCCGGCCTCGAGCACACGCTCGCCGCGTCGCGCCGGCACCGCGGCGGCAAGCAGCACCGGCTCGATGCCGCTGCGGAACCCGCGGCACGGCTGCGCGTAGCGGACCCGGCCGCCCAGCAATCCGCCTTCGCTGATCTCCACTCAGAGCTCGCCGGCCTCAGCGAGCACGCGGCGCGCCCGGCTTTCATCGGCCGTCGCCACCACCAGTCGCCGCTCGATCGCCGTGATGCTGCCTTCCATCACGCTCGCATGCTGGTCGAGCAGCATCGATTCGATCCCGGCATCCATCAGTAGAGCGGTCAGGAAGGAAAGTCTGACCGGATCGTTCGAAGTTGCCACGACTCGCATGTCGCGCTGGTCCTTGCCGGTTGGGGCGTTGCTTGACCCGCGTTTTCGGGCCGCCGATATGGTGCCGGTGATCGTCAGAGATGCAAGCCGGGAGAG
>Ga0335075_10004620_pt1 | contig 21485 bp, 16 predicted proteins | sample Lox_Sample_24_FD_206723 | JGI IMG/M metagenome (GOLD analysis project Ga0335075, IMG submission 206723) | Soil microbial communities from Loxahatchee National Wildlife Refuge, Florida, United States - Lox_Sample_2.4 | ecosystem: Environmental > Terrestrial > Soil > Wetlands | place: USA...
GGTAATCACTTCCACGCGGTTGCAGGTGGAAATGATCATGCCCTCTTCGATTCCGGGATGGGCGGTAAGATCGCGGCAGGAATCGGGCAGCCGCGACTCCGGGATCGCGAGGCGTTCGCGCACTTCGAGCGGAGCGCTGTTGTGATTCACGCCAATGAGCTGATATCTCATGAGGCGACGAACCTGTGAATGGTCGAAAAATAATTTGCCGCCCAGGCCACGATCGCGGTCACAAAGGCGCAGGTGGCAAGCACGGCGGCGCGGCGGCCTCGCCATCCTGAATTCCAGCGGGTGAACACCATCACCATGTACACGGCCCACATCAGGATCGACAACAGGATTTTCGGGTCGGCGAAGTCGATGTGCCCGTAAGTGGACATGGCTACGATGGAGCCGGTAATCAGCCCCAACGTCATGAATGGGAAGCCGAGCAGCAGCGAACGATAGCCGATCTGGTCGATGACTTCCAGTGCGGGCAAAAACGAAATCAGGCTGCTGGGCTTCTTGGCCTTCAGTCGCCGCTCTTGCAGCAGGTAGAGCAGGCTGGCTCCGAAGCTGAGCACCAGGGCGGCGTAACCGGTGAAGATGAGGATGATGTGCGCGATCAGCCATCCCTTGTGCTGCACGAAGGAAGTCAGCAGAACCGGTTGTTCGTCGACGGCCGCGACGAAGGTCAGAAAAAATACGATGGGAAAGACGACTACGCCGGGAGAAGTGGTTTTATAGATGGCGTAGATGATCATGAAAAACGTCATCGAGAAGAACGCCAGCAGGGACTCGCCATTGTGCACTGACGCCCACAGGACGTGGTCGGAGAGAAATATCTCGACCAGCGAAACGAAATGGAAAACCATGCCGAGGCTGGCGGCGTGCAGGGCGACGCGGCTGAAAAGGTCGCTGGTCCGCGAGAGCGCGAAAAAGGCGTAGATCAGCCCGACAAAATAACAGGCCAGCGCGAAGCGCAACCAGAGCAAGGGCATAGCTATGTAAGTATCGGAGTAGGAGGAGTTTAAGGCAAGGGCACTACCGTGCCCCGTCTTCCTACGCATTATATTCTGCACGGGCGCGTCCCGTGGGCGAAACAACCAAGGTCACGGCGGGGTGTGACCGGCGTCACAAGCGAATGTCATGCAGCTGCCGAAAAGTTTAGGTTTTACTCCACCCCAAGGCTCTGCAACCCTTCCTCAAGGAGGTTGGCATCAATTGCTAACCGCCGGCCGTGAGATTTCATATCTTCTATTTCATCGAAGGCACGGAACAGGCGCAGTTTGGCGGCGGCGTATTGCTCGGGCTGGGTTAGCGAGCGGTCGTGCGCCGCGGTCCAGGCGGCAACAGCCTTTTCGGGAAGGAAGACGCTGACGGCGAAGGTGAGCTTGCGGTCGGCAGTGACATCGAAAACAAACTCTGTCGCAGGAGCCTCAGGATCGTCGGGCAGAGCGAGACGCTGGCCGACGAAATAATATTGATAGACATATCCCTGAGCGCTCGCGTAGGTCTTGAGGCGGCGAACAGCCTTTTCCGGTGCCATGGGGACATTATGAACTGTCATGGACTGACGCGTGAAAAATCTCTGGTGTGATGCGGTTTGACGTCGTCATCGAGCTTGCGGTAAGTTGCCCGTCGATGGAAGACAAGCGAACCACTTCGGGAGCAAATGGGAGATTCTGGGGTTCGGCTGCGGCTGACTGGGCCGCAATCCAAGAGCAAACCTGCGGCCCTGTCTACCGGCAAACCTTTGACCGGGTAAAGCTGAGGGCAGGCCACAACTATCTTGACGTTGGCTGTGGCGCGGGACTAGCCGCACAGTTTGCCGCGGAAAGAGGCGCGCGCGTTTCCGGCCTGGATGCGGCGGAGAATCTTCTGGCAATTGCTCGCGCTCGCGTGCCGGATAGCGATTTTCACCTTGGCGAATTGGAGAGGCTGCCGTTCCCCGATAATTCTTTCGATCTGGTGACTGGATTTAACTCTTTCCAATACGCGGCCAGCCCGGTTGCCGCGCTTGCGGAAGCGAAGCGAGTCGCCCGGCGTGGGTCGCACGTCGTAGTCGTGACCTGGGGTGACCCTGAAGGGATGGAAGCCGCGTCTCTGGTGGCGGCATTGAGACCACTTCTACCTCCGCCTCCGCCGGGTGCGTCGGGACCATTTGCTCTTTCGAACGAAACCGCGTTGCGTGCATTCGCATCGGCTGCGCACCTGGAAGCGCTGGAAGTATTTGACGTCGATTCGCCGTGGCAATACGCGGATTTGGCTACCGCATTACGAGGCCTACGCTCTTCGGGGGTTGCGGCGCGAGCTATCGAAAACTCCAGCGCGGCGGCGGTGGATGCAGCTCACAGTAAGGCGCTCGCGTCATTCCGCCAGCCCGACGGAAGCTATAAAATTGGAGCAACATTTCGATGCCTTGTGACTCGCGCCTGAACGGTTGCGCGAACGTTCCCGCCTTCCCGTAGTAATGCCGGATAAAAACAACAACTCCTCCCGTACCGCTGCACGAAAGTACGAGATTGCCGGCGAACGGCGCTAAGTTTGCACGGGTGATTGCCGATATCTCTCTTGCATGATCCCGCCATGGTATTGGATCGCCCTGGGCGCCTCGGCTCTACTTCTGGCCGGGCAGGAGTTTCGCGTCTACCGCATCCGGCACGCCTCTAAGCAGCGAGAAGAGTTATTTCAGATCGTCACTGAAAATGCCGCCGACATGATTGCGTTGGTGGACGTCAAGGGTCACCGGCTTTACAACAGTCCGGCCTACAGGCGAATTCTCGGTTATTCGGCTGCAGAATTGGGAGAGACGTCGGCATTCGAGCAAATTCATCCCGATGATCGCTTTCAGGTGCTGGAAGCGGCGCAGGAAGCGCGGCGCACCGGGGTCGGCAAAAAGCTGGAGTACCGCATCCGGCACAAAAATGGCAACTGGCTGGTGCTGGAATCCATTGCCGGGACCATTCGCGACAGCAAAGGCGACGTGGCCAAGCTGGTAATCGTGAATCGCGATATCACCGAGGGGAAGCGCGCCGAAGAACAGGCCGAGCATAATTCCTTTCATGATGGACTGACGGGGCTGCCCAACCGCCGCCTGTTTCTCGACCGCTTGCAGCATTTGTTCGAGCGCGCGCAACGCGATCCTCACCTGCAATACGCGGTTTTATTTGTCGATCTGGATGGCTTCAAGGTGTTCAACGACACCATGGGTCCGGAGGTGGGTGACCAGGTACTGGTGCAGATCGGGCGGCGGCTGGAGACCTGTCTGCGCGATGAAGATACCATTTCGCGAGCACCCGATGCACAGGCCAGCAGCGCCGTGCTCTCGCGAATGGGCGGAGATGAGTTTTCCGTTTTGCTGGAGAGCTTGACCGATCCCAGCGACGCCATGCGCGTGGGCAATCGAATTCTTTCTGGCGTAAGTGCACCACTCTTGGTAGAAGGCCACGAAGTAAGCACTTCGGCGAGTGTTGGAATTGCTTGGAGCCGGTCACCACAGGAAAGCTCCGGCCAGTTGTTACAGGATGCCGATGTAGCCATGCGCCGTGCCAAAGCGCTGGGCGGCTCGCGGTGCGAAATGTTCGATGAGGCCATGCACACGCGCGCCGTCAACCGGGTCAAGCTTGAGACAGAATTGCGGCAGGCCCTGGCGCAGCAGCAATTCCGCCTGTATTACCAACCGATCGTTCACCTGGCAAGCCAGCGAATCACCGGGGTGGAAGCGCTATTGCGCTGGCAGCATCCCGAGCGGGGCTTGATTTCGCCTTATAAATTTATTGCCGCGGCGGAAGATACAGGCCTGTTGGTTGCCACCGGCCATTGGGTAATTGAGGAAACGTGCAGGCAGTTGCAAGCCTGGAAAAAAGAAATTTCCTCGCCTGGTGCGCCTAATGCGGATTCAGTGAGAGCAAGCGTAAATATTTCTGCGACGCACCTGAATGATAAGGGGTTCGTGCGTGACCTCGAAGAAACTCTGCGAACTTCGGGCGTCGACGCATCGCAACTGTGCCTGGAATTAACCGAAAATGTAGTGGCGGCCGATTCCAAACTCGCTGAGAAGGCGCTGCTGCAGCTCAAAAGCTTGCGCGTACCGGTGATCCTGGATGACTTTGGAACGGGTGATTCCTCCTTGACTCGGTTACGCAGATTACCGGGTGTGCGGGCTTTGAAGATTGACGGTTCTCTGATCACAGGCATATTGCTCGATCGCACTGCCTCGGAAACGGTCGAGCTGATCATTCTGATGGCACACAAGTTGAAGCTGGAAGTGATCGCGGAAGGAATCGAATCCGTGAAGCAGCTCGAACGCCTTCAGGAACTGGGTTGCGAATTTGGCCAGGGATATTTGTTCTCGGCGCCCGTAGACGCCAAAGCTTTCGCCGGATTGCTACGCAATCGAACGCTGGACATGCGCGCAAAGTTCGCCAAAGTGGAGTAGCACCATTCGCCCGCCCTTGTTGCCCTCCTTGATTCCCTACTCCTGAAACCGTGTCTATACTCTTCTTGCCGGCGGATACTTCTAACTTGTTTCCAACGAAACATTGATGCGTAATCCGAGGTCTAAAAGCATTCGGTACACCTCCTGGGCGGTTATCGCTCTGGAAACTGGCGTGGTTTTATTTATTGCGGGCCTGACGATTCTCTATCTCAATCCGTTTTGGCATTTCGATGAAGGTGGTTTTCTCGATTGGCGCGTGCACTGGTGGAATGCGGCCGGGCAAATTTTGACCGCTGCCGGCATGTTGGTGGAGGCGCTGGCGCTGGTTGGCTCGCTTGCGGTGATCGTGTCGCGTTGCTCGAAAGAGCGCTCCTGGCCTTATCCGGTTGCGGTGTTATTGGTGTTGTGCGTTGTCATTTGGGTGAGTCCCGCCGGCTTCATTCGAGATTTAGTGGTGCGCTTCGAGTGGAATAAGGCCGATGGATTCAGCTTGTTCCGTTTAGAAGACCGGGACGGCGCGACGGGAACAATGCGTGTAACGGGAAATTCTTTCTTGCGCTCGATGGTGGAAGTGCAGCTCCGGCCCTTGTTGCAAAATTATTTCAAGCTGAACGATTGGAAAAAGATGAATGGAGATATCGACATTCATCTCGCCCGCATCGTTCCGGTCGCGTGGCCGGTGGCATTGGGCAGCGCTTACGAGAGTTTCGACGATCCCGATCAAACTCCTCTGATGCGGGCGGCCGCGCAAGAAGATCTGAAAGCGGTGCAGGAGATTCTCTCGACCGTGTCGCGAGCGGACGTGAATGCGCTAGATCAGGGCGGGCAGACGGCGCTGATTCTAGCCTGCGAGAAACCTAAAGCAGACCCGGCCGTAATCAAGGCGTTGCTGGCGGCAGGAGCGGATGTCAACGTGCGCGGACACAACGGCTACGCGGCGCTTACCTGGGCCCTGGCGAATAACAACAAAGAAATAGCACGAGTGCTGATACGTTCCGGAGCCAGGCGCTAGTTCATCGAAATCCGAAGTAAGCTTTATCCCTCGATTTTTGCATCGCGCAGGTGCCTGACCGCCGTTTCGGAGCTCACCGGCGAGTAGTAAACTTCTTTGAAAGTGTAGGAGCGCGCCTTGGCCGCGATGACCGGCATAATTTCGATGTGCCAGTGGTAATCGTCGTCAATCGTCTTCCAATATCCCAGAGTCTTCGAAGGGTGCAGGCTGTTCGGCGACGTGTGCAGCACCAGATGAAAATCTTCCGTCACGGTACGAATCCGTTGCAGGGTGCGGCGCAGCAGTCCGGCCAGGTTCACGCGCAGTCCCGGTTTCGATAATCCCGTGCGCTCGAATGAGGCTTCATGATTGCGCGGCAGAATCCAGGTTTCGTAGGGCACGCGCGGAGCGTAGGGACCAATCGCGACATAATCTCCGCGGGCTTCAATCACGCGCGAGGCCTGCCGTTCTTCCTGTGCCAGAATGTCGCAGAACACGCACCGCTCTTTAGCGGCGTAATACTCGCGTCCCGCGCGCAATTCGTACAGAACGCGCCGAGGCACAAACATAGTTGCGGTGATCTGCGAAGTAGGATGTTTGAATTCCTGACCGGCGCTGGGACCGAAATCTTTGAACAGGCTAACGTACTTCACGCGCGGATCGCGCTTCAGATCGGTAATGCGCTCGGCGGCCAGGCGCAACAATTGTCCGATCTCGTTGTCGCTGGCCTTCCAGAGATGGCGGTCGTGGCGCGGATTCTCCACAAGAACCTCGTGCGCGCCCACCGAAGCCATGCGGTCATACAGTCCGTCGCCGCGGCGGCTGGGTTCGCCTTCAATGTGATACAGAGGCGCGGGATGCACCATGGCGCGCGCGGACCAGGCAGACGCGTCGGGCACTGCGGAAATCACCTGTGTCGGCTCAGGGGAATCGGGGCAAAATGCGCAAACCGCTTCCGGCCGCGGCGGCCCTTCCGCCGCATCATCTCCCGTAATGACCCATGACCGGGTAATCGGATCCTTGCGGAGTTCCATGTGTTAGGTAAACACCTGGAAGGAAGTGCAGTCAACTGCGCGAACCGGCATGTCACGCCAGGAACAACGAAAAGCCGCAGGCTCAGCTTTGTTATAATCCGCGCCAAGCCCCGTTTCGACCAATCGATGAGCGAGCCCACCACTCCACTGATGCGGCAATATGCTGCCGTGAAACAAGAGCACCCCACCGCGCTGCTTTTTTTTCGCCTGGGAGACTTCTATGAGCTCTTTTTCGACGATGCCATTGTAGCCGCGAAAGAGTTGCAGATCACGCTGACCTCGCGCAATAAGGAAAAAGGGATTGCCGTGCCCATGTGCGGAGTACCGCACCACGCCGCGGAAAATTACATTGGGAAATTGATCCGCAAAGGATTCAAGGTGGCCATTTGCGAGCAGATGGAAGATCCGCGCCTCGCGAGGAAGCAGTCCGGCACAAAACTGGTGCGGCGCGAAGTGACGCGCGTGGTCACGCCGGGAACGGCGGTCGATTCGTCGCTGGGCTCGGAAGAAAATAATTTTCTGGCTGCTATCGCTCAGGCCGGCGAGCGCGTGGGCTTTGCCGCGCTCGACCTTTCCACCGGAGAATTTCGCGCCACGGAATTTTCGGGCGACGACGCGCTGCGCCGGGTGCAGGATGAACTGGAACAGCTTCGTCCTAAGGAACTGCTCTACGGATCGGCTGCTCCATTATTCGATGCAAGAAGATCTGACGCAAGAAGATCTGAGGCGGGAAGCGGCCCTGGGCAGGGGGCGCAGCTTCGCACGCCGGGAGCCGCGTGTACCGAGACGCCGCTGGATGACTGGATTTTCGCCGTCGATCATGCCATTCCGCTGCTGGAAAATCACTTTGGAGTTTTATCGCTGGAAGGCTTCGGACTCTCCGGTCGCACGGCTGCCGCTGCCGCCGCGGGCGCAATTCTTTATTACGTGCGCTCGACGCAACGCGGATCGCTCGACCATGTCGACCGCATCGGCTGGTATGAACGGCAGAATTGCCTGGTGCTCGATGCGGTCACGGTTCGGAATCTGGAATTAATCGAACCGCTGTTCGCTGGCGCGGATGCGGGCCTTACGCTGTTTCGGTCGATCGATGCGGCGGTCAGTCCCATGGGCAAGCGGCTGCTGCGTGCGTGGTTGCTGCGGCCATCGCTCGATCTCGCGGAAATTAATTCGCGCCTCGATGCCGTGGAAGAAGGCGTGAAAGATACGATTGCCCGCGAAGAGCTGCGCCGCGCGCTCGACGGAATGCTCGATCTGGAGCGGCTTCTCAGCCGCGTGACGCTCGAAACCGCGAATCCTCGCGACGTGCTGGCGCTCGCCGCATCCATCGCGAAAATTCCCGCAATCAAAGCCGCGCTCCTTCGTTTGCCGGCGGAGCGTTTGAAAGCGCTGCATGGATCGCTCGACGAGCTGGCCGACCTGCGCCAACAAATCGAAACCACGATTGTCCCCGAACCGCCGCTCAGCTTCGCCGACGGTGGCGTGATCGCCTCCGCCGTCGATCGCGATCTCGATGAGTTACGCGAACTCTCTAGCAACAGCAAGCACGTGCTGGCCCAGGTTGAACAGCGTGAGCGCGAGCGCACAGGAATTTCATCGTTGAAGGTGAAATTCAATTCCATCTTCGGCTATTACATTGAAATTTCCAAGTCGAACCTGCACCTCACGCCGCCGGATTACGAACGCAAACAAACGCTCGTAGGCGCGGAGCGCTTCACGACTCCTGAGTTGAAAGAGTACGAAGCCAAAATTCTCGATGCGCAGGAAAAGATTGTCGAGATTGAGCGGCGGCTGTTTATCGAATTACGCACGGCCATTGCCGCCGAAGCCAAGCGCATCCGGCAGACCGCGCTGGCGTTGGCGGAAGTCGATGTGCTGGCGTCGCTGGCGCACGTCGCCGCGCTGCGAAATTATTGCCGTCCACACTTTATGGCTTCGGCCAACGGCGATGCCGGAGAACTTGAAATCATCGAGGGCCGCCATCCCGTGATCGAGCAGCAGGAGATGGCCGGGGGCAGCGAGCGCTTCGTCCCCAACGATCTTTATTTGAATGCGTCGACGCACACCATTCTGCTGTTGACCGGGCCGAATATGGGCGGCAAGTCCACCTATCTGCGACAGACGGCGCTCATAGTGATTCTGGCGCAGATGGGATCGTTCGTTCCGGCGCGTTCGGCGCGGCTCAGCGTGGTCGACCGCGTCTTCACCCGCATTGGCGCCAGCGACAATCTGGCGCGCGGCCGCTCGACATTTATGGTCGAGATGACGGAGACAGCTGCAATCCTGCATACCGCGACTGCGCGTTCCTTAATTTTGCTGGACGAAGTCGGCCGTGGAACTTCTACCTACGACGGCCTCGCCATCGCCTGGGCGGCTGTGGAATACCTGCATGCGCGCGTTCGCGCGAAGACTTTATTTGCCACGCACTATTTTGAGTTGACGGAGTTGGCCGAGCAGCTTTCGGGAGTAAAGAACTATCACGTTTCGGTGAAGGAAACCAGCGGCGGCATCGCGTTCCTGCGCAAGGTTGAACCTGGCGCGGCCGACCGCAGCTACGGCATCGAAGTCGCCAAACTGGCGGGACTGCCGCAGGAAGTGATCACGCGCGCGCGCGAAGTGCTAGCCGAGCATGAATCCGCCGAGCGCGAATTGACGGAACATCTTTCGCCCGGAGCATCGCCGCCGCCAACGCAGCTAACTATTTTTACTCCGATCTCGCAGCCTGTGCTGGAGAAATTGCGCGAAGTGGATTTGAACCGGCTCACTCCGCTGGAAGCGTTGAATCTGCTAGCGGAACTGAAGAAAGAAATCTAACCGCAGAAGAAGACTAAGAAATCGCGACGGATGACTGTTTTACAAATGGCGAGGCAGACGGCAAATATCGGACAACTTCTGATCATCGGCTTCGACGGCACGAAGATGACGGCCCGCCTCAGTTCCCTGCTAACCCGCCTTCAGCCGGCGGGCGTCATTCTGTTCGCACGCAATATTAAAGATGCGAAACAAACCTGGAGTCTGCTTAGCGACTGCCAGAAGTGCGTCTCCACGCCACTGTTCACCTGTGTCGATCTTGAAGGCGGAAGCGTAGACCGCTTTCGTGATGTTCTCGGTCCCACGCCTTCCGCGGCCGATGTATTTTCTACCGCAGACCGAAAGCTTTTCCAGAAGCACGGACAGATACTCGGCGACAATTGCCGGGCTTTGGGATTCAACGTGGATTTCGCCCCCGTGCTCGATCTCGCCTTTGAAGCCTCGCGCAGCGTGATGAGTTCTCGGGCGGTCTCCGCCAATCCGCGCGAGGCGGCGAATTACGCTCGCGAATTTCTTGCCGGACTTCGCGCCGCGAAAGTGCTTGGATGCGGCAAGCATTTTCCCGGCCTCGGGGAAGGTACGCTCGATAGTCATCACGATCTGCCGGTGATCGACAAGCCGCTAAAAAAGCTGTGGTCCGAAGACATGGTTCCTTATCGCGCATTGCGTGCGCAATTGCCGATGGTCATGGTTTCGCACGCAGCGTATCCCATGGTCAAGAAGAATCGTACTCCCGCTTCGCTTTCGATAACCTGGATTACCAATATTCTGCGCAAGCGAATCGGCTATCGCAACCTCATTGTCTCCGACGATCTCGAAATGGGAGGAGTTTTATCAGCCGCTCCTGTAGGCGACGCCGCCGTTGAGTTCATTTGCGCGGGAGGAGATTTGTGCCTCGTCTGCCATCGTGAAGACTACATCATGCAAGCTTACGAAGAGTTGCTGAAGGCAGCGGAGAATGATTCGAAATTTGCCAAGCGCGCCGCCGAAGCGGCCAGGCGCGTGCTCGACGTCAAGAACAAGTCACAACAAGTTCTGAAGCGAAGAAACCCTCCATCCGCGTCGATGGTCAAAAAACTCTCCCGTAAGCTTTGGGAGTTCGGCGAGCAAGTACGGGTGGAAGCGCTCGTGCGGGCCGACGCCGATCGACGAGATCGAACCGGGAAGCCGACCAAGAATCCGGCAAAGAATCCGCGGCAGAAACGCGCGTGAAAAGCAATTCTATAATTGTTGCCGGCGTTATGAGCGGAACCTCCGCCGACGGTATTAACATTGCGCTGGTGCGCATCGGCGAGCGTCCGAAGGGATCGTTTAAACTCCTGGCGCACGCGGAATATTCCTATCCTAAAAAAGTCCGCGGCGCTGTGCTAGCCGCCATGAATGCAGAGCGCGCCAGCGTCGCCGATTTATCTCGCCTGACTTTTTTGCTCGGAGAACTTTACGCAGACGCGGTGTTGGCTCTTCAGAAACAGCAGGGTGTAAAAGCGAACCTGATCGGCTGCCACGGGCAAACGCTCTACCACCAGGGCGAGCCGCAGACTTTTCTCGGACGCAAGATCGCGGCTACGTGGCAGACGGGAGAAGCTGCGGTGATCGCCGCGCGAGTGGATGCTCCCGTAGTTTCTGATTTTCGTCCGGCGGATATTGCTGCCGGGGGTAAAGGTGCGCCGCTGGTTCCCTTCCTCGATTTCATGCTTTTCCGCGACCGGCGCATGGGACGAATCGTGCAGAATATCGGCGGAATCGCCAACCTCACCGCGATTCCGGCGGCCGCTCGCATCGATGACGTGACTGCATTCGACACCGGACCCGGGAACATGGTGATTGACGCCGTCACCGAGAGATTGTTCGGTCGCCCTTTCGATCGGGAGGGCCAGATTGCCGGTTCAGGGAAGGTTTTGGAAGATGTCGTTGCTTATTTCCTGCGGCGGAAGTTTTTTTTCACGCGGCCTCCCAAGACCGCAGGGCGCGAAGAATTTGGCCGCGAATTCGTGCAAGAGTTTCTGCGGCGCTGTGGGCGCTGCCGCAAAGAAGATGCCGTGGCGACCGCAACTGCACTTACGGCAAAGTCGATTGCGGATGCAATCCGGCGGCATGTGATCGAGAACCCAGGCCGAACGCAGAAGCAAAACTTTCAGGAGATGATTCTTTCCGGTGGCGGAGCGAAAAACGCAATGCTCATGGCGTTGCTCGCAGCCGAACTAGCACCTCTTGGAGTTCGATTGCGACTTTCCGACGAATTCGGACTGCCTTCGGCGGCCAAAGAGGCCGTAGCCTTCGCCGTCTTGGCCTACGAAGCCTGGCACCGGCGTCCGTCGAACATTATGTCTGCGACCGGAGCGAAGCATCCGGCAATTCTGGGAAAGATTTCGTATCCTTAGTCAGCAAAGAATCAGTCAGACCTTTCTCTTATGCCGATCTACATCGCAATGCTTCGTGGAATCAACGTCGGCGGGCATCATCGCATCAAGATGGAGCAACTTAAGAAATCCTTCGCGTCTCTGGGCTTCGACCAGGTTCGAACTTATATTCAAAGTGGAAATGTAGTTTTCCAGGCCGCAAAAGCCTCACCGGCCATGCTCTCCAGGCGCTTCGAAGAAATCATTGCGAAAGATTTCGGCTTTTCCGTTTCTGTCGTCATTCGATCCGAGGCCGAACTGAGTAAGATTATCGAGAGCAATCCATTCGTGAATCAGCGCGGCGTCGACCTGGAAAAACTGCATGTCACCTTTCTTTCCCATACTCCCGCTTCTACGGCCTTAACCAAACTTTCAGCGCTCACGATAGCCCCAGAGCAATCTCATTGCGCAAACCGAGACATTTATCTTCACCTGCCCAACGGAGTTGCCGACAGCAAATTAATGAAGGTGCCACTCGACCGAACCCTGGGCGTCGTCACGACTACCCGCAACTGGAGGACGGTCACCACTTTGCATCAGATGTGCAAGGGTGAAGGTAAAAAGGAAGACAAGAAGGAGAACCGCCGCTGATGCGTCGCGCCCTCTGCGTTCTTGCCGCGCTCGCCCTGCTGTTCTCGCTGGTCTCCTGCTCGAATCAACCCGATCCCGACACTGTGGTGATGCTGATCGAGTCGAGTCCTACCAACCTTGATCCCCGTGTTGGAGTCGACGCGCAGTCGGAACGCATTGACAATCTGATTTTCGACGACCTGCTTTCGCGCGGCGACAATCTTGACGTGTCCCCAGGATTGGCCGATCGCTGGGAGATTCCCGATCCGCTCACATACATTTTTCATCTGCATCGAGGCGTGCATTTTCAGGATGGCCGCGCGCTCACTTCGCGCGACGTGAAGTGGACCTTCGATTCGCTGCTCGAGGGAAAAGTGCGCAGCACGAAAGCCGCGGCCTACCGCTATGTCGATCGCATCGACGCGCCCGATGATTACACCATCATCTTTCACATGAAAGAGCCCGACGCGGCGCTGCTATGGAACGTTTCCGATGGCGCCATGGGCATCGTTCCGTTCGGCAGCGGACCGGAGATGTCTTCGCATCCGATGGGTTCCGGGCCATTTCGCTTCGTCAGCGCCGAGACCGACAAAGAAGTGATCGTCGAACGCACTCTCGATTATTGGGGCGCGCCAGCCCGGCTCGAGCGTGTGCGCTTCGCCGTGGTGCCCGACGCGACCACACGCGCCCTCGAACTGCGCAAGGGCAGCGCCGATGTCGCCATCAATTCGCTCACCCCCGATACTGTGCTCACGTTGGAGCGCGAACCGTTTCTTGCCGTCGAGCACGCCCCCGGCACCGAGATCCAGTATTTGGGTTTCAACCTGCGCGATCCAATCCTGAAAGATGTGCGCGTGCGCCAGGCCATCGCCTACGCTCTAGACCGGCGGCCCATGATCAAGTATCTCTGGGGTGGATGGGCGCAGCCGGCACGCAGCATCCTGCCTACACAAAGTTGGGCGTACAACGGAGATGTTCCTTCCTACGAGCACGATCCAGACAAGGCTCGCGCTCTTCTCGATGCCGCGGGCTATCCTTCGGTCAACGGCGTCCGCTTTCATCTCACCATGAAAACTTCGACCGACGAAAATACGCGCATGATGGTAGCCGTGATGCAGCAGCAGTTGCGCGAAGTTGGGATCGCGCTCGACATTCGCAGCTTCGAGTCGGCCACATTTCTTGCCGACGTGATTCACGGGGCCTTTCAGCTTTACGGGTTGCGCTGGGTTGGGGGCAATCAGGATCCGGATATTTTCTACGTGTTCCATTCGTCGCGCTTTCCGCCGAATGGGGCCAATCGCGGCCATTATTCGAATCCGCAGGTCGATGCGCTGATCGATGAAGGGCGCCGCGACGTCGATCCGAATGCGCGGAAGAAAGCTTACGCCGAACTTCAACTCCTGCTCGCCGAACAATTGCCCTACATCGATTTGTGGTACCTGGATAACGTGATGGTCCACAACAAAAGAGTTCGCGATCTTGAGCTGAATCCCGCGGGGAATTACGACTTTCTACGCACGGCAGACCTGGCCACTCCTTGAAGCGAAGCCTCGCGGAAGGCGCGTCCGAGCGCATGCGAGTGTTACCATCGAAGATCATCTGTTACAAAATGCCGGCGGGACGCCGGCGCTACTGTTTAACGGGAAACTCTGCCGGCGGGACGCCGGCGCTACTATGCGAATTCTCTTTATTGGCGACATCTTCGGGCGTCCCGGACGCACCATCGTGAAAGATAAACTGCCCGGTATTGTCCACGATCAGATGATCGACCTGGTCATTGCCAATGGAGAGAACTCCGCCGCGGGATTTGGAATCACGCCTGCGCTCGCGGAGGAACTTTTCGAGTTGGACATTGACGTGATCACCACGGGCAATCACGTCTGGGACAAGCGCGAGATCCTCGATTATTTCCAGATGGTCGAAGGCAATGGTCATGGGCCGCAACGGCGCTTGCTTCGTCCCGCGAATTATCCTGCGGATATGCCCGGATGGGGGTTGTATCAAGGCAAGAAGGGGCAGATTCCATACGCGGTAATCAACCTGCAAGGCCGCGTCTTCATGGCTTCGAACGACGATCCCTTTCGCGTTGCCGATCAACTTTTAGCGAAGATCGATGCCAAAATCATTTTCGTCGACTTTCACGCCGAAGCGACTTCGGAAAAGATTTCGATGGGCTGGTATCTCGATGGACGCGTCACCGCGGTTGTTGGGACGCATACTCACGTTCCGACTGCGGACGAACGCATCCTGCCCAAAGGAACGGCCTATGTCACAGATGTTGGCATGACGGGTCCGTATGACGGCGTGATCGGCGTGAAAAAAGAATTGGTGGTCGGCAAATTTCTCAACGGAATGCCGGTGCGCTTCGAGCCCGCAACGGCCGATGTTCGTCTCTGCGCGGTGGTGGTCGACTGCGACGATAAAACCGGCAAAGCGCGGGACATCGAACGCCTGATGTTGAGCTGAAAATATCGCCGGGATTGCTTCTGCAAGAAAGCTGTGCAGAATCGTTCTGAAAAAGCTATCGCCTGCCCAGTTCCCGCAGAAACCTCTAAGTTCGAAAGGTTAGGACCGAAGGTACCCGGCACTAATAGCTATCTTCGACAAACGGCAGGCAAGGTAAAATCTGACAATGTGCCGCGCGTTTTCCATTGCCGTGATTTGTCTGTTGGCGGCGATGCCCGTGTTCGCCGCAAACGACTCTGGCGTGGAAGCTCCGGTAATTTCCTGCGGAAACGGCGTACCCGGCGGCGTGTGCGTCCCCACCCCACATGACTTCAAAGAAGCGAAATCGGCCTATGCTCACGGCCGCAAGTTGCAGGAACACAAAAAGCTGGAAGACGCGCTGACGGAGTATGACGAAGCGTCGAGGCTGGTTCCGGAAAATCCCCTATTCTTTTCGGCGCGCGAGGTTCTGAAATCGCAACTGGTGTTCGATCACACCAGGCGGGGCGATGCCTTTCTGGCTGATGCGCAGCGTCCGCAGGCTGTGGCCGAGTTCCGTGCCGCCCTGCAACTCGACCCCGACAACGAATACACGCAGGAGCGTCTCGCCGACGCTATGCACGATCCAGCCTCAGAATCGTTGAAGGATCTGCGGTTGAAGCTTGAGGATTCCAGCGAAATTTACCTTCAGCCTCAGGGCGGCCGCGCCACCTTTCATTACCGCGGCGACGTTCGCGGCCTGTTTACAGAGCTGGGCTCGGCCTATGGAGTGACGGTTGAGTTCGACGATTCGGTGCAGGCGAAGATCGTCCGTTTCTATGTGGACGATGTCGACTTCTTCACCGCCTTGCACCTGGCCTGCCGCGTCAGCAAGACTTTGTGGACCGCCCTCGATCCTCACCAGGTCCTGATTGCGACCGACAATGCGCCAAATCACAAACAGTTTGACCGTATGTCGCTGGGTACGTTTACCGTCCCCGGTGCGGCTACGCCGCAGGAAGCTACGCAAACCGTCACCGCGCTGCGCAACATCTGCGACTTTCAGAAAGTCAGCACCGGCGCAAATGGAACCGTGGAAGTTCGCGCGCCGCAAGCCATGTTGCGCGCCTGCACTACATTGGTTCGCCAACTGAGCACCGAGAAGCCAGAAGTTGTTTTCGATCTGGAAGTACTCGACGTCAACCACGATCTGACGCGTAATATCGGCCTGCACATACCGCAGACATTCAACTTGTACAATATCCCGGCCATAGCGTTGGCGGGGCTGGGCGGGCAAAGCATCCAGTCGCTGATCAACCAGTTGGTTTCTTCCGGCGGCATCAACCAGGCAGGCAGTTCCACGCTGTCGGGCCTGCTGGCACAACTACAGAGCCAGCAGAGTGGCATCTTCAGCAACCCTCTGGCTACGTTTGGCGGCGGCCTCACATTCATGGGCTTAAGTTTGGATCAGTTTGCCGCAGCTCTTTCGGTGAATGAATCGTGGTCGCGCAGCCTGAGCCATGTGACGTTGCTCGCCGAACAAGGCAACGAAGCCACCTTCCACCTGGGTGAGCGCTATCCCATTCTCAACGGAAGCTATGCGCCCATCTACAACTCGTCGGCAATCTCCGCGGTGCTGGGCAATCAAAGCTACGTAGCGCCGTTTCCGTCGGTAAGTTATGAAGATCTAGGCCTCAGCATAAAAGCCAAGCCGGTGATTCAGCGCGACAATGCGGTGAGCTTGTCACTCGATATACAAGTGCGCTCGCTCACCGGGCAAAGCGCGAACGGCGTGCCCGTGCTGGCCAATCAGGAATATCAGGGGAGCATTCGCCTGCAAGATGGCGAACCGGCGGTGGTGGCGGGGGAAATCACATCGAGCGAGGTGCGCTCGATGAGCGGCATTCCGTTCCTCGGTGTGATTCCCCTGCTCAACCAGGCGGCCGTGAACAACACTCTCACCAAAGAAGATGACGAGTTGCTCATCGTCCTCACGCCCCATGTCGTCGCGAACCATAGCCGCGAGACTCGCGAGATCTGGGTGAGTGAGAATTAAGCGGCCTTGGGCCGACTCCTCTATTTCGAGTCTTTCGCCGCGAAATCCACCAGAGCTTTCAAGGTAGCGGCCGGAACTTGCGGAACATTCCCGATGGCGCGGCCGTTGATGAATAAAGTTGGAGTGCCGGTCACGCCTACGGATTTGCCCAGCGCAATCGAAGCATCCACATGAGCCTTCGTCACCGGGGTTGAGGCGCAAGCCGCAATCTCCGCGCCCTTCAGGCCAGAGGCATCGGCGATCGCCGTCAGCTTCTCGTCGGCAGTCTCTGCCGTAATGTCGGATTGCGATTCGTAAACTTTGGCCAGAAACTTCCAGAAGTCATCGTTCGAGGCGCGCGCTACGCAATCGGCGTAAGCTGCACCTTTCGCGGCCCAGTTGTGCATCTCAAGGGGAAAGTTTTGGAAGACGAAGCGGGCATTGGGCTCCGCGGCTATCAGGCCTTCGATAGCCGGCTGCGCCGCCTTGCAGACGGGACATTGCAAGTCGCCGAACTCGACCACCGTGACCGGCGCGTTCTTTGGACCGCGTGACGGGCCGGTGATTCCTTTATCTAAAGTGTTCTTCACGGCGTCGAAGGGACGAGCGCCGAATGGAATGATCTCGCCGACGACGGCATGTTTGCCGTCCGTAGTTACGTAAAAACGGCTGAGTTGCTGCCCTTGCGGCGTGGCCAGTATCACATCGACCTGGGCGAGATCTGGCACTGGGGCGGGCTTTATGGCGGAAATCTTCCAGCTGACTTGCGGCTCGTATCCGAAGGTCTGCTGCATGAAGGAATCGACAGTGGCTTCCGAGGGAAGATTCTCGGCGGACGACGGCTTGTCGGCGGCCTTTGGCGCTGGAGAAGATTGAGCGACGGAGAGGCCGCAGGTCAGGAGAACAACAAAAATTGCGTTAAACAAACTGCGCATAGTTTCCTTTCGAAAGTTAATATTACGGCAAGAGTGCGGAGTGACTGTTTCCGGGACCGGGCAAAAGTTCCGATCAAACTTCGCTCTTTGCTGCGATGGGAAAACGGCGGCCGTAGCCGAAAGCCTTGGGAGAAATCTTGATCCCCGGCGCCGCCTGCTGGCGCTTGTATTCCGCGCGATCGAGCATGCGCACGACGCGCTTCACCACCTCAATATCGAACCCATGATCGGCTGCGATGCGCTCGGGTGAATGTGCGTCTTCGACATAATCTTCGAGCACCACATCGAGAATCTCATAGGGCGGCAAGGAGTCGCTGTCTTTCTGATCGGGCCGCAACTCGGCGGAGGGTGCCTTCTCGAGCGTGGCCTGTGGAATCACCGGACGGCGGGAGTTTGCGTAGCGACTGAGCCGGTACACCAACGTCTTCGGCACATCCGAGATGACCGCCAGGCCGCCAACCATGTCCCCATAAAGTGTACAGTAGCCGACGCCCAGTTCGCTCTTATTGCCCGTGGAGAGCACGATAGCGCCAAACTTGTTGGAAAGCGCCATGAGCAGCGTGCCACGGGCGCGCGACTGAATGTTCTCTTCGGTCACGTCCGGTTTCGTTCCGGCAAAAACATCTTTCAGCGCCTGTTCATATGCATCTACGACGGAGTTAATGGAAAGCAATTCAAAACGGATGCCCAGATTCTTTGCGAGTGCACGGGCATCGTCAATCGAACCCTGTGAGGAATAGGGCCCGGGCATCCCAACGCCGATTACATTCTCTGGCCCGACCGCATTGGAGGCGATGACGGCAGTGAGGGCGGAATCGATGCCGCCGCTAAGGCCGATGATGGCTTTCTGGAATCCGCACTTGTGCATGTAGTCGCGCGTGCCCAGCACCAGCGCGGCGTAAACGCTGGCTTCCTCGCCTTCGATTTGTTCGTGAATCTCGCCGGTCAGACTTTTCGAATCGAAGTAAATCAAGTCTTCTTCGAACGAGCGGCCCTGAGCAATGATCTTGCCTTCCGCGTTGAGAACGATGCTGGAGCCGTCGAAGACCAGGCTGTCGTTGCCTCCGACCTGATTAACCAGGGCAACCGGAACTTTGTGATTGCGGGCGATGGCGACGAGCATGTCGCGGCGAATTTCCCGTTTGCCGATCCAGAAAGGTGAAGAGGAAATATTGAGAACGAAGTTGCCCCCGGCGCGCACCAGGGACTCGATGGGATCGACGGTGTACAGGCGCTTGGGCCAGAACAGCTTGTCGTTCCATGCATCTTCGCAGATGGTGAGCGCCATGCGATTACCACAGAAAGAAAAGAGCTCCTGCGATTTAGCGGGAGCGAAGTTGCGCATCTCGTCGAAGACATCGTAGGTGGGCAAAAGCATCTTCGATTGCAGGAAGGCAATTTTGCCATCCTGCAAAAGCGCGGCGGAATTCATCACAGACTTGCCCGCATCGGACTCGGCCGGGATGACCAGACCACAGATGACGGAGATGCCGCGGGTTTGTTCGGCGATGCGCTCGGCGGTTTCGCGATTGTGCGCGACAAACGATGGCCGCTCGACCAGGTCGCGGGGCGGATATCCGCAGATGGAAAGTTCAGGAAACAAAATCAGGCCAGCACCATCGGCTTGCGCCCGGCGGGAGAAGTCGATGATCTTGGTCGCGTTGCCGGAGAAATCTCCGACAGTGGGATTGATCTGGCCGAGGGCAATCTTCACTTCAATAGTTTAAAGCAGGAGTGCCGGCTTCGGCTTCAGCGTGCGAGAGTCGGCTTTCGGGCTGCAGTGGTCGGTGGCCGCTTTGTGAACCGAGTCGCATTGAGAAGCGGCGGCGTTAAGTCCGAAACTCTTGAACAAAATAATTAGAGATCGATTTTGTAAAATCCTTGGAATCAAAAAGTTAGCGTCTTTTGCTCGGCGCGACATCACCTAAATTATAGACAACACGCGAGTTACCCGTAAAATATTCCAACCAAAGGAGTTATGCGTCCCTCATTGCGCTAAGTGCTTTGGAATCAATGGCCCGTCTGCAAAATATTGAAAGCACTGGTGTTATTCATCTGCCATGTGATTGTCAAAGATCTGCTGCGAAAGGTAATTGTCTCAGGCGACAGAAAGTGGAGTCAAGGGCGGTGTCGTCGGGGCGCGACTGCGTTTCCTGTTTTGGTTTTCTACCCCCGTCCTTACGTACGAGGCTAGTGAATCGCGCCGCTGAAAGCGACGTGGGAGCCGGGCGCTCGTCGTTATAGTTTCGGAGCGGCAGCTTTCGCCTGCGCCTCCGGTTCCGGGGGCTTGGCGGACTCGGTGGGCTTGGCGGACTCAGTGGGCTTGGCAGGGGGAGGAGTGGGCGGTGTAACACTGAGAGCAGGCACGCCTGGTTTGTCGGGCGGAGCGGCAAAGCATAATTCGATGGCTTCGGACATGTTTTGCAAAGCTTGCTGTTTGGTGGTGGTCCAGGTGCCGAAGCGAGCTCTATCGCGCTCGACGCCGTCGCGGTTGCGGCTGACGCGGGCCTCGTAGAGCGCAGTTACGCGTTCCAGTTCGGCTTGGACCCGCTTAATCTCTTCGGCTTTGCGAGCCCACTCGGCTTCGGCTTTTTTCTTCTGCTCGGCTTCATAGTTGTCGAGGGCATCCTGACGCGCCTTGGCGTCTTCACGCACCTGATCGAGCGAAATTCCAGCGGCATCGAGCGCCATGAGCACGGCGGCGCGCTTAACTTCCTTCGAGACGCCTGTCATGTGCGGGCTGTTCAGCATGTCCACGACTTTGTGAACACCGTAGCCCTTACGCGGATTGACGATTCCGGCGGCGCTGTAAATATCTTCCGTGGGCAATAGTTCGACCTGGAAGCCGGGAACGCTATCGGATTCGAGGTCGGCTGGGTTTTTCTTGCTGGATAAATTGGAAAACGTAGGTTCCTCCCTCTCGGCCTTGCGGTTGCTGGCCCGGGCATGGGTTAGAGGCACGCCGGCGTCGGTGGTTCCTCCGCTCACGCTTACCGCTTTGTTCTTGTTGTGCCAGGGTGGTTCGAACCATTTGCGGGCCATAGTTTTTCCTTCCTTACCAGCGTCTTTCCGCTTTGGAGCATATCTACCTCGAATTACCGTTCGTTCCGGGCTGTCTTCGTTTCGATTTCGAAAATGCGAGGGGCGAGGGCGGTGGGAATAGATAGTCTTTTCGGCGGTTTCGCGGGAAGTCGACGCGGCGGCGAACTGCATCAGCCGCCCATTTTCCGGTTCCTGATCGGTCTTTAGAATTTCAGCGGAGTTTAATTCCGGAGGACGAGTTGCGCCCTGAAGTTTGACTTTTAGAGTTGGAGGCTCGGGCTTTTTTAAAGCAGGGCCCGCCGGTTCATTCTCTAATACGGGGCGGTTGGAGACAGCGGCTTTCGGTAGGTCGCGCTGGATGCCGACGAGGAATTCGCGACCATCCGCGCGGCAATACTTCACGATTCCGGAGAACAGCTCGAAGCGCCACTGGATGCGAAGGCTCGCGCCGAGGTCGATGGGCTTCTTAACGCGAATGCATGCGCCTCCAGCGGATTTGTCTTCCATACGCGCGGGGAGCGTTTGCAGGGTTCCAGTTGAGTCTTTCCAGGAAACTTCGACCACGATCATGACCGGGGTGCGAAGATCTGGCATGCTGGCGCTCATGATGGGTCTATCGGCAGAAAATGAAGATTAGTCCATAAGTGCGGAGCGGGTTCAGATCGGGGAAAACGCAAGATAGAAGTTCCCGAACTGGGATCGTGCAGGCCCTTCGCAGCGCAAAGAACGCTCGCTCAGAAATGACAAATTTAGTCGTCGTCGCCGGCAGGGAAGATCGTGTGGCGCGGAGCGGGCGCGGGCGCTGTGCCTTTCTCATCCCGCCA
>Ga0335075_10004621_pt1 | contig 21483 bp, 18 predicted proteins | sample Lox_Sample_24_FD_206723 | JGI IMG/M metagenome (GOLD analysis project Ga0335075, IMG submission 206723) | Soil microbial communities from Loxahatchee National Wildlife Refuge, Florida, United States - Lox_Sample_2.4 | ecosystem: Environmental > Terrestrial > Soil > Wetlands | place: USA...
AGAAGACAAACTCACGCAGATCAGCCGCCGCACTGCCACCACCGCGGACCTCGGCATCCCATCGGCCCGGCACTAGCCAGCACCACCAAAACGGACAAAAGAAATAATTCACCAAGTTCAGAGAATCGGAAACCACGAGTTCGGCGCCGTCGTTGAGGGCGGCCAGGCCCCACTCTCGCAGCACGTGCCTGGCGTGCAGTCGCGCTGACGGTACCGCGCCGTCCAGCGCGCCAAGCTCGAGGAAGCTGCGCAGCGGCCATTCGCTGGCTGGGCGTTCCGCCCAGCGCGCCGCGAACGGCGGGACCCGCAGCCCAATCGCGTCGGCGAGCCGGCCGTCCAGGCCTTCCGCCGGAGCCGGGCGGGGTTCGGCGTAACGGACGTACCGGGTAGCGGTGGACCACACGGGGGTTGTCATGCCGCGCTCCCGTCCGTGCCGCCCTGGCGCACGATCGCCTCCGTCGGGTCTTGCCAGCCGGTGGCCGGATACGATCTATGCCGGCCACAGCCCGCGCGCCTGGTAGACTGACTCGCGTTTCCCATAGTCGCGCAATTTCTACCTGAGCGCAACAAATAACGGCGGATTTGCGCCGTGCGATCAGGAAGGAGTGGTCCGCATGCCGACAGCGCCGAGCCTGCGCCGCCGACGGCTCGCGGGCGAGTTGCGGAAGCTGCGCGACCAGTCCGGCCTCGGGGTCACCGACGTGGCCAAGCGGCTGAGCTGGCAGGCCTCCCGCCTTTCCAGGCTTGAGAACCGCCAGTCCAGCATCACAAGTCCCGACCTGCGGAAGCTCCTGGACGTGTACGAGGTTGAGGACCAGGACTACCGGGCCTACCTGGCCGAGCTCGCCCGTCGACTGAACGAGCGCGGCTGGTGGCAGAAGTACGCGGGCCTGATCGGCAGCGATTACGCCGACTTGATCAGCCTGGAGGAGGAGGCGCGGACCATCCGGGCCTACGAGCAGGAACTCGTACCGGGCTTGCTGCAGACCCCCGAATACGCCCAGGCGGTGATCCGTGCCACCAGGACGGCCGACACCACCGAGCAGATTAAGCGCTGGGTGGAGGTCCGGATGGAGCGCCAGGAGATCCTGAACCGGGCAGACCCGCCGCCGCCCCGGTTCAATGTGGTGCTCAGTGAGGCGGTGCTGCGGCGGCCGGTCGGGGGGTACGACGTGATGCTCAGGCAGCTTGAGTACCTGATGCTCCCGCGGGACCGGGCGAACGTCATCGTGCAGGTGCTGCCGTTCGACGCTGGCGTGCACCCTGCCATGGTGGCGCCGTTCACGATGATGGCTTTCCCCGATCCTGACGATCTCGGCTTGGTGAACGTGGAGAACGCTATCGGCACGCTGTTCCTCGAGGAACCGGCGGAACTCCGGGCCTATGACGAGATTTGGAGCGCGCTTCAGGCCAGCGCGCTCTCGCCTGATGACACGCAGACGTTCCTGAGAAGTACCTCGTTCGGGTACCGCACGAAGGAAGGAATGAAGTGATCAGCTCACGACAGGGGGCACCAGATATGGAAGCGAGCCTTACCCGGGCTACGTGGCGCAAGAGCAGCTACAGCGGCGGCTCAGGAAACTGCGTCGAGGTCGCCGGCAATCTGCCCGGCGCGGTGGGTGTCCGGGACTCCAAGGACCCTGACGGCCAGCCACTGGTCTTCACTACCTTGGCCTGGCTGGCGTTCGCCGACCGGGTGAAGAGCGGTAATCGCGGCCAGCAGTAGACCGACGCCGTGCACGAGGAGCCTCTTGCCCGGGGCTCCTCGTGCGCAAAGAATAAGCGGGGATGAAACCGGACTATTGCGAAAGCAGACCTGAAGCGATGAAACGGGACGATTTCGCCGATATTGACACTAAGACGGCTAGCGGCGCCCGCGTGTACGATTACCTGCTCGGCGGGACCGACAACTACGCCATTGACCGTGCGGCGGCGGACCAGGTCGAGAACATACTCCCGGGGACGAAGGCCATGGCGCGCAACAGCCGCCGCTTCCTGGAGCGGGTGGTTCGTTATCTCGCTGATGACTGCGGCATCCGCCAGTTCATTGACAACGGCTCCGGCCTGCCAACGCAAGATAACGTGCACCAGATCGCCCAGCGCCTCGCCCCGGACTCGCGCGTGGTCTATATCGACAGCGACCCGATCGTGGTGCGGCACCAGAAGGTCAACGCGCTCGCGGAGAACCAGAACACTGCCTTCATCCTGTCCGACATCTGCGATATCGAATACATCCTGGACCACCCGGACACCAGGCGGCTTATCGACTTCGGCAAGCCGACCGCGGTGTTGTACTTCATGCTCCTTCACTTCATCCCCGACAAGAGGGATCCGATGGGCATGATCCGCCGCGTGATGGACCGGCTTGCCCCCGGGAGCTACCTGGTTGTCTCGCACGTCGTGTCCGACGAGGCCAAGGTCCGGCAGCAGATGACGGAGGTCTCTCTCGCCAATACCAGGGGCAACTTCGGGCGGATACGGAGCAGGGAAGAAGTCCGCGCGTTCTTCGACGGCTTGGAGCCGGTCGAGCCAGGTCTGGTGGACATCAGGGGCTGGCGGCCGGACGGCCAGGACGAGGAACAGGTTGACCGGTGGTTTGTGTTCGGCGGTGTCGCCCGCAAGCCGGCCTGACCGCCGCGATCACCGAACGAGGGATCGTCAGCGTCTGCCGCGAGAGACGCCCCCGGTCGTTCGGGCTAATGTTTGGGCCCCTTCCCGGGATGATGGTCGCCGAGCGGGCGATGCCCGTCCTGACCGCCTTGAGGAGCTAGGAACTGACCATGTTCGTCTCTCGCACGTTTCGCGCCATCGACGACGGCTGGACGCTCACGCCTGTGTCAGGGCCAGGCGTCGGCATGCTGCCCGCCGGGCCCATCGCCTCGGCCGTCCCTGGCGAGGTCCACCTCGACCTGCTGCGGGCGGGCCTGATCACCGACCCGTTCGACGGCGACAACGAGGCGTCGCAGCAGTGGATCGGCGACACCGGCTGGCGCTACGAGACGCGCTTCGAGTGGCACGCGGGCGACGCCGAACGGCACGACCTAGTCGCGTACGGCCTCGATACGGTCGCGGAGATCGAGCTCAACGGCTCGCTCGTGGCGCACACCGAGAACCAGCACCGCTCGTACCGCTTCGACGTGCGCGAGCTGCTCCTCGAGGGGGACAACGTCCTTTCTGTGACCTTCGCCGCGCCCGTACCCGAAACACTCGCGCGCGCCGAGCGCCACGGCGCCCTGCCGAACGCCGGGCACCATCAGTTCAACCAGCTGCGCAAAATGGCGTGCTCCTTCGGCTGGGACTGGGGCATCGACGTTGCCGGCGCCGGCATCTGGAAGCCGATCGGCATCGACTCGTGGAGCGGGGTGCGCATTGCCTCGGTGCGGCCACTCGTCGACGTCGCCGACGGCGCGGGCGTGCTCACCGCGCACGTCGATATCGAGAGGGCGGATGCCACGGCTGATGTTCCGGTCGAGCTGGACGTCACCGTCGGCGGCGCGTCCGCGACGGCCGCCATACCGGCCGGTTCCACCGAGGCGACCGTCGTCGTCAAAGTCCCCTCGGTCCAGCTGTGGTGGCCCGTGGGCCACGGTGCGCAGCCGCTGTATGACGTGACCGTCTCGGCCGGCGATGCGAGCTGGACGGGCAAGGTGGGCTTCCGCACGGTGCGCGTCAACACCGCCCCCGACGCGGTCGGCAGCCCGTTCGAGCTTCACGTCAACGGCGAGCTGGTACTCGTGCGCGGCGTGAACTGGATTCCCGACCACGCGTTCCTCACCCGGGTTGACCGTGACCGCTATGCCCGTCGTCTGCGCGACGCTCTCGAGGCGAACGTGAACCTGATCCGCGTCTGGGGCGGCGGTATCTACGAGTCCGACGACTTCTACGAGCTCGCCGACACCTACGGGCTGCTCATCTGGCAGGACTTCCTCTTCGCGTGTGCGGCGTACGCGGAGGAAGAGCACATGAGCGCCGAGGTCGAGGCGGAGGCCCGTGAGCAGATTGCCCGCCTGTCGCCGCATCCCTCACTCGTAATCTGGAACGGTAACAACGAGAACATCTGGGGCTGGGCCGACTGGGGCTGGCGGAACAAGGTCGGTACCCGCGCTGAAGGGCGCGGCACGTGGGGCGAGGGTTACTACCGCGAGCTGCTGCCGGCGCTGCTGGCCGAACTCGACCCGACCCGCTTCTACTCGCCGGCGTCGCCGTACTCCTTCGGCGACTACCTGCACCCGAACGACCCGCGCAACGGGACCATGCACGTCTGGGACGTGTGGAACACCAAGGACTACACGGCCTACCGTGACTACAAGCCGCGCTTCGTCTCCGAGTTCGGCTTCCAGGGGCCGCCCGCGTGGTCGACGCTCACCTCGGTCGTGCACGACACCCCGCTCGACCCGTACGGCCATGAGATGCTCGTGCATCAGAAGGCGAGCCGCGGTAACGAAAAGCTCCAGCGGGGGCAGGCGGGCCACCTGCCGGCGTCTGCGACCGTCGAGCACTGGCACTGGGCGACCCAGCTCAATCAGGCACACGCGATCCGCTTCGGCGTCGAGCACTTCCGCTCGCTGACGCCGCACAACACCGGCACGATCCTCTGGCAGCTCAATGACAACTGGCCGGTGGTCTCGTGGGCCGCCGTCGATTTCGACGGGCACCGCAAGCCGGCCTGGCACGCGCTCAAGGCGGCCTACGCCCCGCGGCTGGCGACGCTCCAGCCGCGGCCCTCGCGAGCAGCCGTCGACGGCGCCTTCCCTGGCGTCCCGCCCGCGGACGACCGCATCGCGCTGGTGCTCGTCAACGACACCGCGGAGGACTACGCGGGCTCCTTCACGGTCGAGCGGCAGGACTTCGACGGCACCACTCTGGCCTCGGTGGTCATCATCGCCCGGGTACCGGCACGCGGCGTCGCGAGCTACGAGCTTCCGGTCGACGTGTCGGAGTTCGCCGGTGCCGCGGCGGAGCTGATCGTTGCCCGTCCCGAGGACGGCAGCGGCTTCAGCGCCGCGATCCTCGACGGCGCCGACGTCGCGCGCCAGCACCTCGACCCCGCGCCGTTTTCGGCGACCGCGACGCGCGCCGACGGCGGCTACGAGGTAACCGTTACGGCCCGCTCGTACGCTCGCGATGTGTTCCTCCAGGTTGACCGGGTTGACTCCGCCGCCTCCGCCGACCGCGGCCTCGTCAGCCTGCTCGCCGGCGAGACGGCAGTGTTCCGTATCGCCTCGCAGGCCGAGGTCGAACCCGACGCGTTCCTCCGGGCCTGGGTGCTCAATAGCGCGAACGCCCTGCGCGCAGCGCAGTAGGGCATACACGTGGCCCTGACCGTGCCGCCACGGTCGCGGTGGCTGCCCGGTGACACATAGCTCATGGGCGTGAAAGATCGAGCTTAGGGCGGTAAAGAGCACAGCGGGACGAAGGGGCCGACTGGTACATTGTCGGCGGAGCAGACACGAAGGCGGCTTTTTGGCGACGTTCGCGGACCTCTTTGGAGCTTATTACCGGCTGTCGGGGGGCCAGGCGGGTTTTCCGTCGGTCCGGTTGCACTTCTTCGGCGCTGATCGGCTTTGCCGGGCTCTCGGCGCGAGGGCGTTCACGGTTGGTTCAGACATTTACTTTCGTGACGGGGCGTTCGCCCCGCATACGCCGGCGGGTTTCCGGCTCCTGGCGCACGAGGTCGCGCATGTGGTCCAGCAGCGATTCGGGGCTGGCGAGGCGCTGCAAACCGGGAGAGACTTCTGGGTGGCCCCGGCCGGATCGCCTGAGGAGCACGAGGCGGAGGCGGCCGCGAACGCCCTGCTGGCCGGCCGCCCGTTCGATTTCACAGCTGCCGGCTTGCGCCCGGCCGCGAGGAAGCCGGTTGTCCAGCGGTACATGGCGTGGGAGCACTACCTGCTCGGGGACGCCGATCCGCAAGTCGGCCCCGGCCGTGAGGAAAGACAGTGCGGCCTGCTTGAGCGCTTGGGAGACGATCCGCTCAACGTCGACGAGGATCGGCTGCGCGCCGATTGGCCGGGCCTGGAAACGATTCGGCTGCCCGGCAGCGGGCTGGTGGTGACCCTCGGGGAGTTGAACATTCTCCCCGATTACCTGTCTGACCCCGGGCAGATCGAGTCTGCGCCCGCGGCGTTCCTTGTTCCGCTACTCCAGTCGGTCCGTGAATGGACGATCAGGGAACTGAGCCGCTCCGCCGGGCGGCCGCGTCCGCGGCGGCGGCTGGAGGGCTCGTTGCGGTACCCGCGGCTGCGCCAGGCGGCCGAGGTCTTCGAGGCGGTAAAAGTCGACGCGCTGGGTCGGCGGTGCGGATTCGTGCCGTGGAACCTGTACTCCTCCGTCGTCGGGCGTAACGCCGGGCACTTCGCCCCGTTTTCGTGGTACCGCTGGCACTCATTTCATCTCATGGCACGCGAATTGATCACGCGCTCGCTGACTGCGGCCGCGCCCGAGCGGGAGGAATTGCGGGTAAGGGCACGGATCTACGCGGGATATGCCGATCACTTTCTCCAGGATTCTTACGCGGCAGGTCACCTTATCAATAAGACGCTCGTGATGCAGTGGTACATCGAATGGCTTGCTGATTCCCCTATCCCGTACCGCGACCGGCGACTGCTCGACCGCGTGACCGTCGGCAGGCAGCCGCTGCTGTACGGCCCCGATCTGTACAACCGTGCGCCGGGCGGCCCGCTCCCGGCCGTCCCCAGGGACCCGCAGAGCGCGGTCGACGCCCAGAGCCTGGCAGACCGCATCCGGGCCAGCGGGGTCGTCGGACATTCGGAGATCCAGCGGCGCGAAGCGTACGCGGCGTACCTCGCCATGCTCGGCAGCACCGTCGTCCAGCTGGCAGCCTCCGTCATGCACGGGTACTTCAACAAGCGTTCCCTGGTCGCCGCGGCCGGCCCGGACGGTCCGCGTTTCCGGCTCCCGGGCGACTGCACGCTGCAAGCCGGAGGCAGCGGGGCGCAGCGCGCGGCCGAGGTGGCTGCGGCTTCCCGGCGGGCGATCTCGGAACTGCTGACTTGCGGGGAGACGGCTGTTACCAGCCGGGAGATCTTCGAGAGCTTTCCCGACCACGTGGAGCAAGACGGTGCGCTGGTCCCGCTGCGGCAGTGGCATGACTGCACCTTGCGCGACCTGTGCTTCGGCAAACTATTCGGCTTGTGGAGCACCAGCGCCACAAAGATTCTCCTGTCCGCCGTCTGGCCGCGACTCGGCGTACCGTCGGCAGACATAAGAAATGACGAGCTTCTGCGGTGAATTTCTTCCCGCTGGTGTTAACCGAACCGCAGCACTGCGGGCCCGCTGGTCACGGTACCAGCGTGGCCTTCGTGTCTCCGGTCCGCTGCGGGCCATGCTCGCCTCGCCAGCGGCTAGACGCCAGGATTTCCTCGATCATCTGCCGCGGCACAGTGACGTCGTCGAACCAGCGGCCGCCGAACGGGCGCTTCACCGGAATGATCTGGTCGCTTGAGTAGGCAAGGATCTTGCGGTTGTACGAACGCATCTCATTCCGCAGGGACACCGGGAGCTTTCCGTCGAGCAGCAGAGCCCTTTCCACCTCTCCGAGCAGTTGCCGCGTCTCGTCGATGGTCTTGAGGATGGCGTGGCAGAAATCCGGTGGTAGCACACCATACTCGCCCTTGATCTCCACTAGGCGGGCGATCGCCTCATAGGAGACATCCTGTAGCTGGTGCCTGTCCAGCCAGTCTGTCTCGTAGTTCAGCCGCCGGTGCCACAATGGTTCCACTAGGGCCTGGCGGTGTTCTTCCAGTGTGCGGTGGAAGATACGGTAACCATGCTGCTCTGGTTGTTCGAAGAACCGGCAACCAGGATCGAGGAACGGCACCATCGGGCAGATAAGCGGAAGCGCGTCCCAGCCCCCGAACTTGCGTATCAGCCGCTCGGAATACGCGACGGTGTCCATGACCGACTGCCGGTCCTGGTACGGCATCCCGATGAAGAACCATACCATGATTCCTTTTACCCCGGCGTCCAGGGCACGCGGAATCCAGTTCTCCATTTCATCCATGGTATAAGTGCCACGCCCGGCCGCCGCGCTTATCTTCGGGTCGTGGGACTCCGGGGAAAGCATGATATAAGCAGACGTTGACTCGCCCATCTTCCGCAGCGTATCCGGCGGCGTTAGGTTGAACTGCTCGAAGGAGACGCTGTTGTATCCGACTTCCTTCACGGCGTCGAGATAACGGTGCATTCGCGTCTTGTTCTCGGAATAGCACTGAAGTGCATATATAGAGGTGTGCTGCGCGGCCTCTTTCATGGTGTGGAGCTCATCGATGATGAGGTCGTTGTCCTTCTGGACCAAGGTCTTGTTCTTGTCGACGCCCATGATGTTGCGATAGGCGAACCGCGACCCGCCGCACCAGCCGCAGTCATGTGCGCATCCGGTGTTGGGCAAGGTCATGATGAGCTTGGATACCGACGGCCCTACGGTGGGCGTGTCCCGGTAGTACGACCAGTCGTTGCGCTCGTTGTTGTAGTTCGCGGTCGGCTTGTGCGTGAAGCCGGTGGTCTGCACCTCACCACGGTCCTTGTAAAGCAGGTTCGGGATGGACCGGAAGTCCCTGTTGCCCTGCCGGACCCTGGCGACCAGTTCGGTGACCGGGTCGAGGGTGTCGTAGCCCTGCACGACGACGTCGACGCTGGGATAGGTGATCAGCTGGTCGGCGAAATAGGTCGACGAGATGCCGCCGAAAATGGTGAGCGCGTCGGGATGCTCCTGCTTCAGGACTGCCGCGAGTTCGATGGCGCCGTGACATTGCGTCATCCAGTGCAGGTCAAACCCGAAGATCGGCGCTTCGAGTCGGCCGAGCAGCCGCCTGACGTCCAGCTCGGGATACATGAGCATCAGCGAGGCGACGTTCACGATCTTCGCGTCGAATCCGTGGTCAGCCAGCCGCTGCTTGATCGAAAACCAGCCGATCGGGTACATCTCGTAGATCGACGTGACGTTGACGCTGTCGCTGTCGCTCAGATAGGCGAACAGCATGTCGTCGCGCTCGCGGAAGTCATAGACGCTTGGAGCGTGCAGCAGGAACAGGTCAGCCTCGAGCCGCGATGTTGTCTGCTGGTCCATCGTGCAGGAACCCCTTATCTGTCAGAAGGCGCGGCTTTACGGCTGATGCCCCGTCCTCTTCCGGCGGGATCAGCCCGAGGTTGGTAAGGTCACCCCGGCTCGCCCAGTAGTTCCAGTGAGCGGGGCTCCGCCGGATAGCGGTGCTTACCTCGGCCGCGCAGCGGGCGAATGCCGTCGCCGCGTCTCCTTCCGCCGGCACCGGCGGGGAAATCTCAAGCACTTGGTGGCGGTAGTCGGCCGCGCGGTACATGAAGCCCATGAGCAGCGGTGCGCCAGTCAGCTGGGCGAGCGTGATGGCCCCGGGCAGGAACTTGGCCCGGCCGTTGAGGAAGGGCACCTTCGCGGTGCGGGCTAGGTCGCTGTCAAGCGGCGGCGCGTCGATCGCGATCGTCACCACCTCATTGGCGCGCAGGATGGCCGCTGCCTGCGCTGCGACCGCGACCCGGCCGGCCCACGGCTCGATGTTCGGCCGGTGCCTGTGGCGCCGCAGCCGCCTGGCGTAGACCAAATCCCAGAACCGCCGCTCGGCAGCCGACATGCCTTTGGTGTAGTTGTGCTGCCAGCGCCCGATCGTGGTGATCGGGAAGCCGCTGGCACCCAGCAGCGAGTAGCAGGAATCGTAGGAGCCGAAGTGAGCGGAGCAGAGGATGGCTCCCTTGCCCTTGGCCAGCGCGGCATCCAGGTGTTCCCGCCCGCGGACCTCGACCAGCCGCCGCAGGGACCCTCCCCGGTACCGCAGCCGCATCACGTCGATCGCCTCGCAGGAGGCGAACCGGAACCAGTCCCGGGCCAGCTGCTGCGCGGCATCCGGACTGAGCTCGTCCCCGAGCAACTCCCGCAGGTTGCGTGTCAGCTCGGCTCGCTTCTCGTGCCGGTACCGGAATTCCCAGTCACCGCGCCGGCATGCAATGCGATAGCCCAGGCTGGCCGGAAGGCGGGCCACAGTCGGCGCCACCGCCGCCCAGTAGGCCACGCCTTCCGCGCTGCGCAGCAGTCTCTCCGCGCGGCTCTCACTCATGCGTGGCCTCTTGCCTTCCCGGCTCCCGCGCTCGCAGGTAGGCGCAGATGGTGTTCACGCTGGCGAAGTTCTCCGGGAGCAGATCCGCTTCACCTACCGTGAGGTTGAACCGCTCCTCCAGGAACACCACCAGTCTGAGCAAGTTCAGAGAATCGAGAATGCCTCCCTCCAGCAGTGACGTGTCATTCGACAGCGGCAGCTGTGCCGGGTCCTGGACTATTTCACGACTGATGTAGTCGTTGACGACATTCTCCATCCGAGACCTTCCTTTTCTGTGTTCGGTTGCGCCCGTTGCCCCTAGACATGGATTTTTTTCCAGCCCCGGGCGGCGAAATACGGATGAGTCTGACCATGGCCACACGGCGGCACCAGCCGGAGAGAACTCTCGGGGACGGGGGCCTGTCCAAGAGTCACTTCTCTCTGAGAGAATCTCATTTCTTCCGGCTTTCGCCGCGCTTCTGTCGGCAAAGGCGTAAAGCTAACTCTTGCGGGAGCTTGTCCGGATAGGCGACGAGTAGTCCATTGAGAGTGGCGATGGAACAGCGCTGTAGCCCGCTGTTCGACAAGCACCGGGCAGGGGTAGCCAGTCCCATGGACAGGAACTCCTCTCCGTTCGGGAAAACATTTGGAGATGACCCTGGTTCGTCTAGCATCTCCGATCAGCCCCTACTCCCATGCACGGCGGCGAATAAACCGTAGCCTGCGGATATCTTCTCTGAGCGTGGGTATGAAGCCGCCCGCATGGTCGATATGGCCGCGCGGGCAGCGCGACCGGCGGAGCAAAAATGCACTTTGCCCCGGAAGGGCGAATTACCTGCGCTGCTACACAGAGAAGGGAATGTCCAAAGTGAAGGTGCAGATCGACCCCGGGTCTTGCCAAGGGCACGGCCGGTGCTATGACCTTGCGCCTGGCCTGTTCAGCGACGACGAGGAGGGTTACGGGACGGTCGTGGGCGACGGCGCCGTGCCGCCAAGCCAGGAGCATGACGCCCGCCGTGCGGCGCTGAACTGTCCCGAGCACGCGATCGAGCTAGCTGAGGGGTCGTGACATGGCCGTTGAGGACCGCTTCGCCGAGGGCTACTGGAATAGGCGCGACGGCGGGTCCGCGGGCACTCGCAGCGAGATGGTCACCGGCCCGGTCTCGGACTGGGCGACCGACTTCTCCCACCTCGATCCCGAATGGACCGCCGACCCGTACCCGATCCAGGACGACCTGCGGCAGCGCTGCCCCATCGCGCACACGCAACGGTTCGGCGGCGCCTGGCTGCCGACGCGTTATGAGGACATCGCGGCGATCGCATACGACACCGAGCACTTCTCCTCGCGAACGATCATCATGAGCAACTTCCGGCCGCCACGAGACCTGGCGCCGGCCGGCGGCTCACCGCCGATCACCTCCGACCCGCCGTTCCACCACGACGCGCGCAAGCTGCTGCTCCCCGCGTTCACGAAGTCCGCGATCAGCAAGCAGGAGGCCACGGCGACGGAACTGTGCCACTCGCTCATTGACGCGTTTCAGGGCCGGGACGTCGTCGATGCCGCCCACGACTACGCGCAGCACATCCCGATGCGGGTAATAGCCGGCATCCTGGGGTTCCCCCCGGAGGACGGGCCGCAGTTCCGTGAGTTCGTTGAGAACACGCTTGAGGGCATCAACCTGCCGCCCGAGCAGCGTGTCACGCGGATGTCGGCGCTGTTCTACTACTTGCTCGCGCAGGTCCAAGACCACCTCAGCAACCCGCGGGATGACCTCACGACCTACCTCATCAACGCAGAACTCAACGGTCGCAAACTCGACCCGTCGCACATCGTCGGCACGATGGCCTTGCTGCTCATCGCCGGCATCGACACGTCGTGGAGCGCGATAGGCGCCTCCCTGTGGCATCTGGCGAAGACCCCGGAGGACCGTCGCCGGCTCATCGCCGATCCGGGGCTGTTGCCGACCGCGATGGAGGAGTTCCTCCGGGCCTACGCGCCGGTCGCCATGGCCCGGCTGGTCACGCAGGACATGTGCTGGCGCGGCGTTGACATGAAGGCCGAGGACTGGATCCTGCTGTCGTACCCGGCGGCCAACCGGGATCCGGCGCAGTTCGACCGGGCGGACGAGGTCGTCATCGACCGCGAGGTCAACCGGCACGCCGCGTTCGGCCTGGGCATCCACCGCTGCCTGGGATCGCACCTGGCCCGCATGGAACTCCGGGTCGCCCTGGAGGTCTGGCTCGAGCGCATTCCGGAGTTCACCCTCGCCGATCCCGCGGCGGTGACCTGGGCTATGGGGCAGGTCCGCGGCCCGCGAGCGCTTCCGCTCCGCATCACAGGCGATTAGGCCCGGGCGGACTCGTGAGCACCGCTGGAGTTATCGACCTGCCCAGCGTCGGCCTCGCCGTAATCGACATTTCAGGGGATGTCGATTACGGCCACCGGGCTCGCCGCTGCATATCGCACATCCAGCGCAGCCGCTATGGCGGGTCCCCGCTCTCCGTCCATCTGTCCCCTCCGTGCGAGTCACAGCAGTCACTCCTGTTCACTTTGTATGCGTCCCGACCACTTTCGCGTCTGATTTGTCCCGGTATGGGGATGCGGGAAGCATACAAAGTCACTGATCACGGCCCGGCATTTGCCGTCGCGCCTGCCGCATATACGAAATATTCGGCACAGGAACGGCCGACGATGCCCGCCATGATCGAAATTAAGCTAAGCGAATATCGCTGTGCGGATGTCCGTTACCGAGAAGCCGCCTCCGTCGTGTCGCCGTGCAGCCTCACCGGCTGATCGCCTGCCGCGGGCGCCTGGCCTACCGGGCCTTGGGTAAGCCGGGCGCGGTCCACCTTGCCGTTGGAAGTCCTGGGCAGCGCCTCGCAGAACTCCACGGCATCCGGCACCATGTAGCCGGGCAGCCTCTGGCGGCAGTGCTCGAGCACTGCCTGGCGGTTGAGGTCGCTGGCGCCATCAACGCTGATGACCGCCCGAAGGCGGCTGCCGAGCATCTCATCAGGCACGGGCAGCACCACCGCCTCGCGGATGGCCGGATGCTGGTAAAGGGCGGCTTCTACTTCGCCGAGTTCCACCCGGTAGCCGCGTGTCTTCACCATGCCGTCCCGGCGACCGAGGAACAGGTAATTGCCGTCCTCGTCCAGGGTCACCATGTCGCCCGTTCGGTAGGCCGGTTCGTCATAGGCCTCCTGAAACGGGTTCCGGACCAGCACTTGGCGGGTCTTGTCGGACTGACCCCAGTAGCCGCGCATCAGCGAGGGCCCCCGCGCGTACAGTTCGCCCGCCTCCCCGGGCTGACCTACCCGGCGGCCCTCGTCGGTTACCGCGAACACATCGGTGTTGGCACAGGCCTTCCCTATCGGGAGCGGGCCCGCCCAGTCTGCCAGGCCGGCGCGGCCGTCCCCCGCCGGAACCTCGTAGGAGGTGCACACGTTGGTTTCGGTCGGCCCGTACCAGTTGAAATAGCGCGCGTGCGGCAGTTCGGCCATCAGCCGAGCAAGGTGCTTGACCGGGAACACCTCCCCGGCGAAGATGATCTCCCGCAGCCGGGAGAGGTCGAATCCCGGCAGGTTGCCGTAGGTCACCAGCATTGTGAGAATCGAGGGCACCGAATACCAGACGGAGATTCGTTCCCGCTCCAGCCACTCCGCGAGCCGCACAGGGAACAGATGCATCCTTTCCGGAAGCACGACCATGCAGGCGGCTGCCTGGCAGGTGGCGAAGACGTCGAAGACCGACAAGTCGAAATTGAGCGGGGCCGGGCTGCAGACGCGGTCCTGCTCCACGAGGCCTGTGCAGGCTGCCGCCCACGCGACGAAGGTGAGAGAGTTGCGGTGCGAAATCATCACGCCTTTCGGCGTGCCGGTCGATCCGGACGTATACAAGATGTAGGCGAGGTCGGTCTCGATCGCCCGCTCTCCGGCGAGTTCCCCGTCCGGTTCCGCCAGTACCGCGTCCCAGGGCAGCAAGGCCGGGCCTGCGGGGGGAACCTCGAGCGTCTGCCGGTTCTCACCGCCCCAGTGGGGACCTGTCACTATGACGCTGCCGAGCGCGGGCACGCTGTCCGCCATCGCGGCCGCCCGATGCGCCGTTTCCTGGTTAGCCAGGACTACGGCGATGCCGCTGTCCCGCATGATGGAGGACAGCCGGGCGGCAGGCGACCCCGGATCGAGCGGAACGTAGCAGGCTCCGGCTTTCAGCACCCCGAACATGGCCACCACAGAAGCGGCCGACTTAGGGACCAGGATCCCCACCCGGTCGCCCGGCTCCACGCCCCGGGCGAGGAGCGCGCGGGCTACCTGGTTGCTCAGCTTGTCCAGTTCCCCGTAGGTAAGGAATCGTTCTCCCGAAGCGACCGCCGGGAGGCGTGGTCTCCGCGCCGCGCTCTCCGTCAGCAGGTGCTGCAGCAAATACGCCATTTCCCCTGCCCCCTTTTCTGGCTTTGCCTTTTCCCGCAGGGCCGCCGGTCCCTGCCTGCCAGCCCGTGCCTGGTCGCCGTCGCGGCCGCCTCACAGGCCTAGCATCCGGGACAGGATGACCCGCTGGATCTCTGAGGTACCCGAGTAGATGGTGCTGGCGACGGCGTCCCGCAGGTCGCGCTCGATGCCGCTTTCTTTCATGTAGCCGTAGGCCCCGTGGACCTGGATCGCGTCCAGGCTGGAAGCGACCCACGCCTCGCTGGCGAAGAGCTTGGCCGCGGCTGCCTCGGCCAGGGACGGCCTGCCCTGCTGACTCATCCATGCGGCCTGGTAGATCAGCAGCCGGGCAGCCTCAAGCCGCAGGTACATGTCCGCCATCTTGCTTGACACGTTCTGGAACTTCCCGATGGCCTGACCGAACTGCTTTCGCATCCGCGCGTATTCCACGCACGTCTCGAGCTGGCGCTGCATGACACCCACGGCGCTGGCCAGGATGCAGCTCCGTTCCCACTCCATCGACGAGTTGAAGATGGCCATCCCGGCGCCTTCTGGCCCTAGGCGATTGTCGGCAGGGATCTCGCAGTCGGCCAGCACCACCTCGCCCATCGGTGATGTCCGCAGGCCCATCTTCTCCAGGCTGCGTGCCACGGTGAACCCGGGAGTTCCCTTTTCGATGAGGAAGGCGGAGATGCCAGTGAGCCTGGGCTTGCCAGGGTGCGCGGCGAAGACCAGCATCACGTCGGCGACCGGGGCGTTGGTGATGTACAGCTTGGTCCCGTTGAGAACGTAATTGTCCCCTTGGCGCTCGACGCGGGTCTTCATGCTGAACGCGTCGGACCCGGATTCGGGTTCGGTCATCGCGTGGACGCCTATGAGGTTCCCCGACACCAGCCCGGGAAGGTACGCCTGTTGCTGCGCCGGGGTGCCGAACTTCACTAGCGGCAGCTCTATGCTCCACATCTGCGCGTTGAGCGAGAAGATGAGCCCGTTGTCGTGACAGCCGTATCCGAGGGACTCCATGGCCAGGACCGTCGTCAGGATGTCGCTGCCGCCGCCGCCCAGCTCAACGGGGACCGGCAGGCCCTGGATGCCGAACCGGGCGCAGGCCTGCCATGCTTGCAGGGAAAGCTCCCCCGCCTCCTCGCGTTTCGCCAGATCCTGGTCGAGTTCCTTGCGAGCGAAAGTGATCACCGCGTCCTTGAGCTCACGCTGCTCGTCGCTCAGCGAGAAGTCCACGCTGCCTCCCTGTCCTCTGGTTTGGCGTCGCACATGGCCTGGTCATCTGTCCCTGTGTGCCGCGATCCCGGCCACCATCCGGGGCGGATCGCTATGGCCGCCGACCGCCATCCGGTCTGTCGGCGGGCAAGCCTGAGCGTGGCGTCGTGCGCATCGGCCTCTGCCTGGTCCTCGAGCGGCACCAGGGAATCTACCGGCCCCGTGTCCCCGTAGCGGTGTAGCAGTGCCTTGGAGATCAGGTGATCTGTCAGCCAGGGGTTCTTAGGCAGCACCGGCCCGTGCAGGTAAGTGGCATACACCTCCCGGTAGCGTGCCCCTTCGGTGCCGTCCTCGCCGTTGTTGCCGGATCCGGCGATTACCCGTCCGAGCGGAGCGGTGCCAGGGCCGAGATAGGTGCGACCGCTGTGGTTCTCGAAGCCGACGAGGCTGCGCTGGCTGCTTGGGTCGAAGTCGCAGGCTACCGCGACGTGCCTCATGAAGCGAGTGCTGCCGCCCTCGGTGACCGCGTCCAGTACTCCTATTCCGGTGACCGGCGCCCCGTCGGCAGGGGCATAGTACTTGCCGAGAAGCTGGTAACCGGCGCACACCGCCAAGACGGCGGCACCGGCGTCGATCGCCTCGCGGAGGGATCCGGCTTTCGCCTCGAGGTCGTCAGCCGCCACCCTCATCTCGCAATCCTGGCCGCCGTGGAACAGGATCAGGTCGAATTCGGTGAAGTCAGGGACCACTCCGACATCGGCCTCGGCGACGCTGCTCTGGATCCCCCGCCAGGCGCAGCGCTTCGTGAGGGCGAGCAGGTTTCCTCGGTCCCCGGCCACGCTGAGCAGCTTCGGGTACAGGTGGCAGATGCGGATTGTCGGTGCGGCGTGTTCCATGTTGTCACTCCTCCCAGAACGGTGGCACCCAGCCGCGTCGTTGCATGATCCGGCGAAACTCCCGCATCGGGGTGTAGCCGGCCAGGATGTACAGCGGCTCGCCCTGTGGTATGCGGTTCAGGGCGGCGTCCAGGGCGGCCTGGCGCCCGGGAACCACCCGCATGTCCGTAGGGTCAGCCCCGGCGTATTTCATGCGCAGCGCGACTTCCTGTGCCCTGGTCCCGCTGGCGACCAGGCTCGCGAGATCCGGCACGAGTTCCTCGAGGTCCACGTCCCAGAGCCAGGCGAAGTCCTCCCCGTCGACCACCGTGTTGCTGTGTGCGGCCAGCACGTGTTTCCGGCCGGGGCGCTGCAGGATCAGCCGGAGGGTGGCGTTGTATGACGCGGGGTTCTTGACAAAGGAGAGCACCACTAGACGGCCATTGGCCTTTATCTCCTCAAGGCGGCCGAACGCCGGCCGCAGGTCGGCGAGAGCATGCCGCGCGACTTCGGGCTCCAGCGTCCCCAGTGCCAGCGTCCCCGCGAGCGCGGCGGCGGCGTTGTACACGTTGTGTAGCCCCGGCAGCGGAACGTGCACCTGCACGGTTCCCGCCGGGGTCTCGGCGGTCACATCGTTGCCCCCGTTCGGCGACGTCTGAACCTGGGTGACCGCGACATCCAGGGCCGGCCGCTCGTTCCCGCATTCGTGGCACTTGTAGTCCCCGAGATGCGACACGTACACCCGGCGATAGGTAAGGGCGTGCTGGCAGTGCACGCAGCGGATCGTGTCCGCGGCGTGCTCGGGAACCTCCGCGCCGGCGTCGCCTACGCGGAGGCCGAAATACAGGCGGCGAGCCGGGGCGTTGGGGGCGAAGCTCGCCACGAGCGGGTCGTCGCCGTTGAGCACCACGCTGGCGTGCGCGGGCAGCGCCTCGATGGCGGCTTCCAGCCCTCGTGCTACCGAGTACAGCTCGCCAAAGCGGTCCAGTTGATCGCGAAAGATGTTGGTGACGAGGACCACGTCCGGCCCCACCTCCGGCGCCACCCGCCGCACCGTTGCCTCGTCGGTTTCCAGCAGGAGCAACTGCGTGTCCATCCTGCCCCGCAGGTCCGCTCCCCGCACGGCCACCGAGGTCACTCCCTGGAGCAGGTTCGATCCTGATCGGTTCTGGCAAACGTTGATGCCAGTAGCCTGCGCGAAGGCGGCGAGCATCCTGCAGGTCGTGGTCTTGCCGTTGCTCCCTGATATCACGGCCTTGTGGGCCTTGCTCGCCGCGACGACCTTCTGCAGCACGAGAGGGTCAATGCGCCGCGCGATGGCGCCGGGAAAACTCGTTCCGCCGCCGATGTTCAGGAGCCTTCCCGCGGCACCCGATCCCTTGCCGGCCGCGAGCGCGAGCATGAAACGCGCCCGCTCAGCGGGCAGCGCCGGACCGCGGCCCACTCTGCTCCTCTCCTCTCCGCGGATCTTCCGGCTGCTACCGGGATCGGCTACTCCGCGCATCCGTGCCCCTCTCCGTTCCCGTCCTGTGACGGGTGCCCCGCGTTCTCTAGCGAGACCGGCGCCGCGGACGGCATTCCCGCCCCGGCGCGAAGGGATCCGGCGTCACGCACGGCGCCCAGGATGGATTCCACGTCGTCCTCGTTCAGGGCGTAGTGCAGAGCGCAAGAGCGCAGCGCGAAGCGGCCGTGGATGTCGGTTCCCGCCAGGAATGCCCGGCCCCCGACCTGGACGTCTTCCATGATCGCCTGGTTCAGCAGGTTCAGGCTCCGGTCGTTCCCTTGACAGCTGACGGGCGCGTACCGGAAACACACGGCGGTCAGCGGTCCTGTCGCAAGCAGCTCCATATCGGGGCTGGCCTGGATGATCTCCTCCATGTACCGTGCCAGGTCGATATGCCGCCTGACATGGCTCACGAGGCCGTCCTTGCCCGCCTGCTGGATGTTCCAGAAGGTTTTGAGTGCTCGCCCGGAGTCCCTTGTCTGCTCGGCGCTGCGGTGGGAGTACCAGATGTGGCCGGCGAATCCCCGCCCCGGTGTCATGCTGAGGTAGGAGGGGACGAGCTTGTAGGTGTCCTGCAGGAGCTCGCCTCGCCGCACTATGGCGCAACTGCAGCCGATGGCTACCGCCAGCCACTTATGCGGGTCGATGGCGACCGAGTCCGCGAGGTCCATGCCCGCGAACCACTGCGCAAGCCGGGGGTCGAGCGCTCCGAACCCGCCGTAAGCGCCGTCCACATGCAGCCACAGGTTCTCCTGGCGGCAGAACGAGGCGAGGTCGCCAAGCGGGTCGATGGCCCCGGTCTTCACGCTCCCGGCGTTCGCCACGACGAGGAAGGGACGGTGACCCGCCCGGCGGTCAGCCGCGACCGCCGCGCGCAGGTTCTCCAGGTCCATCCGGAAGTCGCGGTCAACGGCCACCTTGCGGGGACTGCCAAGCCCGAGCGTGAAGGCGGCCTTCTCCAGGCAGGAATGCCCCTCTGTTGACATGTACATGGTGAGCCGGGGATGCCCCTGCAGGCCTTCCTCCCTGACGTCCCAGCCGTTGACCTGGGCACCCCAGTAGCGCGCGACTTCCATGCAGTGCCGGTTCGCGTCTGATCCGCCGCCGAGGAGAACCCCGTCGCTCTCGTCACGCGGGAAGCCGATGAGCTCCATGAGCCAGCGGACAGCCAGGTGTTCCAGGTATATGGCCGCGTATTCTCCGCCTGCGCCGCTAGTGTTGGTCGCTGCCGAGGCGAAGGCCGCCAGCATGCTCAGCTGTGATGCTGCCGGGTCGACGAAGGCGGCGAAGCGGGGGTGATTCTGGCCGCGACCATACGGCAGCACATACCGGACGAAGAACTCGAGGATCTCTTCGGGCGTGATTCCCTCGACGGGGAGCTCCATTTCCTCGATCCGCCGCCGCACCTCATCGGGAAGCGGTTGGTACACCGGGTTCTCGGGCAGTGCCTCGAGGTAGGCCCTCAGGGTGTCCACGAGCCGGTGACCCAGGTCGCTGAAGGCCTGTTCGTCCATTGCGAACGGCGACGGAACGCCTCTATAACCCGCGGGAGGACTCAAGGATACAGGTAGCGTCATCGGCAGAGCTCCCTTGATTGCCAACAAATAGGGTTCATCCCATGACGGACAGTGACCTCGCTCGTCTCTCCCTAACGTGGCCGGGCAAACCTCTTTTGAACGTCAGACCTCAAGGGAGAACTGGCTCATCACTTCGTTGCCAGCGTCGGTAGCGGCGCGCCGGGAGCCCGGTAGCAGTGGGCTGCGCCCGCACTAGCCCCGGGCGATTCGTGGTGACTCCCTCGGCCTGGCCTGGTCCAGTCGGCGCGCGGTGGCCGGGCCACCGCGGCATGGCGGCCAGGTCCGCGAGCGACGGCCGCCCGTCGCGCAGCTTAATCGATGCCATCAGGGAAACCCGGCCTAGATCCGTCCGGCACGGTACTCCCGCCTGAGGTATCAGCCCTCCGTCTTCGTCAACTGCCACTGCCAGTTGGGCCCGCGTGTCAGCACGCCTTCCTCGCGGAGTTCGTCGAGCTCGAGTGCGATCTCTCTGCCGTCGTCGCTCCCGAGTGCGTCCATGATCTCGCGGAAGTACAGCGGGCCATCTTGCAGAGCCTCGCGGACGCTGCCGACGCGGCGTTCGCGGCTCACCTGTGGAGGCGTTGGGCGCCACTTCTCCATCGAGTCACCGGTGAGTCCGGACGTGGCGTCGAAGCCCACCTTGGTGAGAGTTCCTCTTTCTGAGGTCGTCGGGTCAGAGTAGTACGCAGGAAAGCCCTCGATCACCATCAGGTCGCGATCCGCGCGGAAACGCGTGGACAGTGCCCATTCCACGTCGGCATCGTCGCGCACGTCGATGTCAGAGTCCACCACCACCGATGATCATCTCGACGTCGGCGGGGGCAAGAACGCCGTTGGTCACCCCGCGCACCATAGGCAAGGCAGCGCCGCGCATGGTCGCCACAAGGTTGAACTCATCACCAGGCAGGCGCAAGGTAGCGGCGAGGAAGGCCGTGGGATGTGAGCCGACGGCGAAGCTTATGGGGAGCCGCTCACCTCGCTCCGCGCACGCCCGGTACGTGAGCTTCAGGTCGGAAGGCGAGGTGAGGTTCGTCCGCAGGTGTTTGCGACCGCGCAGCATCAGCCTCCTGCAGCCGACGTTGTGTTTCCCCGTGGCGGGATCGACGGAGAAGTCCATCGCGGAGGAGATGTAGGGACCGCCGTCCAGATCGTGCTGTAGATAGAAGGGCAGCTTGGTCAGGTCGATATCATCGCCGGTCAAGACCACTTGGTGCACAGGCGCATCCGACGATGGCACTTCGAAATGCTCCTGCGGATTGGCCATACGGTGCTCATATTCGCGCAGGCTGTCCTTTTCTTCGACCCCCAGGGCGATGGCCAGGCGCCGTCGCGACCCCATCACCCCGGCCACAAGCTCCAACTGCTCGGGTCCAGCCTTACGGAAAAGCACCGCCTTATCCGACGCCTCGATAATGGAACTGAGATCGGCAAGCGCCACGGGCTCATCGTGCACCTCCACCTCGCCGAGTTGCGTTAGCTGCCCCACGAGACGCCGCAGGCGGAAACGCTCGAGATCAAGATCACTTGCCTTCATGTCTCCTCCTTCCGACTGGGGTGGTTGCTGTGGTCTCCCACCCGACCCGGCCGACCACGATGTCGTGACCTCCGAATGGATAGATGTCCTCGACCTCACACTCGAACGACGCCACGCAACCGTCAAGCACGGGAAACCTACGCGCCCCTCAGCCGGTGGTGACGGCCAGCACGAGCGGGAGGACGGCGGGTGCGCCCGCCTCGCGGAGCAGCTTGGCCGCGACGGTCATCGTCCAGCCGGTCTCGATGCGGTCGTCGAT
>Ga0335075_10004624_pt1 | contig 21477 bp, 20 predicted proteins | sample Lox_Sample_24_FD_206723 | JGI IMG/M metagenome (GOLD analysis project Ga0335075, IMG submission 206723) | Soil microbial communities from Loxahatchee National Wildlife Refuge, Florida, United States - Lox_Sample_2.4 | ecosystem: Environmental > Terrestrial > Soil > Wetlands | place: USA...
ACATCTCGCCTCCGATTCTGTGCAACCGGAGGCCCACGAATCATAGATCGGCCCCGTTTCGGAAGCCCTCCGCCCGATTCCGGTCAGGCTGAACGCGCTCTAGAGACCCTTATGTGACGTTCCGGCGGGTGGCAGAGTTTTCTTATATGGTCGGGAGCTTCTGAAGAGTGAGTCCTTCGGCTGCTTGGCGTAATCCGGGATCACACATCCCGTGCTGCCGTCTTCCGGGCAATTATGATTGTCTTGACGGTCGCGGGCACCTTCGGCTGCGGGCGGTTCTGCGCCGATGCTTTCCCCGCGCCGTTCCGCTTGACCCGTGCGCCACTTGCAGCCCGGTTTCGCCCAGCCGATCCAATATTGCTCTGCTCCGCCGCCTTGGGTGCGGTACCGGACAATTTCGACTGAGCAGGCTTCTTGCCTCGAACAGGCTTTTGCCGAGTGGGCGGGGCGCCGTCGGCCGGCGCGACCACGCTCTCATTTGCGTCGATATCCAGCCCGAACAGCGCCGACAGGTCGTCGGCGTCCAGCACCTTGTCCGGGGCGGGCGCTTTCTTTGCCGTCGGCAACGCGGCATCGATGTGCGCCACCAGGTCTTTCTCGTCCACCGCGCGGAGCCGGAACAGCACCTCCGGCTGTTGGTCCAGGCGTGCCCCGACTCCGTACAGTACGGCCGCCACGTGCTTGCACATGGAAGCGTAGTCCGGGCAACTGCAGGAGAAACGAATCTCCGCCGGCTTCGGAAACAGCCCGCTGCCCTGCCGGCAAATTCGCTCCATCACGCCCTTCGAGAAGCGCCCCTGCAACAGCTCGACGAGCGAGTCGATGCCGCCGGCGCAGTCCTTGCAGATGGATGCCCACTGCTTCTTTCCCACCGCGCCGATGCTGATCTTCACGTTGTAGATCGAGGAGCCGCTGACCATCGCGGTCACCTCGGTCGGCGCGATCTGCAAGTCCACCACCGAGCCATTCCGTACATAGGTGCGGCCACGTTCCAACCGGTAGTCGTAGTCGCGGTAGCTCTCCAGGTTCTCGCACCACGCCTTGCCCCAGAAGGTGGAGGCGATTTTGCGCCCCTCGATCACCACCGGCGCCACCGGGTGACCCTTCTTGCGCAGCTTCTCCATGGCACGCGTGGCCTTCAGCCGCCGCTCGGCAACCGGAACGTAAGCCGGCCAGTCATCGTAGTAACGCGACATGGCTCTCAGTCCTTCATCGCGGCATTCAAATCCAGTGCGACCAGTTGCAGCAGTTCGTCATCCTTGAGCTCGGTCAGGTTGATTTCGCCGCCGGCCGCCAGCAGCTCATCGGACACCGCGCGCTTCGAGTCGATCAAGCGGTCGATCTTCTCTTCCACCGTGCCGCGGCAAATAAACTTGTGGACCAATACGTTCTTCTTTTGTCCAATCCGGAAGGCGCGGTCGGTAGCCTGGTTCTCCACCGCAGGGTTCCACCAGCGGTCGAAATGCACGACATGCGAGGCCGCCGTCAGCGTCAGCCCCGCGCCGCCCGCTTTCAGCGACAGGACGAAGAACGGCACCGCCTCGTCCTGCTGGAAGCGTTCTACCAGCGTCCGGCGCTGCCGCACGGCGGTCTGGCCGTGCAGCACCAGTCCGGGCCGACCGAACACGCCGCCGAGAAACCCTGCCAGCGGCTCAGTCATTTCGCGGAACTGGCTGAACACCAGCAGCTTTTCCTGACGTGCGGCGACCACTTCGGCGATCTCGCGCAACCGGGCCAGCTTGCCGCTGTCCTGCTCGGCCCAGCCATTGTCGTTCAGCCACTGCGACGGATGGTTGCAGATCTGCTTGAACCGCATCAGCATCGCCAGCACGATGCCGCGTCGCTCGATCCCGTCGGTCGTTTCCAGTGCCTTTTGCAGGTCCTGCACCGCCTGCTCGTATAACGCGGCTTGTCGTCGGGTGAGGCTGCAATAGGCGTTGACCTCGGTCTTGTCCGGCAGGTCGGCGATGATCGCTTTGTCGGTCTTCATCCGCCGCAGGATGTAAGGCCGCACCAGTTCGCGCAGCGGGCCGTACGGGTTGTCGGTGCGATCGGTCAGCCCTTTGGCGTAGAGGGAGAACTGCTTTGCCGAACCCAGCAGGCCGGGGTTGATGAAATCGAAGATGGACCACAGGTCGCCGAGGTGGTTCTCCACCGGCGTCCCGGTCAGGGCGATGCGCGCCTGGGCCTTCAGGGTCTTGGCGGCGCGCGTCTGTTTGGCACCCGGATTCTTGATCGCCTGTGCCTCGTCCAGGATGGCGAACTGCCAGTCCACCTGCGCCAACGCCGGGATGCGCAGCAGCGAACCGTAGCTGGTGATTGCCAGGTCCAGCCCGGCCGTCTGCGCCGGCTCGAACTCCTTCACCTGCGCCGCGGTCATCGCTGACGGATGGACGATCAGCGTGCGCAACTCCGGAGCGAATTTCTCGATTTCCGCCGACCAGTTGGCGAGCAGGGAGGCCGGAGCCACCAGCAGGCTCGGGCGTGGCGCAGCGCCCTTGCCGCGCCGCCGTTCGAGCAGCAGCAGGGCCAGCACCTGGATCGTCTTCCCGAGTCCCATGTCATCGGCCAGGCAGGCCCCGAGGCCGAGCCCAGAAAGCAGATGCAACCATTGCACCCCGGCGTGCTGATACGGGCGCAAGGTCCCATGCATGGCAGCGCCCGGATCGATGCCGGCGCCATCGGGGGCCCGCAACGCCCGCAGCGTCTCGGACAGCCAGGGCCCCGCGGTCACCCGCGACCACTCGGGATCGGCAGCCTGCGCGGCGTCATCGGCGACCGACGCGCCGGCGAGCATGCGCATCGCTGCGGCGAAGTTCAGCCCGTCGCGCGCCGCCAACTGCTCGGCCTCGCGGAACTGCCGCATGGTCCGCTGCAACCGCTCGCGGTCCACTTCCACCCACTGGCCGCGCAGCAGCACAAGCGAATCGGTCCCGGCGAGCAACGATGTGATTTCCTGTTCCGACAACACCTCGCCGTCCAACGTGACGGACATGCGGAAATCCAACAGTCCGTCGAGGCCCAACGCCGATGGCTTGCGGGCACCCACCGTGCCCGCCACTTGCGGGCGCGCCGGCCGGGCGGCGCGCCACGACGCCGGCATGCGAATCACGACGCCAGCGGATTCCAGTTGCGGCACGCTGGCGAGAAGCCGGGACGCATCCTGCGGCGTCCATCGTAACGGATGAAATATTTCGCCGGAGTCAACCATGGACTTGAGCCAGGCGCATTGCTCGGCAGCGCGCTGCACCGGCAGCAACAGCGACAGCAGACGCTGGTGGTTGGCTGCGCCGGCGTATTCGCGCAACGCCTGCGCCAGCGGCACGTGCTGCGCCTTTGCCTGCGCCGAGAGCCGCGTCGTGTAGGTTGCCATGAAGGCGAACGGCGCGTCGGCATCGCGGCGGTTTTCGGCAAGGTTGAAATGCACCCGTCCGACGAGGTTCCAGGCCGGGTTGAGACGCTTGAGGAAGCTCTGCAGGTCGGTCTGCGCCGCGGCCAGGGCGCCCGCGCAGGCGGCGGCGGTCTCGTCCCACAACGCCTGCAGCGCGTCCGCGGTGAGATATTCGGCACCCGGCATCATTGGGGCGGTTAGTATCATCGAGGCGCGTTCGGCGGCGTTTGGACTTTGCAGGTCCGGCAATAGCGCGCCGGGCTCGGCCGACGGGGCGTGCAGGCACAACGCGGCGATGTAGCGTGCCGCGAAGGCGCGCCACCACACGAAGGCCGGAGGCAGAAGCTGGCCGACTTCCCCGGCACCGAGTTGCAGGAGGCCATGACCGCTGCCGCGCGCGAAAGCGTCGGCCAGACGCCTAGCCGTGCGCTCGTCGAATTCCGGCGCTTCGTCGGCGGGCTCAGCCACCAGATGGCCGTTCGGGGTCAGTCGCAGGCCGAGGCGGGATTTGCTCGAGTCAGGTGCCATGCGTTGCGTATCGGCCAAGAGGCTCCGGCATGCCAGAGTGTCGCGCGCACTCGCCTGCCGTAGCCGAGGCCTGACGGCGCCTGGGAGCGAGCAGATGACGATACGGCCCGGGCGAACCTCGCCGGAGCTATGATGAGCCCGGTGCCTCACCGGCCAGCGGGTTCACCACCGCTAACCCGGTGAAACGACTGAACTCTCGATGCGCCGACCACAGCTCGCGTACGCCATGCTGGCGACGCCAGTGCGTAGATACGCGGATGCGTCGCGATGGCAAGGACCCTCATGCAGGCACGGCCAGGGGATGGTCCAGGTCGCCGACCCTTCAGCGAGTTCTTCCATTCGCTGGAAGGCAGCTTCGTGGAATGGCGAATCCTCGCGATGGGCATAGACCAGAATATTGGTATCGACAGCAATCAACCGCCCCGACCCTCATAGGCCAGATCGCGCAGCCCATCCCACGACGCAGCGCGGCGATCGGCTTGCAGCCCTTTTCCTTCGACGCTGGCCTTGCGCAGCTTGAATTGCGTGGCGGGCTTCGTCTCGGATACGACGCGACGAAGCCCACGCTCCACCAGCGTTCGGAGCGTGATTCCTTCGGAGGCGGCAAGCTTGCGTGCCTGGCGCAACAGTGGATCGGAGATCTCTATGGTGGTTTTCACCGCACCCTTCCATCAGGGCTGAAGCATCTCTCTTACCGTGGATTGGACCTTGCGGCTTGACAACCGTCGCCTGACGGGCTACATACCGCGATGATTCGGCGCTTCCGACACAAGGGCCTGGAACGGCTGTTTACGAGCGGCGATACAAGCGGTGTCAACCCGCAGTTCGCCGCCAAGCTCCGGCGCATGCTGATCCTGCTCGACAAGGGCAAAGACCCATCCGCGCTGAACCTGCCGGGGTATCGGCTGCACCAGCTAAAGGCCGATCGGCGCGGCCAATGGTCGGCCACCGTGTCGGGAAATTGGCGGCTAGTGTTCGAATTCGAAGGCGGGCACGCCACGAACGTTGACTTGGTCGATTATCATTGAAGGAGGGCAGGTGACATGGAGATGCACAACCCGCCTCATGCAGGCGAGATCATTCGGGAAGACTGCTTGAAGCCGCTCGGGCTCACGGTCACGGCGGCGGCTGAGTGGCTCGGGGTGTCGCGCCAGTCTCTCTCTGAACTGCTCAACGGCCGTAATGGTGTCTCGGCCGAGATGGCGATCCGGTTGGAAAAAGCCGGGTGGAGCAACGCAGAAACCTGGCTCGGGGTCCAGGCCGCTTATGATCTCTGGCATGCAAAACAGCGTTCCGATGCGATCAAGGTGAAACGTTATCCGATGCCGGATGCACCCCTCCGGACCTGACAAATGCTGTTTGCCCGATAGCGCAGCGCGACATCGAGTTGTGGTGCCTCACTCCATCCACGCCGGGAGCGGCAGTCCCTTCGACCGCAGGAACTCTACATTGAACAGCTTCGACTGATACCTCGAGCCGCCGTCTGCCAGGATCGTCACCACCGTGTGCCCCGGCCCCAACTCCTTCGCCACCCGCACTGCCGCGGCGATATTGATCCCCGACGACGTTCCCACCGAAAGGCCCTCATGGATCAGTACGTCGTAGATCAGATTCAGCGCCTCCGGATCGGGGATCTTCACCGCGTCGTCGATCGGCGCGCCCAGCAGATTTTCCGGCACCTGCGACTGCCCGATCCCCTCGGTGATCGAGCTTCCGACCACCTTCATTTCCAGCCCTTTTACCCACTCGTAGAGAGCGCTGCCCTCGGGATCGGCCAGCACGATGCGGACCTTTGGATTCTTCTCCTTCAGCGCGAACGCCACGCCGGCCAGCGTGCCGCCGGTGCCGCAGGCGCAGGTGAACGCATCCACCTTGCCTTCGGTCTGCTGCCAGATCTCCGGCCCGGTGAAGGCACGGTGCCCCTCCCGGTTGGCCAGGTTGTCGAACTGATTGGCCCAGATCACGTTGCCCTGCGCGGCGGCCATTTCCTCAGCCAGCCGGCGGGACACGTGCTTGTAATGACCCGGATCGCGCAACGGCTTCGCCGGTACCAGCCGCAAGTCCGCGCCGATCATGCGCAGGAAGTCGATCTTCTCCTTGCTCTGCGTCTCGGGCACCACGATCACCGAACGGTAGCCCCGGGCGTTGCCCACCAGGGTCAGCCCGATGCCGGTATTGCCTGCGGTGCCCTCGACGATCGTGCCGCCCGGCCGCAGCGCGCCCCGCTTCTCGGCATCGGCGATGATATAGAGCCCCGTCCGGTCTTTCACCGACCCCCCAGGGCTCATGAACTCCGCCTTGCCCAGGATCGTGCAGCCGGTCGCTTCCGAGACCCCCCGGAGGCGGATCAGCGGCGTATTGCCGATTGCCTCGGGCAGCCCTGCCTGCCAGCCTGAGCCGTGATACAACTGCGTCATCGTTCCTCCGCGGACAAAAACTGGCAGCCGGAGATCAGATAGATGGTCGAGAATGTCTCGCCCGCCCAGGCGTGGGAAGCCCTCAAGTCCGACCCGCAGGCGCAGCTAGTGGATGTGCGCACCCAGCCCGAGTGGGATTTCACCGGCGTGCCCGACCTGGGGGCGGCTGGCAAGCAGGCGGTGCTGATCCCCTGGCAGGTCTATCCGGCGATGCAGGTCAACGCCCGATTCGCCGATCACCTGAAAGAGGCGGGGTTCAGCCCGGAGCACCACATCTATTTCATGTGCCGCACGGGCGGTCGCAGCGCCGCGGCGGCTCAGGCCGCGCAGCAGGCGGGCTTCGCGCACGCCTTCAACGTCGCCGATGGGTTCGAGGGGCCGCCTGACGGCGCCAGTCATCGCGGGACGCTCGCCGGGTGGAAGGCGAACGGCCTGCCCTGGCGGCAGAAATAATCGCGTGGCGCCGGCTGCGTTCACCTCTCTCGTAAAGGCGGGAGAGGTGAATTGACCGCCTTCGGCCTGTTCCGTCACCTCGTTTTCGCCGGCGGCCTTGCGCTTCTGTCGGCCGCTGTGGTGCAGCTCATGATTCGCGCCCGGGTGCTGGACCATCCGGACCCACGCAAGGCGCACCCGCTCCCCACCCCGAAGGGTGGCGGGGTCGGCATCGTTGCGGCGTTCCTTGTCGGCATCGTCCTGCTCTACGGCTTCGCCCAATTCTCGCGACTGGCGGAGCCGTATTTTCTCGGCGTGATCGCCGCCTCGGCGATGATCGCCGTGGTGTCGTTCCTCGACGACCTCGCTGACTGGCCGTTCGCCGTGAAGCTGACTGCCCAGCTTCTGGCTGCGCTCGCCGCAGTAGCCACCGGCGTCTATGTCCGCGACTACAGGCTGCCTTACGTCGGCCCGCTTTATGTCGGCTGGATCGGCGGTCCGGCGACGCTCGCCTGGATCCTGTTCGTGACCAATGCGATGAATTTCATCGACGGGCTGGATGGGCTCTGCGGGGGAGTGGCGCTGATCGCCGCGTGCTTCCTCGCCGGGATCGCGGCGTTCCATGGCGGTTGGTTCGCCTATTTCGCCGCATTGCTGCTGGCCGCCGGGTTGATCGGATTCCTGCCGTTCAATTTTCCGCGCGCGCGCATCTTCATGGGCGATGTCGGCAGCCAGTTCTGCGGCTTTGTGCTGGCGATGCTGGGCGTGGTGGCAAGCCGTTTCGACGGTGTCGAGCTGTCGTTGCTGCTGGTGCCGATGCTGCTTGCCGGCGTGCTGTTCGACGTGCTGTTCACGCTGGTTCGCCGGGCATTCCGGGGCGAGCGGCTGACCGCCGCGCATCGCGGCCACCTGTATCAAGTGGCCCAGCGAGCCGGGATGCCGGCCCCCGCGGTCGCGCTGGTGCATTGGGGCTTCGCGTTCTGGGGTGGGCTGACCTGCCTGGTGTTCATCGCCGCGCCGTCCCCCGCCAAGCCTTTCATTCCGCTGCTCGCCCTGCTGCCGCAACCAATATGGCTCGCGCTTGTGGTCGGACGCGCCCGAGCGGCAGGGATCAGCCGCTGGTAGCGGCCAGCCGGGTGGTCGCCAGCAGCAAGCCGCCGGCGGCCAGCAGCACGACGATCACACCCATGCCCGCTCGCTGGCTGCCCATCGCCGCGGTGACCGCGCCGAGCGCCATCGGCCCGACGAATCCGGTCACCCGCCCGGACAACGCATACAGCCCGAAATAGGCGTTGCGCGACCCGGCGGGCGCCAGCCGGGCCATCAGGCTGCGGCTGGCCGCCTGGGCGGGCCCCACGAACACGCCGAGCGCCAACGCCAGCACCCAGAACCACTGCACCGAGCGCACCAGCAGCACGGACATCCCCAGCACGGCGAGCGCCGTCACCGCGATCAGCACCACGGGCCGCGCGCCGATCCGGTCCTCGATCACAGCAAAGACACCCGCCCCCAGCCCCGCGGTAAGGTTCAGCGCGATGCCCAACAGCAACGTTTCGCGCGCGTCCATACCGAACGTGCCGGCAGCGAAGATCCCGCCGAAAGCGAACAGGGTCGTCAGCCCATCGGAGTAGAGCATCCGCGCCAGCAGGAACCTCGCCACCCCGGCGTCGCGGAGCGCCCGCCAATAAATCTTTGGGGCTCGGCCGCCCGAACGTTGTTGCGACGGGCCGAACACAACGACCGGCCAGGCGAACAGGGCGACCCAGCCGGCCGCGAACAGGGTGGTGGCGCGCACCGGCTGGGCTTCGCCGGGAGACAGGCCAAACAGCGGCGGCTTCGGCTCGATCAGAAGGGTCAGGCAAAGCGCCAGACAAACAAGGCCGCCGGCATAGCCCATCCCCCAGCCGATGCCGGAGACGCGGCCGATCCGTCCGGACGGCGCGATGTCGGGCAGCATCGCGTTGTAGAAAACGAAAGCGAACTCGGCGGTGATCGTCGCCACTGCGACCAGAACGAGGGCGAGCGGCACGGCGTCCGGATGCGGCCTGATGAACCACAGCCCCGCCGTGCACAGCACCATTGCCGCCGTGAATCCGGCGAGCATAGACCTCCGGTGACCACCCCGATCCGCAATTGTGCCGAGCGGGGCGGAGGCGACCGCGATAACCAGCCCGGCGACGGTCTGCGCCGCGGCCCAGTCAGCGGTGCCTTGAACCGGGTCCGCCGCCACCGCGCGAACGAAATAGGCGGCGAAGACGAAGGTGACGACGACCGTGTTGAATGCGCTGCAGGCCCAGTCGTAGAGCCACCAAGCCAGCATCGCGGCACGCTGCATGACCGCCCGCCCCGCGCCGTGAAGCCCGGCAGGTTAGTTGCAGTTAACCCCGTGGAATAGTTTGCCGCTCAGCGACCGGTTTCCACCTTGTCCGAGCGTTCATGTCGCTCGCGGTCACACGTTATCACCCCCGCTCCGCGGTGAGAGCGGGAGCGACATTTCGGCAACCGGGCGCGTAACTTACGAGGACGCGGTTGCGCGCCTGGCGTGCGTTTCGCCCGCGGGCGCACCACCCTTGCGGGCGACGGCAGCCGCCTCGGTCATAATCGCCCGCAGGTCGCGCAGGAACGCAGCACCCTTGAGGGTCCGCTGCACCAGCACACTGCGGCGATCCAGCGGGTCAACCTTGCGCCGGGCGAGGTCGAGCTCGCCCAACCGGTCGAGCGCACGGGTGATCGCCGGCTTGGAGACATGCAGGTCCGCTGCCAGGCCGCGCACCGTGTGGGCGCCGTCCTGCAGATAGCAGGTGAGGAACACACCAAGCTGGCGCGCCGAAAGATCCGGCCCGTCGCGCCGCACGAGCGCGACGATTGTGTCCCGCATAATGCCGACGAGGTGGTCGGGAGCTGGAGTCGATGCCATGGTCAATCCTTTCCCATTGTTCCGGCGTCCCGCTGGGTGCGGGGCGTCCACTTTTTTTACGGCACAGTCAAAGCGCACGTCCGGGTTACTATACTAGTCCGGCTACGTATATTTGTTGCACCCCCCTCACGAGGATGTTACCGGCCTGTTTCGGTTCGGTTATGCACCGGCCAATGCCTGGGTGAGCGCCGCGAAGATTCCGCGGATCGTTTGTGCCTCGCCGCCTTCGGGACGCCCTGGCTGCGGCTGGTCGTTCCAGGCGTATATATCAAAATGTGCCCATGGCACAACGGGGGAAACGAATCGCCGAAGATAGAGGGCCGCAACGATCGCACCGGCGAACGGTTTGGATGAAACATTGTTAAGATCGGCCACCGGACTGGTCAGCCAGCCGTCGTAGCCATCCCACAAAGGCAGTCGCCAGAGTGGGTCGTGGCGTGCATTCGCCGTCCGCAACAACGTTGCCGCCCAGGTTTCGTCGTTGCAGAACAGCGCCGACAGCTCGGGGCCGAGCGCCACCCGCGCCGCCCCGGTCAGCGTGGCAAAATCGAGCAGCAGCGCAGGGTACTCCTGTGCCGCCTCGGAAAGCAGGTCGCAAAGCACCAGCCGCCCCTCGGCATCGGTATTGCCGACCTCCACCGTCAGGCCGGCCCGTGTGCGGATCACGTCGAGCGGCCGCATCGCGGTCCCGGACACGGAATTTTCGACACAGCCGATCCGCACCGCGAGCCGCACCGGCAAATCGGCGGCCATGATGAGCCGCGCCAGCCCCAGCGCGGTGGCCGCCCCGCCCATATCCTTCTTCATGCGCAACATTCCAGCCGATGGCTTGAGGTCATAGCCGCCGGTATCGAAGCAGACGCCCTTGCCGCACAACGAGACCAGGGGCGAGTCGGCGTGCGCCTGGCTGCCCGACCACCGGAAGCTTGCCACGGCGGGCGCACGAGCCGAGCCGCGCCCGACCGCGGCCACCGTCGGGTAGTTGGAGTCGAGCGCCTCCCCGCTCACCACGGACGTCTCGGCGCGGTAGCGGCGGCCGAGCTGCACGGTCTCCTCGGCGAGCTCCGCTGGGCCGAGCAAATTGGCCGGCGTGTTGATGAGGTCGCGCACCATCCAGATCGCTGCCGCCTCCGCCAACGGCTGGTGCATCGCATCTTCCGGACAGACCAGACGAGCCGGTCCGCGGGCCGGCGACTTGAGCGCCGTGAAGCTATATGCGCCCAGGCAGAAGCCGAGCACGGCGTCTGCCAACTCGTAGTCGCCGTTGGCGAGCCGCCAGATGGTGCCCTCCGGCAGCCGCAAGGCGAGATTGCCGAAGGCGAACGGCGAGCGATCCTCGCCAAGGCCGAGCACTGCGCCGGAAAACCCGCCGTCACCGGGCAAGTACGCCAGTTCCTGCGCCGCGGCCTGGAAGCCGGTCGCGCGCAGGAACGCCGCCTGCGCCGACGGGAGCGCATCAAGCAGCCCCGCCAGCCCTGTCGGTCGGACAGCATGCAGCGGGCGTGCGCCGTCAGGGAGGGGCGCCAAACAATCGAGGGGCCGATCCGGCATCGCATAAATCCTTACAAGAGTGAGCGGCCTACGAACGCGCCGATCCGCTGCCGGGTCAATGTGATCGCTTGAGCGACTCTTGGGGCGCCGGCATGGCAACGTGCAAATCGCAGGGCGGGCTTGAGGTTTTGCCGCCGCTCGACGGAGCGCCAGGCTGCTATGGGCCGGCGTGTCAGCCGCGAGACGAGTCGGACCGGCCGATCAACGGTGATCCCATGCAAAAGGTTCCGGCCCTGACGGGGCTGCGGCCGGCGCGGATACGCTCCGCATCCGGTGCTGCCGATGCGTCACAGCGGGCCATGTTCATGGTGCTGTGCTTCGTGTGGGGCACCACTTGGCTCGCCATGAAGATCGGCATCGCCACCGTGCCGCCCGGCGTCTTCGCGGGTACGCGCTGGACGGTTGCAGGTCTTGCCCTGCTGCTCTGGCGGTTGGGCAGAGGCGCGAGGGTGCGGGTGCCGTTTCGGCTCCGCCTCCGGTTGGTTGTGGTCGCGGTGCTGATGGTCGCGCTCAACCAAGTGATCCAGCTCTACGGGTTGCGCTTCGTTCTGGCCGGGCTGGCGGCGGTGCTGAGTTCGGCGCTGACGCCGATCTCGTTGCTCGGGTTCAGCGTGATGCTGGGCCAGGAGCGCTTCCAATGGCGGCAGGTTGCGGCGATCGCACTTGGCGTGGCGGGGATCCTGGTGCTGTTCGGGCCGCAGGCGTTCGATGGTACGCTGAGTTGGCACGAGGTGCTGGGCGCAACCGGTGTGATCGTCGGCTGTCTCTGCTACTCACTCGGTTCGGTGTTGGCCCGACCGCTGATGCGCACGATGCCGCCGGCCGACGTTGCAGCGGTGACGAATTTCATCGGCGGGACTTTGCTGTTGTTTGCTGCCCTTGCGGTCGAGCCCGGAGCGCTTGCAGCGCTGCGCGGCGATTGGGGATGGCCGGCCTTGCTGGGCTGGCTCTGGCTGCTGCTGCCGGGCTCGCTGGGCGCCACGGTGATCTATTTCCTGCTGGTGCGCGACTGGGGTGCCAGCCGCACCGGCACCTATGCATTCGTCTCGCCGGTGGTTGCGGTTGTGATCGGCATATGGCTGCTCGGCGAGCGGGTGACGTTCTGGGATGTTGTCGGGATCGCCCTGATGCTGTCGGCGGCTGGGATGGTGCTGCGCCGCTGAGAATGGAACGGCATCCTGGATCGCAGATCCTCAGTCCATCTCCCGTTCCAGCGCCTCGATCTCGGCGTCACTGAAGCCAAAATGGTGCGCGACCTCGTGCACCAGCACATTGCGGACCAGCCGGAACAGATCCTCCGCGGTCTCGATCCACTCCAACAGGATTGCCTCGCGGTAGAGGAAGATCAGGTCCGGCTGCCGCGCGATGTCATCGACGCTGCGCGCGGTCAGCGGCGTGCCGCGATAAAGCCCGGTCAACTCCCAAGATGACTCGATCCCCATCTCGTTCAGCGTTTCGTCGTCGGCCGACTCTTCGACCGCGATGCCGACTCCTTCGAGATGGCGGGCGAGCCGGGCGGGAATAGCGGCGAGCGCACGCTCGGCCAGCTCGGCGATGTCGTCGAGGCTTGGCGGTACGCTGAAGGTCGGACGATTGACGGTGTCGTTGGTCATCAGGGTATCCGGGCAGGATATCGGAGGGGCAAGCGGGTCGCTCAGCCGGAGCGGCGCCTCAGCCGGCGCGCATTTGCTGTCGCTTTGCTGTGCCATGGTTCGATCAGCGCCGACAGCGTGGATGGCTTCGATCCGGTCAGAAGCGCGGACGATCGCCTGAATGCGTCAGCCTTCTCCCGCACCATCCGGGCGTACTCCGCGGGCGAGCACGTGCCGCGTGCGATCATCAAGGTGCGGTGACAGATCGTCTCCCAGGAAGCGAGAGTCAGTTCCAGCATCGTGAGTGGGAGAAACGTCGACCGGTGTTGCCTGCGCGTTGTCATTCGATTGATCTCCGGGCGTATCCGCCTTCAGGCCGCGCGCCAGAGCTCGCCGTCACGCGTGGCCTTGCCTTCGGCTTCCAGCTTCAGAAGATGCGACAGCACGTTGCGTTCGGCCGCGCGCTGCAATCGGGGATGAGTCTGCGAATAGAGCGCATCGCGCAGCGCCACCGTGGTCGCGGGGGCTTTCGCCAGTCGTGCCAAGATACTGCGCTCGCGCTCCATGCGGTGGAACAGCAGCGCGCGCGTGAGCTTGCGCGGCTCCGGCAGAGCGGGGCCGTGGCCCGGCAGGAACACGTCGTCAGCGCGGTCAAGCACGCGCCGCAGGCTTGCGAAGTAAGCACGCATGTCGCCATCGGGCGGGCTGACCACGCTCGAATTCCACGACATCACGTGGTCGGCGCTGAACAGCACCGCGGTGCCGTCCCGGGCAGAGAGGGCGAAGCAGAGATGATCCGAGGCGTGTCCGGGCGTGTGGATCGCCGTCAGGCCGGCAGTCGCCTCGTTGTCGTCCAGCATGGTGTCGGGCCGGAATGCCTCGATCGCGGTGTCGCGGAAGGCGACGATGGGCGCGCCAGTGGCGGCCTTCAGCGCCGGCGCCGCCTCGGTATGGTCGTGATGGAAATGCGACAGCAGGATCAGGTCGACCTTGCCCGCCGCCGCCCGCAGCACCGCATCGACATGCGCCGGCTGGTCCGGCCCGGGGTCGAGGACCACCAGCCCGTCTGCCGTCTCGATCAGATAAGTATTGGTGCCGTGATAGGTCATCGGCCCGGGGTTGGCGGCGACGATGCGGCTGATGCCGGGCAATACCGGCAGCACCGTGCCGCGCGGCGGCTCGGGTTCGGTCAGAAAGGCCATCGCGGTCCTCGATGTGCTAACTGACCGGTAGATGGCGGAAAGGTCCGGTGCTGACAACGCTGGCCGGGCAGGAGAGGGCGACATGATCGGGAAGCTGCTATTCGGAGCGGTGTTGGCGGCGGGTGTGGGGTACGGCTATCCACTGGTGAACGAACACGCGGGCAATGCGTGTCAGGCGCTGGAACGGCATGTGATTGCCGTGGAGGCGCCGGCCGCCCCGCTGCAGCGTCCGGCGCGCGCCATCGAATGGGCGGTAGCACGGATTTACCTGGAGCCACTGTCGGACGGGCGGCTTGCCGCGCTCCAGGCGAAGCACCGATATCCGGCGCTGCCCGCGGAGGTAGGGTGCGCGGTCCGCTACTGGACAAAGCTGCTCGATTCGCCCGCGTAGCGCGCTGGCTGGAAACCGAATGATAATTGCCGGCGGTTGGGCGAAGGGCTACGCTTTGCCCGCGGGGGTGCCCACCGACACCTGTCCGGGAATCTCGGCCAGACGGGAGCCAGCCGGATGGAACAGGCGATTGCCGGCGCCAAAAGCCGGATACGCAAGGCATTGGAATTCATCGCGGAAGAATTCGTGCATGCGCTTCCGGCAATTGTGTTCTTTGCCGTCGGCTTCAATCTAATCGTATTCTCGATGAACCTGATCCTGAGCCAGTACTTCCTGCGGTTCGGCAGCTTCATGCTCGCCACGACCGCGGCACTCGTCGTTGGCAAGGCTGTGCTTGTCGCCGACAAGATGCGCTTTCTCAACCGGTTCGAGTCGGCCCCGTTGATCCAGCCGATCCTGTTCAAGACATGCGTTTACACGGTGTTTGTCTTCATCGCCCGCCTGATCGAAGCGTACATCCATTACTCGATCGATACCGGCCGACTGATCGGGTTCTTCCCATTCATGTATGATCAGTTCTCCTGGCACCGCTTCATATTCATCCAGCTTTGGATCTTCGTCCTGTTCTTTGTCTATACTTCCGGGACTGAGCTGAACCGGCTGTTTGGATACGGAATGCTGGCCAAGCTGTTCTTCAGGTACCGGAACAGCGAGTACAAACTGACCCGTCGTCAGCGAATCAGGACGCTGGTGCAGCTCAGCCGCGTCACCCAGCGGCACTCGATCAACGAACTCGAGGATCCGAGCTCCGCGGCGCACCGCGAGATGGTCTGGTTATTGAAGATCCTCGCCATGGACAGGCGCAACCAACCGGCTGCGGCGGCTCACGTATCGGCGGCGCGACCGGCCGCGCCCACGACCGGGTGAGGGCGGCCCGAGTCAGCTGCGGCTGCAAGACGATGTATCCTTCGGCGACGGCTGGTTTGCCATCAATCCAAGGAAGATCCAGGGGGAGAAAGCGATGTCCGGGCGTGAAGCGAGCGATCGGATAACCGCTGAAGCTCAGCGACTTGCCGAGGCTCGCGCCGGGCGCGTCGCCTGGCGGCTGTGGGGACCGTACTTGAGCGAACGCCAGTGGGGAACAGTCAGAGAAGACTACAGCGACAACGGCGATGCATGGAACCATTTTACCCACGATCAGGCACGGTCACGCGCCTACCACTGGGGCGAGGATGGCATTGCCGGATGGAGCGACGAAAAACAGCGCCTGTGCTTCGCGCTTGCGCTCTGGAACGGCCGCGACCCGATCCTGAAGGAGCGCATGTTTGGCCTGACGAACAGCGAGGGCAACCACGGCGAGGATGTCAAGGAATACTATTTCTATCTCGATGGGACGCCATCCCACTGTTATATGAAGTACCTCTATAAGTACCCTCAGGATGCCTACCCCTATTCGGATCTGGTCGAGACCAATCGTCGACGCAGCCGGACTGAAATGGAGTACGAGCTGCTGGACACGGGCGTATTCGCGGGCAACCGCTACTTCGATGTGTTCGTGGAATACGCCAAAGGCGGGCCCGACGATACTCTGATCCGCATCAGTCTATGCAATCGCGGGCCGGAACCAGCGTCCCTTCATGTGCTTCCCACGCTATGGTTTCGTAACGTATGGGCATGGTGGCCGGAGACACCCAGGCCGGTCTTGCGAGCAACCCGGACCGAGGCGGGGCATCGGACGATCCTGGCCAGCCATGCAGAACTGGGCGATTACGTGCTTCATTACGAGGGCGACGTCCCGCTGCTGTTCACCGAGAACGAGACGAACGCCAGACGTCTGTTCGGCCGACCAAACCCGACTCCCTATGTCAAGGACGGGATCAACGAATATGTGGTGAACGACAACCAGCAGGCGGTCAATTCAGGCCTGACCGGAACCAAAGCCGCGGCACATTACGTCTTGAACGTCGCCGGCGGCGGAAGTGTGGCCGTGCACCTTCGGCTAAGTCGCGCGGCGGCCGTTTCGGCAGAACCGTTCGGCATCGGCTTCGAGCAGATTTTCGAAGCGCGACGAGCCGAGGCGGATGCCTTCTACGCGTCGATTACGCCGGCCCGCGTCGGCACGGATGCGGCGAACATCATGCGCCAGGCATCAGCGGGCATGCTGTGGGGCAAACAATACTACTTCCTGGATGCCGACAAGTGGCTGGTGGAGCACGGCGCCGACCCGCTGCATTTGAACGACAAGCCGATCCGCAACGGTGCCTGGTTCCACATGAGGAACGACGATGTGATCTCGATGCCGGACAAGTGGGAGTACCCCTGGTACGCAGCCTGGGACCTGGCATTCCACACCATGGCGCTGTCGGCTGTCGATATCGATTTCGCGAAGCAGCAGCTCATGCTGATGCTGGAGCGAGCCTATCTGCATCCGACCGGACAAATCCCGGCGTATGAGTGGAATTTCGGTGATGTCAATCCGCCGGTGCATGCGTGGGCGACCATCTTCCTGCATCGGTCGGAGCAGGCCCTGGGCCACGAACCGGACATAGAATTTCTCAAGCAGGCATTCAGCAGGCTCTCGCTCAATTTCAGTTGGTGGCTGAACCGCAAGGATCGCTCTGGCAAGAGCGTATTCGAGGGCGGGTTCCTCGGTCTCGACAACATCGGCGTGTTTGATCGCAGCGCGCCGTTGCCGACCGGCGGCTATCTGGAGCAGGCCGACGGAACGGCATGGATGGCGCTGTTCTGCCAGAATATGCTGGAAATCGGAGTCGAGGTTGCGGCGTATGATCCAAGCTTTGAGGACCTCGCCGGCCGCATCATTGGTCAGTTTCTGCTCATTGCGCGGGCTATGAATGGCTTGGGCGCGAACGGAATGTGGGATGAGGATGACGGCTTCTATTACGACATGCTACGATTGCCTGACGGACGTTCCGAACGCCTTAAAGTGCGTTCCGTCGTAGGGCTTCTGCCGCTCTGCGCCGTCACTGTTGTCGAACCCTGGCAGCGCGAGAGGGTCCCGAACCTGCTTCAGCATTTTATGTCCGAGCTGCGCCGCAAGCCGGAACTGCTTGCGACGATGCACGCAACCGGCCCTGGACATCTGGGCGTTGGCGGACGAGGGATCCTCGCACTGGTGAACCAGGAACGCTTGCGCCGGATCCTTTCGCGCATGTTGGACGAAGACGAATTCCTGAGCCCATATGGCATTCGCGCGCTTTCCCGATATCACGCCTCACATCCCTATGTGTTGGCGGTGGATGGCACGGAGTATCGCGTCAATTACCTGCCTGCTGAATCGGACACCGGCATGTTCGGGGGCAATTCCAATTGGAGAGGTCCAGTCTGGATGCCGACGAATGCCGTCATCATTCGGGCTCTGGTTCAGTACTATGTCTATTATGGAGATAGCTTCAAGGTGGAATGCCCGACAGGTTCGGGCCAATGGATGAACCTGTTCGACGTCAGCGCGGAGATCACACGACGACTGATCCGCATCTTCGAGCGCGATGCATCAGGCCGTCGTCCGGTCTTCGGCGGCAGCGAGACGTTCCAGACCGATCCGCACTGGCGGGACTGCCTGCTGTTCTATGAGTATTTCCACGGCGACAACGGCGCAGGGATTGGCGCGAGCCACCAGACCGGTTGGACCGGGCTCATCGGCAGGCTTATCCAGCTATATGGTCAGCTCGACGGAGCCTCGCTGTTGCAGGACGGGATCGCACAGGCGTTCGTTGACGAAGAGGCGCGTCGCCGCCGCGATATCCCTGGCCGGGCCACGGGATGACGGCGCCACGCTGTTCGTCGCCGGCTGCGGCGCCACCGGCAGTCTCGGTTCGTTCGCAAGTCTCCTCATGCCGCTCGTCTTTCGGACGGCTTCGCTATGCAGATCCGGAAACCGCGACAGGAGAGAACCGAAGAGACAGCCGGGCAAACGCGCAAGGCGCCCACCCGGCCTTCTTGCGGAAGGGCTTGCTCCCTAACCGGACGCACCCTCCAGCGACAGGACGACACGCCGGTTTTTCGCCCGGCCTTGCGGCGTAGCGTTCGAGGCAACCGGATCGGCATCGCCGAAACCCTTTGCTTCTACAAGATCCGGTTTCACTCCCTGCGAGATCAGAAACGCCATGACAGCATCGGCGCGCTTTTGCGACAATTCCTGGTTCGAGGTGACGCCCTGCCGCTGAAGCTCCGGGCCAATCGGCGTGTTGTCGGTGTAGCCACTCACCAGAAGCTTGTTCTGCTGCGTCGGTGCCAGCTTTTGGGCAAAGCCACCGATGATCTGCCTTCCCCGGGCGCTCATCGTCCAGCTTCCTGGCGCAAACACCAAATCGCTGTTCGCGGTGTACTGGATGGCCCCGGTCAGACGCGCGATCTGCGCCTTGTCGGTGCTAATCTCCTGCTGTTGCGAGGAAACCTGTTGCTGGAGCTGCTGGTTCTGTGCCTGCAGCGCATCGTAGTCGCTCTTCCAGACCACGCATCCGGTCAGGACCGTGGTGGACAACAGCGACATCACGACAAGGCCGCTCTTGGCTGGATTGGTCATTGCATTCCGTTCCCCATTATGTGTGTGGCAGCCAGCACGTGCTTGAGCGTGAACCGGGTGTGCCGCCAGTGCCCTCTGCCATGTCGGACAGTTACCCCCTCTGGCGAGTGGCGCTATGCGGATCCGGCAACGAGATACGCCTTCAGCGACCGCAGGCGTGACCCGGCGACCTCCGCGCTTTTGGAATGGGCTTCAGGATGGGCACAGGCCATGATGGGTGAGGCGCCGTCGTTCAGTGCCTGCTTCGACCCAAGCATTCCATTGCACCGCGCCGGCTGTGGCTCTAATCTGCCCAAATCATGGGCAACTGTCGTTCCGCCACCACAATTCCGCCGCTCGAGATCGGCCCACGCATCCGCCTCGACACGCCGGTGATTTTGGCGCCCATGTCGGGTGTCACCGATCTGCCATTCCGCCGGCTCGCCAAGCAGCAGGGGGCCGGCATGGTGGTCTCCGAGATGATCGCTTCTTGGGCGATGATCCGCGAGAACCAACGGACGCTGCGCATGGCCGAGATCGATGGCTGCGGGGGCATCTCCGCAGTGCAACTCGCCGGCTGCGAGCCGGCGGCGATGGCGGAGGCGGCGCGGCTCGCGGCGGATCGCGGCGCCGACCTCATCGACATCAACTTCGGCTGCCCGGTCAAGAAAGTGGCGGTCGGCCAGGCAGCCGGCTCGGCGCTGATGCGCGACGAAACAGCGGCCGCCGCACTGCTGGAAGCGACGGTCAAGGCAGTGCCGGTTCCAGTCACGCTGAAGATGCGCATGGGCTGGGACCACGCCAGCCTGAATGCCCCGCAGCTCGCCCGCATTGCCGAGGACGTGGGCATCCGCATGGTCACGGTGCATGGGCGCACCCGCCAGCAATTCTATACCGGCCGCGCCGACTGGGCATTCATCGCCCGCGTGAAGGAAGCAGTGCGCATCCCGGTGATCGCCAACGGCGATATCCTGACCGAAGATGATGCCGCCGATGCGCTGGCCCGATCGGGCGCCGATGGGCTGATGATCGGGCGCGGCTGCTATGGCCGGCCGTGGTTCCCCGCGCTGGTCGCCGGCTTCCTGCGCACCGGCCAGCGCGCGCCCGAGCCCCCGCTGGCGCAGCAGAAACTGCTGGTGCTCGGCCATTACGCGGCGATGCTGAGCCATTTCGGGATCGAGGCCGGACTGCGGCTGGCCCGCAAGCACGTGTCCTGGTACTCGCGCGGCCTGCCCGGATCGGCCGAATTTCGCGCCGCCGTCACCCGCCTGCCCGAGGCCGGCGCAGTGATACGGCTGATCCACGACTTCTATGACCGGCTGATCGACACCGGAGCGAGTCGCGTCCCGCCGCACCGTGACGAGCCGGAGCTGGCCGAAGCGGCATGAGCGGCAGTGCGGCAAACCGGCTGCTCGCTGCAATCGGGCGCTCGAAGGTCCGCCAGCGCCAGCCGGACGCGGCGCAAATCCTCAGCGCGTTGCCGGTGCCTGTGGTGGTGCTGGACCCGGACAATCGGTTCCTCTACGCCAACCAGGAAGCGGAGCAATTCCTGGGCATCTCCATGGCTCAGCTTGCACAGCTCACGCTCGGCGATCTCATTCCGTCCGACAGCCCCATGTTCCTGCTGATCCAGCAGGTGCGCGAGACCGAGGCCAGCATCGCCGATCACGACGTGACGCTGGAGAGCCCCCGCATCCACAAGCGGGGCATCACCGTGCAGGGGTCTCCGCTACCCGAGGACCCGGGCGCCATTCTGCTGGTGCTGCAGGACGCCTCGACTGCCCGTGCGCTCGACCGCCAGCTCGCATTCCGCGGCGCCGCGCGCAGCGTCACCGGAATGGCCGCGGTGCTCGCACACGAGGTGAAGAATCCGCTCTCCGGCATTCGCGGCGCGGCGCAGCTTCTGGAAACCAATGTATCCCCGGAGGACCGCGAGCTGACGGTGCTGATCCGCGACGAGGCGGATCGCATCCGCACGCTGGTCGATCGAATGGAGAGTTTCGGCGAGAAGCCGCTGGCACGGAGCGCGGTGAATATCCATCGCGTGCTCGGCCACGTGCGCAAGCTGGCAGAGACCGGCTTCGCCGCGGCGGTGCGTTTCCAGGAGCTCTACGACCCCTCGCTGCCGTCAGCCTGGGGCAATCGCGACCAACTCATTCAGGCGGTGCTGAACCTGGTCAAGAACGCCGCCGAAGCCGTCAGCGGACAGGCGAACTCCGAGATCGCACTAACCACCGGCTACCAGCACGGGGTGCGCATCGCCGTCCCCGGCTCGTCGCGCCGGCTCGACCTGCCGCTGCTGGTGACGGTGCGCGACAACGGGCCGGGCATTCCCGACGACATCCGCCCGCATCTCTTCGAGCCGTTCGTCAGCTCGAAACCCTCCGGCAGCGGCCTGGGGCTTGCACTGGTCGCCAAGATAATCGGCGACCATGGCGGGCTAATCGAGGTCGATAGCCGACCTGGGCGCACCGAGTTCCGCCTGCACCTGCCGGTCTTCGGTGATGACGATTCCTCGTGCTGAGGAGCCCCAGATGACGCTTCCCACCGTGCTCGTGGCCGACGACGATCGTTCCATCCGCACCGTGCTG
>Ga0335075_10004626_pt1 | contig 21477 bp, 14 predicted proteins | sample Lox_Sample_24_FD_206723 | JGI IMG/M metagenome (GOLD analysis project Ga0335075, IMG submission 206723) | Soil microbial communities from Loxahatchee National Wildlife Refuge, Florida, United States - Lox_Sample_2.4 | ecosystem: Environmental > Terrestrial > Soil > Wetlands | place: USA...
GCGCCGCCGTCTGCAGGGAGTTGAAGCCGCCCCAGGAGATGCCGCGCATTCCCACCGACCCGTTGCACCAGGGTTGCCGCGCGAGCCAGGCGATCACCTCGACGGCGTCGTCCTGCTCCTGCTGCAGGTACTCCCCGAGCAGCACCCCGTCCGAGTCGCCCGACCCGCGGATGTCGACGCGCACGAAGGCAAATCCGTACGGCACGAACGACTCCGCCCAGCCCGTGTCGCGATGCCGCTCGAGGTCGCGCAGCCGGTACGGCAGGTATTCCCACACCACGCCCACCGGGGCGGCCTCGGCGCCTTGCGGGATCCACAGCCGCGCGGCGAGACGCGTGCCGTCCTTGAGCGTGATCCACTCGTTCTCGATGGTCTTGAAGGGGCGCTTCTTCGGCATCTGCCAGCCGCCGCCCGCGGCGGCCCAGCCGCATGGGGGGAGCGCGGCGCTCGCGAGCACGGCGCTCGAGCCGGCCAGAAATGTGCGTCTCGACACGGGCATGGTGAGTCTCGATCCTTTGCGGTGAGGGGCCGGGGTTGCTCTAGAGTAAATCGCGCTCGATGGTGCTGAACTGCTCGCGCTTGAATATTTCCTGATCGCCTTTCCTGGCCTCGAGCGTCTCCTTCAGCCGCAACTCCTGCGCGGTCGAGGTGAGCTCGAACGCCGCGCTCACCGTGCAGTCCCAGTCGCCGCGCTTCCAGGAGGTGGAATTCTCCTGCCGCCAGACGCTGCTGTTCGCATCGCCCGGCCGCACGGTGAGATCCTCGCTCGACTGCGTCGTGACCTGCGTTGCGACCTCCGCGATCAGCGTGCTGCGCGGAGCCGATCGCAGGTGCGCCTCGGCGCCCGGCCCCATCTCGGTGTGGCTGTAGGGGCTTGCCCCGGCGGTGCGGATCACCGGGATGGGAAAGAGCGCCTCGCGCGGCGGCTTGGGGCGCACCGGCAGCGTCAGGCTCGAGTGCGGCAGGTCCAGGGTCAAGGTGGCGATCTGCGGCGAGGGCCACACCAGCGGCCACAGGCTCTCGGACACGGCCGCGCGAATGCGGTTGCCTTTCTTGAAGCGGTGCGCCGTCATGTAGAGCGGCACTTCGACGTCATAGAGCTCGCCGGGCACGAGCGGCGCGGGGTGCTCGTGCGAGTCGCGGTGGGTGAGATTCAGGATCCCGTAGCTCACCAGCCACGATTTGCCCTCGGGCGTGAGCTCGGTCAGCCGCACGGCGAGCTTCGCCACCGCCACGTTCGCGCTCACGCGGATGCGAGCCAGCGGGTAGCCGAGAATCTCCTCATCCGCCTCGAGCGGCTTGGAGTCGAAGCACAGCGAGCGCGCATCGTCCGGCGCTTGATCGTCGGGCCGGCTCGGCATCCATTGCGGCTTGCACAGTCCGACGACCTGATCGCCGACGAGCGTGAGGGAGCCCTGCGCCGCCGGCGCGGCGGCGAGCGCGCCGCGGCCGAAGTAAAGCACCCGCGGCCGCGTGCTTCGCGAAGGCCACGCGGCCTGCGCCACCCAGCGGCCTGGAATCTCGGCCGGGTACACCTCCGACACGGTGCGGTACGGCAGGTAGGCGCGCAGCATCGGCTCGTCCATGATCCCGGTGTCGACGCCCTTGAGCCAGTGATGCCACCAGCGCACCTCCTCGTAGGCCCAATCCAGGCGCATGGGCGCCGGCAGGTTGGGCATCAAGTGGCCCCACGGGCCGATCAATCCCTTGCGCGGCACTTTGAGGCCCGCGAGCAGACTCCCGACGCAGTTCGAGTAGGGATCGAGCCAGCCGGCGACCACGTAGACCGGGCACTTGATGCGCCCGTAATCGCGGGCCACCGAGCCGCGCTGCCAGTACGCGTCGTAGCGCTGATGGGACGTCCATCGCTCCAGGATCGGGGGCGTCGCGGCGAGCCGCTCGCGCCATTGCCTCTCCCAGTCCGCGCCGCTCACCTCGGGGTCCGGAGGCGCCCCCATGTACACCTTGAAGTAGGTGCCCCACTTGAAGTTCTCCGCGGCGAGCGCCCCGCCGATGTAGTGCGCATCGCCGAGGAAGCGATTGTCGACGCAGCCCATCGGCATGATGGCCTTGAGCGCCGGCGGCGCGAGCGAGGCGATCTGCAGGGAGTTGATGCCGCCCCAGGAGATGCCGCGCATCCCGACCGAGCCGTTGCACCAGGGCTGCGCCGCGAGCCACGCCACGCAGGCCACGCCGTCGTCGAGCTCGGGCTGCGCATACTCATCGGTCATGATCCCCTGCGAGTCTCCCGTGCCGCGGATGTCGACACGCGCGAACGCGATCCCGAAGGGGGCGAGATCGAGCGCCGTCGCGTCATCGCGCGCGCGCACGCCGTCGCGCTTGCGATACGGCAGATATTCGAAGACCACCGGCACCGGGTTCTGCGCGGCGCCCTCCGGAATCCACAGCCGCACGCCGAGCCTCGTCCCGTCGCAGAGCGCAATCCACTCATTCTCGATCACCTCGAAGGGGCGCCGCTGCGGCAGCGTCCAGCCGCGGCCGAGCGCCAGAGCGGCGCGCTCGGGTCGCGCGACCATCGCGCCGGCCGCCAGGGTGCCCGCGGCGGCCGCGAACTCTCGCCGGTTCATCCTCATGGACTCAAGGTTCCCGCGGGGCGGGCGGGGGCGCCTGCGCCGCCCGCGCGGGCCGGGCACAACTCGCTCGCGAGGCCGATCCGATGCGCGGGACCGATTTCATGCGCGAGACCGATTTCATGCGTTTGATATTCTGCGAAAGCGCATATACATTCGAGGGTGTTGCCTGATTTCAACTGAAGGTCTGCCCGGGACGGCGCTCCGACAGGGTAACAGCGAAGCGGCATAGAACGCTCACTGGGAGACTCTAACATGGGGAATCGATACTCGAAGGGGTCGGTTCGACGTCGTGCGGGCCGAATGCTGCCGCCGGCGAGAACCGCCATCGGCGCGGCGGTGTGTCTGGCGCTCTACGGTATGCCGCACGCCGCGCGGGCTCAGGAGCAGCCCGCCGCCGCGCCCGCCTCCTCCGGGGAGCTGTCGGAAATCACCGTGACGGCAACCCGCCGCGAGGAGAAGCTCGAGGCGGTGCCGTACAGCTTGTCGGTGGTGAGCGGGGAGGATCTCTCGCGCACCGGCGTCACCGATCTGGCCGGCCTCGCGAATGAGGTGCCCGGCCTTGCCTACTATGATTTTGGCGCGCGTCAGGTCGGCTCCGAGGTCCCCATCATCCGCGGCCTCAATGCCAGCGACATCTCGGTGCAGGGGCGCTCGTTCCGCACCTTCGAGCAGAGCCCGGTGGGCACCTACATCGGCAATTCCCCGTTCGACGGCTACGTGCAGCTCGATGACGTTCAGCGGATCGAGGTGCTGCGCGGTCCTCAGGGGACGCTGTACGGCGCCGGCGCGCTCGGCGGGGCGCTGCGCATCATCCCGAACCCGCCCGAGCTCGGCGTGTTTTCGGGCAGCATCGGGGCGAGCTCGGGATTCGTGACCGGCGCCAACAAGCTCGCCTACAGCACCACCGGCGTGCTCAACGTGCCGCTCGGCGACACGCTCGCCTTCCGGGCGTCGGCCAAGTTCGACTACGAGCCCGGCTGGATCAATGTCTACGGGCTCGAGAAGCGCACCGGGTCGCCGCTCACCGGCGACCCCGTGCTCGCCGACCCTTCCGATCCCATCGACAGCCCGGGCGTGTTCTACGGCAAGAACGACTGGAACGACCAGAACTCCTTCACCGGCCGCACCAGCCTGCGCTGGAAGCCGAGCGATGTGTTCAGCGCGGACCTCGCCTTCATCTACGCGAGCGTGAATGGCGACGGCGGCCCGTACGCCGACCCGACTTTCCCCGGCGGCCCTTATGTGATCGACCCGAGAATCACCCTTCCCGCCGGCAGCGATCGCACGACCTTCAGCACCACCGATCAGCAGTACTGGCGCCGCACCACCCTCTCGAGCGTCGATCTGAGCTACGACGCCGGATTCGCGACGCTCTCCTCGACCAGCACCTACGCGGCCACCAACGGCTGGACCATGTCGGACGGGACGTACCTCATCGGCGACCTCAACTCGTTCAACGTCAACAACTACTACGAGGGCGTGCCCTTGAATCCGCGCTACATCGAGCCCGGGTTGTTCACCGATTACACCCACACGTTCGATCAGGAGCTGCGCCTGGTGTCGAAGACCGGCCCCGACTCGATGTTCGACTACGTGGTCGGCCTGTTCTACGAGGATCAGAAGCGCACCGGCGGCTGGTTCATTCCGAGCCCCGGCTCCTATGAGCGCACCGTCGCCGAGGGCTGCACCGGCCAGTACTATGCCGGCGACACCTACCCCAACTGCCTGGTATCGGTCGGGCCGGGCGATGAGAACTTCACCCAGATCGACACCCAGCAATTCAGCGACAAGTCCGAGTTCGGCGAGTTCACCTGGCATTTCACCCAGCGAGGGCAGATCACCCTGGGCGGCCGGCATTTCGAGCAGAGCTTCACCGATGCGCAGTCCTACCTCGTCTACACCTACGACATCCTGATCCCGGCCACGCCGCACAGCTCGCCCGCCTCGAAGAACACCTGGAAGGTGAATCCCTCCTACCAGTACGCGGACGGCCAGTACGTCTACGCCATCTGGTCCCAGGGGTTTCGGCGCGGCGGCGCGAATTCGGTGCCGCCGGTGGGCATCTACAAGGAGAGCCCGGTGCTCGAGACCTATGCGCCGGACTCGGTCAATAACTACGAGGCGGGCTTGAAAGGGCGCTTCGCGAACGATCTGAGCTACACCTTCGCCGTGTTCGACATCCGCTGGGACAAGCCGCAAATCTCCACCACCTTGCTCGACGGCAACCTCGCCGTCTACAACGCCAACACCGCCGAGTCGAGGGGCTTCGAGTTCGAGTCGCGAGGTCCGCTGTTCATCCCGGGTCTCACCTACTCGATCGGCGGCGCCTTCGCCGACGCCAAGCTCACCTCGAGCTTTGCGTATCCGGAGAACAACGGTGCGGGGGTGATCGTCCCCGGGCTCCTGACCGGCCAGGCCGGCGATAAGTTGCCCGGCAGTCCCAAGCTGAGCGCCTCCGCGACCCTCACCTACGACTACCCGCTCGCGCCCACCTACAATGTCGTGACCTCGCTCAACGGCGTGTATCGCAGCACCGTTCCGCTGTTTCTCACGCCGCCGTACAACTACCTCAATTCTCAGGCCTACGGCATCATGAACCTGAGCGCCACGCTGGTGCACAAGCCCTGGCGCGTCGGCTTCTATTCCACCAACCTGCTGGATAAGCGCGCCGTGCTGGCGCCTTTCGTTCCGAATCCCTACGACAACGGCGGCGGGCTCATTCAGGACAATACCTACAATCCCCCGCGCGAGGTGGGCCTGAAGGCTGCATACTCTTTTTGAAGCGTGACTCGGCTGCGCCAGGAGGGCCGCGATGTCGGAGCTCGACTTACTGCTGATCGCCCGTGTTCTGCACGTGGTGGCAAGCACCCTCTGGGGCGGCGGCGCGATATTGATCGCCGCCTATCTGCTGCCTGCGATCAGAGCGGCCGGCCCTGCCGGCAGCGCCGTGATGAGACAGTTGACCGTCGTTCGCAAGCTCCCGGAGGCGCTGGCGGCGATCGGGATCGTCGCGATCGTCTCGGGCGGCTACCTCTACTGGGTCGACTCGCGCGGCCTGCAGGCGAGCTGGCTCGCCTCGGGTTGCGGGCTGGCCTATGCCGCGGGTGGCCTGGCCTCGCTGGCCGCAGCCGCGATCGGACTCGGCATCAACATCCCCACCGCGAATCGCATGGGATCGCTCGCGCAGGCATTGCACGCCAGCGGCGCGCCACCGACGCCGGAGCAGAGCCAGATCCTCGGCCGCTTCGCTGTCCGCATCGCGCGCGGAACCCGTGCGGTCGCCGTGCTGCTCGCCCTTGCCGTCACCGCCATGGCCGTGGCCCGATACCTGCCTTAGCCCGATACCTGCGCCAGCCCGATACCTGCGCCAGCCCGATACCTGCGCCAGCCCGCGGCCCGCTACGCATCGCTCGGCAGGGCGACGCCGCGGCTTCGCAGCGCCTGGATCAGCGGCTCGAGGTGCGGGCGATAGCCGCGCCAGCGTCCCGAGGAGGAGCCATAGATCGGGCGGCGGATCTGCGCTGCGCTTGCGGTGAGCGAGACGGCGGCGTTGTTCTGCACCTCGATCGCCTGTGCGCTCCACGCCAGGCCGCAATGCTGCGCGAGCGCGGCACCGCTGCGCGCCGGGTCCTTGACGAGATCCTCGTACACGACCTCGTGGATGTCGCCGCCGCAGCGCGCCCGCCAGTGGCCGATCAGCCCCTGGTAGGCGCTGTAGTAGCGCGCGAGATCCTCGAAGTCGTAGCTGAAGGGGTAGGCCTCGCCGAACAGGGTGCGGTACATCGCGAAGCAGCTGTCGAGCGGCGAGCGGCTGAGGAGTATCAGCTTCGCGCCGGGCAGCGCGCGCTGGATCGCGCCGAGGTAAAGATAGTTCATGGGCAGCTTCTCGATGATCTTGCCGCTGCCGCTGCCGGCGCCGGCGCCCTCCGCCAGGGCGGCGTAGCGAGCGGCCACCGCGTCGGGGTCGGCCGCCGCGGCGCGCGCGAAGACATCCCCGCCCTGCGCCGGGGAGGCCGCCAAGAGGGCGGCGGAGAAATGGTCGGTTTCGCCGTTCGAGTGCACGCCCGCGAGCCCGAGAAGGATGCGCTCGACCAGCGTGGTGCCCGAGCGCGGCAGGCCCACGATGAAAATGTAGCGGCTCGAGTCGATGCGCCCCGTCGCAGGGCGCGCCGCGGGGCCGGCCGGAGCTTCGGCAAACGCCTCCCGGATGCGCTGCATCTTGCGCTCATCGAGCGCCACCTCGTAGGCGAGATGGCGCCGGCGCGTGCGCGCGGCATCGGCGAAGCAGGGAAAGGCCTCATCGAAGCGAGCGAGGTCGTCGAGCTCCTTGCCGAGGGCGTAGCCGAGGAACATCCGCGCCCGATCCTCGATCCCGGGACGCGCCAGCAGCCGGCGCAGCTCCTGCACGTGATTGGCCTCGGGCGTCTGCACGCGCAGCTCCGAGCGCAGCAGCACGCTCGGATACTGCGTCGAATCGAGCTCGATCGCGCGCTCGCAGGCCGCTTCCGCCTCGGCCAGCCGGCCGAAGCTGCGCTCGCTCGAGGCGAGGTTGTACCAGAACCGCGGAATCTCGGGCGCGAGCTCGACCACGCGCCGGTACAGCGCATTCGAGCGCTCGTGCCGCCCGAGCAGCATCGAGACGTGCGCGAGGCCGTCGTAGGCATCCGCGACGCCCGGCGCGCATTCGAGCGCCTCGAGCACCACGCGCTCGGCATCGCCCGCCCGCCCGAGCTTGAGCAGGATGGTCGCGAGCAGGCCGTGCGCGCGCACGCAGGTGCGCTCCCCGGCGAGCGCGCGCTCGGCGAATTCCAGCGCCTCGGCGAGGCGCCCGGCGCGCATCAGCTTGTACGCCTCGACGTCGGGCCTCGATGCGGCGTCGAGGATCCTCAACTGGCTCAACTTGGACCGTCTCGACCTCATGTTCCGCGCGATTCGATGCGAGGGCCCGCCCGCTGCGCGATCAGCGCATATTCCTCCGGCCTGCGGTAGCGGGCGAAGTCGAAGTTCACGCGCCGGCACGTGCCGATCAGCTCGAGGTCCGCGCGATGCACCACCACCTCATCGTCCAGCGAGGCGGCGAGCGCCACGATCTCGCCGGTCGGGGCGATGATGCAGGAGCCGCCGATCAGCGCTTGGCCCTCCTCGAGTCCGGCCTTGGCGGCCGCGGCGATCCATAGCGTATTCTGATAGGCCCCCGCCTGCATCGGCAGATGATTGTGAAACATGCGCAGGTGCGCGAGCGCCGGGGCCTCCTCGAGCACGGCCGGCGTGTTGTAGCCGATGAGCGCGACCTGCGCGCCGTTGAGGCACAGCATGCGATAGGTCTCCGGCCAGCGCCGATCGTTGCACAGCGACAGGCCGATGCGCACGCCGCGATAGGAGTACACCGGAAAGCCGAGGTCGCCCGGCTCGAAATAGCGCCGCTCCAGATGCGTCGTGACGCCTTGCAGCGCCTCCTGCGACCCCGGAATGTGCATCTTGCGGTAGCGCCCGATCGGTACGCCGTCCGCGCCGACCAGCACCATGCTGTTGAAGCGGCGCGCGCCCCCCTGCGCCTCGCCGAGCTCCGCATAGCCCAGCGCGAAACCGATGTGCAGCCGGCGTGCGGCATCGAACAGCGGTCGAGTCTGCGGGCCCGGCATCTGCGCCTCGTAGAATTCATCGATCTCGCGCGGATCCTCAAGTGCCCAGCGCGGAAAGAACGTGCTCAAGGCGAGCTCCGCGAACACCGCAAGCTCGGCGCCCGCGCCGGCCGCTCGCTCGAGCAGGTGCACCAGCCGCCCGACGGTCTCGGCGCGCGTGGCGCTGCGCATGACGGGGCCCATCTGGCAGGCGGCCAGCGTCAAATATCGGCTCATGGCGTCGTCTCCTCGAACACCGGCCGCATGGCCAGCAGCTGCTCGCGCGGCAGATGGCAGACGATGCGATGGCTCGGCGAGAATTCTTGCACGGGCGGCGCCCGACTGTCGCAGGTTCCGGCGATCCGGTACGCGCAGCGGGTCGAGAACGGGCAGCCGGCCGGCGGGCTCGATGCCGAGGGTATCTCGCCCTGCAGCAGCACCGGGCGCTTGACGATGCGCGGATCGGCGATCGGGACGGCGGCGAGCAGCGCCTCGGTATAGGGATGGTAGGGCGGGGCAAATACCTCGAGCGTCGAGCCCTGCTCCAGGATCTGCCCCAGATACATGACGACGATGCGGTCCGCGAGGTGGCGCACCACGGACAGATCGTGGCTGATGAACAGGAGCGTCGTGCCGCGCCGGCGCTGGATGTCGATCAGCAGATCGATGACCGCGGCCTGCACCGACACATCGAGCGCCGACACCGGCTCGTCGGCCACCACCAGGGCGGGGTTGCCGGCGAACGCGCGCGCCAGCCCGACGCGCTGCTTCTGCCCGCCGGACAGCTGCCGCGGGCGGCGCGCCGCGATCTCGTGCGGCAGCTTCACCAGGTCCAGAAGCTCGCGCACCCGCGCGCGAATCCGCGGCTCCTCCCGCTCGACGCCGAACTTGCGGATCACGCGCGCAATCTGCCGTCCGACCGTATGGCTCGGATTGAGGGTGTCGAAGGGGTTCTGGAAGATCATCTGCAGCGCGCGCAGCGTCCGGGTGCGCCGCCGCGTCACCGGCAGGCGGCTCAATTCCAGCTCTTCGAACCGGATCGATCCCGACGTCGCCGGCGTGAGACCCATGAGGATGCGTGCGAAGGTCGACTTGCCGCACCCCGACTCGCCCACCAGGGCCACCGTCTCGCCGCGCCGCGCAGCGAACGTCAGCGCTGCATTGGCCTGCACCTCGCCGTAGCGCTTGACGAGGTGATCGACCGCGAGCACCACCTCCCCCGCCGGCGCCGAGGGAGCGGCGGCCGCGGCGCCCGGCGGTGGCGCTCCCCAGGGGATTTCTGCGACCCGCAGGCAGCGCGAGGCGTGGCCTTGCTCGAGACCATCGCCTGCCGCGGCGCCGAGCTCGCGCATCGGCACCGGCCCCGCATCGCAGCGGCCCGCGGCGAAATACGCGCAGCGCGGCCCGAAACCGCAGCCCGGCGCCCGCTCGCGCGGCGCGGCGATCTGGCCCGGAATCGGCGCGAGTCCGCGGGTGGCCTTGCCCGCCGTGGGCACCGGCATCGAGGCGAGGAGCCCCTGCGTGTAGGGATGGCGGATGGCGCGGAACAGGCGCCTCACCGGCCCCACCTCGACCGCTTCGCCCGAATACATCACCGTGATGCGATCGCAGGTGGCGCGCACCAGCCCGAGATTGTGCGAGATGTACAGCATGCAGGTGCCGAGCTCCGCGGAGATCTCGCGGATCAGCTCCACGATCCCGGCTTCGACCGTGACATCGAGCGCGGTGGTCGGCTCGTCCAGCAGCAGCAGGCGCGGATGCGACAGGAGCGCCATCGCGATCACCACGCGCTGCTGCTCGCCGCCCGACATCTGATGCGGGTAGGCGCGCATGATCCGCTCCCCGTCGGCCATGCGCACGCGCTCGAGCATCGCGCGCGCCCTTCCCCGAGCGTCCGCGCGTCCCGACCCCTCGTGATACATCGGCACTTCCATGAGCTGCTCCCCGATGCGCATCGAGGGATTGAGCGAGGCCATGGGCTCCTGATAGACCATGGCGATCGCGGCGCCGCGCGTCCTGCGCAGCTCCTCCGCGCTCATCGCCAGGATGTCGCGCCCCTCGAACAGGATCTCGCCGCCGGCGATGCGGCCCGGGCGCCCGAGGTGGCGCATGATGGCGAGCGCGACGGTCGACTTGCCGCAGCCCGATTCTCCGACCAGTCCATGCGCCTCGCCGCGCTCGAGCGTGAGATTGAAGTCGACCACCGCGGGCACGGGACCCGCGCGGCTGTCGTAGCAGACGGAAAGATGCCGGCACTCCAGAACCGGCGCGGCGCGCGCATCGGGGCGGGGATTCATGAGGTCCGGACGCATGCGGCTCATCAGTCGCGCAGGCTCATCTCGCGCAGCCCATCGGCGATCAGGTTGAACCCCAGGATCAAGCTCGACACGGCGAGCGCCGGAGCGATCACCATGTAGGAGTACTTCCACAGTACCGCGGTGCTCGCGGCCTCCTTGATCATGAGGCCCCAGTCGGGGTCCGGCGGCTGCAGGCCGAGCCCGAGGAAGGTGAGCGTGGTGATGGCGACGGTGGTGTAGCCGAGCCGCAGGCAGGCATCGACGATGATCGGTCCGCGCACATTGGGCAAAAGCTCCACCAGCATGATCCACCCGGGATGTTCGCCGCGCGTCTGCGCCGCCTGAACGTAGTCCCGCGACTTCGCCTCCAGGGTCAAGCCGCGCACGATGCGCATGATGACGGGCGCGGAGGAGCAGGTCACCGCGATGATGATGTTGAAGCCGCTCTGGCCGAGAAGATTCAGCACCAGGATGAACAGCACCATGACCGGAAAGGACAGCAGCACATTGGCCGCGAACGACACCATCTCGTCCCACCAGCCCCCGAGATACCCGCCGATCAGGCCGCAGGCGCCGCCGACCGCGTAGGCCACGGCCGTCGCCGTGATGCCCCACACCAGAATTCTCTGGCTGCCCCACAGCGTGCGCGACAGGATGTCCCGGCCGCGCATGTCGGTCCCCAGAATGAATCGCATGCCGTGCGCGATCGAGCCGGGCAGCATCAAGGGCGCAATCGGCTTGTCCGGATCGTAGAGCGGCAGGTAGGGCGCCGCTACCGCCACCAGCAGCCAGAAGCACACCAGCGTGACCCCCAGCACCGCGACCCACGACTCGCGCCAGCGGCGCACGGCCATGGCGTACAGCAGGATCACGCAGGGTATGGCCGGGAGGAGCACGTAGGGTGCCGCCGTGCCGAGCGCGGCGCCGCACAGCACGTAGGCGATGAGCGGCGACCAGATCAAGGCGATCAGCACCACGACCGCTTGCGCCGGGCTCAAGGCGCGCGACAGGCGCCCGGCGAATGATCCCGAGGGGGACAGTGCGTGCAGCAAGCTAGCTGAACCGCACGCGCGGATTCAAGAAGGCGTAGGCGGCATCGGACAGCAGCTGCGACAGCACCGCGACCGCGACGGCCACCAGCGTTGCGGCCTGCAGCACCTGGACGTCGCCGAAATTGGCGGCATCGAACAGCATGCGGCCAAAGCCCGCGTATTGAAAGAACACCTCCACCACCACCACCTGGGAGAGCAGTCCGTTGAGCTCCAGGAAAATGAGCGTCGCCGGAACCATGAGGGCGTTGCGCAGCGCGTGCTTCCAGATGATCCGCCGGTAGGGCAGACCCTTCAGGAGGGCGGTGCGGATGTACTGCGAGCCCATGACCTCGACCATCGCGGCGCGGGTCATCCTCACGATGTAGCCCACATCGTAGAGCAGCAGCGTGAGCAGCGGCAGCACCAGCGCTCGAAACGACCAGCCCTGCGTCATGACCGACTTGGCGGGCACCCAGCCCAGCCCGAGCGCGAGCACCACCGTGAGGATCACCGCGGTGGCGATCTGCGGAATCGACGTGGTGAAGATCGCGATGAACGATATGCCCCGATCGAGCGCCGACCCCTCGCGCATGCCGGCCAGCACGCCGAGTGTCAGGGACAGCGGGACCATGATCAGCAGCACGAAGAAGGCGAGGATCGCGCTCCTCGTCAGGCTCTCCTTCAAGAGCGTGGACACCGCGATGTCCTTCTCGATGGACTGTCCCAGATCGCCGCGGGCAATGCGCCCGAGCCAGTGCCGGTAGCGCGTGAAGAAAGGGACGTCCAACCCCTTGCGGGCGATCCAGGCGTGGTAGTCGCTGTCGGACAGGGTGGACGCGCCGAATCCGCCGAGCTCGGCGACGGCGACTTTCTTGCGAAACTGGTCGCTGTCGAAGATCGCGAACAAGAGCAGCGACACGCACAGCATGATCAGCGACATCTGCAGCAGCCGGCGCAGGAGAAGTGTGCCCATGATGTCGCGGGGCTCAGCCCATCCACACCTTGGTGAGCTGCATCTGGCGGCCGGGGTGGGCGTGGTAGCCGTGCACCTGGCTCGAGGCGAGGATGAACACCGGGCGCCAGAACGGCTGCACCATGAGGGCCGCATCGCGCAAAATCTCCTCGACCCGCTGCATCTTGGCTTTGCGTGCCGTCACGTCGAAAGTCGCCTCCGCATCCGCCAGCGCCCGGTCGAACTGCGGATCGGCAAAATGCGTCTCGTTCCAGGAGGCGCCGCTCCGGTAGGCCTCGGCGAGCGCCATGGTGCCGAGCGGGCGGTGCGACCACGAGGTCGCGCCGAACGGCACCTTGTCCCACACCTCCCAGTACTTGGTGGCCGGCACGACATCGATGGCGAGGTGGATGCCGGCCTCTTTCACCTGGTCGCGCAGCGCTTCACAGGCGGCCTGCTGCCAGGGCCCGTCGTTGTTGCCGACGACGATGGTCAACTGAAGGCCCTCGCCATAGCCCGCCTCCTCGAGGAGCTGCCGGGCGCCGGCCACGTCGCGAACCGCGGGAGGGAGCGGAAAGTATTCCGGATGAATCGGGGCGACGTGAAAATTGGCCGCAACCGTCCCATGCTCGCCGAACACCAGCCGCTTGATGGCCGCATTGTCGGCCGCCTTGACGACCGCGCGGCGCACACGGATGTCATCGAACGGCTTGACGTCCACCTGCATGCGGCAGCACAGCGTCTGCGCGGTCTCGACCGAGGAGATGCGCGCATTCGGGATCGAGCGTGCCAGCTCGAGCTGCTCGACCGTGAGCTCGTAGATGGCATCGACGTCGCCCGAGGCGAGCGCCGCGGTCTGATTTTCCTGCTCGAAGTGATAGAAGTGGATCTCATCGAGATAGACATCGCCTCCCCAGTAATGGAAGTCCTTGCCATCCGTGGTGCGGGTGATGCGCTTGAGCAGGCAGCGGTCGGCGACGCGCAGCTCGGCGAGCGTGTACGGACCCGTCCCGATGGGCTGGCGCGACCAGGGCGGCGTGAACGAGGGATGCGCAATCAAGGTGGAATACTCGGCGCAATCCTCCGCGACCGAGAGCACCGGCTGGGCGAGATGCAGACGCACGGTCTCGCGGTCCAGCACCTCGACGGCGTCGGTGCGCGGCACGCGCAGCGCGCGGCCTTTCGCGTCCCGCTTGCCGGTGAGCTCGGTCAGCGCCGTGAACGTCGACAGGCCGAGATTCGACGAGCCGAGCGACGGATCGGCCCAGCGGCGGATGTTCCACGCGACATGCTCGGCCGTGAGCGGCTCGCCGTTGTGCCACATGACGCCCGGGCGCACCTTGAGCGTCCAGGTCTTGAGATCGGCGGACGGCGCCCACGACTCGATCAGCATCGGCCGCACGATGTTGTCCGGCCCGAGCATGGTGAGGTACTCGAGGATCGGGCGGGTCTGGTTGGCCATCTCGGTCCAGCTGTAGGTCGCCGGGTCTTCCATGCGGCCGACCATCTGTGCGACGCGCAGTGTCCCGCCGCGCCGTGCGCCGGGATCGGCTGCCGGGAACGGCAAGGTGCTCCCCGCCATCGCCGGGGCGGCAAGCCCCGCGATCGCGTACGCGCTGGCCGCCGCCGCGCCCAGGAGCGTCGCGCAGCGGATGAACTCGCGCCGATCGATCAGACCGCCGCGCAATTGCCCGGTGAGCACGCTGAGCAGCGGATTTTCCGCGGCGTCGGACACCGTCAACGGCCGCTTGCGCCGCGCCGCGAGTCCGTCCGCGCCGGCGTGCGCCGCGAGTCCGTCCGCCCCGGCGTGCGCCGCGAGTCCGCCCGCGCCGGCGCGCGCCGCCTCACAGCGCCGCCGTGACCATGATCTCGACCCGATAGCCCTCGCCCGCCATGCGCGCCTCCACGGTCGCGCGCACCGGCATGGCCGAGCGATCGATCCAATTGTCCCAGACGCCGTTCATGCGCTCGAAGTCGGCGATGTCGCGCAGCCAGATGGTGGCGCAGAGGAGCTTGCTCCTGTCCGATCCGGCCATCGCCAGGTAGTGGTCGATCTTCGCCAGCGTATCGCGGGTTTGCTGGGCGACGTCGCCGCGGAGGTCGTCCGCCGTCATGCCCGCGAGATACACGGTGCCGTTGTGGCTCAGCACGCGGCAAAATCGCGGCCCGTTCTCGAAGCGCTGAATGGTCATGACGAGATTTCCGTTTGACTGCAATGAGTGTCGTCGGGCGCCGCGCCGCGTAGCCGCTCGGGCGACAAGTCGGCGGCCGTGATGCCGAGCCGCAGCAGATCCTGCGGCAGCCGCCGCTCGCGGATCAAGCAGGCGCAGGCGCGCGACAGCGCCGGCGAGGTCTTGATGCCGAAGCCGCCTTGTCCTGCGAGCCAGAAAAATCCCTCCGCGCCGCCGTCGGGCCCGACCACCGGCAATGCATCCGCCGCGAAGCTGCGCAGCCCCGCCCAGGAGCGGGTGACGCGCTCGACTTGAAGCGTCGTGGCGCGCTCCAGGCGCTCGACCCCGCGCGCGACGTCCACATCCTCGGGGTAGGCATCCATGGGCGGGGAGGGCGTGGCATCCGCCGGCGAGACGAACAGCTGACCCGCGTCCGGCTTGAAATAGAACTGCTCTGCGATGTCGTTGACCATGGGCCATCGCCGGATCTCCATGCCGGGCGGCGCCGGTATGTTGAACGCTGTGCGCCGCTTCGGCACCACTCCCAAGGGGGACAGACCGGCCAGTTGCGCGACCGCATCGGCCCACGCCCCGGCCGCGTTGACGATCAACGGCGCGCGGAAGGTGCCCACGCGCGTCGCGACGCGCCAGCGCTCGCCCGCGCGCTCGATGGCCTCCACCCCGGCGTTGACCATGAGGCGTGCGCCGCGAGCCTTGGCCGCTCTCAGAAACCCCTGATGCAGCCCGTTGACATCCAGCTCCATGGCGTGCGGCTCGATGAACGCGCCGGCGACGTACTCTCGCCGCAGGATCGGCACGCGCTCGAGCGCCTCGGCGAGGTCGATGGCGACGACGGTCGGCACCAGCGCGCGCGCGGTCTCGAGCTCGCGCTCGAGCTGCTCGAGCTGATCGGCTCGGGCGATGGTGAGCGTGCCGCGCGGCGCGAGCAGCGGATGCGCGCAAAACCCTTCCGGGGGGTCCTCGAGGAAGGGCCGGCTCGCGATGGCGAGGCGCCGAACCGTCAGCGCGCCGTAACTCTCCGTGAAGCTCGCCGCCGACCGCCCGGTCGAGTGATAGCCGCAATGGCTTTCGCGCTCGAGCAGGGTCACGGAGGCGAATGCGGCGAGCTCGCAGGCGGCCGCTGCACCGGCGATTCCCCCGCCGACGACCAGAATGTCCGTGTCGCCGTCCGCGTTCAGGACCCGCTTTCCTGCGCCGCTCGCCGGCGGGGAGCCGAAGGATCGGGGCTCGTGGGCGCTGAAATCATGGGGCATTTCTCGAAGGCCGGGTAGTGGTCCATAATTTACCATAGCCATGCCCACCCCCAGCGCGCCTTACGATCTTGCCGTCACCGGTGGAACGGTGTTGCTGCCGCAGGGTCCCGAGCGGCTCGACATCGGCGTGCGCGATGGCCGCATCGCCTGGATCGGAGCCGATACCGTGCAGGCCCGCAGGACGATCGATGCAACCGCGCGGCTCGTGCTTCCGGGCGGGATCGACAGCCATTGTCACATGGATCAGCAGCCCTGGCAGGGGCGCAGCACCGCGGACGATTTTCGCAGCGGGACGCTTTCGGCGCTCTGCGGCGGAAATACCACGGTCATGCCCTTCGCCATGCAGATGCGCGGTCAATCCTTGCGCCGGATCGTCGATGACTACCACGAGCGGGCGCGTTCCAAAGCGCACATCGACTACGGCTTTCATCTGATCGTCGGCGATCCCTCTCCCCGGGTGCTCGCCGAGGAGTTGCCGCAGCTCATCGAGGAGGGGTGCACCTCGATCAAGCTGTTTCTCACCTACGAGGGATTGAAGCTCGACGATTACGAGGTCTTGACCGTGCTCGAGCTCGCGCGGCGCGAGGGCGTGATGGTCATGGTTCACGCCGAGAACGACGCGTGCGTGCGCTGGCTGACCGAGCGGTTGCTCGAGAACCGCAAAACCGCGCTGCGCTATCACGCGGTGGCGCACTCCGCGATCGGTGAGCGCGAGGCGGCCTTTCGGGCGATCAGCCTGGCGGAGCTCATCGATACGCCGCTCCTGATCGTGCACGTGTCTTCGGCCGCCGTGGTCGAGGAGGTGCGCCGCGCGCAGGCGCGCGGGTTGCCGATCTTTGCCGAGACATGCCCGCAATACCTCTTCCTGTGCGCGGAGGACATCGATACCGTCGATCTGAGCGGCGCCAAATGCGTCTGCACGCCCCCGCCGCGCGAGCGCTCCAACCAGCCGGCGATGTGGCGCGGCCTTCTCGATGGCACGCTCGCTGTTTTTTCCTCCGACCACTCGCCCTGGAATTACACCGACAAGATCGCGGGCGGACCGGGCAAACCCTTCAGCGACGTGCTCAACGGGATTCCGGGGATCGAGACACGGCTTCCGCTGTTTTTTTCGGCCACGCAGCACAGCGCCCGGCTCAGCCTGCGCAGATTCGTGGACATCACCACCACCACGCCGGCGAAGCTCTACGGTCTTTACCCCCGCAAGGGGGTCATAGCCGTCGGCTCCGACGCGGATCTGGCGATCTGGGATCCCGACAAGCAGGTGACGATTCGCAACGAGATGCTGCATCACGCGGTGGATCACACCCCCTACGAGGGAATGCAGGTGCGAGGCTGGCCGATGATGACGATCTCGCGCGGCGAGGTGGTGTGCGCGGATGGCGTGGTGTCCTCGAGCGCGGGCCGCGGCCGCTTTTTGCGCTGCGAGCGCCCATTCGCCCCGCAGCGCGAGCTCGCTCCGGTCCTGGCCCGCTGAGCGGCCCTCGCCGGCGAGGCAATCATGAGGGCTGTGCGAATGAAAGGTGCTCGATGACGATTTCCCGGCGCGATGTCCTGTTGAGCTCGGCCGCTCTGCTGTCGGCGGGACCGGCCGCGCTCTGCAGCGCCGCTTCAAGCGCCGGCGACGCTGGCCGCGGCGGCTGGCGCCTGCCGCAGAAGAACGCGGTGCGCGTCATCGAGAACGAATGGATCACCCTGCACGACGGCACCAAGCTGAGCGCCCGGCTGTGGCTCCCGGCGCAAGCCGACGCGGCCCCCGTGCCGGTGGTCTGGGAATACATCCCGTACCGCAAGCGCGATCTGTACCGCGCGCACGATGACCTCTGGGGCCACGCGCTCGCGCAATACGGCATCGCCTACGCCCGCGTCGATGTGCGCGGCTCGGGCGATTCCCAGGGCATCCTCGTCGATGAGTATCTGGATACGGAGCTCGATGACGGCGTCGAGGTGATCGCCTGGCTCGCGCGCCAGCGCTGGTCGAACGGCGCGGTGGGCATGCGCGGCATCTCCTGGGGCGGCATCAACACGCTGCAGATCGCCGCGCTTGCGCCGCCCGAGCTCAAGGCCATCATGCCCATGTGCTGCACCGACACGCGCTACACCGACGATGCGCACTACATCGGCGGCGCGCTCGGCCTCACCGACCTGCAGTGGGGCGTGCAGTTCAAGGCCGTCATGGCCATGCCGCCGGATCCTGCGATCGTCGGCGACTCGTGGCGGGAGGAGTGGCGGGCGCGTCTCGAAGCCTCACCGCCCATCCTCGAGCACTGGCTCTCGCATCAAAGGAACGATGCCTACTGGCAGCGCGGCTCGGTGTCCACCGACTACGCGCGCATCCAGTGCCCCGTGTACATCGTCGATGGCTGGGTCGACACTTATGTGAACACCGTCACCCGCATCCTCGCCCAGGTGAAGGCGCCGCGCAAAGCGCTCATCGGTCCCTGGGCGCACAACTATCCGCAGTCGGCGAGTCCCGGACCGAGCTTGCAATGGAGCTACGAGGAGGTGCGCTGGTGGACGCAGTGGCTGCTCGGGGTGGACACCGGCATCATGCGCGAGCCGATGCTGCGCGCCTACATGCCCTATCGCACCGCCTCCGAGGTCTATCCCGCCAACACGCCGGGCCGCTGGGTGGCCGAGCACAGCTGGCCTTCGCCTCGCATCGAGCCGCGCCTCTGGTATCTGGACGAGGCGCCGGCCGAGGCGCGCGCGCCAGCCGAGGCACGTGCGCCGGCCGAGGCACGTGCGCCGGCCGAGGCACGCGCGCCGGGAGGGCGCTTGTCGCCAAGAGCGGCGGCGCACAGCGAGGTGCGCTACCTCGCCGACAAGATCGTCGGGCTCGAGAAGCCCGAGTGGCTCCCGTTCCCGCCCGAGGGCATGCCGCGCGAGCAGACACCCGATGACCGCAGCTCCCTGGTGTTCGACACCGCGCCCCTCGGCGCCGATCTCGAGATCCTCGGACACCCCGTCGCCCGCATCCGCGTTGCCGCCGATCAGCCGGTGGCGAAGATCGCCCTGCGCCTGTGCGAGGTGCTGCCGGACGGCAAGTCCTGGCTCGTGACCTACGGGCTCCTCAATCTCACGCACCGCAACGGCCACGAGCACCCCGTCGCGCTCGCCCCGGGCGAGGCCTACGATGTGAGCGTCGAGCTGTCCTTGATCGCGCACCGCTTCAAGGCCGGCAGCCGCATCCGCCTCGCCGTCTCGGAGAGCCTGTGGCCGCTCGTGTGGCCCTCACCGCGCGTGGCGGCGCTCACCTTGACGCACGGCGCATCGCATCTCCAGTTGCCGGTGCGCCCGCCCGTCCACGATGCGGCGTTTCCCATCCCCGAAAATCCGCCCGACGAGAAGGCCCCGGCCGGACGCACCCCGCTGGATGAAACGGGACCCGACGCCCAGGGCTGGGTCGAGATCCATCAGGACCCGCAGCCCTACGCCTACCCCGTGGCCGACACCGGCACCGTGATCAGCGGCGCCCTCGGCATCAAGGAGCTGCTGCGCATCAAGGCCGGGGACAACGAAAGCTGCAGCTGGCAGGGCGAGCGCAGCGGCGGCTTCAAGCGCGGCGATTGGGACTGCACGGTGTACAGCAGTTTCAAGCTGACCTCGACGGCCGAGGAGTACTTCATCGAGGAGACCGTGCGCGCCAGCGAGGGCGGCACGGTCATCTTCGAGCGAACCAACAAGGCCGCCGTGAAGCGCGATTTGACCTGAGGCTGCGGCGGCGCTTTTCTCAGCAACGCGATTCCCCACTTCGTGAGCGGCGTGGCAACTCCCCCGAGGATTCTCAGTCCCTCAGGCGATGAGCGCGCGCAGCGTATCGGCGAGCAGCGCCGGGTGCGAGATGAAGGCCTCGTGCGGGGTGTCGATCTCGACGGTGCGCGCGCAGCCGAGCCGCTCGGCAAAGCGGCGCTGCCACTTGGGCGGCAGGATCGGATCGCGCCGCGCCAGCACGTAGGCGGTGCGAAACCGCGCCGGATCGTAGCCTTGGCGGGTGATGGGCTCCTCGGAGAAGCTCGTTGGCGTCGCATCTTGCGCGGTCTCGGCGAGCAGCCAGCGCAGTTGTCGTCCGTCCAGATCCGCGCCGAACAGGGCGGTGTAGAGCTCGGCCTTCGGCGTCGTCGCGGGATCGAAAGGGAAGCCCACGCGCTCGGGATCTTCGCCGTGGCGCCCCAGGCCCATCTGATCGTGCACGGTCTGGCCTTCCTGGGGCGCGATGGTCTGCAAGAAGATCAGATCGCAGTAGAGCGATGCGTCCTCGGCGGCCATCACCGGCATCAGCACGCCGGCGAGGGAATGCCCGACGAGCACGGCGCGGCGAACATCCGCCGCGCGCAGCTCATCGTTGAGCGAGCGGGCAATGGAGCCGATCGTCCCGCCGCTCGAATCCTGCCCGCGCTTGGTCCCCGCGCCGGGCACATCCAGTGTGATGAGTCGGCCGAACAGCGCCGGCGTCTTGCGCAGCTCCGTCAGCAGCTGCGCCCAGCACCAGGAGCCGTGGCTGCCGCCGTGCAGGAATACCAGGTCTTTCATGAAGGTCCCTCGTGAGAGCTGCCTTGCGCCTACACGTGCACCCGCGCAATGCTCGAGCGCCACTCCTTGCGGAAGATCGATCGGTCATCCTCGTAGGCCTCGATCCAGGCGGCGAGCTCGAACGCCTCGGCGGTTGAGCTCATCGTGGCGCCCGCATCGATCTTCACGCGCCAGCTGCCGCGCGCCGTCTCGTAGATCTGGGTCATCACGGCATGCGCGGAATTCGGATCGGCCGGCTTGATGCGGTAGATGCGCTCGAACGCGTGCGCCAGCTCCACGCCGATGTCCTCGAGGCGGAACTTGCCCGACGGGCCGAATACGCCGCCGTCGATGTAGAGTCGATGGATCACCTCGCCGCTGAGCTGATCGAGGGTGCTGCTGCGCTCCAGGCGTCCGGGACGCAGCACCGTCGCGGGTGCGACCGGCGCGCTCGCGGGCTCGGGCAGCGCGCGCGGCTCGCTGCCGGCCGGCTCGGGCTCGCGCACCGGCAGCAGGAGCTGCGAGGCCCCGGTGTACAGGGTGAGGGCGGCAGCGGCCGGTGACGGCCAGAGAATCGGCCAGTAGGCCGTCGACAGCGCGAGCCGGATGCGGTGGCCTTGAGGGAACGCATAGGCGGTGCCCGTGAGCTCGACCTCCACCCGGTAGCGCTCGCCCGGCACGATCGGGGCGGGCGCCTCGCGGCTCTGGCGATGCGCGAGATTGAGAAAGCCGCGCGCGACGCAGGTCGCGGCGCCGTCGGGCGCCACATCGATCAGGCGCACCGCGACCAAGGCCTGCGGCCGGTCGGCCGAGACATCGAGCCGCACGCGCACATTGCCGAGAATCTCGATGCGGCGGTCGAGCGGCTTGCAATCGAATTCCAGCGAGCCGAAGGAATCGAGGCGCTGATCGCCCGGCACGTCGCCCGCGATGCCAAAGCTCCCCCAGTCGCCGCTCGCAACTCCGGTCGTCTGCGGCGAGTCGATGCGCAGCGCGCGCTCGGGGCCGGCGGCCCGGCGCAGGCC
>Ga0335075_10004628_pt1 | contig 21474 bp, 21 predicted proteins | sample Lox_Sample_24_FD_206723 | JGI IMG/M metagenome (GOLD analysis project Ga0335075, IMG submission 206723) | Soil microbial communities from Loxahatchee National Wildlife Refuge, Florida, United States - Lox_Sample_2.4 | ecosystem: Environmental > Terrestrial > Soil > Wetlands | place: USA...
CCTGCACGCAGGCCTCGAGCATTGCCGCGGAGAGCGGATGGCGGCTGGTGAAGTCGGACACGGTGAGCGGGCCGCCGACGCCGTGCCATTCGCTCTCCCCGCGCTCCTGGTTCTCGGAGCGACGAAAGTAGGGCAGCACGTCGCGGTAGCTCCAGCCCTCGCATCCGGCGTCGCGCCAGCCGTCGAAATCGGCGCCCTGTCCGCGGATGTAGAGCAGGCCGTTGATCGAGGAGGACCCGCCGAGCACCTTTCCCTTGGGCCACTTGTGTACGCGGCCGCTCGTGTCGGGCTCGGTCTCGTAGAGCCAGTTGACCCTCGGATCGTTGAGGGTCCGCCCGAATCCGATCGGAGCGTGGATCATCACGTTCGACCAGAACTGCCCCGGATTGCGCAGGGGCCGGTCGTCGCCGCCGGCCTCGAGCAGGAGCACCCGGCGGACCGGGTCGGCCGAAAGCCGATTGGCCAGTACGCAGCCGGCGCTGCCGGCACCAACGATGATGTAGTCGAACTCGTGGTCTGACATGCGGATCCCCCTGCAGAAATTCTACCTCTTGTGGCGTGAGGCGGGTGTATCGTCCGCGGTCGGGTGAGCACTCGCGAGGGGTAAGTCATGGCCGCCAAGCTGCGCAAGATCGCAACGGAAGAAGCATTCTCGATTCCCGAGGTCGCCAAGGAGCTGCAGAAAGTCGCGCGTGCGCCGGGCGAGAGCTCCGACTTGCCGCTCGTCAAGGGCATCTACGACGCACAGCCCGGTTACGGGAATCTCAAGTTTCTCGAGGGCCTGCTCGACCTCGAGGGCCGCCGCCTGCGCGAGATGGACGAGTACGGCGTCGATATGCACCTGCTCTCGCTCACGGCTCCGGGCGTGCAGATGTTCGACGCCGACACCGCGTGTGAGCTCGCGGCGCTCGCGAACGATCGGCTCGCCGAGGTGGTGGGCCGCCACCCGAGACGCTTCGCCGGACTCGCAGCCTTTGCACCGCAGTCGGCGGCCCGCGCCGCCAAGGAGATGGAGCGCGCCATCAATAAGCTCAAGTTGAACGGATTCATCGTCAATTCCCATACCCATAGCGAGTATTACGACGATCCGAAGTTCTGGCCGATCCTCGAAGCCGCCGAGGCGCTCGACCGCTGCATCTACATCCACCCGCGCGGGCCGTCGGACGGGCTCAAGGGCCCGCTCCAGCACTACGGCATGGACTCGGCCATGTGGGCGTACGGGGTCGAAGTGGGCACGCACGCGGTGCGCATGATGGCCGCCGGGGTCTTCGATCGCTTTCCGAAGCTCAAGATCTGCATCGGTCACATGGGCGAGGCCGTGCACTTCTGGATCTGGCGCATCACGTTCATGAACAGCCGGGCGCAGGCGATCGGGCGCGCGCCGAAGACGCAGCTCACGATGGAGGAGTACTTCAGGCGCAATTTCGTCATCACGACGAGCGGCGTGGAAGACCCGCTCGCGCTCGAGTACTCGATCAAGAAGATTGGCGCCGACAACGTCCTCTTCGCGATCGACTACCCCTATCAGCCGACCGCCCCCGCGGTGGCTTTCATGGACTCGGCGCCGATCTCGGATGCCGATCGAGCGAAGATTTATCACCAGAACGCCGAGCGGATATTCCACATAAAGCCGCTCTGAGGCGCGAGCCGGGCGCTATCCCGCGCGCGGATAGCTCGGATCGCGATTATCGATTTCCGCTCCTCGCCGCGGCGGGTTAGGGTAGCGCCTGCAGCACGGCGGAGCGGACATGAGCGCAACGATCATCGACGGCAGGGCGGTCGCGAGGCAGATCCGGGGGGAGATCGCCGCTCGGATCGAGGATCTTGCCTCTCGGCACGGCATGCGCCCCGGCCTCACCGTGATCCTCGTCGGGGAGGACCACGCCTCGGAGGTCTACGTGCGCAACAAGATCGCGGCGTGCCGGGAAGTCGGGATCCGCTCGGATCTGGTGCGGCTTCCGATCGAGATCACCCAGGCCGCGCTCCTCGAGCGGATCGATGCGCTCAATGTGGATCCGGGCGTCCATGGAATCCTCATCCAGCTGCCGCTGCCTCGGCAGATCGACATTCGCGCCGTCCTCGAGCGCATCTCCGTCGACAAGGACGTGGACGGCTTCCATCTCTACAACGTCGGCGGCCTGGTCACCGGGAACACGATCTTCCCGCCGTGCACGCCCTACGGAGTGCAGAAGCTCCTCGAGCACGAGGGCATTGATGTCGAGGGTCGCGCCGTGGTGGTGGTCGGCGCGAGCAACATCGTGGGCAAGCCACTGGCGCTCATGCTGATGCAGCAGGATGCGACGGTGTGCATCTGTCACAAGAAGACCCGCGACCTCGCGCAGTTCACGATCCTGGCCGACATTCTGGTCGTGGCGGCCGGTGTCCCGGGGCTCATCATTCCGCAGATGGTCCGCACGGGTGCCGTGGTGATCGATGTCGGGATCAACCGCTTGCCCGACGGGCGCATCACCGGCGATGTCGACTTCGAGGGGGTGCGGCAGAAGGCCTCCTACATCACCCCGGTACCGGGCGGCGTCGGACCGATGACCGTGGCGATGCTGATGCATAACACGCTCCTCTCCGCCGAGCGTGCGGCGGGCATCACCTCGAGTGGCCCCGCGCTATGATGCGAGGTCGCGGGGTTGTGAGGGGGCTATGGAGATCTTCGACTTTCTGATCGTCGGTGCGGGCACTGCCGGCTGCGTGCTCGCGGCGCGGCTGTCGGAGCGCCCCGACGCTCGGGTGTGTCTGATCGAGGCCGGCGGCCCGGATCGTCATCCCTTCATTCACATTCCTGCCGCGGTCGCGGCGGCGATCGGCACCCGCGCGATCAATTGGGGGTTTCTGACGGTCCCGCAGCGCGAGCTCCATGACCGCCGCATTCCGATCCCGCGCGGGCGGGTGCTCGGCGGCTCGGGCTCGATCAATGGCATGGTCTACTTCCGCGGCCAGCCGCAGGACTTCGACGAATGGGCCGCTGCCGGCCTCTCCGGCTGGAGCTACCGGGAGGTGCTGCCCTACTTCATCCGCTCGGAGTCGAATCCGGAGTACGCCGCCTCGCCCTACCACGGCAGCGACGGGCCGATCCGCGTCGCGCACATCCCGCGGCTCAATCCGCTCAACCGCGCGTTCTGGGACGCGATGGACTCGCTCGGATTCAAGCGCTGCGCGGATTTCAACGGACCGGAGCCCGAGGGCTACGGCCCGCGCCAGGGGACGATCCGCGCCGGACGCAGGGATTCGACCGCGACCGCCTACCTGCATCCGGCCATGCGCCGCGCCAACCTCAAGGTGCTGACCGGCGCGCTCGTGCGCCGCGTGACGATCGAGAACGGTCGGGCGACGGGGGTCGAGCTCGAGACGGGCGGGGAAGTCATCCGTCTCGGCGCACGCCGCGAGGTGATCGTCAGTGCCGGGACGATCCAGTCCCCGCAGGTACTCATGCTCTCCGGGATCGGCGCTCGCGCCGAGCTCGGCCGGTTCGGCATCGAGGTGAAGCGCGACCTGCCGGCGGTCGGTGCGAATCTTCACGACCATCTCGCCGCGGCGGTGCTCATGGAGATGCGCGACGGCGCCTCCTACGGCATCTCGCTCCGCGCGCTGCCGCGCGGAGCGTGGAACGTGCTCGAGTACCTGATCGCGCGCCGCGGCCCGTTCGCGAGCAACGTGTTCGAGTCGAACGCGTTCGTGCGTTCGCGGCCGCAGCTCCCGCGGCCCGACATCCAGGTCGTCTTCCAGCCGGCGCGGCGCAATCCGCACACCTTTCCGTTGCCGATCGGGCACGGCTTCGCGATCAGCATCGTGGGACTCTATCCGAGAAGCCGCGGGCGCATCTCCCTCGCAAGTCCCGACCCGCACGTGCCGCCGAACATCGATCCGAATCTGCTGAGCGACGCGCAGGACCTCGTCCCGCTCGTGCGCGGCCTCGAGCTGGCCCGGCGCATTGCCGCTACCGCCCCCTTCGCGCGCTATCGCGCATCCGAGGTGGCGCCGGGACTCGGCACGCAAGGCGATGCGGCGCTCGGGGACTACGTGCGGCACGCGGCGAGCACCGTGCATCACCCGGTTGGAACCTGCCGCATGGGCGCGGACGCCGAAAGCGTCGTCGACGGCGAGCTGTGCGTGCGCGGCATCGAGTCCCTGCGGGTCGCCGACGCATCGGTATTTCCGAGCGTGGTCGGCGGCAACACCAACGCGACCGTGGTCATGGTGGCGGAGAAGGCCGCCGACTTGATCCTCGGGCGGCCGGCGCCACGGCCGTTCACGGTCGCCGGCAATGCCGCGCGGCTCGAGGAGCCGAGCGCGGCCTGAAAGGGGAGCAGCATGGCGATCGAGCACGTGAAGAAATGGCGCATCGGAGATGTCGAGGTCGCGCGCTTCGTCGAGGTCAATGCCTTCGAGGACGACATGCAGATGCTGCTCAAGGAGGGCACGACCGAGTTCGTGCAGAGTTTCCCGTGGCTCGTGCCGCACTTCGCGACGCGTGCGGGCCGGATGCTCATCTCTTTCCAGTGCTTCGCGCTGCGATCGCGCGGGCGCAACGTCATGATCGACACCTGCATCGGGGCCGACCGCAAGCGTGAGTTCGACGTGTTCTGCAATCTCAAGAGCAGCTTTCTCGAGGATCTCACGGCCGCGGAATTTCCCCCCGACTCGATCGCCACCGTGCTCTGCACGCACCTGCATTTCGATCACGTGGGCTGGAACACTCATCTGGTCGACGGGCGCTGGGTGCCCACCTTCCCGAAGGCCCGCTACCTCTTCGGCGAGCGCGAATGGGAGCACTGGCAGCACCTGCGCCGCACCGGCGGCTATCACGATCTCAATCATCTCGCCGACGCCGTCGATCCGATCCTCGAGGCGGGGCTCGCCGAGTTCGTCGGCCCGCAGCACCGCATCACCGACGAGGTATGGCTCGAGCCCACACCCGGACACACCCCGGGCCACGTGAGCGTGCACATCTCTTCGCTCGGCGAGGAGGCGGTGATCACCGGGGATCTGATGCACCACCCCATTCAGCTCGCGGTCCCCGAGCTGCAAGGCAACTTCGACATGGACAAGGCGCAGGGGGCGCGCACGCGGCGCGCGTTCGTCGAGCGCTACCAGGACCGCAAGGCACTCATCATCGGGAGCCACTTCTGCGACCCCACATCGGGCTGGATCGTGCGTGACGGCGCGGCGTGGAAGCTCGCGCTCGAGTGACCGATGGCACTTGAGATCGCCGAGCAGATCGTCCTCGTGACGGGCGCGGGCCGCGGGCTCGGGCGCTCGGTCGCGGAGAAGCTCGCGAGCCTCGGCGCGACAGTGGGCGTGCTCGATGTCGATGCCGCAAGCTGTCAAGCTGTATCGGAGGCGATCCGCGCCGCGGGCGGCAAGGCGCTTGCGTATGCGGCCGATGTCGCAGACCGGGACGGCTTCGCCGCCGCCGCCGCGCGGCTCGCGGCGGAATGTGGGCGCATCGATGCCGTCGTCAACAACGCGATGCTGCTGCGGTACGAGCCGATCGAGAAGGTGACCGAGGCGGTGCTCGATCGGATGCTCGCCATCGGGGTGAAAGGATCCGTCTGGGGCGCGCAGATGCTGCTCGCTCACATGGACGCCGCGCGCGGCGCGGCGATCATCAACATGACCTCGCCGGTGGCCGAGCGCGGCTATGCGAACACCGCGATCTACAGCCTCGTGAAGGGCGCGCTCGTCACGCTCACCAAGACGCTCGCCGTCGAGCTCGGGCCGCGCGGGGTGCGCGTGAATGCCGTCGCTCCCGGCTCCGTCCCGACTCCGGGTGCGGTCGGGCTCAACGATCGCGCGGAGTACGAGCGGCGTGCGCGGACGATTCCCTTGAGAAGGCTCGGGAGGGAGGAGGACAACGCCGCGGCGGTCGCATTCCTTCTGAGCCCTGCGGCGGCATTCGTGAACGGCGAGATCCTGCACGTGGATGGAGGAATCGCCGCGGCCGGGTGAGGCGAAGCGGGCCGCGCGAGCGGCGAACGATGAGGGCGGGCGCGACCATGAGCTTAGAGACGCCGATTTTCACCGAAGAGTACTTCAGCCCCGACGCCGTGCGCGATGCGCGCGCCGTGGACGATCGGGTGCGCGAGCTCGCCCCCGTCGTGAAGCTGCCGCGCGAGAACATCACCCTCATCGGGCGCTACGATCACGTGGCCGCTGGATTGCGCGACTGGCACACCTTCTCGTCACGCTCGCGGCCGTTTCACGATCCCGATTCGGTGCGGCCCGAGATCCTCCTCGTCGACGATCCGCCGCGGCACACTCAGGTGCGCAACGTCGTCGCGACCGCGCTCTCCCCACGCGCGCTCGCACGCATGTCGGCGAGCTTTCAGGCCGATGCCGAGGCGCTCGTGCGGCGCCTCACGGATGCGAGCGGCGAGACGCTCGATGGGGTAGCGCAGATCACGCGCGCGTTCGTCGACAAGGTGCTGCCGGACCTGCTCGGTCTGCCGGAGCAGGGGCGCGAGCACCTCTCCGCGTTCGGCAACATGGTGTGGGCCACCCTTGGGCCCGAGAACGAGCTCTTCGGCGAGGCGATGCAGAGCTTGGGCCCCGTGATCGAGTGGGTCGACACCTGCTGCAATCGCGAGAATCTCGACCCCGAGGGGCTCGGGATGCAGATGTTCCTCGCGGCCGACCAAGGCCAGATCACCCACGACGAGGCAAAGCTCCTGGTGCAGGTGCTGCTCTCGGCAGCGGCCGATACCACGGTGATGACGATGGCGACCGCGATCAAGGGTTTCGCGCTCTTCCCGGAACAGTACGCGACGCTGCGCGCACAGCCCGACCTGATGCGAAGCGCGTTCGAGGAGAGCCTGCGCTGGGACTCACCGTCGCGGATGGCCGGACGCATCGCTACGCGCGACGTCGAGATCGAGGGCTACACGGTGCCCAAGGGAGAGCGCTGCGGACTGCTGTTTGCGGCGGCGAACCGCGATCCGCGCAAGTGGCCCGACCCGGGTCGCTTCGACATCAAGCGCGACCTGCGCGGACACTTGGGCTGGGGCTACGGCATCCACGCCTGCGTGGGCCGGGTGCTCGCGCTCCTCGAGGCCGACGCGCTGCTCGGAGCGTGCATCCGCCACATCGAGCGCTTCGAGCTCGCCGGCGAGCCCACGCCCTGGATGACGACGATCGGTCACGGGCCAGCGATGCTCCCGGTGCGCCTGTACGCGGCGGCGCACTGAACGACGATGGTGGAGCTCCAGGGTACGGTAGCGCTCGTCACCGGCGCCGCAAGCGGAATCGGCCGCGGCATCGCGCTCGCGCTCGCACGCGAGGGGGTCAGGGTCGCGATGGCGGATATCCGTGCGGAGGTGCTCGCGGCTGCCGTGCGCGAGGTGCGTGCGCGGTCCGGTACCGCGATCGCGGTCGAGCTCGATGTGACCGATCGCGGCGCCTGGGAGCGCGCAGCCGAGCGCGTCGACCGCGAGCTGGGGCCCGTGCAGGTCCTGTGCAGCAACGCCGGCATCAACTTCGTCGGACCGACCCAGGATGCGACGTTCGAGGACTGGGACTTCTGCCTGGGTGTGAACGTCGGGGGCGCGGTGAACGCCGTGCGTACCTTCGTGCCGCGCATGCTGCGCTTGGGCTCAGGCGGTCACGTCGTGATCACCTCCTCGGTGAGCGGGCTCTTCACGAGCGGCGGCGCCGGGTGCTACGTCACCTCGAAATTCGCCCTCGTCGGTCTCGCCGAGTCGCTGCGCGGGGATCTCGCGCCGCACGGCATCGGCGTCTCGGTGCTCTGTCCCGGCCCGGTGCAATCGGATCTGTTCGAGAGCACGGCCGCCGTGAGACCGCGGTCGCTCGCCGCCACCGGCTCGGTTTCCGTGATTCCCCCGGGCGTGCGCCGCGAAGAGACGCCGATCTTCGTGACGGCATTGACGGGCGAGGAAGTGGGTCGCCGCCTCGTGCGCGGCATCCGCCGCAACGATCTCTACATCCTCACCCATCCGGAAATCCGGCCTGTGCTCGAAACGCGTGCTGCGGCGCTCCGTGCCGCGCTTCCCGACGAGGCCGTCGACCCGCAGCGTATCGAGGCGTCGCGCGGGCTTCTCGATGCCTCCCTGTATGCGGGCGAGGCGTTGAAGCCTCCACCCCGCTAGGGGCTCGCGGAGAGCCTACCGACCGCCTCCGCAAGCCTCTGACCACGGAGGCGTTCCGGTCGGCTGGAACTCAGTAGCCGATCGTGAAGCGCTGGCGGATGTGCTTGGGGTGCTCGGCCTCGTTCATCACCGCGACCGCGTAGTCCTCCATCGAGATGCGGCTCTGGCCCTTCGCATCCGTGATCAGCCGGTCGTGTCCGAGGCGGAACTTCCCGGTGCGCTTGCCGGGGTAGATCGAGAATGCGGGGCTGAAGTACGTCCAGGCGACATCCTTGACCGTTCGGTAGTAGTCGAGGGCCTCTTTCTGGCCGTCGATCTCCCCGCGATAGGCGGCCGGAATGCGCGCGGCGACCGGCTTTCCCGAAGCGTCCACGAGGCTTCCGGCGCCGCCGACGACGATGAGTCGGGGCGCGCGGGGCCCGAGGCTGCGCAGCGCATCGATGAGCGAGACGGCCGCTTCGCGGTAGCCTGCGAAATTGGGCGCGGGCTTGCGGAAGGACACCGCGCAGATCACCACGTCCGCTCCGGCGACGGTGCGCGCGACCTGGGCGGAGTCGAGCACATCGCCGCGCAGCACGCGCAGCCGCGGATCCGTCGCGCCCATCGGCGACGGATCGCGCACGACGACGGTGACCTCGTCGCCGCGGGCGAGCGCCTCGCGCACGATGCGCTGGCCGATGTTACCCGTGCCGCCGTAGACGACGATCTTCTGGGGCTGCGACGCCGGCAGCGCAGCCGCGCAGGCGGCAAATATCAGGCAGAGAATCGGGGCGAGCGAGCGGTGCATCAGTGCTCCTCCTGCGACGGGGATGATACACGGCCACCGGGTCCGCTCGAGCGGGCGCGGGTCGCGAGCGCGAGCTCAGCGCGAGATGTGCATTGCGCTTGCGCACGAGATTGCTAAGAATCGCGCCAACGAGAATTCATGAACACGGGGTGGCGGTGCCGCAGCAGAGATTGGCGCGTGCTGGCGTTCGCAAGACTTCCTGGGCGAGTGGGGCTCCGCGCCTCTCAGCGGGTGCTGAGCTCTACTCCCTCTGTCAGACCGCGGTGGCCGATGGGACCCTGTCGCCCCGCGAGCTCGAGCTGCTGCGAGCCTGGCTCGCGCGCAGCGAAGAGGTCGACGTGCCGGCGCGAGCCTGCGTCCGGGAGCTCCTCGAGCACATCCTGCGCCACGGCCGGGTCGCGCCAGCCGATCTGCAGGCGCTCGGCCGGGTGCTCGAGCCCAGCCTCCCGAAGGAGATCCGGCGCCCGCCGGCGGCAATGCGCCTCGTTGGGAGCTCCAGAATGCTTCATCCGTACGACAGCGCCGCGGCGCGCGTGAGGAACGAGGTTGTCGGGTCGGCATGCTTCATGGTCGCGGGTTGCCAGGCCGAGAAGCGGGCCTCGATCATCCAGCGCGCGGCGCGGGCGGGTGAGCCGGTGCTGCTCGTGCGCCCCCGCGCGCAGGCGCCGAGCGTGACTGCGATCGAGGTCCGAACAGCGAGCGGCAAGCAGCTCGGGTACGTGCCCGAGCACCGTGCCAAGATGCTCGCGCCGCTTCTCGATCGCGGTGCGCGCTACCGCGCCCACCTGATCAGCGTTTGCGATGGTGCGCACGCCCCGGTGCTCATCGTGCAGGCGTTCCTGTACCGGGGCGATGCGGCGCTCGGCGCGCGTCATGGCGGCCGGCGGCACATGGCCGCGCGACCGCTGTCACGAGGCGCCTGGACGCTCGTACGGCTCGCGATCGCGGCGCTCATCGCGGCCGCGGTCGTGGTCGTCCTCAAAACCTGAATGCGGCCGCTTCGCGAGCGCCGATGGCGATCGTGCCGGTATTGAAGATGGGTCATCCGCTGCTGCGGCAGGTCGCCGTCCCGGTGGCCGAGCTCGGCACGGCGGAGCTGCGCGTGCTCGTCGCGGACATGGACGAGACGATGCGTGCGCTCCACGGCGCGGGAATCGCGGCACCGCAGATCGGCGTGAGCCTGCGTGTCGTGATCTTCGAGGTGCGCGAGAACCCACGCTACCCTCACGTCGCACCCGTGCCCTACACGGTGCTCGTCAATCCCGAGGTGACGGTGCTCGGGGAAGAGCAGGAGGAAGGCTGGGAAGGGTGCCTGTCGGTGCCCGGCCTGCGCGGGCTCGTGCCCCGCTACCGCAGCGTTCGCTATCGTGGGTTCTCACCCGAGGGCGAGCGGATCGATCGGACCGTCGAGGGCTTTCACGCGCGCGTCGTGCAGCACGAGGTCGATCACCTCGACGGAGTGCTCTACCCCGAGCGCATCCGGGATCTGAAGTCCTTCGGATTCGAGGATGCGCTTGCCGATCGGACGGCACCGATGCCGGCGTAGCCGTTGACGCCGCTCACGCGAGCGTGTGGAAGACGCGCTGCACGTCCTCGTCCTGCTCGAGCTTGTCGATGAGGGTCAGCACCTCGGTCGCCTCAACGTCCGCGAGCTCGGTGGGTACCGTGCAGACATACTCGTGCTCGGCGGAGAGCGGCGTGATGCCGCGCGCTTCGAGCGCTTCCTGCATCCGTCCAAACTCGCCGAACGGGCAGCGGATGAGAAGCTGGGGCTCACCCTTCTCCCCGGTGCTCTCGCCCATCTCCTCGAGGCCGTGATCGATGAGATAGAGCTCGAGCTCATCCTGATCGATCCCCGCGGGGTCGAGCCGAAACACCCCCATGTGCTTGAACTGGAAGGCGACGCTGCCGCTCGTCGCGAGATTGCCACCCGCCTTGGTGATGAGGTTGCGTACCGCGGCGACCGTGCGCGTCGGGTTGTCGGTCGCCGTCTCGACGAGCAGTGCCACACCGTGCGGCGCATACCCCTCGTAGATCACCTGCTGATAGCTCGTCGCATCGCGCCCCGAGGCGCGCTTGATCGCCGCCTCGATCTTGTCCTTCGGCATGTTCACGGCGCGGGCGTTGTGGATGAGCCGCCGCAATGCCGGATTGCCGTTGGGATCCGAGCCGCCGGCCTTGACGGCCATCGTGATGTCCTTGGCGATACGGGCGAATTGCTTCGCCATGCGGTTCCACCGCGCGAACATCGTCGCCTTGCGAACTTCGAAAATGCGGCCCATGCGCGCATGGTTGCACGGCCCCGAGCGCTCTACCAGAGGGCAGCGCGCGCAGCGGCAGTGATACGAAGTGCAGTGATGAGTCTCGCGGGGAGGACTCCGCACCCTCCCCGCGGAATTGAGCGCCCGACTTGGAGTCGTTGCCGTCGCGCGCGAAGATCAGGCGAGACGGGCGTGCAGTGAGCGCAGGCGCCGCCGCTGGGATTTCAGGCGCTGCTCGATCTCGCGCAGGCGTCCTTGGAAAGAGGCTTGCTCCCAGTGCTCGATCACAGCGCGCTTCTTCTCCTCGAGCCACTGTTCCTTGAGCCGGGTCCAGTCGCTCACCGCCGCGACGAACGCGTCGTACTCCTGCGCGATGCGGTGCCGCAGCTGCTCGATGTGCGTGGGCAAGCGGCTCGAGTCGCGGAACTTGGCGAGCTTCGCCTGTGCCCGCGCAAACTGCATCGCGAGGAGCGCCCGATGTATCTGGAACGCCGGCGTGCGCTTGAGCCTGCGCGTGAGTCCCACCCACTGCAGACTTGCGATGAGCCACTTCGTCGGATCCCACTGCCACCAGCGGACCCCGTTGCGGTAGTCGCTCGCGAAGCTGTGGTGGAAATTATGGTAACCCTCGCCGTAGGTGACGACCGCGAGGAGCGCATTGTCGCGCGCGGTGTTGGAGTCGCTGTACGGCCGGCTTCCCCACATGTGCGCGAGGGAATTGATGAAGAACGTGAAGTGATGGCTCAGGAACAGCCGCAGCACGCCCGCGACCAGAAAGGTTCCCCACACGTCCCCGACCAGCCAGCCCGCAAGCAGCGGCAGGCCGAAATTCGTCGTCACGGCGAGCACGGCATAGTGGCGATGCTGGAACGCGAGCAGCGGATCGCGGCGCAGGTCCGGAATGTTGGTCAAATCCTCGGTGCCGCTCGGGTAGTCGCGCAACATCCAGCCGATGTGCGAGAACCAGAAACCGCGTCCGGCCGAATACGGATCGCGTGCATCGTCATCGACGTACAAGTGGTGGCGACGGTGGCCGCTGCACCAGGCGAAGGCGCTGTTCTGCAGCGCCATCGTGCCGAAGATCAGATACATCACCTTGAGCACGACGTGGGCATCGTAGGCGCGATGCGCCCACAGCCGATGGTAGCCGCCCGTGATCGACATCTCGTTGGCGACGAGGAACAGCGCGAAGAACACCCAGGAGCCCAGGCGGAATCCGTGCGTGAATCCCCACCAAGGCACCACCAGCACCGAGACGGCCAGGGTGAGGGAGAAGATCAGCGTGTTGGTGAGAATGAGGGGCGGCTTCGACTGCGGTGTCGGCGCCGTTCGCGGTGCGATGGTCGTGGTCTCGGGCATGGGGCGCGTTCTGATTCTCGGGGGGATGGTGATGGGCGACCGTGAAAGCTTTTGAAACATAGCACGAACGGCGCGATTCTCAAGGTGAGGCAATCGGAAGATTCGATTCGGCCGGCCGCCAACCGAGCCTCGGCCGAGCGCGCCGGGATCGAGATCCGGATCGGCCTCAGGCGGGGTCGAGCTCGGGATAATGCCGGAAGATGCCCTGCTCACCGTATTGCAGGCGCCGCGGTGAGGCGAGATATGCTGCGATGCGTGGTCGGGTGCGCACCCGCTCGCAAAGCGCCGTCAGCCGCGGGTAGCGCGGCGACTCGCGGCTCATGGCTCGGGGGAACGCATACTCCAGTCCGTCAATGGCTTGGAAGACCGACAGATCGGCATAAGTTAAGCTTCCGCCGGCGAGATAAGCCCCGGGCGCCGGGGCCTGCTCGAGCACCCGCTCGAAATATCCCAGGTACTTCGGGAGCCGCGAGGCGAGAAAATGCTCCGACCGCCGCGCGGCCTCCGTGCGCTGCTCCTCGTAATAAAGAGCGGAGGCGATCGGGTGGTGCGTATCGTGGACCTCGTCAACCAGGTCTGCGACCGTGAGCTGCAGCTGGTTCGTCCACACTCTCCCGGCTTCGTCGGCTGGCGCGAGACCGTGGTGCGCGCCGAGATACGCGAGGATGTTCGCCGTCTGGGCGATGAGCAGCTTGTCCGCTCTTAAGACGGGCGGGGCGAAGGGCGGATGCGGCCCCGCTTGAGCGAGCAGGCGCATGAGCGCCTGCACGCCGGCATCCGCTCCCGAGCGGCGCGCGACATCGACGTACTCCACCGCGCTTTCCTCGAGGGCGAGCCGCACGAATTCGCCGCGCCCCGGGATCGTGGGCCAGTAATAAAGCTCGTACGCCACCCGGCCTCTCCTGAGCTCCCGCGCGTGCAGCGGCGAGACGATCTTGCCGCGCGAGCGTCACTCCTTCAACCAGCTGCGGGTACCGATCGCCCGCCCGCAGAGGTTATAGTCGCGTTCGCGGAGCAAGCGGCCCAAGGAGCCCCTTCATGATCACCGTTACCGTGCTCTACCCCAACCGGGAGGGCGCCAAGTTCGACATGAGCTACTACTTGGGCAAGCACATTCCGATGGTGAAGAAGCTCCTCGGACCGGCCCTGAAGGGAGTGGTCGTCGAGCAGGGCATCGGCGGCGGAACTCCCGGGTCTCAGGCGGCGTATTCGGTGTTGTGTCATCTGCGCTTCGAGTCGGTCGAGGCGTTCCAGGCCGCATTCGGGCCGCACGCCGCGACCGTGAGCGGCGACATTCGCAACTACGCGAGCGCCGAGCCCGTGATCCAGATGAGCGAGATCAAGCTGTCCTGACCGGGGCAGCCTCCACGACGGTTTGCCACCCGGTGTCCTCCGAGTTCCGTTCCGGCGTTCGGCGTGTGTCGCTTGGGACCGCGCGCGCGCTGCTGCTCGCGAGCCTCCTCGCCGTGCCACTTACGGCGCTCGCCGGCCGGGCCTACGTCTCGAACGAGGATGGCCGTTCGGTGTCGGTCATCGACACGGACGCCGGGCGGGTCATCGCCACGATTCCCGTCGGCAAGCGCCCGCGCGGCATCAAGGTGAGCCGGGATGGCCGGCGGCTGTACGTCGCCGTGAGCGGGTTGCCCAAATGCCCGCCGACCACCCCGGACGCCGAGTGTGCCAAGCTCAAGCACGATCTCTCGGCGGACGGGATCGCCGTCGTTGACACACGGCGTCTGAAGCTCCTCAAGGTCTTGAACGGCGGTTCGGATCCCGAACAATTCGATCTTGGGCGGAGCGGCCGGGAGCTCTACATCTCCAACGAGGACGTGGGGACGCTCTCCGTGCTCGATATCGCGCGCGCGACCGTGCTCACGCGCATCCCCGTCGGGCACGAGCCCGAGGGTGTGCGCGTCTCGCCGAACGGCGACTGGGTGGCGGTCACGAGCGAGACGGACAACATGATCTCGATCATCGACACGCACCTCCTGCAACTCCACGCGACGGTGAAGGTCGGTGAGCGGCCGCGCGACCTTGCGTATACCCGCGATGGGCGCACCGCCTACGTCACGAACGAGGTCGACGCGAGCGTGTACCGCATCCGCATCCCCTCCGGAGCGCCGGCGGAGAAGTTCATTCAGCTGCGTCCGACCGATCGGCCGATGGGAATCGTGCTCGATCGGACTGGGCAGCGGATGTACGTGAGTACCGGCCGCGGTGGCACGATTGCGGTGATCGCGCTGCACGGGCCCCGGGGCCCGCGGCTGATCACCGAGGTTCCCGTCGGCGCGCGTCCCTGGGGCATCGCGCTCACCCCGAACGACCGATTTCTGTTCACCGCGAACGGCTCCTCGAACGACGTGAGCGTCGTGGACACGCTGACCTTGCGAGTCGTTAAGAAGATTCCAGTCGGGAAATCTCCGTGGGGAGTCGTGATCGGGCCGTAGGCCACGATCCTGCGGGCCTCCGCTGTGCCCCGGCACGGTGACGGCGAGCCGCTCCGGGCTCGAGCTCTACTGGGTGTTCAGGCAGCTCTCTTGACCGTCCGTGCGAGACTGATCGCAAGCAGCGCCGCGATCAGCGCGAGCGCGACACGTCCGCCAGCCTCGAGAAAGCGCGTCCAGCGCTCCCACCCGGTGAGCGGATCGGGATTACCCGCGAGTACGGCCGATGCGTAGGCGAGCGGATTCACGAGCTCGCAGACGGTCGTCGCGATCTCCAGGCACACGAAGAGCGGTATGCCGAGCGCGACGTAAGCAAAACGCTGCCGGACCGAGGTCGCCGGCCATGCGAGCAGGATCGCCCAGAAGATCACCGGGGACTCGACGACGGCGTCCGCCTGGAGCTTGCCGACCAGCACGGCAGCAGGGGTCGGATCGTCGCTGCGTGCGCGCACGGCCCCCGTCAGCCGCAGGACTGACCCCGGACCCGAGCCTCCCGGGCCGAGGCCGATCGAGATGATTTGCCACGGGTGGCCGAGCGCGATGATCCGGGCGGCCGCGGCGTAGACGGGCGAGGCTAACCGGGCATAGGGCTCGGCGCCGAGCACGCCGACTGCGAGCGCGATCGACGCGATCGCAAGGAGGCGCCACTCACGCCGCATGAGCGTCCAAGACGCGGCGCGCACCGGTTGCGCCGGACCAATGCAGGAAGTAGAGCGCCAGGGCGATCACGGGCGCGAGCGGCATGATGAGCCCATGCATCGATTCCCAGCCGCCGGGCTCGTAGCGGAGCGTCGCCGCCAGAATCATCAGTCTAACCACGCTCAGGCAGTAGGCGAGCGCGCTCCCAACCGCCAGACCCTGCAGGCGCCGCATGAGTGTCGCCGGAAACGCGAAGATTGCCGCGGCGAGCAGCAGGAACAGCTCCACGCCCTCACAGCCCCGCGTGACGTTGAGCTCGGTCGTGCCCCACGCGAGCGTGCGGCCGACGAGCGCGATGTGAGCGCCCGAGAACAGGGTGTTGATGAGATTGAGGAGCACCACGGTCGGCGCGAGGATCGCGTCCTCGACGATGAATCGCTCGACAGCGGTGCCGCGCGTTGCTTCGAAGCCCTCGAGCAGCACGGCGAACGCGACGAGGAATCGGATGCAGAATTTAAGCGGTGCGCTCATGGCCGTGGTGGAGCTTGGCAGACGCGCGCCTACCCGCCAACCCGGCGGGAGGATCGCCGCGCGGCTGTAAGCGCCGCGCCATGTCCCGGAAACAAACCCTCGCTAAGGTGCCCACCTCGGATGCACTGGGAGGACGCCGATGGCCGGGGCAGTGGGGAGCCGCGCCGCGTCGGCGGCAGGCGTGCTCGCCTTGCTGGCGGCGTTCCTGTGTGCGGCGTCGGCCTTCGCGACGCCGCTATCGGATGCGACGCGCACGCGGCTCGGCACGAATCAGCCCGTCCTCGTGATCGTGGAATTCGATGTGGCCGCGGTGGACGAGGTGGCCGCACGGGAGCGGGCGCGCCGCCACCTCACGCGCGACGATGCGGTGATTCTGGAGATGCGCGCGCGAGGCTATGCGAGCATCAAGCGTCAGGTGGAGTCGCGCGAAGGCGGTGCCGATGCGAGGCGGGTCCGCGACTACACGCACCTGCCGCTTGCGCTTTGGCGGCTCTCCTCGCTCGTAGCGCTCGCTCGACTGCAGTCCGACCCCCTCGTCAAGCGGGTGGATGAGAACACGCTGCTGCACCCGGACTCGGTGAGCGACCTTGCGTTCATCGATCAGCCGCAGGCGGCCGCCGAGGGCGCAACGGGTGCCGGCACCACGATCGCGGTGATCGACGGTGGGCTCGGCAGCAACTATCTCGACTATTCGGACTTCGGCACCTGCACCGCCGTCGCCACTCCGCCAGCGACTTGCCGCGTCGTATTCAACGTGGATTACTATCCCGGCGCCTCGGATGAGACCGAGCACGGAACGAACGTCTCCGCGATCGCGCTCGGGGTGGCACCGGGTTCGAACCTCGCCATGTTCGACGTGTTCGACGGGTCGGAAGCGAGCAGCGCGGACATCCTGACCGCGATCGACACCGCGATCCAGGATCAGGCGCAGTACAACATCGTTGCGATCAACCTGAGTCTCGGCGACGGCAGCAGCAATTCCTCGCCCTGTCCGCGGAGCCCGTTCGCGAGCGCCGTGACGAGCGCGGCGAACGCCGGCATCACGACCGTCGCCGCCGCCGGAAACAGCGGCTCGAAGACGGGTCTCGGGGATCCGGCCTGCGCGCCGGGGGCCGTCTCGGTCGGCGCCGTGTACAACGGCTCGTACGGAGCGATCGAATGGGAGACCTCATCGACCACGACGTGTACCGACGCAACGACCGCGCCCGATCTCGTGACTTGCTTCTCCCAGAGCGCGAGCTATCTCACTCTCCTCGGCCCCGGCACGTTCGTGAGCGCGCCGAGCTCCTCGTTCGATCTGTCGGGCACCTCGCAAGCGACGCCGCACGTGAGCGGCTCCGTCGCCGTCCTGCGGGCGCGCTATCCGGCCGAGCCGCTGAGTGAGACCGTGCAGCGGCTGCAGCTCGGAGGCGACCTCGATACCGATCCCGCCAACAATCAGACAACTCCGCGTGTTGATCTCCTCGCGGCCACCGATCAAGGCACCGTGCTCACGCTCTCCGGCACCGGACCGAGCAGCGCGACGGACGGCGGCAGCGGCACCTACTCGCTCACGGCCGCGAACGGCGGGCCGCTGCTCGCCACCGATGTGGTCGTCACGGACGCGCTGCCGCAGGGTGCTACGTTCGTCTCCGCGAGTCCCGGATGCAGCTTTGCAGGCGCGACGGTCATCTGCCGTGTCTCGAGCCTCGCCTCCGGAGACGATGTGACGTTCACGATCAATGTGAGCTGGACGGTCACCGGCGCCGTTTACGACACGGCCTCCCTGGCTGCGGATCAGACCGATACCGCCCCTCCCTCGCAGCAGATGCTCGCCTTCGGTGCCGCACCGGCATCGACTGCAATCGGGGATGCGCCGCTCCCTGTTTGGTCTTACCTCGCCCTCGCCGTTGCGCTCGGCGCCATCGCCGCCGCGCGGCAGCGCGCGGCTTGACTGTTTCCGCGCACCTCCGTCACAGCACCGGGAAGCTGCGCGTCACGAACCAGAACGTGCCGACGCACACGAGCCCGGCGGAGGCCACATCGACCACGATCGGCCGCGGGAGCGACAGGCGCAGGCGCGCGAGCAGCCACACGAGGGCGAGGAGCGCGATCACGAGGGTGAGCTGGCCGACCTCCACGCCCAAGTTGAAGCCCACCAGGAGCTGCGCGAGGCGCCCCGCGGGAAGCCGCATCTGCAGGAGGTCTGACGCGAAGCCGAAACCGTGGATGAGGCCGAAGATGAGCGTGACGACGAGGCGCAGGCGTGCCGCATCGTGCACATACCCTGACATCATGAGGTAGCTCGCGCTGAACAGTCCCGCGCCCAAGAGAAGCGCGGTCGGGAGCACGCCGAACCCCGCAACATGCGCAACGGCGGTGGCCAGGAGCGCGGTGCCGACGCCTGCCGCGACCACGCGCGGCCGGCGCGTCACCACCGCGATGTTCTCGGCACCGATGAGCGCGATCGTGAGCGCGATCAGCGCGTCGATGAATTCTGCATGCGGGCGAATGATGCCCGTCACGGCGAGCGCGAGGGTGACGCTGTGGCCGAGCGTGAAGCCGGTGACCACGAACGCGAGGTCGCGCAGGCGGCGCGAGATCAGCACCAGGCCGAGCAGGAACGACATGTGGTCGACGCCGGTGAAGATGTGCATGATCCCGAGCTCGACGTACTTCAAGAAGCTCGCGCTCTCGAGCTCGCTCGCGCCCCCGGCGGAGGCCGCGACGGTGCGGTGATCCGCGGTGAAGATCTGCTCGATCAGGTCGCCGGAGTCCGTCTCGATCTGTGCGAGCGTGATGTGGGTGGGCACGAGCTCGAAGAACGCCGTGGAGGTGAGCTCGATGCCGCGCGGCTGGCGGCAGGCGAAGTCGAGCTCGAAGCGGCGAAACTGCGGCGTCGCCGCTCCCGCGCGCACCGCGCCCACGGGCTTGCATGGCTCGCCCGCGCCGGCGACATGGAAGTGCTCGGCCAGGTAGCCGGCCACTCGCTCATCGGTGGGCACGCTCGATCCGGGCGCGGCCAGCCGGTTTGCTTCCACCACCGGCACCGTGAACGTCACGTGCACCGTCGAGCCGAACACCTGGGCGACGATGTAGGTCTCGCTCTTGGTGTGGGCGTGCGCGAGGTGCGGGCAAGCGCCCACGAGGACTGCGAGCAGCAGCGCGAGGCGTCGCATCAGAAGTGATCCGCGATCTGGATGTCGGCCTGGCTGTGCAGGAACTTGAGATTGGCCTCGCGCACGCGGCGCTTCGCGTCCTCGTTGAGGTCTCGCCATACCTCGTTCTCGACGTCGCCGAATGCGCGCTGCGCGGGTGGCACGCGGCTCACCATGACGACGACGTGGACGCCGTCGGCGGAGGAAACCGGATCGGAGATCGCACCGCTTGCGAGGTGGCTCGCGGCGGCGAAGACTCCCGGGTCGAGCCGCGCGCGCGCCGCGAAATCGAACACATCGCCGGTGTCCACGTGTCCGGAATCGAGGAGGCGCCGCGAGTCGGTGAGCGTGTAACGCGACATCACCGCCTCGAGTGGCTCACCGCGATGGAGCGCCGCCACGGCTTGCTGGGCAGCCCAAGCGCAGTCCGCGGCTGAGCGCCCGGCCGCGGGCTGGGCGACGAGATCGCGCAAACGCATGACCCCGTCGCGGATGTACTTGTCGCGGTGCCGGTCGTAGTAGGCCTTGAGGTCCGCTTCCGTGGGGCGCTGCGCGAGCACGTCCGCGAAGATTTCGAGCTCGACTCCGGCGACGAGCGCCGCACGCACGTCCGGGTCGTAACTCGGGAGGCCTAAGTCGAGCCCCCGCTGCACCATGAGCTCCTCGTCGATCATGTCCTCGAGCACCCGCGTGCGCTCCTCGGGCGTTGCATCGGCGTAGCGGACGGTGAACTGATTCTGCAGCTGGGCGACGAAATCGCTTCTCAAGATCGGGCGTTGATTGACGAGCGCGATCGCCTCCGGCGGCACGCCGGAGAGGCGCGTGCCCTTTGCCGTGAACAGGCCGTAGCCCGCAATCGCGAGTCCGGTCACCGCGCCGAGCGCGAGGAGTGCGAGCGAGCGGCGCGGATTCGGGCGCCCGAGACTCGAGTGGGCGAGCCAGGTCACGATGAGACTCCGGTTCCCGGATGGGATGCGAGGTAGAGATACACGGCGAGGGCACGGATCCGCACCGGATCGAGCACGAAGATCCACGCGGGACAGAGGCCGTGGCGGCCGTTGGTCACGGAATCGGTGAGCGTCGCACGGTCGCCGCCGTAGAGCCAGCTCGTGCCGGTCAGATCGGGTGCGCCGTAGTCGATGTTGCCCGAGGCATCGGTACCGTGGCAGTCGTAGCAGCTGCCTTTGTCGTTGAACAGCGCGTACCCGTGCTTTGCTGCCACAGCGTCGAAGTCGCGGTGACTCAGGCTGTAGACGTACTCCACCACGTCCCGGATTTCCGCGGGGCTCAACTGCCCGATGCGGCCCAGTGCCGGCATATCGGTGATGTTGCGCGACTTGGGGTGTCCGGAGCGGATCCCATAGAGCACGGTCGTCTCGATGTCCGCAACGTCCCCGAAGCCGTAGAGCCAAGTCCGGTCCTCGAGATCGGGGATGCCGCGAGCGCGAGCACCTTTGAGGTCCGTCCCGTGGCATCCGGCGCAGCGGGCCGCGTAGGTGGCTCGGCCGAGCGCAAGCGCAACACGCACGAGCGCGGGCTGGCGCAGCACGGCCTCCGGCGCCGCGCGCACCAGATCGGCTTCCAGCCGATGGCGCGCGATGAGCTGCAGGGCGATCGCGCTCGCGAGCACCAGAGTTGCGGCGGCGAGCATCAAGCGCACGCGCGCGCGCCGCGTTACACGGTCGGGCGGCGGCTGTTCCGTCATCGGGGATCCCGCTGAGTCGTCATTCATGAAGCATCGCCGCAGTTGCGCGGGCTGTCCGGTAAATTACTGTTTTGGAGGGAGTTCCATAACGTTAATGAATCACGTCCGGCCGCGCCGGGCGACCGGCGGGCTGTCCGATCGGGATGCCGCCCGCTATGCTCGCCCGATGCGTCCGCTCGAGCTCTTTCATCCCGCCGTCGCAGCCTGGTTCGCGCGGCGCTTCGAGGCGCCGACATCCGTCCAGGCGCAAGCCTGGCCGGCGATCCAGTCGGGGCGGCACGTGCTCATCGCCGCTCCGACCGGATCCGGCAAGACGTTCGCCGCGTTCCTCGCGGTGCTCGATCAGCTGGTGCGCGAAGGGCTCGCCGGGGAGCTCGCCGACGCCACGCGCGTCGTGTACGTCTCCCCCTTGAAGGCGCTGTCGAACGACATCCAGCACAACCTCGCCGAGCCGCTCGCCGGCATCGGTGCGGAGCTCGCGCGGCTCGGTCTGCCGC
>Ga0335075_10004629_pt1 | contig 21470 bp, 18 predicted proteins | sample Lox_Sample_24_FD_206723 | JGI IMG/M metagenome (GOLD analysis project Ga0335075, IMG submission 206723) | Soil microbial communities from Loxahatchee National Wildlife Refuge, Florida, United States - Lox_Sample_2.4 | ecosystem: Environmental > Terrestrial > Soil > Wetlands | place: USA...
ATCGGCCAGCGGTTTATCGATCCGACCCCTTCCGCCGGTGGCGGGTGGCCACCCGCCACCGGCGGTCTCGTTGTGCCCCGAAAGGCCTCAGAGGCATAAGACAAGCGGGATGGGTTCGCTCCCGCTCACCCATCCCGCTCTAGGTCTTTGTTTTTGCCGCGTGATTCACGCCTTCGGTGCCGGGGTCCCCGCGAACGAGTTCGCGGGGTGCCCCGATCCCACCTCCGGCGATCACGCTCTAGAACGGGATGCGTTCGCTTCGGCTCACGCATCCCGCTCTGGGTCTTTGTTTTCCCGCGTGATTCACGCCTTCGGGGCCGGGGTCCCCGCGAACGAGTTCGCGGGGTGCCCCGATCCCACCTCCGGCGATCACGCTCTAGTATGGCCGAGGCTGCACAACGATCGCCCTGGTCGAGGCATGCTCGAGATAGGAGAACGCCCATGAAGCAGCAAGCCGCCTATGAACGGTTCCGCGCTTTGCATGAGACCGGCTGTTTCCTCATGCCGAACGCATGGGACGGCACGTCTTCGGTCCTGCTTAAAGCCGCCGGTTTTCAGGCGCTCGGCACCAGCTCGGCGGCGATCGCCTTCGGTCTGGGCCGGGCGGACGGCGCCCATGCGGTGAGCCTCGCCGATTCGGTCGCGAACGGAACGCTGATGGCGGTTTTGACCGGGCTGCCGGTGAACGGCGATCTGGAGGACGGCTACGGCCCCTCCCCCGACGACTGCGCGATGACCGTGCGGGCCGCGATCGCCGGCGGACTGGCCGGCCTGGGGATCGAGGACACGACCGCCGACCCCGCCTCACCCATCCATGGGTTCGATGCGGCGGTGGCTCGCGTGCGGCGCGCCGCGGCGGAAGCGAAAGGCCGCATCCTGCTGACCGGGCGTACCGATAATTTCCTCCATGGCCGCGCCGACCTGGAAGATACCATCCGTCGCCTAGTGGCGTTCGCCGAGGCAGGCGCCGACGTGCTCTACGCCCCCGGGCTGCCGGACATGGCCGCGATTCTCGCCGTGGTAAGGGCAGTCGCGCCAAAGCCGGTGAATGTGCTTCTGGGCCCGCGGTCGGGGATGGTGACAATGACGGAACTGGCGTCGGCCGGCGTTCGCCGCGTCAGCCTGGGGGGTGCGCTGTACCGCGTGGCGATGCGCCAGATCGACACAGCCGCCAAGGCCCTCGCCGCCGGCGATATCGCGGCCGCGGTGACATCGGCTTTGCCATCCAGTGCGTTTACCGGGTTCTTCCCGGAGGCCTGAAACCCCGCCGCGCCCCGATCGCCGGGCCGGCCCCGGAAATCCATCGCGCGCCGATCTCGCGCTGTACTTCGGCCGCGCGGTGGGGAAGGCCGGTGCCATATGCGGTGACCCTGTCTGGGCGGCGAAGGCCTGCCGCCGATCTTGCCGCTGGCGCCGCCGGATGCCGGGCCAACCCGTTCCGGCCTATTCGTCTCGCAGCCACACCTCGTAGCCGATCTCGCGAGCGATCATGCCGTCGCGGATATGGAAGTTGTGCAGCAGACGCATCTTCACTCTGGTACCTTCGGGGAACGGGCAATTTTCGAAGCCATCGCCCACGACCGTAAAATAGGCCCACATATCGTCGAACACGCGATCAGGTGAAGCGAAACGCTCGATCGGCTCGAAGCGGATGCCCTGGGCCGAGGCAAACAGCTTCAGGTAGTTTGCCTTGATCGACTCGCGTCCCGTGTAGCTGACGCCGCGCGCCGGAGCGTCCCACACGGCATCCTCGGCGTAGAGTTTGACGCATTCGTCGATCCGGTCGGGGTTTTCTTCATGCAGATGCATGTCGACGAGGTCGAGCGCGTACTGCACGCGCTCCTCGTAGCTCATCGGCCGGTCGCGTCGGGCCAGTAGCTCGTCCACAGTCTGCCGCGATTGTTCCATCAGGCTCATTGCGATCCCCCCGCCGATTTTGGCTCGGAAGTTCCCGGGTAAGGTGCTCCCAGCCCTTCGTTCTGAGCACGATACGCTGCTGGCCGGGCTGCGAAAAGCCCCGGCTCTTGCGCCGCGGCGCCGACCTCCCGGCGGGCTACCCGGCGACCGGTACCCCGGGTGGCATCTCGATCGGGGACGCGGGTGACATTTCTTTCGGTGACCTACACTCGGGCGTCGCAGAAGCGGCTTTATGGAAGGTCGGGGTGTCATGGCACTCTGTAGGGGACTTTGCTCAACTCCACTGGAATGCCCTGATAACCTTGTTGCAGCAACAAATCACCCACGCTGATCTTTGACACTTTCTGGGCAGACCCCGGCCCCACATAAATACGTGTGATCGCCAAGCGTCTGACGCCACTTATCTCGACCGTCAGGTCAACGGGCAAATGCCGCGCGAGCAGAGTGCGCTTTTGCCGAAAAATTAGCTCGTTGTGCTGACCTACCTGCAGAATCGTCGCAATGCGACGTTCTGCCTCTCCCGAAAACTTCGGATGCTTCACTGTTGCCGCGATGATGCTTAGCTCGTTCGCAAACGCGGCGACGAACTCCGCCGCCCACGCGGACGGATCGCCGCGACCCAGGCCCTGCCAAAAATAGGTTTCGGCCATACGGATTACATCGGCAACAACAAAGCTATGGATGCTATCCGCGTAGCTCATCGGCAGCAATAGCGAGCTTGGTCGTGTCGACACGATATTCAAAACGGCTTGGGCGCGAAATCCTATGGCATAGCCGCATTCGCCGCCGCCATACCCACGCCATTGCCCAAGATCGTCCTCAGCCTCGGAAAAGCAGGCAACGAACTGCCCCGCAGCCGTGAAATCGCGTGCTTCCAGTGCTTCATCGGCGACGCGCAGTAGCGGTTCTATCACCGGATCGGTATTTTGCTTTCTGCGATCCTTTATCGCCGCGTGCACCAGATCGCCGAAATATCTCTGCTCCAAAGTGTCATTGAGGCAGGTGACTTGCGTTGTCCAAATTTTCCCGGACTGCAAGATGCCAATTAATCCGTTTGCATCCGTATAATGCCAAATCTCTTCTGGCAGCGGTCGCCCGAAGTGACGAGCATGGTGGATGCAAAACTGGCGATATTCCTCAAGGTCCTCTGGTTTCACATACTGGAAACCGCTCAATCTGGTAGCCTCGAAATCGTCGCCCGACTGATGTTGTAGCTGCCGGCGACACTGCGTTGCGTCTCGCCCGCCGCTAGCCGCTTCTGCACCTCGCGCCGCTGGTGCGCGATGAACTCCGGCGTGCGCTCGAATTGCACGCCTTTCGCCTTCGCGTCGGCCCGCCCGCGCGCCGTGCGCTCGAGAATACGGCGGCGCTCTAGCTTCGCGGCCACGCCAAAAACTGCGAAAACGATCTCGGCAAAGTCAGATGTGGTGTCGGGGAACGGCTCGGCCAGTGACCGGAGGCCAGCCCCGGCGCACTGCATCTCGCGGGCAATGACCAGAAGGTCGGTCGTGTCGCGCGAGAGGCGGTCAACCGCCGGGGTAATCACCACGTCGCCCTGCGTCAGCACCGCCATGAGCTTGCGAAGCTGCGGGCGCTCAGCGGTCGGGCCGGTGACCTTCTCGCTGAACACTTTCGCGCATCCCGCTGCCTTGAGCTGGGCGAGCTGACCGGTGAGGTCTTGGGCGCCGGTAGAGACGCGGCAATAGCCGTAAATCATCCCCGCATTCTGCATCAGAAATATGCATCAGAAAAGCCATTCCGGATCAAGGGCCTGACCTTGATACAAATATCTTGACCAACGCTTCGCGCATCCACTTCATCTTGCGATTGATGCCACAGCGTGTAAACTATCGTCCATGACTGGCAGCACGCTCCTTTTCCGGACGTCTTGGTGGCGCTTCCCTTAGGAAGCGGCCTGCCGTCATTTTTAGTGACCGTAGCCGCCGTAGTTGGCAGGCACGGTATAATTCAGTCGTCTGACATCACGGCGGCTCCAAAAGAGGAGAACGCCGTGAAATTATCTAGTATCGTGCCCTGGGGACGTAGTTTTGCAGAGTACCGGGACATGTTCGCTTTGTCCGAGGGGGATTTACAAGGCCGCGTGCTCGGCTGTGGTGATGGGCCTGCGAGTTTCAACGCCGAAGCAACCGTGGCGGGGATTCGAGTTGTTTCTATCGACCCCCTGTACGCTTATACGGCTCCAGAAATAGAAAGGCGGGTGTCGGAAATATTCGAAACAGTTGTGTCTCAAACTCGGGCACAAGCGCATCGCTTTGTCTGGGACCGATTTTCCGATGCCGACTCGCTCGGCCTCGCACGCTTGAATGCCATGCAACGCTTCCTGCTCGACTACAAAATGGGAAAAAAGGCTGGCCGTTACGTCGAGGCTTCATTGCCTGATCTTCCTTTCGCAGATGGAAGCTTTGATCTTGCACTGTGCTCGCACCTTTTGTTTTTGTATTCGGACCATCTGTCGCTAGACGAGCACATCGCGGCCGTCCGCGAACTGCTACGGGTTGCTCGTGAAGTCAGGATTTTTCCGCTACTCAGCCTTTCCGGCGAGCCGTCTCCTTATATAATTCCGCTATGTAAACTATTGTCCAATGAGGGCTATGCCATCGAACGACAGGTGGTACCTTACGAATTCATGCGCGGTGGAAACACAATGCTGAAGTCGAGTCGGCGGGAGGCTGGTCCTGCCTGCTGAGTGGCGAGATTTGGTCATAGCTTATGAAACTTCCGAAGGTCTTAAACTTATGCAGTGTGGCGGCAGGGCGGGGACAGGGAACGATCCTCGACGCATGTTAACAACAGAGCGCAACGTTGGATCGTGGCTTCGCTGTCGCCCAACTCTTGGCGATCGGGCACGACGAATTCCCGGGCGACTGAACCTGCGGGAAATTGCTGCCGGCAGAAGTCAAGGTGATACCACCCTTGGCCAACACGCAGGGCATTCCAGAATGGATTTCTTCACTCTCACCCCTCCGGACTTCGCCCTTGATGATCTCGGTTGCCGGATAATGGTGCTGCACTGCCCGGGAGGTCGGATAGCATTGACCCAACGCGAGGTTGCCGGCTTCCACAACCGCTCCGTAGGCGGTTTGCCTATCCCAGGACGCTCCCAACGCTTCACGAACGCGTAGCACGAAGTTCCGGTCAGAACTTATCATCGCCGGTGGTCTCATCACTTTACCATAGCATATGTCGGCCGCTGCGGCTGGCGCGGATTTCTTGATTGGCGTCGACCGTCGGCGCTTCCTCACAGCGACTGACGTAGTTCCAGAGAGGCTGGATACCCCATTGCGGAAAGCGCCTGGCTTATGCGGGCCGCGGGCGACGGTGGGCGCTGCGCTCATTACACGCCGCTCCTGTATCGCCTGGTAGGCCGTGCGCATCACCGGGAAAGCGACGGTGTTGCGTAGGGCCCCATTATGGCAAGAGACGGAGTCCTAGCACCTCTCGGTTTCGGAATTATGGACCGGCGGGGACGGCGTCGGCGGTCGCACAATTGAGTTCCCTATAATAGTGCGTTCTCCGCCTGTTGCGACACGGCGGCCCAGCGGGTCGAACGTCCCCTTTTCGGGGGAGCGCCTACGATTGGGTGAGTGGCTGTAACGGGCGCGAAGTCATCGGCACTGGACGACGCCGAACGGTCGGTCCCTGGATCCCCGGGTAGGCCGCCGCGGGTCGTAAGCCGCCCCTAACCGGAATGGTAGCGCGCGGATGGCCGCCGCCAAAGCACATGCCATTCGGTTGTTCGAGATCGGAATGGGCGCGGCGCGGGGCAAGTGGAGGCAAGGCCGTTTGTCATGAACCAGCAATGACGTCTCGAGGGACGCCGTCTTTGACATCGGCCATTCACGTTGATATCAACGTAGCTTGCCAAGGCAGAAGAGGAGACGTCGGTGAGCAAGATCGTCAGCTGTCTGTGGTTCGATCATGGCGAGGCGCGGAATGCAGCGGAATTCTATACGGCCACATTTCCTGACAGCCATGTCGGGCAAGCGCTTCGATCCCCATCCGATTACCCCGGCGGCGATCAGGGCAGCGAGTTGACCGTCGAGTTCACCGTGCTCGGCCAAGCCTTTGTCGGTCTGAATGGTGGCCCCGCGTTTACGCCGAACGAGGCGGTGAGCTTCCAGGTGATGACCGAGGATCAGGCAGAAACCGACCGCTATTGGAATGCAATCATCGGGAATGGTGGCAGCGAAGGCGAGTGCAGCTGGTGCAAGGACCGCTGGGGCTTTTGGTGGCAGATCGTGCCGCGAGCCTTGATTGCCGCGCTGAAAGATCCGGATCGCGCCGCCGCGAAGCGGGCTATGAACGCCATGATGACCATGCGCAGGATCGACATTGCCAAGATCGAGGCAGCACGAGCGGGCCACGCGGCGGCCTGAACCCCATGGCCACTGCCCGGTTCAAGAAACGGACGCAATGATCCCCAAGATGGAGCCCGGATGTCCGCTCTCGGCAACAGCCGCTTAACCGCCGAGCGTCTTGCCCGGATCGAGATCGGAAGTCCGATCCCGGTTCGGCCGATAGAGCGGCCATAGGTGGGGTTCGTGGCGCCCTCTGGGGCGGGATGCGTTTGGTTTCGCTTACCTATCACGCGCTCGTTGTTAGTTTTCCGGCGCGATCGAACGGCTTCGGCGGTGACGCTCTCGTTGTGGCCTTCCTCCAACCATTTCTGCATGATGACGCGAGGAACGGCCTCAAAGCCGAGGCGTTTGTAAAACTCGACCACCTGTGTGTTCGTTTCGCGCACCAGCAGCATGACCTTCACAACGCCTTTGTTCTTCAGCCATTGCTCCGCAGCCTCGACCATCGATCGGCCGATGCCCTGGGTGCGGTGCTTCGGATAGGAGGCAACGTCGTAGATCCAGCCGCGATGCCCGCCATGGCCGACCATGACGCTGCCGACAATGGCCTGTTCGTGCTTGAGCCCGACCACAATGGCCGAGCCTTCCTTTGCGCGGGCGAAGCGGAAGTCCTGCGACGGATCGTTACAGCTCGTCACGAGATTGCAGGCTCGCCACAGCGCCGTGACGCGCGTTTCGTCCTTCGCGGTTGCGCTGCGAATGGTTGGACGAGGCGATGCGGGCTTGTCTTGTTTCGCTTTTGTCATTCCCGACCTCGGACCAAGGGCGCCTTTCGAAGCCGGGTGGTGTCGCGGGTTGAATTTCGGTTTGTGACCCGGTCGTCCGTCGCCTTGGGGCCCCCACCTCACCCTGCCCTCTCCGGCCCCAGGGATTCCTCTGCGAAAGGGGGTTGTTGGGGCGGTCGGGGCGCGCGCCGGTCGCCTTCCCGCGGTAAATCTTGGTGCGGCCCGCACCGCGAAGCCGGTCGAGCTGCGCGTCGAGCGTCTGTCCGTAGGTGCCGACACGGGCATGGCCGAGACGACGGTTTTGGGATTTGCTTTCGGACATATGGTACGAGAGGCGTAACCGATTGAGAGCGCCGGGGGCGAGGGGAAAGCCCGAACATCTTGAGATAGGCGCGACCTTTCTCGCCGTGCGGCCGGCGGCCAACTCGTTGGGGGCCGATAACTCGAAGTCGCGCTTCCAATCGCTGTCGAAATGGCCTAGCTACCTGCGCGCACTCGTGGGCAGTCCATGTCCAAAGGCCCGCGTCGCGGATACGTCAAAACCTGGGAGAGTCGCGGTGAAGCGTATCTTTGTTTCAGCGGTGAAGGGCGCCGGCCTATGCCTCGCCTTGAGCGTCGGCTCGGTCGCGAGCGCGACGGCCCAGATGACCGATCTCGACTATCAACTCGCCTACCAGCGTGGCATCGAGGCCGTACTCTGGTCGATGCCGGCAATCAGCATCCGCGAGCTCCAGGAGGCAGCGTTCAAGGATTACGGCGTCACCTGGAGCGACGTGATCCTCTGGAGCAGGCCCGCGGTGCCCCGACACGAACTGCTGACGGCGAACAACCAGGTGCCTTATGCGCTGACCTTCCTCAACCTCCGGCAGGGACCGGTGGTGGTGGAGATCCCGGCCGCCGGCGCGAAGGCGCTGCTGTTCGGCAGCTTCGTGGACAACTGGCAGGCGCCGGTCGTCGACGTTGGCCCGTCCGGGACGGACGAGGGCCGCGGCGGCAAATATCTATTTCTGCCACCCGGATACTCGGAACCAGTTCCCGACGGCTATATTCCGGTGCGAATGGAGGGCTACGTGGTCGCCGGCGGTCTTCGACCCGTCCCGGCCAATCGGGGCACCGCAGCGGACGCCCACAGTTACGCTCAGCAGATGAAGGTCTATCCGCTGGCGGACGCCGCGGCACCAAAACCGACGCGGTTTGTCGATGGCTACCCCAAACCTTTCCATTCGCTCCCGGTCTATGACGCGAGCTGGTTCCGCGAGTTGGCCGCGATGGTCAACGAGGAGCCGGTGCGCGAACGTGACAAGGTGATGATGGGCATGCTGGCCTCGATCGGCATCGAGCGCGGCATGCCGTTCCAACCCGATGCGAGGATGCAGAAGGCACTTGCCGCGGCGATGGCCGATGCGCGGCGCATGATGCAGCACTATTTCGAGACTCCCGGCCGGGCGCTCGCCCCATGGTGGCAAGGCAGTCAGTGGTCCGCCCTTTCACCCGCAGCCCTTCGTCTGGCGAGCGAGTTCACCTACGAGACCGACGATGCGCTTTGGATAGACGCGCGGGCTGGCGGCCTGTTCTACTGGGCGACGTTCCTGCCGAAGAAGCTTGGCGGCGGCACTTTCTATCTAATGGACCTGCGCGACTCCGCGGGGCAGCTGTTCGACGGACAGGCGACTTACCGGCTGCACGTCCCCGCGATTGTGCCGGCAAAGGATTTCTGGTCCGCCGTCGTCTATGACGTGAATACGAAGGCGTTCGTCTGTGCCGGGCCATGCGATAGCGCGGACAATAGGGTCGGACTGTCGTCCTTCGACAAGCCGACAATGAAGCGGAACGGCGACGGTTCGGTGGACCTCTACTTCGGCCCGAAGGCGCCGCCCGGTTTCGAGAAAAACTGGGTCACCACCGCGGGCAAGAACTTCTTCCTGATCTTCCGGCTCTACGGCCCGGAGAAGGCCTTCTTCGACAAGACCTGGAAGCTGCCCGAGGTCGAGAAGGTCCTGTAGTCCGGCTGCGAAAGCCGGGCGAAGCAGACGATATGGAAGGCACCATTGAGGGTTTTGCTGGTTGCAAGATTCGCGATTTTCGCGCGGGATCGAGGTGGGGTGCTAATCGGGAGGAGGTGCGGTTGTGCCGCCCGGCGTGCCCACTGGGCCCTCTGGATGGAAGGTCTGCTTTGGAGGGGGGCCGTGGTTGCCGGATCGGCCGCCATGGGCCGAGTTCATAACGCCCGTTGAGCGGGATCCGTGAGCGAACGCGTCGTGCTCTAGTGTCCCGATTCCGAAGTTCGCCGCATTGAAATGCGGACGGAATCGGGACACTCGCTCTTTGTTTTCAGTGGCCTGCTTATCCCCTCCGTTCGTCGCGACATGCGACGAACTTCGGGGGCAGAACACTAGTCGTGGCCTTCCTCCAACCATTTCTGCATGATGACGCGAGGAATGGCTTCAAAGCCGAGGTGTTTGTAAAACTCGACCACCTGCGTGTTCGTTTCGCGCACCAAGAGCATGATCTTCACAACGCCTTTGTTCTTCAGCCATTCCTCCGCAGCCTCGACCATCGATCGGCCGATGCGTTGGTTCCGATGCTTCGGATCGGAGGCAACGTAGTAGATCCAGCCGCGATGCCCGTCATGGCCGACCATGACGCTGCCGACAATGGCCTGTTCGTCGTTGAGCCCGACCAGAATGTCCGAGCCTTCCTTTGCGCGGGCGAGACGGAAGTCCCGCGACGGATCATTATAGCTCGTCACCAGATTGCAGGCTCGCCACAACGCGATGACGCGCGATTCGTCCTTCGCGGCTGCGTTGCGGATGGTCAGACGAGGCGATGCGGGCTTGTCTTGTTTCGCTTTTGTCATTTCCGATCTCGGACTGGAGCGCGTTTTAGAAGCGGGCGGTGTTGCAGTTTGAATTTCGGGCGGTGGCCCCCACCTTGCCCTGCCCTCTTGTATCTTGGGAGACCGTCGCGGAGGTAATGTGAAGGCGGCGGTGACGGGCGGGTCGCCCGCGAATTCGAGCCCGGCGGTGCGGCCGCAGCGGAGATCACGGCGCCTTACGCTGAAACGTGAAGACGTGTAAACATGCCCACAAAGGAGATCGTTCGATGGCTCCTCGCCCGTCTTTCACCGAGGCCGGCATCACTCGGTCGAGCCAAGCCCCGCCCGCCCCCGCCGCGGCCGCCGTGCGCATGAGCCGATCAATCCAGGAAATCATGCTCGAGGCGATCGACGATTGGTCCGCCAAGAACGGCATGCCGCGTCCGGCGGCCGAGCCGCAAAGGGATCAGGCGGCATGAGCGCATACGAAGCCGACATCTTCGCGTGGTCGGAGCACCAGGCCGAGCTGCTCCGGCGCCGCGCCCGCGGCGAGTTGGTCAACGAGGCTGAAATCGACTGGCCGAACGTCGCGGAAGAAATTGAGAGCGTGGGACGGAGCGAATTGCGGGCCTGCCGGTCCCTGCTGAAACAAGCCTTATCCCACATGCTCAAGGCGGAGGCGTGGCCGCTGTCCCGGGACGCGCCAACATGGCGAGCCGACGCGATCGATTTTCGGCAGCAAGCGCGAGAGGCCTTCACTCCGTCGATGCGCGATCACATCGATGTCGAGGATCTCTACCGTCAAGCCGTCCGGGCGATGCCGGAGACGATCGACGGCCAGCCGCCACTTCCCGTGCCGCCGGAGTGCATTGTCGCGCTGGATGAGCTGCTGAGCGAGCCATGAAATTCGCCGGGAAAGTGCTGCGGATTGTTGGCGGCCTGATCGGTTTGGCTGCTGCTGTGTTCCGGTTTCGCCTGGAGCTTCCTACGCCCCCCCTGTCCACCCGGCAATTATTTGGGGATAGAGCAATTCGGCGGAACTCCTTGGCTGCGTTTCTGAAAGGCGTGGCAATTCCGGTGCAGGGAGTTGGGGCTCTATCGAGAGGAATTGTCGGCGCAGCTCGGAATTGACGTCATCGCGCGCTCACAGAACGCGACAAAATCAGAGCTCGTGGCATGAGCGGAACCGTCTGCAAGCCCGCTCTTCATCGGGCGGTGTCGCAATTTGAATTTCGGGTGGTGGCCCCCACATTGCTGGGCCCAGGTGGTGGCCCCCACCTCACCCTGCCCTCTCCCCCCCAGGGGCGGAGAGGAAAAAAGGGCGACGTGTCTCCGGTGGGGCCGGAGGGGGAAAGTGGGGGCGGTCTTCGGCCTCGGGGGTCGAGAACCGGACCTGCCCTTGGGATGGAGCGGCGATATCATCGGCCCATGACGGTTTCGCACGAGCGCCTTGCCGCCCTGATCTCCGCCGCGCGCCGCGCGGTGGTGTTCACCGGCGCCGGGATTTCGACCGAATCGGGCATCCCCGACTTCCGCAGCCCCGGCGGCGTCTGGAGCCGGATGAAGCCGATCTATTTCCAGGAGTTCGTGGCGAGCGAGGAGCAGCGGCGCGAGGCATGGCGGCGCGTCTTCGCCAATTCCTCGGGCTGGGTCGGGGCGAAGCCGAACGCGGGCCACCATGCCGTCGCGCGGCTCGTCGCCGCCGGCAAGGTCGCGGCGGTCATCACCCAGAACGTCGATAATTTGCACCAGGACTCGGGCGTGCCGGAGGAGCTTGTCATCGAGCTGCACGGCAATGCGAGCTATGCGACGTGCCTTGCCTGCGGGCTCCGGCACGAGCTCGCGACGCTGAAGCAGACATTCCTCGGATTGGGAGAGATCCCCGAATGCCGGGCATGCGGGGGCCTCGTGAAGACCGCGACGATCTCGTTCGGCCAGGCGATGCCGGAGGCGGCGATGCGGCGGGCGGAGGAGGAGACGCTCGCCTGCGATCTCTTCATCGTGCTCGGCTCCTCGCTCGTCGTCTTCCCGGCGGCCGGGTTCCCGCTTCTGGCCAAGGAGAACGGCGCCAAGCTCGTCATCGTCAACCGCGAGCCGACCGGGCTCGACCGCCATGCCGACCTCACGCTCAACGAGGAGATCGGGCCGGTGCTCTCCGCCGCGGTGGCGGCTTGATCTCCGGGCCCGGTTCCCGCAGGTTGCCCGCTTCCACGGAGACGCCGCATGCCCGCCCTGAAGGCGCTCGATCCCCAGGAAGCGCTGGTCTGCACCATGGTGCTCGTCGCGGCCGCCGACGGCGGCCTCACCGACCGCGAGATCGGGGTGATGGTCGGGCTCGTGCAGAGCTTGCCGGTGTTCCACGATTTCTCCTCCGCGCGGCTCAAGATCGCGACGGAGACGGCGGTGAGCCTGCTCGGCGAGAGCGAGGGCCTCGCCCACGCCGCGCGCCTGATATGCGAGGCGCTCGAACCTCGGCTCCGGGAGACTGCCTATGTGTTGGGCTGCGACGTCATCGCGGTTGACCATCACGCGCGGCCGACCGAGCTCGAGATGCTGGAGTTCGTGCGCAAGGAGCTGGGGATCGACCCGCTGGTTGCGCGCGCGTTCGAGCGGGCCGCGCGCGCCCGTCAGCAATCGCGGTGAATGGCCGCCCCGGAGCTTTCCATGTCCCCCATCATCGGCCTTCCTGCTTGCGCGAAAACCACCGGCGAGCATCTCTTCTCCTCCACCCCGGCGCGTTACGGCAAGGCGCTGATCGCCGCCGCCGGCGCGCTGCCCGTGCTGATCCCGCCTGAGGGCGAGGCGATGCTCGCCGTGCTCGACCGGCTGGACGGGCTCCTGCTTCCCGGGAGCCCCTCGAACGTGGCGCCGGCACATTATGGCGAGGCGGCGGACCTGACGCCCGACCGACACGACCTCGCGCGTGACGGGACCACGCTTCCGCTGATCCGGGCGGCGCTGGCGCGCGGGCTGCCGGTGCTTGCGATCTGCCGGGGCATCCAGGAGCTGAACGTGGCGCTGGGCGGGACGCTGCACCAGCAGGTGCAGGCGCTGCCCGGCAGGCTCGACCATCGCGGCGGCGCGGGCACGGTGGCCGAGCGCTATGGGCCGAAGCACAGCGTGGCGCTCGAGGGCGGCATCGCGGAGCTGGTCGGGCGGCGCGAGATCGTGGCGAACTCGCTGCACGAGCAGGCGATCGACCGGCCGGGCGAGGGGATCGTGGTCGAGGGGTGGGCGCCGGACGGGACGATCGAGGCGGTGCGCGTGGCGGGCAGCGGGTTCGCGTTCGGCGTGCAATGGCACCCCGAGTGGGAGCCGCTCGCCTTCGCCGACCGCGCCGCGCTGTTCGCGGCGTTCGGGAGCGCGGCGCGCGCCTTCGGGGCCGGGCTCCGCCGGGCGGCGTAACGATGGATCTCGGGCTCGCCGGCAAGAGCGCGCTCGTCACCGGCGGATCGAAGGGGATCGGGCGGGCCGCGGCGGCGGCGCTGGCGGCCGAAGGCGTGGCCCTCACCCTCGTCGCGCGGAGCGCCGCGGGCCTCGAAGCCGCGGCGGCGGCGATCCGCGCGCGCTCGCAGGTGCCGGTCGCGACGATCGCGGCCGATCTCTCGCGCCACGAGGAGATCGAGCGCGTGGCGGCCGCCGTGGACACGCCCGACATCCTGGTCAACAACGCGGGCGCTATTCCGCTGGGCGCGCTGGCCGCGGTGGACAACGCCGCCTGGCGCGCGGCGTGGGATCTCAAGGTGTTCGGCTATATCTCGCTTTCGCGGCTTGTTCACGCGCGCATGGCCGAGCGCGGCTTGGGCGTGATCGTTAACGTGATCGGCGCGGCGGGCGAGAAGTTCGACCCCGAGTATATCGCGGGCTCGGCGGGGAACGCGGCGCTGATGGCCTTCACCCGCGCGCTCGGGCGGGCGAGCCCGGCGCACGGGCTGCGCGTGGTCGGGATCAATCCCGGCCCGGTCGAGACCGAGCGGATGGAGATGCTGCAGCGCGCGCGGGCCGAGCGCAGCTTCGGCGATGCGGGGCGCTGGCGCGAGTTCTTCGCCCGCATGCCGTTCGGCCGCCCGGCCACGCCCGAGGAGATCGGCGCCGCGGTCGCGTTCCTTGCGAGCCCGCTCTCCGCCTACACCAACGCCACCATCCTGACGATCGACGGCGGCGGCTGAGGACGAAGGGCGGCTCTTCGGGTCTCCATAGAGGTTATTATTCCGGCTTAGAAACAGATTGGCCGGCCCGAAGCGGCGGTGCCGATCGTGCGGCGAGACGAGACGCCAAATCGCGGCGTTCCGCCGCGCACGGAGCGCGAACGAAACCGAGCGCGAGCCGTTCGCGTGGCCAAATAGGCGTAAATTTCCCTGAAAATGGCGAGAGAGATGTTGCAACCGATGCGCGCGCGCGCCAGGCGCAATGTGTGCCGCAACGTTTTGTGGACGTTATCCACAGGCGGGGGCGCGAAACATTCACGTTCATGAAACAGGGAGGCAAAGGCCGCGTCATCAATGTCCGCTACGGTTGGCCCGCGACCACACAAAACGGGGTGGACATCATGCATCGAAGAGGCCTTCGCCGCGCGTTCTACGCGGGCGTCTCGACTTTTGCCATGTGCGTGCAAGCCGCGACGCCGGTGCTCGCGGCACCTTTCGGCGGGCCGAACGACAACGATACGGCAACGCCGATCAAGCACGTGATCATCATCATCGGCGAGAACCGCACCTTCGACCAGGTGTTCGCGACCTACCAGCCGAAGAACGGGCAGCACGTGCTCAACCTGCTCTCCGAAGGCATCGTCAACGCGGACGGCAGGCCCGGTCCGCGCTTCGCGGCCGCGGTGCAGAACGAGGCCTCGGACACCACGACATACGCGATCAGCCCGACCATCACCGGGCCCTACAAGACGCTGCCGCCGCCGAACACCGGCTACACCCCGGACGTGGCGAGCAACACCAGCCCGCCGCCGTTCGCGACGCTCGCCGCCGCCGCGGCCGCCGACTACGGCCTCCTCGCGCAGGACATCCCCCTGCTCACCACCGGCGCTTCGGGCCTGCCCTTCCTCACCGTGGACCGGCGGATCGCCAACGCGACCAAGCTGCCGAGCGGTCCCTTCCGGCTGAGCCCGGGCGTCTCGGACGACGACTACGCGAACAGCCCCGTGCACCGCTTCTACCAGATGTGGCAGCAGGCGGACTGCTCGACGGCGACGGCGACCGCGACCAACCCGGCCGGCTGCAGGAACGACCTCTTCGCCTGGGTCGAGGCCACGGAAGGCGCCGGTTCGAGCGGTGGGAAACAGCCCTCGCCCTTCACCGACGAGACGACGGGCGAGGGCGCGACGTCGCTGGGCTTCTACGACATGGCCGCCGGCGATCTCAGCTTCTTCAAGGATCTCGCAGATGAATTCACGGTCGCCGACAACTACCATCAGGCGGTGATGGGCGGCACCGGAGCCAACCACATCATGCTCGGTTCCGGCGACGCGTTCTGGTACAGCGACGGCAAGGGCGACCCGGAAGTTCCGCCGGCGAACGAGATCGAGAACCCGAACCCGATGGCCGGGACGAACAACTGGTACACCCAGGACGGCTATTCCGGCGGCTCCTACTCGGAATGCGCGGATCCCACGCAGCCCGGCGTGGCGCCGATCGTCGATTACCTGAAGTCCCTGCCGGACCACCCGAGCCCGAACTGCCAGCCCGGCCACTACTACCTGCTCAACAACTACGATCCGGGCTATTTCGGCAACGGGACCGTCGACACCAAGGACACCTACGTGATCCCGCCCTCCTCGACGCCGACGATTGCCGACGTGCTGCTCGCGCACGGTATCTCCTGGACGTATTTCGGCGAGGGCTGGGACGACTATGTCGAGCATCCCGAAGCACCCACCGACGTTTATTGCAACATCTGCAATCCGTTCCAGTACGAGACGCGGATCATGACCAATCCGGTGATCCGCACCAACGACATCAAGGACACGCTCGATCTCTACAACGATATCGTCGACAACGAGCTGCCGGCGGTCTCCTTCGTCAAGCCGGGCGGCCTCAACGACGGCCATCCCGAATCCTCGAAGTACGACATCTTCGAAGCCTTCGTGAAAAAGATCCTGCTGATGGTGAAGGCCAACCCGGCGCTTGCGAAGTCCACCGCCGTCTTCATCACCAATGACGAGGGCGGCGGCTATTACGACAGCGGCTTCCTCCAGCCGCTCGACTATTTCGGCGACGGCACGCGGATCCCGCTGATCGTCGTCTCCGCCTACTCGAAGGGCGGTCATGTCGTGCACAGCTACGCCGACCACGTCTCGCTCATCAAGTTCATCGAGGCGAACTGGCGCCTGCCCACAGTGAGCCACCGCAGCCGCGACAATCTGCCCAACCCGGTGGCGACGGCGGCCAACCCGTATGTGCCGACCAACGGTCCGGCGATCGACAACCTGATGGATTTCTTCAAGTTCTGAAGCCCGGAGCCTTTGCCGCAATTCCGGCGAGGGGGCGCCAGCGGCGCCCCCTTCTTCTTCGGCCATCGCCTGCCGGATTCGGCGGGCGCGCGGGGAGGCAAAAATTCGTCCCGTCACCGAGTTGTAACTTTACGGGATAGATCGCAAAATTGTTAACTTCGTGCGGCCTCGGTTTCGCCGATTCTGTTGATCAATGATTTGATGCCGGGAACCGGGACGTAACCTCCGCCGAGGGCTCGAGGCAGCCAGGAGGCATCATGCGTCGAGGAAGCGTGGGCGGCATGTTCTACGCCGGGATGTCCGCGGTTGCCCTCTCGATCTCGGCCGCGCCGGCGCTCGCGGCACCCTTCGGCGGGCCGAACGACGACAAGACGACGACGCCGATCAAGCACGTGATCATCATTGTCGGCGAAAACCAGTCCTTCGACCACTGGTTCGCGACCTACCGGCCGACGAACGGTCAGTCCATCCGGAACCTCTTCTCCGAAGGGATCGTCAACGCCGACGGCACGCCGGGGCCGCGCTTCGCCGCGGCAGTGCAGAACAAGGCCTCCGACACCATCACCTATTCGATCGACCCGACCATCACCGGGCCCTATGCGACGCTGCCGCCGCCGAACACCGGCGGCACGCACAGCATTGCGAACAACCTGCTGCCGCCGCCTTTCGGGACGCTGGCGGCGGCCAAAAAGACCGATTACGGCGTGCCGGCCGCAGACCTCTCCCTGCTCACCGTCGGCGCCTCGGGGCTGCCGACCGACAGCGTCGATACCCGCATCGCCAACGCGAGCGACCTGCCGAGCGGGCCGTTCCAGATGAGCCCGGGCCTCGCCGACGACGACTACACCGCCGACCCGGTGCACCGCTTCTTCCAGATGTGGCAGCAGGACGACTGCGCCGTCGCGCATGCCACCGCCGGCAATCCCAGCGGCTGCAACATGGATCTCTATCCGTGGGTGGCGGTGACCGTCGGCTTCGGCGAGGAGGACAAGAAGCCGCCGGCCAACTTCAACTGGGAGAGCACCGACCAGGGTGCGATCTCGATGGGGTTTTACAACATGGCGGCGGGCGACCTCGGCTTCTTCGAGGATCTCGCCGACGCCTTCACGATCGGCGACAACTTCCATCAGTCCGTGATGGGCGGCACCGTCGCCAATTCCATCATGATCGGCGCCGGCGACATGTATTGGTACAGCGACGGCGAGGGCGACCCCATGACGCCGCCGGTTGCCGAGATTGCCAACCCGAACCCGCGGCGGCTGGACGGCCCCTCGCTGGCCCGCTCCTGGTACGCGAATGGCGGACTGCCGTGGCTGCTCGCCATCAACGCCGCCTGGACGACCGACAGCAGCGGCGACCCGGTCGCGCCGCCGGCAGGCGAGATCACGAACCCGAACCCGCAGCCCGGGACCAACAACTGGTACACGAACGACGGCTACCCGGAGACCGCGTACACGGAGTGCGCCGACCCGACAGAGCCGGGGGTGGCGCCGATCGTCGACTACCTCGCGGCCCTGCCATACCATCCCGACCCGAACTGCCTGCCCGGCTACTACTACATGGTCGACAACCATTCCCCGGCCTATCTCGCCGACGGCACGCTCGCCGCGGCGAGCAGCGACATCGCGCCGCCCTCCTCGACGCCGACGATCGCCGACGTGATGCTCGCCAACGGCGTTTCCTGGACCTATTTCGGCGAGGGCTTCGACCTCTACCTGAAAAACCCGAACAGCACCCAATACTGGCCCTACGCCAACCCGTTCGAGTTCGAAACCTCGATCATGACCAATGCAACGGTGCGTACCGCCGACCTTCAGGACACCAAGGCTCTCTACGCCGACATCGCCGATAACGAGCTGCCGGCCGTCTCCTTCGTCAAGCCGAGCAAGTACAACAACGCCCACCCCACGGACTCGACGCCCGCCATCCTGGAAGCGTTCGTCGAGAAGATCCTGCTCCTGATCAAGGCCAACCCGCAGCTGGTGCGGAACACCGCCGTCTTCATCACCTTCGACGAGAGCGGCGGGTGGTACGACAGCGGCTACCTCCAGCCGCTCGATTTCTTCGGCGACGGCCCGCGCATCCCGCTGATGGTCGTCTCCGCCTACTCGACCGGCGGACGCGTCGTGCACAGCTACGGCGACCAGGTCTCGATCATCAAGTTCATCGAGAAGAACTGGGGCCTGCCGACGATCAGCGTCCGCAGCCGCGACAATTTGCCCAACCCGGTGGCGACGGCAGGCAATCCCTACGTGCCGGCCAACACCCCGGCGATCGACGACATGATGGACTTCTTCAAGTTCTGAAATCCGGACGGTGAATTGGCGAGACCGGCTCACAACCCCCGATTGAGGCGCGCCGGGACTCGATCCCGCTTGGCCGCAGGGTCGCCGAGTTGTAACTTTACCGAGCCAATCGCGAAATTGTTAACTACGTGAGGCGTTCGTTTCGCCAATACTGTTAATTAACGAATTTTGGCTGGGCACCGGCGCGTAACGTCCGCCGGGAGCTCGGGGAGCCAGGAGGCACCATGCGTCGAGGAAGCGTGCGCGGCATGTTGTACGCCGGGATGTCGGCGGTTGGCCTCTCGATCCTGGCGGCGCCGGCCATCGCGCAGCCTTTCGGCGGACCGAACGACAACAAGACGCTAACGCCGATCAAGCACGTGATCATCATCGTCGGCGAGAACCGCTCGTTCGACCACCTCTTCGCCACCTACCAGCCGAAGGCCGGCCAAATCATCCTCAACCTGCGCTCGGAGCGGATCGTCAACGCCGACGGCACGCCCGGGCCGCGCTACAAGGCCGCGGAGCAGAACCAGGCGTCCGACACGACCATTTTTTCGATCGACCCGACGATCACCGGGCCCTACGCGACGCTGCCGCCGCCGAACACGGAATCCACCCATTCGGCTCCGAGCGATACCAGCCCGCCGCCCTTCGCGACTCAGGCAAAAGCCGCCGAATATGACTACGGCCTGCCGTCGGACGATCTCTACCTGCTCACGCTCGGCGCCTCGGGCCTGCCGGTCGACAGCATCGACACCCGCGTCGTCAACGCCAACAACCTCCCCGACGGGCCCTTCCAGCTGAGCCCGGGAGTCCCCGACGATTACTTTTCCGCCGACCCGGTCCACCGCTTCTACCAGATGTGGCAGCAGACCGACTGCGCGGTCGCGCACATCACGAGCGAGAATCCGACCGGCTGCAACATGGACCTCTTCCCCTGGGTCGGGATCACCGTCGGCCTCGGCGCCAAGGACGTGCAGCCCCCCTCCCCCTTCACCGACGAGACCACCGACGAGGGCGGAATCTCGATGGGCTTCTACAACATGGCAGAAGGGGACGTGAGCTTCTTCAAGGAGCTCGCCGGGCAGTTCACGATCGGCGACAATTTTCATCAGTCCGTCATGGGCGGGACCACCGCCAATTCCATCATGCTCGGCGCCGGCGACATGTATTGGTACAGCGACGGCGAGGGCAACCCCATGACGCCGCCGATCGCCGAGATCGGGAACCCCAACCCGCGGCTGCTGGGCCCTGGCCGTTACGCCGGTGGTGGATTTGCGGGGAGCGGAGAGACGTGCGGCGCGCCGTCCGCGTGGGGCGCAGCGCCGCCGGCCGAATTTCTCGAGGCCCTCCCGGACCAAGCGAACCTCGGCTGCCTGCAAAGGCTCCTCTACCTGAACGCCGCCTTGACGACCGACAGCACCGTGACGCCGATCGCGCCACCGGCGAACCAGGTCACGAACCCGAACCCGCTGCCCGGGACCAACAATTGGTACACCAACGACGGCTACCCCCAGAGCACGTACACGGAGTGCTCCGATATCACGCAGCCGGGCGTGGCGCCGATCGTCGATTACCTCAATGCCCTGCCGTACCATCCAAGCCCCAACTGCCTGCCGGGGTTCTACTACATGCTCGACAACCATTTTCCGGCCTATATCGGAAACGGCACCCTGAACACGGTGAACAACGATCCGGCGCCTCCGTCCGCGACGCCGACGATCGCCGACGTGCTGCTCGCCAACGGCGTTTCCTGGACCTACTTCGGCGAGGGCTTCGATCAATACCTGGCCAATCCGAGCAGCGCGCAGTACCTCCCCTACTGCAACCCGTTCGAGTTCGAGACCGCGATCATGACCAACGAGACGGTCCGCACGGCCGATATCCAGGACACCAAGCAGCTCTACATCGATATCGCCGACAACGAGCTGCCGGCGGTTTCCTTCGTCAAGCCGAGCAAATACAACTCCGCCCATCCGACCAGCTCGACGCCCGCCCTGTTCGAAGCGTTCGTCGAGAAAATCCTGCTCCAGATCGACGCCAACCCGAGCCTCCGGCGGAACACCGCCGTCTTCATCACGTTCGACGAGGGCGGCGGCTACTACGACAGCGGACCGATCCAGCCGCTCGACTTCTTCGGCGACGGCCCGCGCATCCCGATGATCGTGGTCTCCTACTACTCGAAGGGGGGGCGCGTCGTGCACACCTACGCCGACCACGTCTCGCTCCTCAAGTTCATCGAAAAGAATTGGAACCTGCCGACGATCAGCGACCGCAGCCGCGACAACCTGCCCAACCCGATCGTCTCGGCTTCCAACCCCTACGTGCCGACCAACCCGCCCGCGATCGACGACATGATGGACTTCTTCCAGTTCTGAACCGAGGACTTGCCGCCTAGCCCGGCTCCTCCGCGGCGAGCCTTCTACCCGCCGGGCCCGGCGAACAATCGCCGCGCGGCGGCGAGAACCTCGCGCCGATACGCCAGATTGAGGAGCGGGGTGTGAGAATGATAATCGCCGATCGCCGGCATCAACGCGTGCGTTTGGCCGAGATAGGCGCGCAGAACGGCGCCGGCGGCGGCGATGTTGAAGCAGGCATCGGCGAGCAATCGGGCCCGCACGGCCGCCGGCGCCAACCCGGTGACCCGCGCCAACGGATCGACCCAGATCGTGTTCACCTGCATGACCCCGAGATCTTCGCTCCCATTGGAGTCATGATGCACGACCCCGGGCGCCCCACCTTCCACCGCCTGGATCGCCGGCAACGCACGCGGCGGCAACCCATAGAAGCTCGCCACCAACAGCATGCAACGAAGAAACGGGATCGGCATCGATCACCAAAGGCCAAGGGGCTCTGCCCCTTGGAACCCCGCCAAGGGCTGAGCCC
>Ga0335075_10004630_pt1 | contig 21466 bp, 20 predicted proteins | sample Lox_Sample_24_FD_206723 | JGI IMG/M metagenome (GOLD analysis project Ga0335075, IMG submission 206723) | Soil microbial communities from Loxahatchee National Wildlife Refuge, Florida, United States - Lox_Sample_2.4 | ecosystem: Environmental > Terrestrial > Soil > Wetlands | place: USA...
TGCGCCGGCTGGAGCTCTCGCCGCGGGTGCTGCGCTACGAGGCCTGGCTGGCCAGCGCCGCGGCCGCGGCCATGGTCGTGTTCCTGGCCGGGGCCTGCTGCTGGGTGCTGGCCGAAGGGTCGGGGCCTGGGCTTTTTCACGCCGGAGCCATCGACGTCGCGAGCCTGGCCGTTATGATGCTGGCGCTCTCCACGGCGCAGCGGGCCACCAGCCTGGCCAGGAAGTCGGCCCTGGGCCCGCGGCCGCGTTGAGCGGCGGCGCGCGGCCATGCTCCAGCCGTGCGTAACCTGGACAATGACGCCATCGGCGGAGCAGGGTCAAGAAGCCCGGTTAAGGCGGAGACAGTGGAAGACACGTGGGCAGTCCGGGAACTACCGGTGCTCAACGCGGCCGTGACCCTGCTGGAGCATAGTTACATGGTCACGGTCAGCGACATCGCCGGGCGGACCGGCCTCGACCAGGCCGACGTGGCCCGGTCGCTGGACGCCTTGGACCCGGTCTACGTGGACTTCCGCAAGACCGAGACCGGGGGCGACCCCACGTTCTGGTACGTGCACAAGGTGACGCCCGAGGCCCGCAAGGCGGTGGGCCAGTGGCCGACCGCCGAGAGCCTCATCGACCGCCTGGCCCGCGCCTTCAGCGCCGAGGCCGAGCGCGAGGAGGACATCGAACAGCAGTACCAGCTCCGCCAGGCCGCCGGGCTGCTGGCCGAGACCGTTCACGATGTGGCGGTCCGGGTCGCGGGCACGATTACCGGGCCGTCCGGGAGCAGCGGTACCGCCGCGCCTTCCGGAGCGGTCGCCGACAGCGGCGACGGGGCGTAAAACCTCCTTTTTCGCTCATTACGGGTCAGTCGCCTTTTCCCTGCAATCGCGTGTAATCCCTGCAGTCACTCTTGACGTCCTACTGACGAAGCGCACCAGAGGGGTCTTGTTCCTCTTCACCCGGTGCGCAGCGCACAGGGGTGGATTCAGGGAGGGACCAAGCATGAGATTCAACCGGCCGCTGGCTGCGGTCAAGGTGGCGTCGGTGGCGGCGCTGGCTGGCGCGGCGTGCGCCATGTGGGCGCTGCCGGCGGGCGCGGCCACCGCCGCGACGAGCAAGTACGCGACGACGACGGTCGTGTCGGTGCCGGCGACGGGGTACACGCACACGAACATCAAGCTGTCGGCCACCGAGAAGGGGCCGGGCGGAAACCCGACCGGGACCGTGACGTTCTGGCTCGGCACACGCAAGCTGTGCCACGGGACGCTGTCCAAGCGCAAGACGTCGTGTTCCGCACAGTTCACCAACCCGGGCAGCAAGACGATCACCGCCAAGTACTCGGGCAACGCGATGCACAAGGCCTCGTCCGGCACCGGCACCATCAAGGTCTCGAACAAGCCGGCGACCGGCGGGAAGATCGCGACGACCACAACGGTCACCAACCCGTCGGCCAACGCGTACACCTATGTGCACGCGGGTGGTTCCGTCACCCTCACGGCGACCGTGACCCCGAACTCTGGCGCCTCGGTTCCCACCGGCAGCGTGGCGTTCACGGTCATCGAATACCCCGGGCCCGGCACGCCGCCGGCCAGCCTTGAGTGCACGGCCACGCTGGCGGGCGGGAAAGCCGCGTGCAACGTGACCGCCCCGGCAAACAGCTACGGGTTTGTCCTGTACGAGGGCGTATACACGCCGACCGCTGGCAGCGAGTGGACTGGTTCCAATTCATTCCAGGCGGGCGTCGACCACAAGCTGGTCACCTGGGACATCACGCAGACCGCGCTGACGTCCCCCGCGGCCACCGAGAATGACCCGGTGACGCTGACGGCGACCGTGACGGACCAGGGTCTCGACAGCCTCGCTTCGGCGTTCAGCGAGGCCCCGGACCTGGTGACCTTCTCGATCAACGGCGTAGCGATTCCCGGGTGCGCTAACCGCGCGGTGACCGACACGTCGGCGCCGGACAACAACGGCCCGGACAATGTCGCGACGTGCAGCTACACGCCCACGTCAACGACGCCGGTCACGATCACGGCCAGCTACAGCGGCGACGATTATGCGCTGCCGTCGTCGGGCACCGAGACGATCACCGCGAGTCCCTGATCCGGCGAAGATCAGTTAACGGGGAGGGTTCTCGGTTGCATCGACTGAGAACCCTCCCCGCTGTCGTGCGCCGCGGCGGGAGTGGCCGCGGCGCCGGATGACAGCGGCGACGGGGCGTAAAGACCCCTCTTTTCCTCGTATTACGGGTCAATCGCCTTTTCTCTGCAATGGTGTGTAATCCCGGCGGCCACCCTTGACGTCCTACTGACGAGGCGCGTGCCAGGCGCCTGGTTCGCCGTGTGCGCGCGGCGCATCGGGGTGGACTCAGGGAGGGACCAAGCATGAGATTCAACCGGCCGCTGGGCGCGGTCAAGGTGGCGTCGGTGGCGGCGCTGGCTGGCGCTGCGTGCGCCATGTGGGCGTTGCCCGCGGGCGCGGCCACCGCCGCGGCGACGAAGTTCGCGACGACGACCGTCGTGTCGGTCCCGGCGACGGGCTACACGCACACCAGCATCACCCTGTCGGCCACCGAGAAGGGCCCGGGCGGCAACCCGACCGGCACCGTCAGGTTCTGGCTCGGCACCCGCCCGCTGTGCACCGGCACCCTGTCCAAGCGCAAGACGTCGTGCAAGGCTCAGTTCACCAACCCGGGTACCAAGACGATCACCGCCAAGTACTCGGGCAACGCCATGCACAAGCCCTCATCCGGCACCGGCACCATCAAGGTGACGAACAAGCCCACGAGCGGCAAGTTCGCGACGAGCGTCACGATCAACCAGCCGTCGCTGAACAACCCGTACACGGTGCAGGCCGGTAATCCGGCCACGCTGAAGGTCACCGTGAACTCGTCCGGCGGCGGCACCCCGACCGGGACGGTGGAGTTCTTGCCGACCAACCTCGGCGCCGGGCCGTACGCGACCGACATCGTCTGCAACGTCACGCTGGTGAACGGCAGCGGGTCGTGCACGGTCGAACCGCCGGTGGGCACCTGGGGGTTCATCCTGTACCAGGCGACCTACCTGGGCGACGCGACCCACGCCGAGTCGGCCACGACGGCGGGCGACGAGTACAAGCTGATCACGCCGGACCCGACCAGCACGACCGTGGAGGGCCCGGCGACCGCCAGCGTCGGCAGCGTAACGATCACGGCGGACGTCGTGCCGAACACCTACGGCGGCCCGACCTACAACATCCTGGCCGGCTTCAGTGAGACCGGCGGCGACACCGTGAACTTCACGGTCGACGGCAGCACCGTGGCGTGCGCCGCTGCGCCGCTGCAGTGGAACGCCGGGACCACTACCAACTACGCCACGTGCACGACCAACCTGACCGGTGGGACGCATACCGTCGTGGCCACGTACTCCGGCGACGAGTACACCAACCCCTCGACCAGCGAGTCGTTCACCATCACCGTGAACGTCTAATCCCGGCGAAGATCAGTTAACGGGGAGGGTTCTCAGTCGATACGACTGAGAACCCTCCCCGTTGTCGTGCGTCGGGGCCGGACTCATCGGCGTGAACACCCTGATACTGGTGCGTATGACTGAGATCGAGTCCCTGACCGCCGAGGTCCGCGCGTTGCGCGCCGACGTCGCCCGGCTGCACGCCGCGCACACGCCAGTGCACATCCGGCACGGCTGGATGAGCCTGCTCTTCAAAGACCTGTCTACGAACCCGTACACCCAGTACAAGGTCCACATGTGGGGCGCGATCTACTGGCTGATCAACTTCCCGCTGATCTGCTGCCTGTTCTTCTTCACACCCGCGCTGTGGCTCAAGCTCGGCATCTTCATCACGCTGATCTACTCGATCTACGCCAACCTTGCGACCGACTACGGCGCCATGTCGGCGGCCGAGGCGGCGTTCGGGGAGCCGCAGCCGCCGCCCATCCCGCTCGAGCCGCCGTCGGCGCTGCCGCAGATATGAGGCGGAGGGTGTGGGATTCGAACCCACGAGGACGCGTCAACGCCCTAGCAGTTTTCAAGACTGCCGCCATCGGCCACTAGGCGAACCCTCCCGCAGACACGATAGCGGGAGCGGGGCCCCGGTGACCTGGCTCCCGGCGGGCAACCCGGGCCCGGGCCTGTGTCGCGGGTGAGTAGGCTCGCGATCGGAGGAGGTCCCATGCTGCGCCCGTTCGGCTTCCAGGCGGTCGTCACCGTCTGGCAGTTCGCGCCGATCGTCACCGGCATCGTTGTGATCTTCGCCGCGCTCTACCTCTGGGGCGTGGTGCGGGTCGCCCGCCGGCATCCGGCGCGGCCCTGGCCGGGCTGGCGGACCGGGCTGTTCCTCGGCGGGCTGGCCGTCGTGGTGCTGGCCACCGAGAGCGGCATCGGCAGCTACGACGACGTCCTGTACTGGGACCACATGGTGCAGCACCTGATGTTGCTGATGATCGCCCCGCCGCTGCTGATCTTCGGCCAGCCGATGACGCTGTTGCTGCACGCGAGCCGGAACCCGGTGCACACCTGGGCCAAGCGCGTCCTGCGGTCCCGGGTGGCCACGTTCCTGACCTGGCCGGTGTTCGGCGTTGTGGCCTACGCGACCGCGGTCACGGGCGCGCACCTGACCGGCGTGGCCAACCTGGTGGAATCAAACCAGACCGTGCACAACCTCGAGCACGCCCTGTTCTTGATCATCGGCTACCTGTTCTTCCTGCCGATTCTGGGCAACGAGCCGATCCGGTGGCGGCTGTCGTACCCGGTGCGGTTCGTCATCCTCGTGCTGATCATGCCGATCGACACGTTCACCGGGCTGATGCTTGGCTACGGGTCCGCGAGCACGCCAGGGATCCCGGCCGGCCCGCGGCCCGCCTGGGCGCCGTCGCCCCTGTCCGACCTGCACAGCGGCGGCGCCGTGATGTGGGTCGCCGGTGACGGCATCATGTTCGGCTTGATGATGCTGGTGTTCTTCATGTGGAGCCGCGATGAGCGGGCGGCGACCAGCGGCCACGGGTGGCTCGAATCGGCGCGCCGGGCCAGCCTGGCCGGGCTGGTCGCCGGGCAACACGCTCCGGGAGCGGCCGCGCCGGGCGTTGGCGCGGGCGGCTCGGCAGGCGCCGAGGGCGGGGCGGCAGGCGCTGAGGGCGGGGCGGCCGGGGCCGCCGGTTCCGTGGCCGGGGCCGCCGTGAGCTGGGACGACCGCGGCGGAATCGACGACGACGAGCACCTCGCCGCCTACAACGCCTTTCTGGCCCGCCTGAACGAGGCCGAGACCGGCCGTAAGCAATAACCGGGCGCAACTGAACCGTTTGCCGTGACGATCCGTTACTAAGTGCGGCATGGGCGGGGCCTCCCATGTCAGACGGCCGTGCCTGCCCTCGCGGCGGCCGAAGCTTGCTTTTTCCTATTGGGGAGCGTGGATATGTCGGTAGTTCAGCGATTAGTCGCGGGCCCTGGCGACATGACGGCGTTCAGCTTCGGTCACTTTGCCGACCTGTTCGTCACGAACGTCCTCAACGGGACCGTGGCCGGCGGCGGCAAGCCGGTGTTCAGGGGCACGGTGCTCAGGCTGCTGGTCCGGTTGTTCCCGCACGGCGACGGTCTGATCGTGGAGACCACGCCGCGCGGGGCGCAGGTCGCGCACAAGTTCCTGGGCCGCTCGGGCAGCCCGCCCGGGGCCGGGGCACTCTTCGGCCTGGCCGCGGCACACGGGAGCGGCGTCTACTACGTGGACGACGCGACCAACTTCCTCCGGCTGCTGCACTAAGACCGCATCTGGCCGTGGCGTCGCCCGGCCGGCGTCGTGCCCTCGCCTTGGGGGCCAGGCCGGCCGAGCCCGCCGCGGTCCTGCGGTCGGCCGATACGTCCGTCCGGGCCGCGCCGAAGACGAGTGGCCCCGTCCCGGCGCGGCCCGGCGGGCCCGCCGCGAATCCGGGCGGACCCGCCGCGGTATCCCGGCGGACTCACTGCCGCGACACGCCGGCAGCGCTTTCTATCCGAATCTAGGGAACGCGCTAGATCGGGCAATAAGCTCCAATGGCGTGGATCCCGTTCGTAACCCCTACGCGCCGGGAGCGGGCCAGCGCCCGCCGGAACTGGCGGGCCGAGATCGCGAGATCGGCCAGTTCGAAGTGGTGCTGGAGCGCGTCGCCCGGGGTCGTCCCGAGCGGAGCATGGTGCTCACCGGGCTGCGGGGCGTCGGCAAGACCGTGCTGCTGAACGCCTTCCGCTCGATGGCGATGCAGCGACTCTGGGGTACCGGAAAAATCGAGGCCCGGCCGGATCAGTCGATCAGGCGGCCGGTCGCCTCGGCCCTGCACATGGCCGTGCGCGAGCTCGCGCCGCGGCACCGGGCGCCGGACCGGATCGATGCGTTCCTCGGGGTGCTGAAGGCGTTCAGTATGCGGGATCCGGCCGCGCCGAAGGGGTCGTTCGGGGGGCAGCTGGGCATCGACGTCCCGGCGGTGCGGGGCCGGGCTGACTCCGGCGACCTGGAGATCGACCTCACCGAGCTGCTGACCGACGCGGCGTCGGTCGCGGCGGACCTGTCGGTGGGCATAGCGCTGTTCGTCGACGAGATGCAGGACGTGCCCGCTCCCGACATCTCGGCCCTGTGCGCGGCCTGCCACGAGCTGTCGCAGAACGGCGGGCCGCTGATCGTGGTCGGCGCCGGCCTGCCGCACCTGCCCTCGGTCCTGTCGGCGAGCAAGAGCTACTCCGAGCGGCTGTTCAGGTATGTGCGCATCGACCGCCTCGACCGGGACGCGGCGGACCACGCCCTGCTCGCCCCGGCCCATCGAGAGGGAGCCGACTTCGAGCCGGCTGCTCTGGACGCGCTGTACCAGGCGGCCGACGGCTACCCCTACTTCGTGCAGGCCTACGGCAAGGTGACCTGGGACGTTGCCACGGCGAGCCCGGTCACCGCGGCCGACGTCGGCATGGCGGGCCCGGTGGCGGCCGGCGAACTCGCGGTCGGCTTCTTCGGCAGCCGGTACGAGCGGGCGACCCCGGCCGAGCGGGAGTACATGCGGGCGATGGCGCAGCTGGGCGACGAGCCGGTGCCGACCGCACAGGTCGCCGAGGAACTGGGCCGCAAGCCGTCCAGCGTCTCCCCGGCGCGAGACAGCCTGATCAAGAAGGGCCTGATATACAGCTCGGAACGCGGTCTGATCGCCTTCACCGTGCCGCACTTCGGCCGGTTCCTCCGGACGCAGCCCGCCTGACCGCCCGAAACGCGCGGAACGCCAGAAACGGGGGTCTGGCCGCGCCGGGTCGGCGAACAGGGGCCTGACCGGCCGGGGTCGGCGCCGGTCCCCGGTCGCCCGGCCCTGCCTTTCAGCTCGCGACGAGGTTCGCGCCTCATCAGCCTCCCGCTTCACATTCGTCACCGCGTGTTCAAGATCATTCCCACCTCTTACCGGGTTCCCCGGGACGAAACGGTGGAAATTGGGTGATCAACTCCCTGGAACGCGTAAAAAGCCGGTGATAGCGGCCATTCTGGCGCCGTGACCGACCGGCCTCTGGGGGAATCTTGACCCGTCTAGGAGATGAACTAGAGATCGCTAGAGAACGGCAGATCATCGGGCGGCGTCCGCGGCGGGACCGGCGACCCGGGCGTTCCTGCCGATCTCGGTTGCCCTGATCGCCCTGACGCCGGTCGCCCTGAGGCCGGTTGCCCTGAGGCCGGTTGCTCCGGCGCCGGTTGCACTGACGCCGATTTCGATGATCCCGGTTGCTGTGGTCCCGGTGTCTCGGCGGGCGGGGCGGACTCGCTCCGGATGGCCGGGATGCCGCGGCCGGGATCGGTGGGCGCGGCCAGCATCCCGGCCGGTATGCGGAGCAGGCCCGCGGCACGCTGGTCGCCGCACGCCGACGCGGCCCCGGCCCCGGCCACGCCGGGCGGCTCATGCTCGGCGTCTGGTCCGGAGCGACCGGGGAGCCCGCTCGCCGGGCCTAACGCTGCGGGCGCTGCGGGCGCAGCGGGCGCCGCGGGCGCGTCCGCGTCCGTGTCCGTGTCCGCCGGGCCTTCCCCGCGGCGCTCGCGCTCGCCGCCATCGCGGGAACCGGCCAGCCCGGTCCCGCGCAGGCCGAAGGGCGTGCTCGGCCCCAGGGTCCGGTCGATGAGCCAGCCGATGACGCCGCGCCGCGCCGGGGTCGTCGGCCACGCCAGAACGTCGCCGGTGGCGGAGTCGACCAGCGCGGCATGGATGACCGGCCGGTGCGGGCGTAGATGGACCGCGAACACGATCTCGGCCTGGCGCTCGCCGAGCCGGGCCGGGAACACCACGTACCGCCAGCAGAGCTCCCGCCACATGTCGAGCGGCACCTCGGCGGTGATCAGCCCCGCCCGTCTGCGCCACTGCGAGCTGCGGCGCAGCGCGGCCAGGGTCCGGACCGCGGGCAGCCGGCGCAGCTCGCAGGGCTCGGAGTAGCCGAGCCGGACCAGGGCCTCACCCAGCTCCGGTGACAGCGCCCCGATCACCAGGAACTCGACGGCGAAGATGCCCAGTAGCCGGCCCGCGTCGGCCCCGGGATGCGGGGCCTGCAACGGCAGCAACCCGATCGTGGACAACGCGGCGGCGGACAGGAGGGCCGATCTGATGACCGTGCGCCCGCCGACCGGGGAGGTGCTGAACTCGCCGAAGCAGCCGCAACCCACGTCGGGGTGATTGGCCCGCAGCTCGAGCAGAGCACAGGTCGCGACGAGGAACAGCAGCGACGTGGCGATCCGCGCCCCGGTCGCCAGGTCGCCCCGGCCGAAGCGGCCCGCCGTCACGATCAGCGCCGCGCCGCAGACGAACTCGGCCGCGCACACGGATACCGCGACCCGGCGCCGCAGGCGCATGGGGAAGAGCGCGGTCGGGCCGAGTCCCGCGTCGACCGAGCCCACCCGCACCGCCCGGGTGACCTTGGCCGCGCTTCCGCCCAGGAGCATGGCCGAGAGCAGCGGGATCTGCGCCTCCCGGATCTCCGTCAGCACGTGGGTCAGCATCGTCATCGACCCATCGTGACCGTGGCGTTGAAGCAGCCGCGTTCCAGCTCGCCGCCCAGCGCGATGAAGCTGGCCAGGGTGAGATCGGCGATCCGCCCGCGCGGCGAGGTACCGCACGTGACGCACCGGTCGTTGAACAGCCGGGCGATGGCGGCGCACCCCGTCACCGGGAGCCGGCAGGCGCTGTCGGTGCAGTCGTTGCGAATCTGCAGCATGCTGCCGATGGCCAGGTAGGGCAGCCGCGCGAAGCGCGGCGCGGTCCCGCCCCCGATCGGATCCTCGGCGCACCCGGCCTCGGGGTCCAGCGCCGGGTACGACACGCCGAGTAAGCCCGGCGGTTCCTCGAACGGCTCGTGCCAGGTGGCCGAGCCGCGGATCGTCGTGGGCGCGTGGCCAGAGACCATCGGCGGGGTCGGCAGCCGGTCCACCGGATAGACGGGCTGCGACGTTCCCGGGATCCGCGCCTCCAGCGCCTCCGACTGTTTTAGCCCGATGACGTCGATGAGAAAGCCCGGCTCGAGGTTGGGGAAGCGGACCTGGATACGTCCCGCCGATCCGTCCGGGATCCGCACTAACCGGCGCGGCTTGGTCTTGCCCTCGTCGATCAGCAGGCCGTGTGCATCGCGCGCGACGATGACGCCGGTCACCCGGCCGATGTTGGCCCAGATCCGGTCGGCCACCCCGCGCCGCGACCGGTCCAGCCGGACCACCGCCTGATCGCCCGGCTGCAGCCCGGCCGGGTCCACCGGGCCGCCCCGCCAGGCCGTCGCCCCGGCGGTCAAGGCGATCCGCTGCTCGCTTCCCCCGCAGCCGATCACGAGCACGTGCGGGCTGACGTCATGCACGATTCCGGTGAGGGCCCGGGGCAGTTGCCCGGCCGCGGGGAGTCCGGTCGGTGGTCGTCGCCGGGCCTTCTGACCGGACACCTCGCCAACGAGATCATCCTGCGGGCCGAACACCGCGGCCTTCAGCATTCGTCGCCGCGATGTGCGGGCGGTGGTCGCGGTGCCCGCGAAGCGATCGCAACACCGGTAGTCCCGGCGAACCTCCAGCACTGGCCCTCCCCTGCCGGACTGTCCACCCGGCCCCATGCCCTCGTCTCCGGGCCTGCGGCCCGGTGCCATATCCTCCCCGCCGGCGCGACCGCCCGGCCCCGCCTCCCGGCCGGGCGAGCCCGGCCTCATGCCTCCCCAGCCAGGCATCAGCCCAGCCCATGACCATGCTTACCTGGCCCGGCCCGCCCCGCGTCAAGCGGTTCTGACCTTTTCCCGTCCGAGGTCATACATATACGTCGCTACGGCGAGGCCGACATGATGCTCCCACCGTTTATATTCGCGGGGGCGACTCGCCGTTACAGGGGGTAGCAGCCCGTTACCGGCACTGGCTCGGTACCGTTGGTATGTGGGCGTCGGGGGCGATCACTTCGTGGCGGAAGCGTGCGCGGGTTCGGGCGATCAGACAACGTGGCGCGCCGTCGGCGGTGACCAGGAAGATGGCGACGTGGCCGGCCGCCCGCAGGGCCGCGGTCCGCGCGATCAAGGGAATCCCGACTTCCGTGACTACGTAACCGAACGCAGGCGGTCCCTGCTGCGGACCGCTTACCTGCTGACCGGCAACCGCGCCGACGCCGAGGACCTGGTGCAGGCGGCCCTGGCCAAGACCTACCTGGCCTGGGACCGGATCGAGGACCGCAGGGCGCTGGACGGGTACGTCCGGCGGGCCATGGTCAACACCCACATCTCGTGGTGGCGACGACGCCGGCTGGAGGAGTATCCCACCGACGAGATCCCCGACCAGGTCGTCGCCGATCACTCGGGCACCAGTGACCTCCAGGACACGCTCCGGCGAGCCGTCGACCGGCTGCCCCAGCGGATGCGCGCCGCCGTGGTGCTCCGCTACTTCGAGGATATGACCGAGGCGGAAGTGGCCGACGTTCTCGGAGTGAGCCTGGGGACCGTCAAGAGCACCGTCTCGCGCGCCGTAGCCAAACTCCGGATCGATGCCGAGCTGCGGCCCGAGTGATCGGACGCTCGACTGGCCGGCCGAATTGGCTGGTTACAAGCGGGGAGTGACGTTTCGCCGCGAGCATGGCACTATCCCCCACAGGGATGTTCCGGCCCATCCGAGAGCGGGATAGAGGCCGGCGGGCACTGAGGAGGCAGCAGTGCAGAGCACGATGATGGATATTCCGCTGACGGTGCAGTGGCTGATGCGCTACGGCACGTCGGCCTTTGCCGACCGCGAGGTGGTGACCTGCACGCCGACGAGCACCCGGCGGCAGAGCTACGGCACGACCGGCGTCCGGGCCGCCCGCCTGGCTGGCGCGCTGCGCAGCCTGGGCGTCGACGGCGACCAGCGCGTGGCCACGCTGATGTGGAACAACGCCGAGCACCTCGAGGCCTACCTCGCGATCCCGTCCATGGGCGCGGTGCTGCACACGCTCAACCTGCGGCTCGACCCCCAGGTCATCGGCTACATCGCCACTCACGCTGGCGATGACGTGGTCATCGTCGACACGACGCTGGCTCAGGTCCTGCCGCACGCTCCGACGATCCGCCACATCATCGTGACAAAATCTTATGAAGGAACGCCCGGTCTCCCCGATGCTGGCCTCGAAGCGGACGGCCGACAGGTGCACTCCTACGAGGAGCTGCTCGCGGCCCAGCCCGACTCATTCGACTGGCCGGAACTCGACGAGCGCTCCGCGGCGGCCATGTGCTACACCAGCGGCACCACCGGGCACCCCAAGGGCGTCGTCTACAGCCACCGGTCCGCCTACCTGCACTCGATGGGCGTCTGCCTGGGCAACGTGTTCGCGCTGTCGGAGCAGGACAAGGTGCTCCCGGTGGTGCCGATGTTTCATGCCAACGCCTGGGGGCTGCCGTACGCGGCGGTGATGGCCGGCGCCGACCTGATCATGCCGGACCGGTTCCTGCAGCCCGAGCCGCTGGTCCGGCTGATCGAGGCCGAACGGCCCACGATCGCCGGGGCCGTGCCGACGATCTGGAACATGCTGCTTTCACACGTCCGCGCGCACGGCGGAGACCTGTCGTCGCTGCGGCTGGTGCCGTGCGGCGGCTCGGCGGTGCCGCACGCGCTGCAGGAGGCGTACGAAAAGGAACTCGGGGTCCGGATCTTGCAGGCCTGGGGCATGACCGAGACCTCCCCGCTCGGCAGCGTGGCACACCCGCCGGCCGGGACGCCCGAGGCCGAGGCCTGGCGTTACCGTGACACCGCGGGCCGGATCATTGCCCAGATCGAGGCCCGGCTGGTCGGCCCGGACGGCACGGTGCTCCCGCACGACGGCGAGGCGGTCGGCGAGATCGAGGCTCGCGGCCCGTGGGTGACCGGGAGCTACTACAAGGACGACGACCCGGCCAAGTTCCACGACGGCTGGCTGCGCACCGGCGACGTCGGGACCATCGACCGGCTCGGCTTCGTGACGCTCACCGACCGGGCCAAGGACGTCATCAAGTCCGGCGGCGAGTGGATATCGTCGATGGAACTCGAGAACGCCCTGATGGCCCATCCGGCGGTCGCCGAGGCGGCGGTGATCGGGATTCCGGACGACAAGTGGGGCGAGCGGCCGCTGGCCACCGTGGTGGTCAAGGAGGACGCGTCGGTGACCGCCGCCGAGCTGCGCGACTTCCTGGCCGGACAGGTGCCGCGCTGGCAGCTCCCGGAGCGCTGGTCCTTCATCACCGAGGTGCCGAAGACCAGCGTGGGCAAGTTCGCCAAGACCAGGATCCGCGAGGCGTACGCGCGCGGCGACTACGAGGTGGTCGAGGCCCGCTGAGGCCTGCCGAGACCCGGATGAGCCAACTGCTTTGCTGGCCCTCGGACCGTACCGGTACCCTAGGGCCGACCCGTTGGGGTCGTCGGGAGGCTTCGCCTAGTCCGGTCTATGGCGCCGCACTGCTAATGCGGTTTGGGTTCGCGCCCATCCGGGGTTCAAATCCCCGAGCCTCCGCCCATGCGAATCAGGGCTTCGCGCTCACAGCGCAAAGCCCCCCTGACTCGCGTCAATGATTCTTGCCGCCGCCAGATCGCCATTGGTGGCCTAGTGCGAGTCTGGCGCCCACACGTTGTCAGCGACCTCGGCCGGTTACCTCCCGCCGGACGCTGCCGTGCCCGAGGGCGCAGAACCCCTGGCACGCATCTCGCAACGCCGCGGATCCGCATTCATCCCGGGTATGGGAGGCGGAGGGGGCGCGGTGCGGACGGTGCGGGCGGGGGCCGTCGCCGTGCGGCGGTCTTGACGCAGGGGGTGGGCTCACGGCCAGCGGAGTTACGCTTTTGTTGATGGTGCTCGGGGGGAGGTGGCGGTGATGGCAGGGTCGGCGGACGAGAGAGCGGTACAGGCGGGAGGCCGCGGTCACCTGCGGGCCTCGCACGCCGACCGGGACCAGGTCATCGGGACCCTGAAGGCCGCGTTCGTGCAGGGCATGCTGACCAAGGATGAGCTGGACCTGCGGGTGGGCCAGACGCTGGCGTCGCGGACGTATGCCGAACTGGCCGCCCTCACCGATGATCTGCCCGCCGGGCTGGCCGCAGCACAATCGCCGCGCCGCGGTCGGCAGCCAGTCGTGCGCCCGGGCCGGGTGCTTGGGGCCGCCACCGCGATGTATGGCGGCGGGCTGGCGTATGCGCTGCTCCTGTCCCCGCACGGGGGTGACAACGCCTGGGCGCCCTTCCTGCTGCTTCAGGGTTTTCTCGTCTATTTCGGCGTTTTGATGATTTGCCTCGGGGCCATCGTCGTCAACCGGCAGGACCAGCGTTCGGGCGGGCAGCCGCCGCGCGGGCCGGGCGGTCCCGGTCCGGCATCCCGGCGCCGGCCGCCGAGCGGCCCGGGCCGGGAGTTCCCGCTGGAGAATCCCGGTCACCGGCATACCGCCGAGACGGCGGGAGGGCCTCAGCCGCGGACCTACCCGTGGTGCGCCGCCAGGTGCGCTCCGAGGACGTCGTAGCCGAAGTCGGCGGCCGGATCACGCCAGACCGAATGAGCGTGGTTCGCCTGGCGCTGGGTGTTGTCGTACTCGATGAGCAGCCGCGGGCCCTGCAGCCGGTAGTAGCTCGGCTGGCCCGGCTCGGTGGACCCGGCCCAGGCCAGGTGGACATCGTCCAGCGCCTCGTCGACCTCATAGTCGGCCAGTGGCGAGAGGCCGTCCGGGACCCGCGCCAGGTAGCCCGCCAGCAGGGCGCGCAGCAGTTCTCGCTGGCCGGAGTCGAGCTCACGGCCCGGCAGGCCCTTGGGCGCGCTGGTCAGCGCGAGCCGTTCATAGTCCGCGTCGTCATAGCCGGATGCGCGCTCCGTCGCGGCGTCCATCCCGGCCACCTGCGCCGCGAGCGCCGGATCGGTGAACGGGTGGCGCCACACATCGCGCAGGTACAGCATCCGATCGCCGTCGGAGATGCGGGCCCGGTTGCCGCCGCTGATGTCGGCCGGCGCCCGGTCGAGCAGGATCGCCCGGCCGGCCTGGGCCGGGTCGAGCGATCGGACCAGTTCCCTGGCCGAGTCCTCGGCTCCGCCCAGCGGGCGGAGCGGCTCGGGTCCCAGCAACGGTGAGGACGCGGGGTCGGCGCCGAGGAAGCACGGGGTGGTCGAGCGGACCATGCCGCCGGTGATCAGGTTGTTCAGCGAGACGTGGTGGCCGCCGAACCGCCAGCCCCACGGGCCGGCGCCGCCAGGCTCGCCGAACACCCGCAGGTAGTACAGGCCGGGGTCGCGGCCCCGCTCCCGGCCCAAGTCGACGCTCCAGCCCTCGGCGTGGTCGAGGATGTTGTCCAGCCCGACGATGGTGGCGACGGTGACGTACCCGGCGGTGGACAGCCCCGTGGCCACCAGCCGGTGAGCCAGACGCTGCTGCGCCGGGCGCTGGTCGCCGAGGGGCAGGCCACCATGGTCGACGGGGGTGTAGAACCAGCGCCTGCGCTCCGCGTCCTGTTCGGCGTCCGGGCTCGGCGCGCTTCCGGTGGCCGCGACGCGCTGCTGCGGATCCAGCGATTCGAGCCAGGCCGTCGCCGCGGCGGCCATCCGCGTCGCGACCTCCCGGGCGGCGGCGTCGCGGCTGGCCGTCGTTCCTGTGGTGTTCACTCGCCTACCTCCCGAGCGTCCTCTTTTCAGTGTCCCCGGCCCGGCCCGCGACGCACCAGACCGGTCCCGCCCAGCGGCACGTGGCGGAGGTTTCCCGGAAGCGTCAGCCCGTCCCTGGCATCATCGGTGAGATGACCAGCAACGGACTCGAACACCTGGCCCGGACCGCCTACGAAGCCCATCGCGGGGCCCATCCCGGGTCCTTACCGCCGTGGGAGGACGCCGCCGAGCCGGACCAGCATGCCTGGAAGGCCGCCGTGTCCGCCGTCGCCGGCCAGACCGGCGTCACGCTCGCGGACGCCGAGCCCGTCCCGGTCCAGTCGCTCATGGTCGTGGCCGGAGACCAGCGCCAGAGCTTCGACCGGGACTTCACGGCGGGCCGCCAGGGCGCCCTGGCCGTCGGCGACGACTACGCGTCCAACAGCCACGCCCGATTCCAGATCGCCCATGGCCTCTGGTACGTGAAGGACCTCGGGTCGACGAACGGCACCTGGCTTAACGGGCGGCGGATCCACGCGGCCCAGCGGCTGAAGAAGGGCGACAAGATCAAAATCGGGCACACCGTGGTGACCGTCGTCTCGGCCTGAACCCGTGGCCGGCCCCGGTTTGTCCCGGATCACAGACTGCCCGAAGCACGCGTTGTGTCTGCGCCCAGTGCCGCGACTGGGGCTTTAGTTACAGACTCAACCCGAAAGAGCCGGGCGCCAGTCAGTCGGTGACGGAAGCCGGGGACCCGGCCGACCTGCCGGAGGCGTGATGGCGTTCCCGACCGATCTGGAGATAGCCCGGTCCGCGGCGCTCAAGCCGCTCGAGGATGTCGCCGCCGAGGTCGGCATCCCGGCCCACCTGCTGGAGCCGTACGGCGAGCAGGTCGTGAAGATCAAGCTGGCGGCGATAGAGGAGCTGGCCGACGCCCCGAAGGCGAAGTACGTGGTGGTGACGGCGGTCACCCCGACGCCGCTGGGCGAGGGCAAGACCACCACGACCGTCGGCCTGGGTCAGGCCTTCAAGCACATCGGCAAGCGGGCGACGATCGCGATCCGGCAGCCCTCGATGGGGCCGACGTTCGGGATCAAGGGCGGTGCCGCCGGCGGCGGGTACAGCCAGGTGGTCCCGATGGAGGTGCTCAACCTGCACCTGACCGGGGACATGCACGCCGTGACGGCCGCGCACAACCTGCTGTCGGCGATGATCGACAACCACCTCTACCAGGGCAACCCGCTCGCCCTGGACCTGAACGAGATCACCTGGCGCCGGGTGCTGGACGTCAACGACCGGGCCCTGCGCAACATCGTGATCGGCCTCGGCCCGCGCGCCGACGGCGTGACCAGGCAAACCGGCTTCGACATCACGGCCGCCTCCGAGCTGATGGCCACGCTCGCGCTGACCACGTCGCTCTCCGACCTGCGCCAGCGGCTCGGCCGGATCGTCGTCGGCTACACCGCCGACGGCACCCCGGTGACGGCGGAGCAGCTCAGCGCGGCCGGGTCGATGGCCGTGATCCTGCGCGACGCGATCAAGCCGAACCTGCTGCAGACCATAGAGAACACCCCGGTGCTCGTGCACACCGGGCCGTTCGGCAACATCGCCACGGGCAACTCCTCGGTGGTCGCCGACCTGATCGGCATCCACACCGGGGACTTCCTGGTAACCGAGGCCGGGTTCGGGGCCGACATGGGCGCCGAGCGGTTCTTCAACATCAAGTGCCGCAACTCCGGCCTGGTTCCGGACGCCGCGGTCGTGGTCGCCACGGTGCGGGCGCTGAAGGCGCACTCGGGCAAGTACCGCGTTGTCGCGGGCCGCCCGCTCCCCGAGGAGATGCTCAGGGAGAACCCGGACGACGTGCTGGCGGGCGCGGCGAACCTGCGCAAGCAGATCGAGAACGTCCGGCTGCACGGGATCTCGCCGGTCGTCTCGATCAGCACGTTCCCGACCGACCATCCCAGCGAGTACCAGGCCATCCGCGACGTGGCGGCCGAGATGGGCGCGAGGTCCGCGGTGTCCAGCCACTTCAACAGCGGCGGCCGCGGCGCGGTCGAGCTGGCCGAGGCGGTGGCGGAGGCGGCGGCGGAGCCGGGGGATTTCCGGTTCCTGTATCCGGACGAGGCGCGCCTGCGCGAGAAGATCGAGACGGTCGCCACCAGGGTCTACGGGGCCGCGGAGGTCAGCTACTCGGCGCAGGCGGCCAGGCAGCTGGACACCTACGAGCGGGCCGGGTTCGGGCGGCTGCCGGTGTGCATCGCCAAGACACACCTGTCCATTTCCTCCGACCCGGCGCTCAAGGGCGCGCCGGCCGGGTGGACCCTTCCGGTCCGGGAGGTCCGGGCCGCGGTCGGGGCCGGTTTCGTCTACCCGGTCTGCGGCGACATACGGACCATGCCCGGCCTCGGGTCCAGCCCGGCCGCCGCCCGCATCGACCTCGACGCCGACGGCCAGATCGAGGGGCTGTCCTGACCGGCGACGCGGGCGATCCGGACGGGCCCGCCTCGCTCCAGGACCTGCCGGTACGCGACTTCCTCGAACTGGTCGCCGCCCGGGAACCCGCTCCGGGCGGCGGGGCCGCCGCCGCCGTGACCGGGGCGCTGGCCGCGGGCCTGGTGGCGATGGCGGCCCGGTTCTCGGACGCGCGGCTGCCGGGGTCGGAAGGCATCGCGCGGCAGGCCGATGAGCTGCGAACGCGGGCGGCCGGTCTCGCCGACCAGGATGCCGCCGCCTTCCGCGAGGTGCTCGCCGCCTACCGGGAGCCCAAGGACGCCGACGGCCGCGAGCGGCACCGGCGGATCGCCGCCGCGCTGCAGACCGCGGCCCGGGTGCCGCTCGAGATCGCCGAGATCGCGGCGCAGGTGGCCGGGCTGGCCGAAGCCGTCGCCGCCGGGGGCAATCCGAACCTGCGCGGCGACACCGTGGCCGCGGCCCACCTGGCCGACGCGTCGGCCCGCAGCGCCGCCGCCCTGGTGCACATCAACGTGCGCATGGGCGGCCTGCCCGGCGAGCTGTCCCGGCGCGCGGCCGCCGCCGTGGCCTCGGCGCAGGTCGCCGCCGGCCGGGTCGGCGCCGCGGCGCCCTGACCCCGCGCCCGCCGCCAGCCGGTAGGATCCGCCCTGTGCTGGAAGACCGGTTCCCGCCCGCACCGCCCTCATCTCCGGACGACGCGCTCGACCGCCTGCTGACCGACGGCGAGACGTGGGGCGACAGCTCCCAGTGGCTCCCCGCCCTCCCGCCGGAGTCGGTGGACCTGTGGTTCACCAGCCCGCCGTACGCCGACGCGCGCGCCTACAGCCGGATCCACCCCGATCGCTACGTCGACTGGTTCCTTCCGCACGGCCGGCGGATGCTCGAGGCAACCAAGGACAGCGGCTGGCTGGTGCTCAACATCAAGAACCGCGTCGCGGCCTCCGGGCCGCTGCAGGGGCAACGGCATCCGTACGTGTACCAGCTCGTGATCGCCCTGCAGCGGCAGGGCTGGCGGTGGCTGGAGACCTATATCTGGTCGAAACCCAATGCGGTGCCGGGCCGGTTCGGCCCGCGCACCAAGGACAGTTTCGAGTATGTCTACGCCCTGGCCCGTGGTCCACGGCCCTACTTCGACCTCGACGCGGTCCGGGTTCCATACAAGACCACGCCCGAGGAGATCGAGCGGCGCAAGCTGGACCGGCTCGGCCGGCGCAACACCGGCAGCGGGTTCGGCCGGGATCGCACCACGACCTATCTGCGCGGCGGCGCCGATCCCGGCAACGTGATCGCCGTGCCGCAGACCTACAACCAGCACAAGGGTGCGGGCGGCCACACCGCCGCCATGCCCGAGGGCCTGGCCGAGTTCTTCATCCGGGCCTGCAGCCCGGAGGGCGGCGTGGTGGTGGACCCGTTCGCCGGCTCGGGCACCACCGCCGTGGTGGCCCGGCGGCTGGGCCGGCGCGCCGGCGGGGTGGAGATCCACCGCAGCTTCGTCGAGGCCGCGCGGGAACGCCTGCGCTCCGGCGAGCCCGACGACGTGCCGGTCGTGATCGACCTGGCCCGATGAGCCTCGGCGCCCGGCACATTTCCTTGGTTCGGTGGGGGCATTTCGCCCATATCACCCGCCAAATCGCACCGAACCGATGAAGAGTCGCGATGATCTTGGTGGAGGGGGCTAGGCGGCGTCGCTCTTGTTGGTGTGGCCGTCGGCGTCGCATTGTTTGTCGTCGCGGGCCGCGAGGTCGGCGTCGGTGACGTGGAACGTCTCGCGCAGCTGCTGTTTGGAGTCCTCGTCGAGGAACTGAGCGTCGATGACCCGGCGCACGTCCGGCGGGGTCCATTCGGCGCCGCAATGCCGGCAGCTGATGCGACCGGATGGCTCGACGACGGGGTCGGCATCGCAATCGCACGGGCCGCCGGGGACCGGGGTGCCGAAGCGCTCGCGCGTCCGGCGGCGCGCCTCGAGCGCGGCCTCGCGTTCGCACCGGACCAGGTCGGCGTCGGTGACGTGGAATGTCTCGCGGAGCTGCTGTTTGGAGTCCTCGTCCAGCCACTGCTGGTCGATGATCTGGCGCACCGCGCGCGGCCGGTCCTTACACTGGCTGACTTGCTTCGCGATCATCTGAATCATGGGCACGCCGACCCGCACGTCGGGGTCCCAGTTCTCGCTCATGACTAACTCAAAACATTTTCGTCGGCCACGGTCAACCCCTGAGGCGGAGGTCGCGTCTGGGGCAGAACTCTAGCCCGGTCGGCGGCAGGCCGGCGGGCAGGTTCCCGATGTTCACCCGGGCATGTGGGCGGGGCGGGTGGCGGCCGGGGGCACGTGCGTGGGTCGGGTGGCCGCTGGGGGCACGTGCGTGGGTCAGGTGGCGGCCGGGGGCACGACGAAGATCATCGTCATCACCGCCGGGCCGGGGCCGTCGTTGGTGTAGGAGTGGTGCTCGCCGGCGGCAAACCGGGCGCACTGGCCCGCGGCCACCTGGTAGCGGTGGCCGGCCACGGTCAGCGTGATCGTGCCCGACTCGACCCAGATCATCTCCCTGCCGCCAGGCACGTGGGCGTCGCCGCCCGACGTCTCGCCCGGCTGAAGCACCCAGCGCCACAGTTCAACGGCCCACGGCGACTCGGTAGCCCCGATGATCGTGCCGGTCCCGCCCGACGGGCCGTGCCAGAGCGTGCGGGCCTGATCGGTCCCGGTGATCCGCACGGCCGGCTCGTCTGGCACGTCGACCAGGCGGGTGACCGGCACCCCGAACGCGTCGCCGATCCGGGCCAGGGTGGCCAGGTTGGGATTGGACCGCCCCTGCTCTATGGCCACGAGCACCCCTTTGCTGACCCCGGACCGCTGGGCGAGCTGATCCAGAGACCAGCCGCGCTCGGCCCGCAGCGACTGCAGGATGCGGGCGACCGCGCCGGTGAGATCGGTCGGCATGGTTTTGGCCTCCAGCCGTTGGCGCACGTCCGGCCGCCCAGACGGTCGGTATAATGAACTATCGATGTCATTATTCTGACCGAACGCAGAGCCGGGTTGAACTCATGGTGACAGTCTTGGCGCTGGGCGCTGCGCTACTTTACGGCAGCGCAGACTTTCTCGGCGGATCGGCGACGCGCCGGGCGCACGTGCTCGGCGTGCTGCTGGTCTCCGGCCCCGCGGGACTGCTGCTGGCGATCCTGGCCGCGCTGCTGGCCGGGGGTCCGCCGAGGGCGGCGGGGGTCGCCTGGGGGGCCTGCGCCGGCCTGGCGGGCGGCGTCGGCTTCATCTTCTTCTACCAGGGCCTGGCTGCCGGGCCGATGAGCGTGGTGGCGCCGGTGTCCGCGCTGATGTCCACGGTGCTCCCGGTCGCGGTGGCGCTGGCCGAGGGTGAGCGGCCCGGCGCCCGGGTCTATGTCGGCGCGCTGGTCTGCGTGGTCGCGATCGTGCTGGTCAGCACCGATGGCGGCGGGCCCGCACCGGAGAACCCCGGAACCGGGCCCGGCGCGGACGGCCTGCGGTCTCGCCGTGCCGCGGCGCGGCACGGGACCGCGATCCGCGGAATCGGCCACGGGGTGGCGGCCGGCCTGGCGTTCGGGACCTTTTTCCTGTTCATCCGCAATGGCGGAGAGTCGGGCGCACTATGGCCGGTCGCCGTGGCCCGGCTGGGGGGAACGCTGGTTTTCCTGGTCGCCGCGGCCGGGATCCGGACCCGGCCGGTCAGCTGGCGCGGCGACCGGCGGCTGTTCCTGGCGGCGCTGGGCGCCGGGGTGCTCGATTGCGGCGCGAACGTCTGTTACGCGTTCGCCACGCGGGCCGGGCTGTTCGGCCTGGCGGTGGTGCTGACCTCGCTTTATCCCGGCATCACCGTGCTGCTGGCCCGGATCGTGTTCGGCGAGCGGATGCGCTGGGCCCGTCGGGCGGGCCTCGCCCTGGCGGCCGTCGGCATCCTGCTGGTCACGGTGTGATCCGGAGCGTGGACA
>Ga0335075_10004631_pt1 | contig 21461 bp, 27 predicted proteins | sample Lox_Sample_24_FD_206723 | JGI IMG/M metagenome (GOLD analysis project Ga0335075, IMG submission 206723) | Soil microbial communities from Loxahatchee National Wildlife Refuge, Florida, United States - Lox_Sample_2.4 | ecosystem: Environmental > Terrestrial > Soil > Wetlands | place: USA...
CCCCTTACCCCCCCCCTCTCCGCGCCCGCGTCCAATGCACGTACACTGTAACACAACGCGTCACACGTCAACAGAAATCTCCACCCTTCAGTCCGAACCGCAAGCCACCCCGCCTTCCTCCTTTCTCCTCTCTTTCAACAGAGTGCATCACGCGCGAAAACCCATATTTACGCACTGCAGTTTTTCTAATTATGTATTTGGGTGGTGCTGCGAAGTGCCTAGGCATCGGGAAAGGCCGGGCCGGGGAGGTACGGCTATGACGATGGTTGTGGCTAATGTCGTAGTTGAGAGCGGTGGATACTTCCGTACAATAGAGTAGAAACGGGATTGAAGTAGTATCAAATGTCATAAAAAGTGCTTGATTGTGATGCCGAGGTCAAGTGTTTGTGGTCACAAAGTCAGTAGAAAGGGATCACTTGGTTTGGATGTGTCATAGGCATAGTAGCACATGCAAGATAAATGTTGGAAAATGAAAGAGATCACGTACAAACAAGGGGACTTTAGAGTAAATTTTATTTATTGTTCTGCTTCTGTACAAGGATGCTATGCTCTCTTTCTACACTCTTGCTCCCGTCTCCTGACTGCCACAACTTGCCATGCTGTATGCCCGCGAGTCTGCCAGTAAACCATATGCTAGAGTACAGCGCGGTACATGTTTTGTACCGACTATGCCATCCATGCAGTGCCAATCCAGCCAAAACCAAACCATGGTATCATTAAACGCCTCAACCCTTTTTGATCGCCGAGGTGCCATGACATGAACGTCGATAGCTCCCTCAGTCAGAACTCCCTCGCAATGTGAAAAGCAAACGCTAAATATCAGATCATTAAGGCGGCTGTAATACCGCAAATGTAAAATGAGTCGCTAGGTCGACTGTTCCGCGCCAATTGTGCCAATGCTGGTTACCGTGGCTGTGAAGCTAGTTCATGTATCCAAAGGCAAAAACGTATATGTCCAATGAATGCAGTGCTGCCCGAGTGTGCTTTAGGGATATTCGAGTTTGCCGCTGCTCCAAGTGCTATTACCATCCCTTAGAATAGTAGTCTCCTACTCCTCCAAAGTATTGATTCCAACTTCCGTAATTGTCCTTGTCATCTGTACCAAGATGAACCTTCTCTGGATATTGCTTCAGATTTGAGACATCGTGGGTTGTGTGTCGTCGCTTGAGAACAGCTGTAGCAGTTTGATTCTTTTGCTGACGTTCCCAAAGAAGATGACGACGGAGACTAGCAGTCAACTCCGTCTGAAGCATGTTCCTCCGAGTAGTCTTAGGTGATAGGGCAGCCTGGTGAGGAGTGACGTTCGTAGTGGTTATAATGATGGGTTGAGCTGCCGATCTAGGAATTTCCTGGCCTGGCTTTTGGCCCTTCTTCATCATTAACGGAGTGCCATCATCAGAATCAGGAGAAGCAGCGACAGATGGTCCTTGTGGAGACGAGGTACGTGATCGTTGCATAGCAGGAGTCGATTGCGATGCTGCGTTTGCAAGAGCAGCTGCACGATCATTCTGATGAAGCATCGTAGTGATGAGAGACCGGCGTGAAGTCAAATTAGGCCGAGAGTCAACACGCTGAAAGAACGTCTTTTCATCGATGCTAGACTTGCCACTCTCCTCAATTGAATCCTCCCAGTCAGATGAGTCGTCGTCGTCATCAATGGCACTTTCGTCGATCTCCTCCTCTTCGTCGGTTTCGAAGACATCATCATCCATGACTCTGTCCTCGTGAATGGTACGCGTCGCTACCTCTTCTTTGAAGGATGTCTGCTTCTTGTTCTCTAAAGGACGGCGTAGTGCTTCTGACAAGGAGCTTCGGTGCATGTTTTCCCTCAACGAGCTTTCGTCCTCACCAGATGAACCACCAAAGGTGAAGACGTTTAACTTCTTCTTTGCCTGCTGAGAGGAATGCATCCGACTCTCCAATGAACTTGCCTCGTTGAATGAATCGTCCCCGGATTGAGATGATCCCCCAAGAGCGAAGACAGTGTGCTTTTTTGGTAAGGGAGCGCGTGTATTAGAGGCGAGGGATGACTTGGGTATCGATGAAGGAGCATCCAGAAGTGGAATAGATCGGTAGGAGGAAGATATGCGTGAAGGTGAGAAGCCTCGGACAACGCTCGTGGTACTCCGCTCAGACATGCCGCTTGCCGAGTCGGAATTGACCGCCGGAGAAGATTTGTCAGATGATGCGTCGGAATTGATAGTTTTGCCCTCGCTCTCAGCCGCAACTGGCGCTGGTGCTGGCGCTGTAGGGGTAAGGTCCGCTGCAGGTGTCTTGGTGACGGGTGCAAGGAATGAGTGAGTAGGTAGGGTTAGCGGCGCAAGGTCCTTCTTCTCCTTGATCGTGAGAACCATCTTTTCTAGATCGTCAGGCGTGATGTGTCGCTCGCGACCTCTACTTCGCACGCAACTCGAGTCGTTTCGTTGTAGGCGGGGACGCGAGATATTCACTGGCGCGGATGTGGAGTTCGCCTCTTCACTATCGAACTCAATAGCCTCCTCATCCGCTAATGAGTCGACACTACCTGATAAATCGGGAATATCTGCGGTATATCGACCGTTGGAGTTTCTTGACGCTATTGAAATTGCAGGTGTCGTCGCATTCGCTTCACCCGGTTCACAGCAGAAGGTTTCTCTGTTCCACAATCTCCAACTGAGATTCTCTAAGCGTCGACCGTCTTCAACTGACCCTGCGCACCGGGAGAAAACTAGATCACCGTTAGCACATTATATGCTTTCAGGGTTGCCACAACTCGGACTTACCAGTCCACATGCTAAACAGATTCTCTACGTTCCGGGTGTCGACTTTGTGTATAAGTCCTACATCCACGGTCAAGACGGGGGTTTCCAGTCTTGAAGGCATGACTGCTCGATTGCACGAGCTGTTACTGTTGAGGAGACAGTATTCTTGTAGTTATATCGCGATACGACCGCGAAAGATCGTTGAGTTGGAGGAGAGGCAGTGTTATTTGCGCGATTCGGGTTTTGTCGGGTTTGCCTGATGGTATCGTAATCGATATCGGCGGCGATTGCATTAAACGAGTGATGCAGTTCTCGTAGCAGCTGGAAGCGTCTATGTATGTGTATGCGGGGCCAGGATAGGTGTATGTTCTATTCTTCCTTCGAATGCATGGAAGACTGCTTGCGTGGAGTCAAGATTCTTTGACATCGACGGTTTTGTTTGCGATATATGGGAATGTGTGGGAGCCAAGGCAGGGTGGAGAGGGTGTCGTGCCGGTTTTGTTGTTACCGCAGCTCGGTCTTTCTTTTGAGCAGGAGCAGGTCTATCAGTCATGGCGCGTTTTTGCACCTGTGCTAGTCTAATCCCACTGCCATAAGTGTGACGGAGCAAAAGACGGGGGGTGTCTGAGTTATCGGTTAAGGTTGGGTTGGACCAGGTAGCGCCCCAAGAAAGGCATCCCTTTTTCCGCTGAGCAAGGGGTCCCTGTTTCGTGGGTTTATGGTGGGCAGGGAGTGCGAGATGGGGTGGGGTGTACTCGTTACATACTCTCGGAGAGAAAAACGAGGCCCTGGAAATTCAAACATCCCAGTTCCTTTTTGCGAGCCAGCTGACACGCACACCTTTCTATTTTTCGCCAGTGAGGTCCCCCGTTTCGGAAGGCCCAACCTACAGATCAATTCTACATGATCTAGCCCTTTGAGGACAGCACTAACCCCATCGGGCCATGCTACAGCTATGCAGGATTGCCCCTTTTGGGAGAAGTCACTGGTCCATGTTCGGGTTGCAGAGAGGACAACGTTCACTGTATGATCTGCTTCTCGAAATAGACTATAATTTCGTATTTTAGATGGAATGCGGTACGTGATTGCCTTTGCCCTATGCTGTGCTGTGCAAATGCCGAGTGATAGGTGATGAGTGATGAACTTTTGTGATATGCTGATACAGTCGTGTTGTGACATGAGTGTATTCACAGCGGCGGTCATCATCTTTTGTTTCTGTTGTAAGGTGTCTGAGCCCAGTAACCAACCCCATAAACGCCGCCCATTCCAGCGACCCGTTCACCCCACCCATATCTCCGCATCCTTGATTGCCGGCAGTCACAAACAAGACAACCCAAACTCTGATTGCGCTTGGGCCGACATTCAACCAGTCATATTCGCTGCGCGGAGCGATTTTGACTGACACCTGGGGACGGCGATGGAGAGGACCCCGATGTCTCAGTAAAACCCCTATGTCTCGCCCACGGATTCTTGATTTTGGGTGTCTAGCCTTTACCGTGGATCGAAAGGAAAGCGCCTCCCTCGGGAATGGGTCGGGAGGCAATCTAGACAAAAGCAAAGAGCAGAGATTTGTACACATGACAGGATCTGATGCAAACAGAAAGTCACGTCGCAAATCATGGTTCTAGGCAGCGCATTCCATAACGAGTCATTCAGCAAATTCACCAGCTGGACAAGATCCAGCTCAATACTGGGTCGGAACAGCCTCGTTTGGCTCTCAGCCTTTTGGCAGGCTGGTGTGTTTTCCGAGGTGCCGAGGGAAACCCAATCCTAGGCCCGAAATGGAGGATGGTACGAATCCAGACTTATGACCTGATTTAGACTAACAAGATGACTGTCGATGCCTTGAATTCTCGACTTGGCGGTCCGTCCGTTGGGTATGAAGGTTTGTGACACTCTAACCATTCACTGAACTGCCATACGCCCCCACTCGACCGCTGGATTTCTGCGACACATCAACTTCCACTCTCTATTCTCTTTGCCTCCCTTTTCTTTTCACTCTCATCACCTGCCGAAATCATCATAGGGTCAGAACCTTCCTCTTCCAGCCCCAACACATTTTGTCGTCGTATCACTTCGTGTCATTCATCTCATCCTTCGGACCCCGATTATTTGTGTGGCCGTTGTGATACCCTCTTTTTTAATTAGCCATATTGTGGCTTCTCGCTTCAGATCTCGTCACAAGCACACCTTATGAAGTAGATCCCCTTCGCGCCTAACAGCAGCTTGGAATATGATATCCCAAATTTGATGTCGGGTGGCCTTCCGGATTCCCCGCCATCTCGTTTGCAACAGGCCGCCGGCAATCAGTGGCCCCAAACTATGTCACCCTAATTCATGGGATACACTTCAAGCCCTGCGGTGCGTGTGATGTATAAAATGCATTCCAGCCAATACAATTTCGAATCCAGAATCCAATTTCTTCTATGATTATTCCTCTCTATTGTTGATTTCCTCCTTGCTTCACGTCTAGATGACCGCGTTCTGATGAATGTAACTATTAGTTTTAACTAATCCCACAAAACGACAGCGTCCATACGAACCCCCACTTTCTATGACCCCATCAAGCCCCCCTATGGCGCCGCACCGAATTGCCACATCCACTGCCGCAGCCAACAGGAGTAGTGTGACGACACCCGTCACCAATTATTCACAAGCTCCCCAGCCAGCGCATAAAACATAGTGACTTACGAGTGCAGAGCTAGACTAAGGCGTTGCGCTGTGACCGCCATTTCATAACCCTTTTCTTTCGTAACGAATCTTGAATCGTGGAATAATGAATTGTGAATAACATAAAACCCCTCGCCTTATCACAATAGACCTCAGCTATTAAGATCAGCTATCGAGATCATGCGCCCCGGCGATGTGCATGCTCTGGCAGAGATCCATCTGTGGCTGGGCCAATATTGGACAACTCATGAAACACGCAGAGCCATCAGCGCTTCCGTCTGATCGCTAAAAGTAGCACGCTCGCACACATAACGATGCCAATATATCGATGTTGGAACCAAAGCATCTTTGAATCTGCCTTACCGCCGCTATGACTGACACCTGCGCAATGGCAATAGCAAAGGCAATAAGCAAGGGCACCTCCTGACGGTATGACGGTACGGACCTTGCCTCCCCGATACAGTGCCTTCACCACCACGAGACCATCACCAACGACAACAAGCTGTGCGAGACAACGAGCTGACTTTTGTCCGTATCATCTATCCAACCACTGCATCGACCTATCCGCGCACGATCGACCACAGATCCATCCCAATTCTTACCGGCTAGACCCACAAAGATGGCAAGTCACTTGGTCTCAAATGATGTGTTGTACATGTCCCACCCCATCCATTCCAATATTACTCACTTCGCCTCCCTCCCCGGCGGGAATCCCGTCTCCAGCTTACTTCAGAGCGCATTCCCCCGTGTTTTCCTATCACTGCCAATAATCTGCACCTCGCCACTGGAAAGGCAGGAAAGGGGAAACAGCTGAGATGAAAGCATCAAAACTCAGCCAATAGACCAAGTCACGAGGCCATCGCGGCTGCTCGCGCCCTTGCCGATGCGCGGTCATGAGAGCGTCTCAAGGCTCCAGGCAGACAGGAACCACGAAACGCGGTAACAGGCTGACTGAAGATCAGATCGTATATGCCGGGCTACATCCCGGGACTAATACAGTACGCTGTACATTGATGACTTGTAGGGGATACAGTACAGGATCCCCTTTTGGGTCGTGATAAATAACATGGTGTAGCGAGGCTGTAGTGTTTCTAATTGTAGATCACGGTGCCTGGTATCACCGTCAAAATTCGTAATACAATACGAATTTAATCAATCTCGATTATTAAAATCAGCACATGCTTCATTCTTGCATGAGAAAGACTTGCGTAATGATTGCCTTTCGCGGCGTTTATGGTACAGTCATTATCATTCATACGTTGAGCGTAAACAGTCATGCGTCCTCGTGATGCCTCGCTTTCCATCAATCATTGGATTTCCCTTACGACCCGGTTACGTGAATTAAAGTCCAATAAAATAGGGAAATTCCAATTAATTTAATTAATCATGTGTTACTCTGCTTTAACCATTTAACCCATTCTTTTGCATTTCTTTTATCTGCTTTCATTCCTTAACGTCATTTCCAATCCCAACTTCTGCCTATTCATTGTCAGACTCTTTGTCTCCGATATGTTTCTAATTATCGGCGTTGTGCAATATGAGGGTTGATGCCGAGGTGGATGGGGGAATAATGCGGGAGTGTGGGGTAATGATCGCGCCAGGTGAGGCTTGTTTCCCTTTGTCTCATCGCGACCGACCAATATGTACTCGCGACTTTGATTCCTTCCTGGACCAACCGACCGAGGCAGACTCCATATTGTTACTCTACTTTGTATCTCCTATCTATTCCCTTCACTTACAAATTCCGAAATCTGTTTTCGCTACAGCGGTGATCGATCAGCGCATTAACTCATCTTTTGGTAGGGGAAGCGCCAGAAGGTGCCCACGAATCGCGTTCGACCCGGAGGCATCTCCATGGCGCCCTTCTGATAACCACGCCGGACGTGGTGCCAAAATATCAGTCCTTGGATAGAGGCTTTTTGTGCCGCCCGCTTTGGCGTGAAAGTCCATGACATTCAGGAGTTGCGTGAGACTTTGAGTGTTGCCTTTTACTTCGTACTGCACACGAATAAGTCGACATAACCCAATCGACGTAATTGAAAGTTGGAAGTTCTGGTTCATTCCATCAGGAGAACGTTCACCCAATAGTCGCGATATTCTGAGGATATTTCTCACAGCTGACAACGAAATGTTCTCCAATTAAATAGGCGCAATAGTCCTATTTTGACTATTCCATCGTAGGTCCACTGCAAGATGACGCTGCCAGGCTTCAACTCCCAGATTAGATGGCATCGAGCCCTACAAGCCGAAAAGGGGCAGGACAAACTGAGCATGCAGCGCGGACTTCAAGATTAATCGAAACAGTCACCTGTGCAAGCCCAGATGACGAGGCTGAAGTTTTGAATAGGCCTCCCCAGCACTGACGTCATATAGAGTAGCCTCGGATTTCCAGTATAATGCTTTCGCTCGTTTTAATACATCAAATTCTTTTCTTTTGACAATGGCAAAGGCTAGTCACCTTGTTATTCCTTCAATAGTGCCTCAGGTTTATACTCCATATCGCGCTGCTCAATTGAACTGAGTAGTTCAACTCGAGAACCCCTCGAAAGATTCGATTCGAAACACGAGGCTTGACCTACGAAGTAGATGCAGAGCTATTTACTAGCGTGCAGGACAATAATGAGCGGGTAACGGGAATGAACCCGGGCTCTCGGGTCCCTTAGGCTTCTGTGATAAGCCGGGATCCAATAAACTTACAGTACAAGCTTAAGAGCTGGAGTTGGGGATACCGATGGATGAAGCTACTGTCAGAACCAAGTCATTCGTCAAGCTAAGGGGATGCTGTTCATGGGTATTAGCACTCCACCGGGGAAGTTCATGCTCAAGCCTATCTCTCGATACCTGCCCGGTGGTATGGGATTCACTTCATGCAGTAGCTTCCAACCCACCGTCTCGGATTCGGGGTGTCTCAAAGCCATTCCATAAACTCAAAAACCTAATTTATCTATCTTCGAAATTCGAGGTTATCTCTTTCACCCACACCTTCCCAAATTCACATGCAGGGGGTATCACGCATGGCAACCAGCCCACCGGGTCGGCGGAAACAGGATTCTGCTCCCCAAGCGAGAAAATCCCTGCCATATCTACCGTGCCGGCTCCAATCCCACCTTACCAGTCCCCGAATCCCTGGTCCCAAAGCACTAGCGGTTGAGACATTTGCCCACATTGGACAAACCCCGAGATTGGGATTTGGCAACGTGTCGGGGGGGTGGCGGTATTTGGGGGAACGCATGTCTTAGGCGCTTGATTCGGCATGGCTGGTGTCAAGGATAATTTCGGGGCAGATCCCGGTGGGTTCGTGGTTGCTTTCGCGTGGGGTTAGAGGGGGGGTGTGAGTTTTGGCAACGTTAACAAACGTGGGACGGGTCAGAGGGCTTAAGTGGCGGGTTTCGGAATTCCCATTGGACATCGCCGACTTGACACGCAGTGCGCCGGTGATTGATGAGTGAAGCATGCTTCTCTTCCAGTGATGTTTTCGTCGCCTGGGTTTCCTGGTCCTGCGCATGCGGATTTGGTTTCGTCTGAACTGCACGCTTGGAGCCCAATACTTATTTGCATTGTAATAATGGGTTCCACTCTATTTCCCTACGTGCATTCGATCATCGAGATGATCCGCGTCTGCAGCGCTGCAACGCCTTGCATGGCTCTGGCAGTCTGCGTCACTTCCACCATCCAGCGTCCCTCCTGCGCATCAGGCGCGATCCTTTGGGACCGCCGAATGCAGGTACCGGTCTCGTTTCCCCGCTCGCAACAACCTCGGATCTGTCGCGGAGCCATCAACGTCAGAAGGCTTGACTTTACGGAGTAGGGGGGGTGCGGGTCTGATTTGCTGCCTCGGTCGCCGAGCGCTTCTAGCGCTGCTGCATAGAATTTCCACGCATGCGCGCATTGTTCGTCTCTGGTCCAAATTACCGGGATCCGGGTGGGCACGTTGTCTTTCCCCGGTGGAGCTCATGCCCGTCTCGGGAATGGCGCCTATGGGTGTTGTAAGTTTTCGGGCCTGCCTGAATAGGCTTGGTCAGATGATGAGGGCGACTTTTCTCATTTGTTCCGTCAGCGCGATGTCGGAAAGAGAAGCGTTGCTCGCCCAACCTGTGATTTGGCCTCCCCACGTGGTGGATAATTTTTAACCCAAATGCCGAAAGTACCAACAGGACAAAAAGCATAGATCGAGGACCCTTTTCTTCGATCAACGCTCAAATCTCTGCTATTACGAATCGTAATCTATTATTTTCCAAATAAAGTAGGAGGATTTCACATCTCAAACACGATTTTTCTATTTTAGAATTCATTTTTTTGACTCTGAATCCTGCATAGTCAAGGGCCGAGAGGTGCAGGTTCCGCAAGCGGATGGGAGGAATACTTCCGCACACGTAAGGGAAAAGGAAACGAAGGGTCCGCTCTCCGCGCACCGCAAGTCGTCATTGCTACCTTCTTACAATGGCGTTCTGAGACCTTCATCATCAGCAAGAGTAACCGTTACTCAATTTCCACACACATCTGCAGCCAATCTACTGATCGGATCCTAAAGTCCCAGGCCATCGGTCGAATGTGGGGACCTGTATCGCTCGGCGTGGTGTCCTCATATCATTAACTCCCCACTCTGATGCCGCACGAGTTGTGACATAGTTGCCCGGAACGGAAGGCGTAACCCTATGTTTTACCACGCCCACGTTTTCTCTCCGCTGGCTCTTAACCAGGTGCCTTCCCGTTGTATATCATCCTGGTAAATCTTATCGTAAAAAATAAAAGCAAAATAAAAATGTAATGATAATCTAATGTGATGGTTAGATTGTACCAATGTACCTACCCCTCCAATAAGTGACTACGTGCGTGTGTGCGTGCGTGCGTGACGGGTGATGCATAAGAATTTAGTTTCGGAATTCAGCCAAAAATGCAACATTGCCACCTTGGCGCTGGCGCCCGTTTCGGTTCTTCTTTTTCTTTTGAACCGCCATTTCGCGTAGAGGAGTTCACCCAGCCACGTGAGATTTCACCCGCGACGGCTGGGCCGTTTGTTTGGGAATTGAGCCGGCCCGTAGGCCCTATTCGCCGTTGCGGCGGCGCCCACTACTACGGTAGTAGAGGCCGGCGGCGGGCCTGAATCCCTATCCTTGGAACCCTCGAAGGGGGCACGCTCTGGGGAGCTGCTTGGAATATAATTACGGGTAAATTGGTCGGTTTGCGAAGGGGCTTGGAAATGATGGTGTGATGATGGACGGGGAATTTTGTTTGTTGCGGAGAGACGTGGAGGAAGATGAGATGACGACAAGGAAACAAGGAGGAGGGAGAATAATGCTGGACGGAGGAAAAAATGGAAAAGAGATTGAATTTTATGTACCTTTTTTATTTTAGAAAGAGAGATACAAATTTGGCACGGCTAAGTATCAAAATTAGCATTGCATATAATGTGCATTTGAAGGATTTCTTGGGGAAAAATATTTTACCGTTGGCCGCTCATACTGTGCGAGGTAGTATAATGTCCAGGCAGGTCATTGGTCGATTTGAGAGGATTGGTTTGAGCCTGATGGTCACGCTTGTGTTACGGCGCGGCTTGTACGTAAGGTAGGTCAAATGACGGCGGGCAGGATTCTGGTGATGGAAATTAAAGTCAGTAGGGCCGTGGTTGAAGAGTTGCAGCTTCGATGCAGGAATAGAATAGCTCTCTGTTCCCTATGGAATAACTGAATCAGACAATGGTACGAATATACAAATATGGGAATATAGTTTCCGGCGATCCTAACAAGAATCCATGACTCAGAAATATAATTTAACGTCCATCAGCTCAGTGATGTTCACCATTACTGCATGAGTAAGCTGTGGGGGAACAGCTTTGTCCCAGTAGAACACGGGGCTGAATGATGCTAAGAAACTTCTCTGTACTTACCTCATCCCTCTTATGTCATCCTGAAGAATCCGAGGTGATGAACTGTCTCCTGGATAGACTGTTGCACACGGCGAAGTAAGGGGCTTCAACTGCAGATATATGTCTGGTGGACATGACTGCTATCTAACTTATCTCTTGCCGCAATAAAGTCTTAGGGAGCCCTCCCGATAATGACACATGCTCCACCTAGTCTTTGAATATCTCAGGGCTTCCTGCAGATGAGAAATGCAACTCTGCGTCGAAGTTTTGAAATTTTATCTTCTTCCTTCGAAAGTACTCGGGGAAGTCGCCAAGTTGTTGTGAGAGAATGGCCTTCACGGACGACATGAAATTATCAGGAGAAGGTAAATGGAGAGACATAACAGGAGACCAATTTATTGCTAGAGAGGAAACTCTGAGATCTTCAAGAGTTCTTGCTCATATTTTGAGGAGTGTCATGCAGCAAGAGCAGGTACCCAGGTCTTGAGGATTGTCAATCAGTGTCATTAAGCTAGAGATTTGTGTAATAATGTGCTAACCCACCTGAAAGTGTCGTACAATCTGCAGCATCACTAGCTGAATCTAAATGTCAGTGAGGCCATGTCGGCTTCTTCGATGTCTCGGTTTGATAGCAAAATCTGCCTCTCTTCTCGCCTGGAGATCCCTCATGCTCAGGTGCTTTCCATTACTTCATCATACCCGCACCGGCGATCTTCCTTGTCCATCTCACCTCCTCCCAGTCAGATGGCCTAATGTTAATGATGTATAGCATCCAGCCGGGCGGACCTGTAATTATCCTCTTCAACCTACCTAAACAGCGAACCATGGAAGCGGGGTCATTGACCCCCAAAAGCATCCTGCTCTCGGTCTCTTGCAAGCTTGAAATCTTGTTGTTTTCAAGTGTACCACGTATAAATGGTGGGCGGTCATGGAAGAGATCTGCAAACTCGAAATATAGCTTGGTTGGTGTGATGTCTTGTGAGGAGTCCACAACGTGGGCAAAGAGCTCTATAACAGCGTCCTGTCCAAGTCTTTCACAAAGAGCACCCTCCCGAAGAGCCTCACCAATGCGGAAACAAGTACGCAGTATGATATTGGATGAGATACCAGCAATAGGAGATCGATCGAGGACTTTCGAAGGGAATCCAGGGCGTGCAAAGGGTTTTAAAGGTGAGTATTCATCACTTTCGATAAGAGGGAGAGTCCAGGCAAAATTTTCCGGAGATGCAATAGCGCCAGGTGGATAAAACGCTCCAGTGCTCGCTCGACCATGCTCCTTCTCATGCATGGATGGCCCATCGATGGCTTCGCCGTGTGGTCTAGGGACGGTACCCAGATAATGGGCCGAATCTACTGACGCGTCGCTGTCACCCCTAGCATCGGGAGCTGTATTGTTGTCGCCAACTAATGTGTGCGAAGAGGAGCTGCTCGGTTGGAAATTGACGCAATTTATACCGCCACTCTGCAAATCCTTGTTCTGGAGTGATTGCAAACCTAATTTTGGAGAGAGGCTCTTGTAGCTTTTGTCGGGCATCGACAGCTGCACCATTTCGGTCTCAAGGTCGTCATCGAGCGGAAATTCATCTTCGGAGTCAGGTTGTACAATCATAATAGCTCCCCGCTGGCTCATGCTGCTTTCCTCGTCACCTAGAATAATCATATCGTCATTACGATCTAGCACAGTTGCTTCATCGAAGACGTGATAAGGATCCTGTTCATTACAACTTGTGGGATCGGGCTCATCAAATCCGTTGTAAACATCCCCTTCATTGTGGCCCGTTGGATCATGTTCATCCAAGATGGGGTAAGTATCCTCTTCTATGTGGCTTGTAGAACCGTGGTTATCACAGAGATGGTATAAATTCTCTTCCTTGTGACTGGTGACATCATGACGTAGTCCATAAGCCCATTCTAATTCCTCGACAACTGCTTCCATAGGTTCAGCGATTCCGTAAGCTTCAATGTCAGACAAGCGTTGAGAGGTGGGGCGAAATCGAAAGGACGCAAGTTTCTCCATCGTCGTTTGGCCCAAAGAAACACTTTTAGTCTTCAGAGCATCTTCCGTAGTGATGATCTTCATCGGACCTAGTATCGGTTTAGTGATGCCAGCAGTTGAGGACAGCTCTGCTTGGGTAGACGAGCATCTCGAAGATCTTTTCTTCAAATCCGGTGGCGTACTGAGCTGTGAGGATCCCTTTTTAGTCACCTTCGACCAGGGATGTGCAAGTATAGACGAGGATGTATTCTTTGGCCGTGCTGGCGTCTTTGATGTCTGTCTCCTCTTCTTAGGAGCGGGTAAACCTGACAACGGTTCATCAGGCAGATCATACAACTTATCACTGTCAAGGCCCCGAGAACGGTTTCTCACAGCATCATTGACGACCCACCTGGTGATCGCGCCTTTGTTGATGGGTGTGAATGACTTCAATATTCGTGTAGGCGCCACGGAGTCCTTGTATGGTAGTTGCCTCAGCAGACATTAATATCTCATTGAAAAGGTTGACATATAGGAGAGCTCACAGGTCTACTTCTGTAGCCTCATCAAGCACTCCCCTAGATGCCGCCTCGTTCCAGCCGACGTGTTGTGACATTATGCTCCTCACTCCTTCAACGGCTCTTTGACCCTTCCGTTGCTGCCCCTACATTACACCTCCAGACTACTCGTGGCAAAAAGGTGAAGATATGGGTTGTTACACCTAAGTTATAAAAAAAAGCCGATCCTGACATCTTACGGCGCTAATCAGTGTTGCACGTGACCCTTACCTGTTTTGCTCAGTCACTTCAGCCAGTCCCCACCCATTTGAATAGAAGGATTTAATCAGATGAAAAGAATTGTAAGTAGTAAAAAAGTAATTTAGGTTAAAAATAACGAAACCGTTCATAAATGAAGTAGGAACGCATCGTAAGCAAAAAACCGAAGGGAAAATAATCCACGAAAGAAAAAGAAAATGGTGAGGTATTCTTAATTGAGGCATGCCCCAATTTGCAGATAATGCGGTCTCTGTGGATCGAACTTCAGACATCTTGGCGTTGATAAGGCTGAAGGCGGGCTTAAAGGGTAGGACCCTGCGCACGCTAGCTCGCGGCAGTTGCCGCGCCATATTTGGCGGGTCACATGCCCGACAGCCTTTCCCAATTTCGTAGGCCACCGTCTCACAGACGTCACATCTGATGATTCTCATACTGTAGTCGGTATCGACTTCTCCGTCCTCTCGAAATCTGAGCCTTCAAAAGGGTGGATGCTCACTTGTGTTGGAACATGTAAGTAAGGTATTCGAATATTCTGTCATGACTTTTTCAACCCGGAACCCTTATCGAGCCATTGGAGAGGGCGGCTCAAAGATATGATTGAAGATTTTGTGCAGTTGTGCTGCTGGGTAGCCCTAGTAGCTACTTATCCAAATACCGTCATGGTCAAAGTTGACACGGCTTCGTTCTGTATTAGAGCGCTTGAGTTTCTAGGTTGCATCATCAAGGGTATCTTTGTTTGTTACTCTTTTGTTCCCTGGCAGCGATGGGCCAGTAGAAGACGCCACTTACGCAGCCTTCAATCGTTTTCATCTGTACCTCGCTATCAAGGGCATTTCATTAATCCCTGTATCAGCCAAGTTTTCTATGATCACCAAGTTAATAAGATTTAAACTGACATGTATTCAGCATAGGCTCAGCCGTATAATCAGGGAATTCTTCAACTTTTTGTGGATTATACGGGATCAGTCATGTTCAGCTCTGTGAGTTACAACCCATTGGGGTGCTTATTTCTTAGAAGTATAACCCGGCCGATTAATGTGGCCACGTCTGGAGTTCATGTTATGCTGTGGTTTTCTTACCTTATTATCAAATTGGGACAAGCTGTTTGATATGCATATACAGTGACAAGCCTTCTCACCACAATACAACTTCATGTATAGGGCTTGCGATGGGCTACGGTTTTGGAGAGCCAAATACTAATTCTCCTACTCAAAACAACAGAAGAAACCGTACACAGCAGTCACTGTTTATATTGAGCGTCTCACGAGCGAGCAGTTTGAAGAAGATGACTTGAGCGGCATACCTGACTTGGTCGAGTCCATCAAACTTCAGAGTACTGGTCCGGCAGAAGCAGCGCGAGCGATTCGGAAGAAGTTGAAATATGGCAATGTACACCGTCAGCTACGAGCTCTAACGCTACTGGATGGTCTCCTCCAGAATGGTGGATCACGTCTCCAGCGTGCATTTGTAGACGAGCCTCTGCTAGAGCGGCTCCGAGTATGCGGTACTTCGGACTTATCTGACCAGCAGGTCAGGCAGAGATGCCAGGTCCTATTCGGTACCTGGGCTCGAGAGTACTCGAAGACTCCTGGTCTGGAGAGGGTTGCGGGTCTCTACAAGGTGGACTTAAGATTCCCAGTAGCATGTACTCTACTAACATGGCTGTGAAGGAACTACCGCGGAGAAAACAGCAAGTTACGCAAGAGAGGTCAAAGGTTCTACGTGAGACCGAACGTGATCCCTTCGAAGATGCTGCTGAAGATGAGGAGGAAGATAACGAACCGCAACAGTCCACCAGCACGGTACCGCCAAGACAGCAGCAGCGAACTCCCGCACAACCAAGTACGACCAAAATTTCTACGGGTTTCTTTAGTAGTTTATCAGAGCCTGCACCAACCAAGAAGTCGAAGAAGGACAAGAAGGGTGCTAAAAAGAATTCTAGAACCTTTAACCTGGAAGAGGAAAAACCTAAGATGAGGACTGTCATCGCTGAGTCTTCCGTTGCCTCGACGAACCTGCTCAATGCTTTACAATTCATCAACCGTGAGCAAGAGCAGGTTTCGGAGAATGCTGCCGCTGTAAAACAATTTGAAACCTGCAAAATGCTGCGAAGACATGTATTACGCTACGTAAGTGCCCGCCAAATCTTATGAACATGCAAGCAAAGTTATTGACATGTAAATACAGATCCAGCATGTTGAATCTGAACAGTGGCTCGGTCCACTAATCAATGCGAATGACAACTTAGTGACGGCTCTTATGACATTCGAACAGCTTGACAGATCAATTGACGCGGACAGTGATTCAGAAGATGAAGCTGCCGAGCAGGCACACGCCTACAGATGTGCGTATATTCACCAAAGTTCCTTTAAATCATAATGCTGATTGACACAGTGGTCCAGGAGAAGGGAAAGGCTGCAAGCGGGGCATCTGAGGCTTTAGCGGGGCTTCGCATTGGTGATACCAGCAGTCGCAGGCCGCCTAAACCACCAGCTCGTCCGGCGCCGCCGTCAGATGATGAGAGCTCTGTCGAGGAAGAGGACGAGAATGATCCATTCGGGGATCGTAATGCTGTGTAAACTCTACATCTTGAAAAGGGAGCGCTAAATGGTGAGCTACATCAAAGACAAAGGTCGTCTAATCTTTTCACGATTGCGGCTTAAGTTATAAGGAGAGAGTTGGAGCCTTCAACAGTATTGGCTCTTTGAATGGAGTTTGCAATAAGGGAGTGCATGTTTTTCCGGCAACAGGGTAGAGTGAATCTGGGTGGTCGTTTAAGGCTGGAAATAACGACTGGAGCATTATATGTTGAATTAATGATTGACGAGGGATCAACAAATCGTATCAGTGACAAGGGAATAATATTTTACGTGCTGATTAGCATGCCAATGTGTCAAACTTGAAATACTGCTGGCGATAAACATGCGAGAGAACCATGTTTCGAGTAACACAAGTACAACCAAGCCTCATACCGTCCTAGAAGCAGACACGAGCCGAATACCCGTACTGAGCAAAGATGCCGTTAACCCGTACTGTACTTGGCAGGAGAACATTCCACTCGGAGCCCCACATCGACGATCCCCACATCGGCACTGACAAACAGAACTTCGCGTACCCCACCCTCCGACTCTTTTCAACCATTACAGACTTGATATGCTCAGTGCCAGCCATGTGAAAATTCCCATACCTTTGATTTTTGAGAATACACTTCTCTTCCAACTAACCGAAGGTATTCAATCGAGATGGCTGTCAATGCCCCCGCAGGGCCATACAAGCTCGTGACTGTGAATACGGCGCCGGAAAGGGCGAAGATTATTGTTGGGCGGGTGGTGGAGGCTGTTAAGGAGAGGTATAGGATTGATTATGTTGCGAATGCGGAGAGTATGTTGATCTGTTTTATATGCTTTGTTTTGGTTTGGCTTTGTTGAAACTTTTTGGGTTTCGAGGATTTAAAATATGAATGATTATTTGAACGGGGAGGGGATTCGCTGACACAATTCTGTAGAAATCGATGACGTGAAAGGAATGTGTGAGAAGGAGAAGCCCGATATGTTGGTAGGTTATTCTCTTCCTTTAGGTGATTATTTATGGCCACTTCTGGATATATATCTGGATGTTTTTGCTCGAAGTTTCATTCTTGTAAAAGCGTGTATATCTAGTGAAGAGTATCTGAAGAGGGGAAAGGAGATTCTTAAGGGTAATGCTAATGTTGAGAATTTCAGTTCTGCGCCTCGATGTGGACGCCTGAAGAGAGTGCAAAAATACAGGCTATTGCAAAGGAGACGGTGCCGGGGATTACGACTATGGCATTACCGCAGGGGCTGCAAATAGAAAAGGGACCTGATGGCGTGTTTGAGTACATTATAGAGAAACTACCTGGTTTAACTGGTAGTTGAGGTATCCATGATTCTATCGAGCGCATTTCTTCCTCCTACAATCTCTCGTTATCCATCATCTACGTGATGATAATCCTTGTCTAAAACGCCACAGAAATGCATAGCTCGCGAATAACTTCAACGCGAATGACGAGCGTAGAGTCAGTCTCAGTCTGGGAGAGTCCTATCATCCCCATTATAGGCCGCTAGGTATTTCCTAGGCAGGAAAATGTCAATCATATTTCCCACCAAACCAATATCATAGATGTTATCAACATCAGCCAACGTCCAATCTTGCCCCCCTTTGCCCCATTGCCCCTCTCCTGGTAGATCTGCCATAGATTCCAAGGCTTCGCTATACGCTCGCGCATAGTAGTGCTTGCTATCCTTGGGCCAGTCAAGAACCTCAGGCTCTATTCTTCTATCCGGTTGCCGGGTGTCCGGCAAAGGTCTCCGAAAGACGCAACCGTCCCTAATATCAAGCTGAAAGTCGCTCCACTTGCCAGACTCATTCGTTGTCATGCCCCGATAGAGAAGATACATGCTATAAAGATAGAGTCCCCAGACCAGAGGTGTTGTGAGAAAGCAAAGAAGAGCGATGCTTCCAACTCCTGGTTCTTCTGCCATTGCCCAACTCCAAAATGAGAAATACTCAGACCAAGAGAGCCCATAGCCCTGGAAGGTGAATGGTGGAAACGCCGAGGTGATCAAGCTCAGGGTGTATGCTCCGCCGAGCCATGCACCAGTGGAGGTTAGAACAGCTGTAGTAAACAAGAGAAGGAGAAACCAATGGTGATTGCCATACCCGACGCACTTATTGATGAAAATACAGTGGTGATCAGCTCTGGAGACGCAATAACCGCATACACTGCAGTGCTTGGATCTAGCGGGTTTAGCCTGCCGACATGTTTTACATATGTGGCCTGGAACAAAGAGGTTATAATCGTAAGGATAGAGGCCGCCGTGTACGTCGAGGTTTTTCTTGAGAACATAGCCTGGGTCCACGGAAGCTGAAAGGTAAAGGAAAGCATACGGACAGAGCACAATGACGCTGACTAGTACGTTCATTTTCAGGCTAAGGGTCGGTAAAACTTTCGGTAGGAACAGCATCTCAGGGATCGCCATGAGACAAATGAAGAGGATCTGAGGTAGATCAGTCAGTTAGGGCAAACCATTTTTTTTTTTAAAAAAAAAATAAAAAAAAATTGGTGGCAATGTTTGACAGAGGAGTAAGCATAATAGCCTACAGCCTCTACAAGCATAATTGACGCAACAAATTTGTGACGAGAGGAGCTTAGAAATGAGAGGTTCAACGTTGAACCCCTTTTCTTCCAACGAGAGATGGATAGTTAATTTTCAGTATAGGCACTCTAAGAGATTCTGACTGAATAAAGAAGGGACGCCGAGACAATGCAATATTTGGCCATGCAAGTAATAAGAAGCGAATCTAGAACGAACTTCCAGCGGCTAACTAGCAAATTCAGAAAAGTGAAGAATTATATCAAATAGCTTCTTACAAGAACTGTAGGGTGCCTGTCATTCATGAGATGTCGTACGAGTCTGGAAATTGACCCGTACACTCGCCCATTCGTCAGCCGCTGATCTAAGGCAAGTATCCTTCGAGGAATATGAATCCATAGCAATCGATGCAAAGCCCCAATCGGAGTGTTCCTTTCAAAATAAGCTTTTTGCCAATATCACACAAAAGATATCCAGTATCATACCTTAAAGCAGGTATTCTGCCAAAGAAAAGAATAAAGACTACAAAGAAGATTAGAAGCACCACCACGGCAACCTTTGCTAAAAGCCCCATGGCGAACGGCGAATCTGTATCCGACTTGCTGCAAGTACTTCCGGAGCCAGAGCTCTTCACACGAATTTCATGGAACAACCATTGAAGAAATCAGTCGGTGCTACGATTCTACCATAGCAAGAGGTAGCATGATGCCTGAAACGTAAATTAGTCGTAGCCTCCTTGCAGAAAGGCTTTCGTGTCTTCAATGTTCGGCAACAGCGCTAGCGGCCGCATGTCCCTCAATCATGTGACATCGTGATTGAAGATGTCGCGTCACGCGATACTTTTTGATCAATATCCTCGTCAGACAGCTTTTCTTGGACTTTGGCATGCCAATGCGCAACTATAACGACAGTGAGGTGATATAAATCAAAGAAAGACGTCCAAGTCGCTCAGCGATCTCTTGGTTATTTGTGTGCAGCGAAATACATTCCCAGGTTTTCATCAGCACTGTTGACGAGATATCCGATTTCTGAGTGCCAGATGGGAGATGGCGGCGGCTGTTGTTTATGACGGCGCTGGTAGTGGGGGCACACTATTCGAGGGGAAGAAGTTCTGGGTTGCCCAACGTGTTCCTTCAAGATTTCGGTGGATCGAGCTGATAACAGTACGTGTATACCATTGAGATATGCAATTCAATGGCTAATGACGCGTTAGGCGAATGGGGGTCTGGTTGTACCTCTAGAGAAAATGGCTGATATTATGATCGCCGATCACGCTCGTAAAGATGCAGTTCCAGGCTCATACTCCTGGACGTGGATAGAAAAATCCGTACAGAAAGGGATCCTTGAAGACCTAGAAGCACATCGCGCCGGTCCAGTTGCAGGGACGGCCCGGTCGGTTGGGTCGTCTCAACCTACTCGAAATACTCGAACACCTTTCACGGCGGCCGACGACCGGGCATTGGCCCTGTGGGTAACGAATGCTGAGAGACAGGGCTTATCAACAAAAGGAAATGAGATATACCAGCAATTAGAGAGGATTGTATGTCTCATGATTTTTCGTAGGGCTGTGTTGACTGTTCGTCCTGCAGAATCCGCGCCACACTTTTCAATCTTGGCGTGACCGGTGGGTCAAGTACGGTCAATTCCAGCCCCGTCCGGAAGTAACATCGTCTTCATCAGCTCCAGGCCCTGTTCCTCAGCGACCTTTGACTACGCGCACTAAAGCTCTCTCAAACGGTTCCACTGCGCGATATACTGCGTCACAATCCGCCAACCTTCCGCCAAGATCTCGAACTCTATCTAGGTCAGTTTCTCCACCCATCAAACCCTCTAAAGGCAACCCTTTCACCGAAGCCGATAGCAAGGCACTCATGGATATATACGACGATATCATGAACATCGATGAAACAAGGTTGATTGAGGCATGGGAAATGTTCGCGGAACACGTGAGTAGTCTGTCTGGGCAAGAGAAATTAGATATGAACGTCGTTTTTAATACTTGGAATAATTACAGAATCCATGGCATACTGCACAGGAGTGGTATAAATTCTGGATGGACGATATTAAGCCCTTACGAACACCCGTACGCCGGAAGTCAACAAAGAGGAAATCCCGAATCCCATCAATTCAAAGCGAAAGAGGCGAGAGCTCACAATTATTGGAGACAAGTGTGAAAGACGTGCCCATTCAACCCCCACCAGACGAGGAACATCGAAAACGTCATGAAAGTTCACGGCAGCTTCCAACAGAAAAAGAGCGCTTTGAATATACTTTTACCGAGTTTGCGGAGGGGCAGAATATGGAAATAGACCTTCAACC
>Ga0335075_10004632_pt1 | contig 21458 bp, 18 predicted proteins | sample Lox_Sample_24_FD_206723 | JGI IMG/M metagenome (GOLD analysis project Ga0335075, IMG submission 206723) | Soil microbial communities from Loxahatchee National Wildlife Refuge, Florida, United States - Lox_Sample_2.4 | ecosystem: Environmental > Terrestrial > Soil > Wetlands | place: USA...
GGGCCGCCGCGGTAGTGGACCATGTTCGGCGAAGGGATCGTCAGTTTGGGCGTCGCGCCGCTGACCTGGGACTGCAGGTAGCGGAAGTCGTCCTCGAAGATGGTGCGGCTCAGGTGGAGCTTGCTGCCGATGTGCAGCGCCGCCGGCGTCCACTCGATCTCTCCGTCGGCATTGCGGAAATGGACGGCGATGTTGCCGGGCGCCTTGCTGATGCCGCCGAGCTGGTAGATGAAGTCCATGTGCCAGGACGCGCGGCGGAACTCACCGTCAGTCGCGGTCTGCAGGCCGACGTCAGACTGCATCGTGACAGCCTCGGCGATCGCCGCGTCCTCGACTGCACGCAGGTGATCAGGCCCGATACGGCCGGCCGCAAAGTCGTCGCGGGCGGCCAGAAGCTCAGCCGGGCGGAGCAGGCTGCCGACGTGGTCGGCACGGAACGGCGGTGTAGTGCGCATGACGGTCAGCGTCCTCGATTCTGATGGGTCAGTGCGGGGCCGGGCGTCGTTGCCAGCAGGGGTACCGAGCCGGTGTAGTTCTCGGCCAATGATGCCGCTGCAGCCCGAGAGCTCGTCACGTACCTCAGCTGAGAGAGCTGTAGCTGCGTTTCCATCTCGTCGGCGCCAGGAGCCCGGTGCAGCATCGTCGTCATCCACCAGGAGAAGTGGGTGGAGCGCCAGACGCGGTTCAGGCACGTCGCCGAGTACGCGTCGGCGAGCCTGCCGTCGCCCTGCAGGAGCGCGTCGAGCGCTGGCGCCAGGACGGCGACATCGGTCAGGGCCAGGTTCAGACCCTTCGCGCCGGTCGGCGGGACGATGTGCGTCGCGTCGCCAGCTAGGAACAGCCGGCCGTAGCGCATCGGCTCGCTGACGAAGCTCCGCATCGGCGTGATGCTCTTGTCCAGGACGTCACCCCGCTGCAGGCTCCAGCCGGGCAGCGCGAACCGGCGGTCGAGTTCGGCCCAGATGCGCTCGTCCGGCCAGCTCCCGAGGTCGTCGGCCGGATCCACCTGCAGGTACAGCCGGCTTACCGCAGGACTGCGCAGGCTGTGCAGCGCGAACCCGGCGGGGTGGTAGGCATAAATCAGCTCGTCGGTGGACGGCGGCACGTCCGCGAGGATCCCGAGCCACGCGTACGGGTAATCCCGCTGCCAGGTCGTGAGCACGGTCGCAGGGATCGCGGCCCGGCTGATCCCGTGGAAACCGTCGCAGCCGGCGATGACGTCGCAGCCGACCTCGTGCCGGACACCGGCGCCGTCGGTGTACCGCAGCACCGGCGACGCCGAGTCCAGATCGGCGATCTCGGTGTCACTCACGCCGAACTCGATGGCGGACGCCCCGCCGTCGGCGAGCCGGCGGGCGATGAGGTCCTTCACGACCTCGGTCTGAGCGTAGACGGTCACCGTCCGGCCGCCGGTGAGGTCGCGGAAGTCGAGATGCCGTCGCTCACCGTCGAACTGCAGGTAGATGCCGCCGTGCTCGAGGCCCTGCTGATCCAGTCGGTCAGCCAAACCGGCCTCTCGCAGCAGTGCGACGCTGCCGTCCTCCAGGACGCCAGCGCGCTGGCGCGCCTCGCAGTACTGGCGGGTGCGCTTCTCAACGAGCACCGTGTCGATGCCGCGGAGCGCGAGAAGGTGCGAGAGCAGCAAGCCTGCCGGCCCGGCACCGACGATGCCTACCTGTGTGCGAGTGCGCATGTTCGGTTTCTTCGTCGCGGGGCTCAGAACGGGTACGGCGCGATGTCCCCGCGGATGGTCACCCAGCGAGTGTCCGTGAAGGCGTCCAGGTTCGCGCTCCCGCCGAAACGAGCGCCGGTACCGGAGGCACGGATGCCGCCGAACGGGGTGTTCGGGGCGTCGTCCACCGTCTGGTCGTTGATGTGCACGATGCCGGTGGGGATCTGGCGGGCCAGGTCGAGTCCGCGCATCACGTCCGACGTGAGAATGCCCAGCGACAGGCCGTACTCCGAATCGGCGGCCAGCTTGGCGACCTCGTCCGCACCGCTGAACCTGATCACCGGAGCTACCGGGCCGAACACCTCGCTGGCGTAAGCCGGCATGGCCGGCGCGATCTCGGCGAGCACTGTCGGCTGGTAGAACAGGCCGTCGTAGCTGCCGCCCGCCGCGAGCCGAGCGCCAGCCTGGACGCTGTCGATGACGAGGCTGTGCACCTTGTCGCGCTGCCGCTCGTCGATGATCGGGCCGATGGCGACCTGGCCCGAGGCCGGGTCACCGACCGGCAGGTGGCTGGCCTTCTCGGCAAGGCGGGCAACGTAGTCGTCGTAGATGTCGGCCTGCACCAGGTGCCGGCCCGTCGTCATGCAGATCTGGCCCTGGTGCAGGAACGAGCCCCACGCGCCGGCGGAGACCGCCTTGTCGAGATCGGCGTCTGCCAGGACGATCAGTGCCGAGTTGCCGCCCAGCTCCAGGTGCACGCGCTTGAGATGCTGACCGGCCAGCGCGCCGACCTTGCGGCCCGCTGCAGTCGAGCCGGTGAAGGAGATCACTCCGACACGCGGGTCGGTGATCAGAGCCTCGCCGGTGTCCGGGCCGCCGGGGAGCACGTGCAGCAACCCGTCGGGCAGGCCGGCTTCCTCGAAGACCCGCGCGAGCACGACGCCGCCGCACACCGCGGTCCGCGGATCCGGCTTCAGGACAACCGCGTTGCCGAGAGCGAGAGCGGGCGCAACCGATCTGATGGCCAGGATCTGCGGGAAGTTGAAGGGTGAGATGACGCCGACGACGCCGACGGGCACGCGCTCGGCGAAGCTCAGGTGGGGCTGCTCACTCGGCAGCAGGTCGCCGTACGGCCGGGACGGCAGGGTGGCGGCCTCGAAGATCTCCTCGGTCGCGACGTGCGTCTCGAACTGCGCGGCGGGCGGGATCTTGCCGCCTTCGCGGATGCTCCAGTCCTCGATCTCCGCCGCGTGAGCGAGCCAGATCTCGCCGGCCTTGCGGAGGATCGCCGCGCGCTGGGTGTAGGGGAGCGCCGCCCAGGCGGGCTGAGCCGCAGCCGCCGTCGCTGCGGCCGTGGCGATGTCCGCCGGGGTCGCGATTCCGACCCGACCGAGCTCGTTGCCGGTAGCCGGCTCGATGACCGGCGCCTGCCCGCCGCCAGGCTGAATCCATCCGCCGGAGAATGCCTTACCGAGCCACGTCGGCTGGTCAAGGAGAGCCACGAGCACACCCCATCTGCGGTAGGGCAGTCGGCGCCGGAGGCAGGCACACGCCGGCTGGGAGAAGTTGCTGTGCGGTCGACGTCTGCGCGTTCAGCGAGTGTGCGTTGGACGAACAGGCGTTACAAGCCCGAACAGTGAAAATCTAGGCTCGCGGGCGGCTCGGTGTCAACGCGCGAAGACGTACTCGGGAGGCCCGCAGGCCAGCGCCGAGTACGTCTCGTTCATTCGCTGCTTGCGCGCTTCTCAGCGCGCGCCGGGGAGCCGCGTCAGTGGGCGGCCTGCTGGGGCTTCTTGCTGGTCCACCACGCGCCCACCGCACACACCACGCCGATCACGAGTCCGGCGATGCCGCGGTAGATGTGGTTGCCGCCGCCCTTCACGTGGCTGCCCGAGTCAAGAAATGACGGTGCGGCGCCGGCCAGCCACAGAATGCCCAGCACGAGGGCGATGACGGCGACGACGGCAAGAATGATCATTAGCGAGCGCTTAGATCCGCCGCTCGACACGGTTTGAGAAGTCACAAGTTCCTCCTTGGGATGCTGGCATCCGGCCGCTCACGGGCACGCATCATCGCCAGCGCTGACATACGTGCGGCAGGCTACTACTGATGTGCCATTGGGATACGACGAAATAGCTACAAAGAGCGCAAAATCTGGTCGATGAAATAGCAGTGAAATTGCTACGGGCTTCCGGCCATCAGCCCGAGTATGACGAGCCAGATCAGATTTAACCACGCCGATGAGGCCGCCATCCGGAGCACCAGCCAGTCCGCGAACGACGCGAACCCCGTTACCTGCTGTACTGGCGCCGGGTGCGCAGGAAGTCCTTGACGACATACTCGCCTAGGCTGTCCGGCATCGCGCGGAGGACCCGCCCGCCGTTGCGGCGCGCGACCTCGTCGACGAACGAGCTGAGCCTCTCGTCGTCGGCCAGCATAAAGATGTTCATAGTGGCGCGCCGCCGGGTCATCTTGTCGACCTCTGCGAGAGTCAGTTCGAGCGTCTCGGGCGATGGCGGCCAGTCGAACCAGAACCGTCCGTCCCGGCGGAGGTGCGCAGTCGGCTCGCCGTCCGTGATCACCATGACGACTGGGTTGTGCTCGGGCCTGCGGTCGAGGAACCGGCCAGCCAGGACGAGCGCGTGATGCAGGTTCGTTCCCTGGACCATGTCCCAGCTGAGGCCGGCCAGCTCGGTCTCGCGCAGCTCGCGCGCGTAGTTGGAGAACCCGATCACCTGGATCGCATCCTGCGGGTACTGGCTGGCAACGAGCGCGTGAAGCGCGAGCGCAGTCTGTTTCGCTGCTCCCCAGGTGCCCCGCAGCGCCATCGAGTAAGACAGGTCGACGAGCAGGCAGACGGCTGCGCAGGCGCGCCGCTCGGTCTCGGCGACTTCGAAGTCGCCGACCGACAGGCGCACGCCCGAGCGCTTGTCCAGGAACTCCTGGCGAGGTGCCGCCTGCCGCAGCAGAGCGTTCCGCACGGTCGCCGAGGCATCGATGGCCTGCTCGTCACCGAATCGCCACTGCCGGGTGCTGCCCGTGTACTCGCCTGCCTGGCCGGCGTCATGCTGGTCGTGGTCGCCCGGGCCACCTTCCGGAAGCTGGGCGAATACCTTGCGGAGCGCCGTCTGGCCGAGCCGCCGGACCGCCTTCGGCGTGAGCTCCAGCCGCCCGCTGGTGCGCTGGAGGTAACCCTGCTGCTCGAGCTCGCGCTCGATCTGGCGTAGTGCTTCCATGTCGTCCACGGCCTGTCGGCCGAGTGCGCGCCTGATGGCCTCCTCGTCGACGTCATCGAGCCGCGCGCCGGGGTAGTCCTGCCGCAGCGCGTCCTCGAGGTCCGCCAGGTCGGCGAGTTCCGCAAGCGCACCGGTCGCGTCGCTGAGGCCAAGTGGCTCGGTACCGGTCATGCCGGGCTGCGGCCAGCCGGAGTCCATGTCCGGCCGCCGGGCTCGCAGCTGATCGGACAGCCGCGACATCTCGGCGGCGAGGCCGGCGTCCTCGAGCGCCTGGGACATCAGCCCGGCGAGCTCGTCGCGCTGCTCGTCGGTGAGCGAGTCCAGCAGCCGCTGCGCCGCGGACATCCTGCGCACCAGGGCGTCCACTAGCTCGTCCAGGTTGGCCGGAGAGTCCGGGAACATGTCGCCGAACTGCTCCATGAACTGATCGAAGTCCTGCTGAGTGTGCTCGCCGCGCGCGTCTGCCTCGAGCATCTGGTTCAGTCCGGCCATCATGTCCTTGACCCGCTGCATGGCTGCCGGGTCAGGATCGGCGAGAGCCTGGCGCATGCCCTGGAACTGACTGTCCAGAACCTCGCGCCGCAGCAGTGATTTGAGCTGCTCGAACGTCTCACGGGCCGCCGCGGACTGCCACTCGTAGTCGGCGAGCTGCCGGATGGCCTGGGAGGTGTCGGAGGGCAGGGAGTCGAGTTCGGACTCGCGCAGCCGGGCGGCGTCACTGGGATCGGGGAACAACTCCGCCCGCTCCTGGCCGATTGCCGTGTCCAGCAGAGACCTGACCTGGTCGAGGATCCCGTCGAGGCGTCCGCGACTGCGGATCTCGCGCTGCCGCTCTCGCACCCGGCGCAGCAGGTCGTCCAGCCCGCGGTGGCCGGATAGTCCGCGCCGGAGCAGCTCGCGAAGTGCGCTCGACGGGTCGGTCCCGTCCAGTACGGACTCGCCGAGTGCGTCCACCGCGCCGCGAACGTCGTAGGGCGGCTCGAGCGGGTCGGGTCCGCCGGAATACGGGCCGTAGCGGTAGCCGCTCATGCGCTCTCACCTCCGCGTGGACTCAGGCCCGATGGAGCAGGCTGGCAACTCAGGTGCGATACACCGCCCCGCCGTCGATGGTGTCCTTCGACAGCCGCCGCATGAGGTACAGACCTTCGAGGGCGAACTCCAGCGCGGCGGCGGCCTGCCCGGGGGACTCGCTGCCGTCCATGTGCAGCCGCTCCATGATCTTCGCGAGACCGGGCACCTCGCCGATGCGGCGGAGCAGGTCGGACGCGGGCACCAGCTCGCCAGTCTCGACGACGCCGCCCTCGCCGAACCGTGCCATCAGACCCGACAGGTCGGCGCTGCCCAGCATGGCGCGGAAGGTATCGCTGGTGGCGCGTCGCAGCAGGTGGTCGAGCACCTCCTGCTCGCGGCCCTCCTCGCTCACCTCGAACTCGACCTTGCCGCGCAGCGTGCTGATCACGGAGGGTAGGTCGCACACGCGCGCCACTGGCTGGTCCTCGCCGGTCAGCGCGCCGCGCCGGACCGCTGACGCGGCCACGGCTTCCGCGGCGGCGATCGCGAACCGTGCCGACACACCCGAGCGCGAGTCGACGGCGGGCGACGCGCGCACGAGTCGTGTGAAGCGCGCTATCACCTGCACAAGATGGACCGGAACGAGGGCGCCGGGATCTCCGCCGTCCCACGCCAGCTGTGCTTCCTGGTCGATCAGGGCCAGTTCGGCGTCGAGGGACATCGGATAGTGCGTCCGGATCTCGGCGCCGAACCTGTCCTTCAGCGGCGTGATGATCCGGCCGCGATTCGTGTAGTCCTCGGGGTTGGCACTCGCGACGAGCACGAGGTCGAGCGGCAGCCGCAGCGCATACCCGCGGACGCCGATGTCCCGCTCCTCCAGGACGTTGAGCAGCGAGACCTGGATGCGCTCGGCGAGGTCGGGCAGCTCGTTGAGGCAGAAGATGCCCCGGTTGGTGCGCGGAAGCAGCCCGAAGTGGATCGTCTCCGGGTCGCCGAGCGTCCGGCCTTCGGCGACCTTCACCGGGTCGATGTCGCCGATCAGGTCGCCGACGCTGGTATCTGGCGTGGCCAGCTTCTCGCCGTACCGGTCGGTGCGCGGGCGCCACGTCACGGCGAGGTCGTCGCCCTGCTCGGCCAGCAGCCGCTGGCATCGGGCGCAGACCGGCGCATAGGGATGATCGTTGATCTCGCAGCCCTCGACAGTCGGCGTCCAGTCGTCGAGCAGGCCGGTGAGGGTCCGGATGAGGCGCGTCTTTCCCTGTCCGCGCTCACCGAGCAGGATGACGTCGTGACCCGCGATGATGGCGCGCTCGAGATGCGGCAGGACTGTCTGGCCGAAGCCGATGATGCCCGGGAACGCGTCTTCGCCTGCGCGCATGCGCGCCAGTAGGTTGTGCCGGAGCTCCTCGCGGACGGTGCGAAGCTGGTGCCCGCTGGCCCGCAGTTCCCCGAGCGTCGCGATCTCGGGCGGGGCGGATGCGGGTGGCTGGCCGGATGCTGGCTGTTTGCGAGTCGTAGGCTGCACCATTCGACACTATGTCGAGGTGAGCGTGGTTCGCATCTCGGGAGGCGCGGATGGCGGATACCCGGCCGGCGCTGGCCGTGGATATCGGCGGCACCAAGCTTGCCGCGGGCCTCGTGGAGCCGGGTGGCCGAGTCCTGCACTGGTCGCAGGTGCCGACGCCGGCGAACGTCGATGGTGAGCACTTGTGGCGCACACTCGATGCCCTGATGACGGCCGTGCTCACCGAGGCTGGCGTTGCCGCGGCAGAGCTGGCCGGCTGCGGCTGCGGGTGCGGGGGACCGATGGAATGGCCGGCCGGTGTGGTGTCTCCGCTCAACATCCCGGCCTGGCGCGGCTTTCCGCTGCGGCTCAGGCTTGCTGATCGCCTCGGCGGCATCCCGGTGCGGGTGCACAACGACGCGATCTGCCTGGTGGCGGGTGAGCACTGGCGCGGTGCCGGTCGCGGCCGGGACAACGTGCTCGGCATGGTGGTCTCGACGGGCGTCGGCGGCGGTCTGATCCTCGATGGCCGGCTCATCGAGGGTGCTTCGGGCAACGCCGGGCACATCGGTCATGTTGTCGTGGATCCGGAGACGGGCCCGATGTGCGCCTGCGGCGGACGCGGCTGCCTGGAGGCCATCGCGCGCGGGCCCGGCCTCGTGACGTGGGCGCAGTCGCAGGGGTGGCGACCCGACCAGGCGGGCGCCACCGCGAAGGACCTGGCGGCCGACGGCGCGCTCGGCCACCCCGTCGGTGTCGCTGCCATGCAGCGGGCCGGGCGTGCGCTAGGCATCGCGATCGCATCTGCTACCTGCCTGTGTGACCTGGAGGTCGTCTCGGTGGGCGGCGGGCTGTCTCAGGCAGGACCGCTGCTGTTCGATCCGCTGGAGGAGGCACTGCGAGCGCATGCCCGCCTCGGATTCGCCCGCCAGGTGAGCGTGGTCCCTGCCGGGCTCGGGCAGAGCGCCGGCCTGGTCGGAGCAGCCGCGCTCATCTTCGCGGCGGACCGGTACTGGACGGCGGACTGACGAGGTACCGCGATGCGGTCGGAGTGGCCCGGTGGGACAATCCAGCGGTGAGCACGACCGACCCGTCTCGCCAGCGGGCAGGCAAACCCGTCTTGCCGCTGGTGCTTCCCGCGGACATCGTCGCGGCGCGAGCCGAGCTGGCGCAGGTAATCCGGCTGACGCCGCTGCTGGAGTCGATGGCCCTCGGCGACCTGGTGGGCGGACCCGTCTACTTCAAGTGCGAGAACCTTCAGCGGGGCGGCTCATTCAAGGTTCGCGGCGCCTATCTGCGCATCGCGCGCCTGAGCGACGCCGAGCGCGCGCGGGGTGTCGTCGCTGCAAGTGCCGGCAACCACGCGCAGGGCGTGGCGCTTGCAGCGGCGGCGCTGAATACCCGGGCGACCGTGGTCATGCCGGTGGCTGCGCCGTTGCCCAAGGTCGCGGCGACGCGGTCCTACGGCGCCGATGTGATCCTGCATGGAGCGTCGGTAGAGGACGCGCTGGCCATGGCGCGCGAAGTGGCTGAGGAGACCGGGTCGGTGTTCATCCACCCGTTCGACCACGTCGACGTCATCACCGGCCAGGGCACAGTCGGCCTGGAAATCGCCGAGCAGTGCCCGGAAGTCGCGACAATCGCTGTCCCGGTGGGTGGCGGCGGTCTCGCAGCGGGTGTCGCGGTCGCGGTCAGTGCTGCGCTGCCGGGCGTGCACCTGATCGGCGTGCAGGCCGACGCTGTCGCTCCGGTACCAGGCTCGATCGCGGCCGGCTATCCGGTTCCCGTGTCGCCGGCCGCCACGATGGCCGACGGCATCGCCGTGGCGCGGCCAGGTGAGCTCACCGTGCCGTTGCTGCGCGACCTCGGTACTCATGTGGTCACGGTGACCGAGGAGAACCTCTCGCGCGGCCTGCTGCTGTGCCTCGAGCGCGCGAAGCAGGTAGTCGAGCCCGCGGGTGCTGCAGGCGTCGCGGCCATCCTCGAGCACCCGGGGCAGTTCGAGCCGCCTGTCGTCGTGGTGCTGTCCGGCGGCAACATCGACCCGCTGCTGCTGTCCAAGGTGCTCCGGCACGGACTGTCCGCAGCCGGCCGTTTCCTGGCGTTCCGGTGCAAGCTGCCCGATCGTCCCGGCGCGCTGGCTACGCTCCTGATGGAGCTTGCCGAACTTGGCGCGAACGTGCTGGACGTCGCCCACGAGCGGGTAACGGCCGACCTGAAGGTCGACGAAGCCGAGGTGAATCTGCACCTGGAAACTCGCGGCCCCGAGCACACCGACTCGGTGATCAGCCAGCTCCGGAAGGCTGGCTACACGCTGCTGTTCGACTGATCAGATCTTGGGGTGACTGGCTCACCACGGGCTGCGGCCGGATGACCGGGCCTGCTGATCCAGTCGGCGCTGCCGGATGACGATGGTGCCGGCCAGTTTGTCGTGCAGGCACTGCGCGCGGTTGTCGAGCAGGGACAGCCCGGTGTCGGCGAGCCAGAGTATTCCGCCCGGAATGTTGAGCGGGGCGGGTAGCAGCATGCAGGCCGCCGGGCCAACGAGGAAAGCCACCGAGCGGATGCCCGCCGCACGGACCCCGATGCGCGAGGAGTCGACGGCAGTGACGACGCGCAGGCCCAGTGCGCGTTTCCCGAGGGTCGCGCCCCAGAGCGCCTGCTGGGCCCAGTAGTACACCAGGGCAATGCCGAACATCGCGAGGAACCAGAACAGCAGCGCTCGCTCGTTCGCGGGGTTGCGGGCAATGGCATTGAGGGCCGCCTGGGCCTGCGGTGAGTTCAGGTCGGTGTTCTGAAGAGCAATGGCCTGGTAACTGTGCAAGATCCGCAGCAGTGGCGACAGGAACGCCAGGACTGACAGCCCGAAGATGACGATCCAGTCCAGCATCGAGGCGATGAGCCTCTCCCAGGGGGCGGCCAGGGCCGGGTCGCGGCGAGGGCTAAAACCACCGCGCGCAGATCTCAGCCGAGGATCGGCCCGCCCCGGTTGCTGCCCGTAGCCCGGCTGGCGTCCGTAGCCGGTCTCCCCGAATGCCTGCCGGGCCGACCCGAACGATCGCTGCCCGTACCCCGCCGGCGATCCGTACCGGGGCTGGCCCGGCTGTGGCGGGGCGAGATAGGCCTGTGGCACCGACTCCCCGGCCCCCAGATACGGCGACGGCGGGGCAGGCTGGCCGACCGGGGTCCCGGCTCCGGCAGACCCGGGCGGCTGATCCGGTGACAGCTCGCTGGCCGGTTGCGGGTCAGCCAAGGGGCCAGACAAGGGGTCAGACAAGGGGTCAGACAGGGAGGACTCGCCCGGCGCCGCCGCAGGCCGGGCGGCAGCCACGCGTCCCGTGTCGTCCTGCTGTGTCATGGTGCCAGTGATCCCTTGTCGGGCCGGTCAGGCGATAGGCGTCGGGTCGGTCCTGGCCGGGCGCCCGCTACCAGCTGCCTGTCGGCGGCTGTGAGCTTTGGTACTCCTTCTTGATGACCACTGTATGCGCGGCCTTGTCGTGGAGGCACTGCTTGCGCGGGTCCCAGGTCAGCCACAGCTCGTTCAGCAGGTCGAACAGTCCGCCCACGAGCGGCACGAGCGGCGACAGGGCATAAATTGCTGCGCGGCCGCCCGCGGCTCCGGCGCCGATGCTCGGGCTGCCGTCCTGCCTGACGACGACAGTTCCGAGCGCTCGTTTGCCGACAGTCTGTCCCCAGGCCCAGTGCTGGACCCAGTCGTAGGCGAAGGCAACCAGGTAGAAACCGACCGCGATGACGAACAGCTTTGCCACGAGATGGCTCTCGGCGACGCTCAGCGCCTGCCTGGCTGCGGGAATGCTGCCGAGCTGCGTGCCTGCGGGATAGCGGTGGGCAACGGCACTGGCGGTCCGGATGAAGGTGCTCCACGGCGGCACCCAGAAGGGCGCGAAGATCACGGCCAGTATCAGGCCATCGATCACGCGCGCGAGCAGTCGCCGCCACCATTCGGCCAGCGCCGGACTCCGGCCAGCCCGAGGGTAGCTGTAAGCCGGGTGCGGCTGGCCGTAGCCGTGCTGGCTGTAGCCGGGCTGACCGGGCTGACCGGGCTGGCCGTAGCCGTGCTGGCTGTAGCCGGGCTGGCTGGGCTGGCCGTAGCCGGGCTGGCCGTAGCCGGGCTGGCCGTAGCCGGGCTGACTGGGCCGGCCGTAGCCGGGCTGACTGGGCTGACCGCCGCCCGGCTGGCCTGCCTGCCCGTAGCGGGGAAGGCCGGAGTCATACCCAGACGAGGGCTCGCCGCCTGGCGCTGCCTGCTGCCCGGCCTCGCCGTAGCCGCCGGGCTGACCCGCCGGTGAAGCGGGATCTTGTGGCTGATTCACGCGGTCATGATGCCTTATCAGTCTGCTTAGTGCATAGCCAGGCGCAGGCTGGTGGTAGCCGGCGGCGTGGCGGGTCCGGCCCCGAGCCGGAGGGCCGGACCCGCCAGGCGCTCAGAGGTTGCCGCGGCGTTCCTGCTCGCGCTCGATCGCCTCGAACAGGGCCTTGAAGTTGCCCTTACCGAATCCCTGTGAGCCGTGCCGCTCGATGAGCTCGAAGAACACGGTCGGCCGGTCCTGCACGGGCTTGGTAAAGATCTGCAGCAGGTAACCGTCCTCGTCCCGGTCTGCGAGGATCCTGAGGTCCTGCAGCTCCTGCAGCGGAACGCGGGTGTCGCCGACCCACTCGCCCAGCGTCTCGTAGTAGCTGTCCGGGGTGTCCAGGAACTGGACCCCCGCCGCCTTCATGCCGCGGACAGCGCCGACGATGTCGTCAGTAGCCAGCGCCAGGTGCTGGACGCCGGGCCCGCCATAGAACTCGAGGTACTCGTCGATCTGCGACTTCTTCTTGCCGGCGGCGGGCTCGTTGATGGGGAACTTGACCTTCCTGCTGCCGTCGGCCACGACCTTGCTCATCAGGGCCGAGTACTCGGTGGCGATGTCGTCGCCGACGAACTCCTTCATGTTCGTGAAGCCCATGACGCGGTGATAGAACTCCACCCAGTCGTTCATCCTGCCGAGCTCCACGTTGCCGACGCAGTGGTCGATCTCCGTGAAGAACGGTCCGCTCTGCTGGGCCGTCAGCGGCTGTGCCGCTACGTAGCCGGGCAGGTAGGGGCCGGCGTAGTCGTTCCGCTCGACCAGCGTGTGCCGGGTGTCGCCATACGTCGCGATGGCCGCCAGCACCACCTTGCCGTGCTCATCCTCGGCGATCTCAGGCTCGGCCAGGCTGGTCGCCCCGTGCGCGACGGCGTACTCGTACGCGGCCGAGGCCGACGGCACCGACACAGCCAGGTCGATGACGCCGTCTCCGTGCGCCGCCACATGCGCGCCGAGCTCTGTGCTAGCCCGGACCGGACCCCGGAACACGAACCGCGCGTTGCCAGACTCCAGCACATAGGCAGCCTCGTCACGGCTCCCCGTCTCCGGGCCTTTGTAGGCGACGCAGCGCATGCCGAACGCCGTGGAGTAGAAGTGCGCGGCCTGGCGTGCATTGCCGACGGCGAATACCGCCGCGTCCATCCCGTTGACCGGGAACTCGTCGGTCTGTGGCGCCTGCGCGTGCACGGCCTCGGCTGTCATGAGCTCGCTCCCTCGCGGTGTCTCGATAGCTGTAATCGCAGCATCGGCTAGGCGGTCATCATGCGCAACCGTCCGAGAAATATCTAGGCAATCTGACTAGATAGAGAACGGATCTAGTGCTGTACTTGTACAGGTTGCTGGCGGAAGGAAGCCTGATGATTGACCAGCTCGACTGCCGCCTCATCGAGCTGCTGGCGAGCGAGCCCCGGGTGGGGGTGCTGGAGGCCTCCCGGCGCCTGGGCGTGGCGCGCGGTACGGTCCAGGCCCGGCTCGACCGGATGCACGAGCGCGGCGTGATCACGGGGTACGGACCCGATGTCGATCCGGAGGCCCTCGACTACCGGGTTACGGCGTTTGTCACGCTCGAGATCCGGCAGGCGGGCGGGCACGATCCGGTGGCCGACCGGCTCGCGGCGATCGCCGAGGTACTCGAGGCACACACGATTACGGGGGCAGGCGACATGCTGTGCCGGGTTGTCGCGCGCGACAACGCTGATCTGCAGCGGGTGATCGATGCGATCGTCGAGCTCCAGGGCGTGGTGCGGACGTCCACGGTGATCGTGCTGGCAACTCCGCTGCCGCACCGGGTGCTCCCGCTCGTTCGCGCTGCCGCCGCCGGATCCTGATCCCGATGCGGGGCCGGCGGGCTAGGCCGGAGCGGCAGCCTGACTGGCGCCGGCGAGCTCTAGTGCCACGTCAAGCAGCGCCGCCTTAAGCTCGGCCGGGTCCGTTGCCCGGTCCTGGTAGTGCATGCAGCAGAAGCTGAGGCTCATCAGGCAGGATGCAGCCCGGACCTGCTCGCGCATGGATCCGCCTGGCGCCGCAAGCAGGTCGACGAGCGCGTCTATCCGCTCGCGGAAGAGCTCACCCCGCTCCTTGGCTGCCGCCAGCGAGCTGACGGCGGCCTGGTTCTGATGCAGGAGCCGGAAGACTGCCGTTCCGTTCGCGATGATGTCGAGGTACCGGCGGATGATTTCTGCCCGGGTCTCCGGCGAGCTTGGCTGGGTCTTGCCCCAGGCGATCAGCTGGTCGATCTGCCCCATGTAGTCCTCGACCAGGCTGCGGACGATGTCTTCCTTGGACTTGAAGTAGTAGTACAGCGCGGCTTTGGTCACGCCGAGGCGTTCGGCGATCTCCCTGAGGGACGTCTTCTCATAGCCCTGCTCGGCAAAAAGCTGCAGCGCAAGCTCACGGAGCCGCGACCGGGTGTCCCGGCCGCGCGCGTGCTCATCCGCGCCGACGTTGTCGTGCATATCCTCGTGCGCTGTCCCTTCGACTTCTGGGTAATCTACTTGACGGCCGGTTAGTAGCGACCTTACTCTGTTCCCTGGCTGGATGCTAGCCGGTCGGCAAGTAAGTTCACAGTGCCGCTGAACTAGACCGCTGTTTTCATCATGGCGGTGATCAGCAGGCGCAGCAGGTACGCGGGAGCAAGGGGCTCTTCTTTCATGACCGACAACCAGGCTGCAGTGGCAGCAAGCGACGCGCCGACCGGGCCGAAGCGCGAGATACTGATCGTGCTGCCTGGCCTGCTGCTGACACTCATCATCGCGATGCTGGACCAGCTGGTTGTCTCCACAGCCCTGCCGCGCATCGTCGGCGATCTCGGCGGCCTCAATCATCTGGCGTGGGTGGTCACCGCCTACATCCTGGCCTCGACGATCACCACGCTCTTCTACGGCAAGCTCGGCGACATGTACGGCCGCAAGCGCTTCCTGATGATCGCGATCGTGCTCTTCCTCATCGGGTCGGCGCTGTCGGGGCTGTCGCACAGCATGGACCAGCTCATCGCATTCCGGGCGCTGCAGGGCCTCGGCGCCGGCGGCCTCATGGTCGGGGCGATCGCCACCATCGGTGACATGGTCTCGCCGCGCGAGCGCGGTCAGTACATGGGCTACATGATGGCGGCCATGATGCTCGCGATGGTCGCGGGCCCGCTCGTCGGCGGCTACATCACGCAGCACTGGTCATGGCGCTGGATCTTCTACATCAACATGCCGATCGGCGGCGCGGCGATGATCTACCTCTGGGCGACGCTGCACCTGCCGCGCAAGCGCGTCGAGCATAAGATCGACTATCTCGGCGCGACGGTGATCGCGATCTTCTCGACCGCGATCGTCCTGCTCACCAGCTGGGGCGGCAGCCAGTACGCGTGGGGCTCGTGGGAGATCACCATGCTGGCGGCGATCAGCGTCCTGTCCCTGGCCGCGTTCTTCTTCGTCGAGTCCCGCGCCGCCGAGCCGATGCTGCCGCTCCATGTGTTCAAGAACCGCAACTTCTCGCTGGCCTCGGCGATGAGCCTGCTGCTCGGCATGGCCATGCTCGGCGCGCTGACGTTCCTCCCGCTGTACCAGCAGACTGTCCAGCACGCGTCGCCGACCGGCAGCGGCCTCATGCTGATCCCGCTGCTGGTCGGCTCCACCGTGACCTCGCTGATCGCCGGTCAGTTCACGAGCAAGACCGGCCGCTACAAGATCCTGCCGATCATCGGCGCGGTCATCATGACGGTCGGCATCTTCCTGCTGGCGCACATCGGGGTCGATACGAGCAGGCTGACCAGCGGCATCTTCTTCGTCGTGCTGGGCATCGGAATGGGCTTCCTGATGCAGATCACCTCGCTGATCGCGCAGAACAGCGTGCCGCAGCAGGACATGGGCGTCGCCAGCAGCTCACGCAGCTTCTTCCAGCAGATCGGCGGGTCGCTCGGCGTGTCCCTGTTCGGCGTGGTCTTCTTCAAGAAGTTCGCCGAGACAGTCCAGTCGATGCTGCACACACACGCGGCAGTCGGCACTGGCGCAGCCACCCTGGACCCGGCAACGATCATGAGCATGCCGGCCGCGATCAGGAACGCCGCGTTCTTCGGCATCAGCCACGGGATCTCAGCCGTGTTCTGGTGGACCGTCCCGGTCACCGTGGCCGTGTTCCTCCTCGCGCTGTTCGTCAAGGAGATACCGCTGCGGACCAGGATCGAGCCCACGGCAGACCAGGCGCCCGCGGAGCCCGAACTCGTGCCCGGCTCCTGACGGCGCTGATCCGCCGGACGGCAGACTGCAGAAGCGACGACGCCGGCCCCCGCTGCGGCGGGGGCCGGCGTCCGCTGTCTTCTGGCTAGCCGCCGTACGGGACGGCGTCGAGGACCTCGACAGTGGTCGCGCGTCCGCTAGGCAGGTTATAGGTGGCAGTCTCGCCGACCTTCTTGCCGTTGATCGCGCTGCCGAGCGGCGACTTGGGCGAGTACACGTCGATCGGTGAGCCGACTTCCTCGCGCGAGGCGAGCAGGAAGGTTACTTCCTCGTCGTCACCCTGGAACCGGATGGTGACGGTCATCCCCGGGCCGACAACGCCCTCGGTCCGCGGTGCCTCGCCGACCCGGGAATTCTCCAGGATCTGGGTCAGCTGGCGGATCCGGGCTTCCTGCATGCCCTGCTCGTCCTTCGCGGCATGGTAGCCGCCGTTCTCCTTAAGGTCGCCCTCTTCCCGAGCAGCATTGATCTTCGTCGCGATCTCGATCCTGCCCGGGCCCGAGAGGTAATCGAGCTCGGCCTTGAGCCGGTCGTACGCCTCCTGCGTAAGCCAGGTAAAGGTGTCGTCGCGAGTCTCGGTCACGGGTACTCCTCGGATGGGTGCGGAGTTGTTGGTCCGCTGGGCCGTGCGGGCCCATGGGGGTAATCCTTCGAGGCTAACAAGGCTCCGCAAGTACGTCGTACCTGTCAATGGCCCAGGTTAAACAAGTCAGGGCGAAGCTGGGCAAACAAACGCCCTCGGCCGTAGCCTGGCCTGGCGGAGATGCCCCGGGCGGCCTCGTTCCCTGGCACAGTCAGGCTTGTCTCCGGGCCGAACCTGGCCGCTGAGATTTCCCTATAGGTCTGTTATTTCCGTCTATGGCGCAACGGGAGGTCCGGGATGGCTGATCATCCTGTCCTTGGCTATGTGGTCTGGGCGGTGCTGATCGGGGCGGTATTCGCCTGGGAGGGGCTTGCGCTGAGCGGCATCAGCGGCAGCGTCCCTACGCTCAGTGCCACGTTCCGCGCGATCATGCGGTATCCACCGGGCCGGTGGGCCCTGTTTGCTCTCTGGCTCTGGCTCGGCTGGCACTTGTTCATCCGCGGCTGGCACTTCCTGCTCCGAGCCTGACGTGTCCTCGCACCTCATCCGCTCCGACCTGATACCGATCATCAGCGGCTACCTGATCCTGATGGTCATCCTGGCCGTCGGCCTGCGGACGCAGCGCCGCCGGACCGCTGCGGGCCTGTCGACGAGCAGACTGACGGGGCGGCACGACCGAGGCTGGCGGGCGCTGGCGCTGCACGCCGTGACCGACGCCGTCGGCGGCTACGTCCTGCTGGCGGCCGTGGTCTTGCTGTACTACTACGGCGTGGCCCGGGTGGGCAGCAATTTCCTCGACAGCGAGTTCACCGGGACCGCGCTGCTGCTCGCGGTCTGCCTGCCCGTGTTCACCGCGGCCTCCTGGCTGACCCGGCGGCGGGCCGCCAGGGCAGACCGGGCCCGAGGGAACGAGGACCGTCACGGCGAGTGAGTGGGGTAACCGCGGGGAATGCGGCATGCCCGTGGCCGCGTTCCCTCATGGGGCGATACCGCCCCGCCACTGAGCGGCCAGCCGGGCATACCCCTCAGCCCGCCCCTTGGCCCGACCAGACGAAGCAAGAGGTGACGTAGGCGTGCGCTGCATTCCTGACCAGGGCACTGCTCTTGACGAGGGCACGGCTCCGCGGGAGCCGCTGCGTCTGATGGCCGTGCACGCGCACCCGGACGACGAGTCGAGCAAGGGCGCGGCCACGATGGCCCGTTACGTCCGGGAGGGCGTCGAGGTCCTGGTCTGCACGCTGACGGGCGGCGAACGCGGAGACATCCTGAATCCGGCCATGGAGCGGCCGGACGTGCGGGCTAATCTCCCTGCCATCCGGCGCGTGGAGATGGCCCGGGCCCGCGAGATCCTCGGTGTCCAGCAGCGGTTCCTCGGCTTCATGGACTCCGGGCTCCCGGAGGGTGACCCGCTGCCGCCGCTGCCGGAGGGCTGCTTCGCGCTGCTGCCGCTGGCGGAGGCGGCCCGTCCGCTCGTGCAGGCAGTGCGCGACTTCCGCCCGCACGTGATGCTGGCCTACGACGAGAACGGCGGCTACCCGCACCCCGACCACATCAAGGCGCACGAAGTTGCTGTCGAGGCCTTCGAGGCGGCTGCCGACCCCGACCGCTACCCGGACTGCGGCGAGCCCTGGCAGCCGCTGAAGCTCTACTACTTCCTCACGTTCCACCGCGAGCGGCTGGTGGCGCTGCACGAGGAGATGCTCCGCCGCGACCTTGACTCTCCGTACGCGCAGCGGATCGAGGAATGGGCGAAGGAGGAGGGCGAGGACGTCGCCGAGGCGCAGCGCAAGACCTTTGAGATCACCACACGGGTCGAGTGCGGCGACTACTTCGAGACCCGGAATCAGGCCCTGATCGCGCACGCCACGCAAGTGGACCCGAACGGCGGCTGGTTCTCCGTCCCGACCGATGCCCAGCGTGCGGCCTGGCCGACCGAGGACTATCATCTGGCCAGGTCACTGGTAGACGCCGGCCGGCCAGAGGACGATCTCTTCGCCGGGATCCGGGAAAGGGTGAGCTTGTGATAGGACTCGCTGCTGCCGAGGCAGTCAAGTCGACGAGCGCCTGGGATCAGCCGGGCACCCTCGGGTTCCTTGTTGTGTTCGGCATGGCCGTCGTTCTCTATTTCGTCTTCCGGTCGCTCGCCCGCCAGCTGCGCAAGGTGAACGACGCGGCCCGCGCGGAAGCAGCGCAAGCAGAGTCCGCGGAGGGGAAGAGCGCCGCCGACAACCAGCTCAACGGGAACGGGGTTTCCGCACACTAGCTAGCCTGCTCCGGGCTCCTTGTATCACGAACTGACTGCCCAGTGCGGCACCCGCGCTTTACGGCGTGTCGGCCGCCGAAGATTGCTAAATTCCTGCCAGATAGTCCCGGCAATTGCGGGGTGCGGGTTTCATGCTGGTGATCCACGGCGTCTGGTCGGCTGGACAGCTGATCGTCTGGGCCGAGGACAGCCTGCAGGTGAGCAATGCCCGCCCGGAGATGGGCCAGGACCGGCGGGCCTCAGCGGGGCGCGCTGCGCAGCCGCATCCGTTCGCGGCTCAGTGCAGTCAGGTCACCGATGCCCTTAACGAATTCGGCGAGCCCGTCAGCGATCTGGCCCGTAAAGCTACGGACACTGAGATCACCCTCTGGCTCCCAGCTCGGGCCGGCCGCCCGCTCACCTCACCGGACTGCGCCCGCGACAGCGAAGCCGGCCTCTCGCCCGCCAGCGGCCGGCGACCTGGCCGGTCCACCCTGCGGCCCTGGGTGATACCTGCGCTCGGCTTCGAGCCGGCCGCGGCGCTGCCGCTCCTGGCGGCCGCGGGGCGGCCGGTTGCCGAGCCTGGGTCGCTGGACAGCGGCGATGGCGCTGAAATGCCCGGCGGTGCGGTGCTGGGGGGTGGTGGGGTGCTGGCCGGTGGTCCGGTGCCGGCCGGTGGTGCGGTGCCGGCCGGTAGCGCGGTGTCGGCCGGTGGCGCTGAGATATCTGCGAGCGCCGGAGCTCGGGCTGGCGCGCCGGGCGATCGGAATGCCGGCGATCCCGGATCTTCCGGCAGTGATCCGACCATCGCTGGCGCCGTTAGCTCGGTGCTTGCCGGCAGCATCCAGTTCCTCAGCGCGGTCGCAGCCCTCGCCGCCGATCTGGCTGGGCGCGGCCGGGTGCTGCCGGGCCTGGACAATCCGGGGGAGGGTAGCTATCAGGCGCGCTGGCGGCCCGTGCTTGCCGGAGCCGACGCGCTGCGCGCCCGCGAGCTCACCCAGGCTCTGCCGCCGCTGCTCCGGGCGACCAGCGCCGAGGGCGAGCCGTCGACGTCAGCCGTCACCGTTGCGCTGGACCAGCTGACGGACGCTGCGGTCAGGTCCCGGCTGGCAGCCGAGCCGGAATTCGCACTGCTCTGCCCCGACAACCGTCAGCTGACCGACCGATGGGCGGCTGCCCTGACCAGCGCCGACGGAGAGCTCGAGGTGCCGAAGGCCGACGTGGCCAAGGCGGCGCAGCTTGCGTTCGCGCTGTGGGCCTGGCAGGACGCCGCGCAGGAGCCGCCGGGGCCGGTGCGGACCTGTTTCCGGCTCGTCGAGCCGGAACCGGCGGGCAACGGCGCCGCGACAGAGGCCAGCGCCGCGACAGAGGCCAGCGCCGCGACGGAGGCCAGCGCCGCGACGGAGACCAGCGCCGCCGCGGACGCCGGTACCTGGCGGGTGGAGTTCGCCTTGCAGGCGACTGACGACCCCAGCCTGCTTCTCCCGGCCGCCGACATCTGGTTTGGCGGGACCGCTACTGGCTGGGCTGCCGCAGGCATCAGCTACCCCGAGGAAGACCTGCTCGCCGGACTCGGCCGGGCGTCGCGGCTCTTCCCGGAACTGGACCAGGTCCTGCAGGACGCCGCGCCCGATGCGGTCGAGCTCGACACCCGCAGCGCGCTGCGGTTCCTCAAGGAGACCGGTCCGCTCCTGGCTGCCGCAGGCTTTGGCGTGCTGCTGCCAGACTGGGTACGCCGGTCCCGGCTGGGCCTGAAGCTGACCACCCGTTCGCGAACGGCGGCGGCGCCGGGCTCTGCGGCGTCCGCGAGATTCGGCCTGCAGGATCTCGTCGACTTCCGCTATGACCTGGCCATCGGAGACGAGACTCTGAAACCAGAGGAGCTCGCCGAGCTGGCCCGGCTCAAGGTTCCCCTCGTGCGGCTTCGCGGCCAGTGGGTGGAGCTGGACGAACAGCATCTCAGCGCTGCTCTGCGCTTCCTCGAGAAGCGGGGCTCCGGTGTCATGACGGCGAGCGATGCACTGCAGGCCGGGCTCGGCGAGGCGGGCGGAGAGCTCCCGCTCGTGCAAGTCGACGCGGACGGCTGGCTCGGTGACCTGCTCTCCGGACAGGCCGACCGGTGCCTCGAGCCGATGACAACGCCGGAGTCGTTCTGCGGAACGCTGCGGCCGTACCAGGAGCGCGGCCTGGCGTGGCTGTCGTTTCTTGGCACGCTGGGTCTTGGTGCGGTTCTTGCGGACGACATGGGCCTCGGCAAGTCGCCGCAGACGCTCGCGCTGCTGCAGGCGGAGCGCGACGCCGGCACCGCCACCGGGCCGACGCTGCTGATCTGCCCCATGTCGCTGGTCGGGAACTGGCAGCGCGAGGCCGCGCGGTTCACGCCCGAGCTCTCCGTGCACGTGCACCACGGCTCCGGCCGTCTTAATGGCGCTGAGCTAGCGGCGACGCTGGCGTCGGCTGACCTTGTCATCAGCACCTACGGGGTGGCGACGCGCGACCGGGACGCGCTGGCGCAGATCCAGTGGTCGCGGGTCGTCTGCGACGAGGCCCAGAACATCAAGAATTCGGCGACCCGGCAGGCTCAGGCTGTGCGGTCGATTCCGGCGCCCGCGCG